>Ga0247831_1005683_pt1 | contig 15366 bp, 16 predicted proteins | sample LaCruzMarch2015__9_FD_192406 | JGI IMG/M metagenome (GOLD analysis project Ga0247831, IMG submission 192406) | Freshwater microbial communities from meromictic Lake La Cruz, Castile-La Mancha, Spain - LaCruzMarch2015_1m | ecosystem: Environmental > Aquatic > Freshwater > Lake | place: Spain... | reverse complement strand
CACGGTGGCCACTATATTGGGGACCAAGTCGGCCCGCCGCTGGTACTGGTTCAGCACCTCGCTCCAGGCGGATTTGGTCTGCTCATCGAGCCGCTGAAAATCGTTGTAGCCACAGCCGGACAAGCCCAGCACGGCTGCGAGCAGCCAAAACCAACGTGTCATGTTGTACTCCATAGCATTGAACCCGAAGTTAGCATACAACGTTCTGAATAAATCTGCGCCACAGTAAGCCTCGGCCATATTGGCGCGGCCATTTTGCCAAAGCCAGGCGAAAATACCCGCTCCGCCCTGGGCCAGTTGCATCATCAAATCGATCCCTAGCCCTTATCTATATTGCCTCTCTAGCTATGAACTATATAGCGCCGCTTTGGTTGCCAGGCGGCAACCTGCAAACCATCTGGCCGGCGCTCTACGCGCGCCGCGTGACCGGTGTAGCGGTACGCTACCGGCGCGAGCGCTGGACGGCCCCGGACGGCGATTTTGTCGATGTGGACTGGCTGGACACACCGGCCGCTAAAACCTTGCTGGTGCTGTTCCATGGCCTTGAGGGCTCATCGCGCAGCCATTACGCCGAAGCCTTTGCCGGATTTGCCCGCGCCCGTGGTTTTGCCTATGCAGTGCCCCACTTTCGAGGCTGCAGTGGCGAACTCAACCTGGGTCCACGGGCCTACCACTCTGGCGATTTTGAGGAAATCGCCTGGATTTTGGCTCGTGTGCGCCAACAACACACAGGCCCCATCGTCGTCGTTGGCATATCGCTGGGCGGCAATGCCTTGCTGCGCTGGGCCGAAGAAATGGGCGAGCAGGCCTCAAGCGTGGTGCAGGCGATAGCCAGCGTGTCCGCGCCGGTCGACCTGGCTGCGAGTGGTTGGGCCATCGGGCGCGGCTTTAACCGGCTGGTCTACACCAGGATGTTCCTAAACTCCATGAAACCCAAGGCCCTGCGCAAGCTGGCCCAACATCCCGGCTTGTTTGATGCCGCAGCTCTGGGGGCGGCGCGCGACCTGTATGAGTTTGACAACTTGTTCACCGCGCCGCTGCACGGTTTCCGTAACACCGACGACTATTGGGCGCGAGCGTCGGCCAAGCCTCATTTGCACCGCATTCGAGTGCCTGCCCTTGTGCTCAATGCCTTGAATGACCCCTTTGTGCCAGCGTGGAGTTTGCCGGAGCAGCGGCAGGCCACGCCGTGGGTTAAGCTGTGGCAGCCAGCGCATGGCGGCCATGTGGGCTTTACGCGGGGGCGTTGGCCCGGCCATGTTCACCACCTGCCCGAAACCGTCGGTGTTTGGCTTGCAGATCAACTCTCATTGTGATGACAACGTACCATGGACGACATCGTTAAGCAGGCACTTGCCAAATGGCCCAATGTGCCTGACTGCTATGGCTGGCTTGGCCTTGATGCCCGCGGTCATTGGTATATGCGGGACGACCGGGCGCAAGCGCTGGGGCCTTTTTCGGGTGGCAGCCCGCAAAGCAAAGGTTCCCAATTGCGGCATGAAAAACTAATCGATTTCATCGGCCGCAATTACCAGGCGGATTCTTCTGGCCAATGGTTTTTTCAAAATGGACCGCAGCGGGTCTATGTCGAACTTGAGGCCACGCCCTTGATCTGGCGTGTCGGGCCCGACGCGTCAGTGCACGACCACACGGGTCGCCCAGCCCGGGTGCAGCGCTGCCTGCTGGACGAGCCGGGTCGTCTCTACTTAGAGACTGACACTGGCTTTGGTTTGGTTCACACCATGGACATGGGGCAGGCGGCGGATGCGGTTGAATCCGGCCTGTGGGTACCGCAAGAAGTGACTCTGGCCGATCTGCCGGCCCGCTATGGTTATCAAATAAGCCCCGAATTGCTACAAAAAAAGTAGCTATACCCTTATATTTGACGGGGCCTACAGGCCAAAAATATACAAAAAAGGCCGGTTTCAAACCGGCTTTTTGTACGTACTGTGGGCGGCGCTTTACTTGGCTGGCTCAGCGGCCGGGGCTGCTTTGGGCTCGTCGAACTTACCGCCGCTTGCATTGACGATGTAAACCACGGCTCGGCCGATTTCAAGTGTTTCAAGGTCTCCACCGCCTTGCGCGCCCATGGCACCTTTTCCCTTAACGGCCGAATTCAGCAAGGCCTCATAGCCGGTCTTGACGCGGGGGGCCCAGGCAGCAGCATCGCCAAACTTGGGCGCACCAGCCGCACCGGACGTGTGGCAAGCAGTGCACTGGGCTTTGAACACCTCTTCACCGGTCTTGAGCTGGCGATTGGCATCACGTATTTCTACGACGCCGATTTTTTGGATCCGCGCCGCTGTTGCTTTTTCCATGTTGACAGCACCGGCAGCAGGTTTTTTGTCAGAGGTGACAAAGTAGACCAAGCCGATGATGGCGAAGACCGGCACAACAAAAGAGAAGAAAACTGCCAGCAACAGCTGCTTTGGATTTTTGACGGGACCGGTATGGTCCTCCTCGTGCGCATTGGCTTGGCTGGTGTCGCTCATGGTGTCCTCAAAAAAATCTGCTGCCCGGAATCAGCCTGCCATTATAGCCACCACCCCTCTGAAACCACCTACAATCTGTGGCTTGAGTTGCGGCTGTAGCTCAGTGGATAGAGTATTGGCCTCCGAAGCCAAGGGTCGTGGGTTCGATCCCCGCCAGCCGCACCAATCAAGGATTTGCCAGTGAGTGACCATTCACATTGCTGTTTGGTTGCCAATCAAAAATACGTCAACAGGAAACGGCGGTGGCACAACGCGCAGGTCCCATGTCATTGATCGTGGCCGCCGTGGAAGAGCTTGCATCTGCCAGCAGCACCAGCCCCAACTGCTATGAAAGCATCTGCTCCATTGGGCCAATGATCTGCGATCACCGCCAGGCGTGTGGGCCTGGCTAGCAGCGGCGCCCGTTGATCTACGCCATCGCTGTGCGCCAGAGTGTTGACCGGGGTTTTGATTTGCATGAGGCCAACTCTCCGATAGCTGTGCAGGCCTCGGGACGGCAGGGCTGTCGACGCTTTATGGCCGTCACTGCTGACACAATGCAGATGCAAAAAGGACATAATTAAGCTGATGAAAGATACAATGTGGTCACATTGTCTGAAGTCCAAACATGTCTGTTGCTGTTCGCGAACTCAAAGCCAGCCTTTCCCGCGTGTTGTCGCGCGCCCAGCATGGCGAGATCATCGAGGTGACCTCGCACAACAAGCCCATCGCCCGCATCATCGGTATTCCTGAGCAAGCCGAGGCCGGACTGCGCAGGCTTATTGCCAGCGGCGCTGTGTCCTGGAGTGGTGGCAAGCCTCGACATAAGTTGCCGGTGCAGCTGACATCACGCGGAGCATCCGTCAGTCAAATGGTGCTGGAGGACCGTCGTTGATCCTGTTCTGCGATACCTCTGCATTGGTAAAGCTGTACATCCTCGAGGATTCGAGCCGCGACATGCAGGCTCTGGCTGGCGCGGCCAGCGCTATTGCTGTCTGCCGGATTGCATGGGCAGAGATGATGGCCGCCCTGTCGCGTCGCGCCCGCGAATTCCCCAACGACGCCGATGCGATCGAAGTGGTCCGAAAGCGCCTGCGAACTGACTGGCCGAGGTATGTCGTCGTTGAGGTAACTCAAGCGCTTGTTGAACTGGCCGGAGAGTATGCCGACACTTTTGCCCTGCGCGGTTACGACAGTGTGCAACTCGCGGCCGCGCGGACTTTGCAGGACATGGCGGGGGAGGAAATTCAATTTGCCTGCTTCGACACCCGCTTGGGCAAAGCGGCGCGGATGCTCAGGATGCCAGGTGCCACCTGATTCGGCAGTCCGAGGCCACTTGGGCGCCAAGACGTGAAGAGCCCATCCGTCCGCGCTGGCTCGGCGTCTGGATGGCAAGCACAACGCACGGCCATCACCCATACCTTCATTGGGTGACCGGATACTGCCAAATATCGTCCTTTGTTGAAGTGGCAGATTTATTTTTCTCAAAGGCAGACAATTCCAACTTTAGAAAAATTCGCAACCAGTTGTATGAATAGCACCCCTGCGCTCTCCTTCACTGCCCTGATGCAACGGGCGTACCCCGCCTTGCTGCGAAATCTCACCCCGGACCCGGAGCAAGCCCGCCATGCGCCCAATAAGACCGCACGCCAGGTAAAGTCCGGTCATTACGTTGAGGTACGCCCGACCTCACTGCCAGCGCCCCGCTACGTCATTCACAGTCAAGCCTTCTTTCAGGCATTGGGGTTGACAGAAGAGGTCGCCAGTGAACCGGCATTTATGCAGTTCTTCACGGGTGATCTTGACTCAGGCGTGGAGGCAGCCAACGCCGCCAGTTTGTCTCCGACCGTACGCGCCAATGGCTGGGCGACCGGCTACGCACTCAGCATTTACGGGCAGGAAATGGTGAACAACTGCCCTTTCAGAACCGGCAACGGCTACGGCGACGGACGCGCCATTTCGGTGCTGGAGGTGCTGCTCGCCGATGGGCAGCATTGGGAATTCCAACTCAAGGGCGGCGGCACCACCCCATATTGCCGCGGTGGCGACGGACGTGCTGTGCTGCGCTCCAGCATCCGTGAGTTTTTGGCCTCGGAAGCCATGGCGGCCCTGGGAGTGCCAAGCGCGCGGGCCCTGTGCCTCTTTGTCTCGGGCAGTGAAACGGTCACTCGTCCTTGGTACTCACCAGGTGCCAAAACCGAGGAGCCCGACCGCATGGTGGACGAGCCAGCGGCTATCACTACCCGTGCAGCCCCCTCCTTCTTACGGGTCGGTCAAGTCGAATTGTTTGGTCGGCGGGCTAGGCACAACGCGCACCCGTGTGCGCTGGCCGAGTTGGAGGCGATATTTCTGCATGCACTCGACCGCGAATATCCAGACCTGGCCGCCGCCCTGCACGGCCCTGAGGTGACCCTCGCAGACAAGGTCGTCGCCGTGGCACGTGAGTTTGGTGCGCGTTTGTCGCATTTGGTGGCCCACTGGATTCGAGTGGGGTACTGCCAAGGTAACTTCAACAGCGACAACTGTGCACTGGGGGGGCGCACGCTTGACTACGGGCCCTTTGGTTTCATGGAAGCCTATGACCCCGCGTTTCAAATGTGGATTGGGGGCGGGGAACATTTCGCGTTTATGAACCAGCCCATGGCCGCAATGGTCAATTTCAAGATGTTCTGCACCGCCATGGCCCCCTTACTGGGACAGGACACCCGCGCCATTGAGGCCCTGGACGCGGTGATGCAGGCGCTGCCGGACCGCATGACGGAGACTTTGCATGGCATGTGGGCACAAAAAATGGGCTTGATGGAATTTCGTGCGGAGTTATTTGCCGAGTTGCACGCCCTCATGGCACAAACCCCGGTGGACTACACGATCTTCTGGCGGGAGCTGTCGAGCCTACCCAAGCAGGTGGCGGACTTGCGTCCCAGCTTCTACGCAAGCCGTGGGGCTTATGGCCAAGACCCGGCGGTGATGGAGGCCCGCTGGGGCGCGTGGCTGCATAAGTGGCACGCGGCATTAACGCAAGAAGGACGTGATCCCCTGGCGGTGTCGGTGGCCATGAAGCAGATCAACCCCAAGTACGTCGCAAGGGAGTGGATGCTGGTAGAGGCTTACCGCAGCGCCACGGACGCAGGAGACTTCACGCTGGTGCGGCGCCTGCACGCCTTGCTGGCAGACCCCTACAGTGAGCAGTCGCCAGAGCTCGCCGCGCTGTACTACACCAAGAAGCGGGATGAGTTCTTTGACTTAGGCGGTACCTCGCACTGCAGTTGCTCGTCATAGGACCGGGTTTATTGCGAACCGACCCTCCAACCAACCCTTAGAAGTTAGCCCATTGCTCAATCTCGGCCCCTACAAAACCCTTTTCTCTGACCGCGAACTCAAGCGCATTGTGTTGGCCTCCATCCTGCCGCGCCTGCCGGCGGGCATCAATGGCCTGTCGCTGACTTTGATGTTGCAATCGCTTTACGGCTCGTTTTCCATCGGTGGCAGCGTCAGCGCCGCCTACTTGATAGCCTTGGGCGTGGCGTCGCCTTTGTTAGGGCGATTCGTGGACCAGCGTGGCCCTCGTGCGGCCATGCTGCCGTTTGGTATTGCGCACGCTATTGCCTTAGTGCTGTTGGTGATTGCCGCGCTACAGCGGGTATCGCCGTCGCTACTGATGGTGTTTGCGCTGTTAGCCGGGATGACGTTTCCCCCGGTATCGATGACCGTGCGTGCGATGTGGCGTAAGTCGAAATTGCCCGACGCCACCAAACAGCTGGGGTTTGCGCTGGAGGGTGTGATCATGGAAACCATTTTTGTGTGCGGCCCCTTGATCGTCAGCTTCTTTCTTTTTTTTGAGGCTCCCGCTGCTGCATTGATGTTTTCTGCCTGCGCCACCTTGCTGGGCATTGTGCTGTTTACGCGCTCGGGTGCGCTTGAGCGTTGGGGTGAGGTCGAGCTGGGTGAGCGTCATTGGCTGGGGCCACTCCAGCTCGTGGGCGTGCGCCGTGCTTTGGTCGTATCCATGCTGTTGGGGGCCAGTTTTGGCTTGCAGGAAATTGGCATGATGGCCGCGGCCAAAACGGCTGGCAGCCAGGCTGCTGTGGGCTGGCTGTTCGCTGCCTACTCCGTACCGTCTGCGATTGCCGGCTTGATGTACGGCACGCGCCAGTTTTCCTGGCCGCTCAACCGCCAAATGGCCTTGGGGCATGTGTGGATCGCCGTGCTGAGTTTGTTACTGACCCAAGTGTCCTCGCTGTGGGTGTTTGCGCTGGGCTGTGCGGTGTGTGGCATGGCGGTTGGGCCGGCGATTACTGCGAGCCAGATGCAGTTGGGCAAATTGACCACAGTCGAATACACGACCGAAGCTTTCACTTGGAGCATGACCTTGTTTATGGTGGCACTGGGCGCTGCATTTGCCTGCGGCGGCTGGCTTGTGGATACCTATGGGGTGGGTGCGCCCATGTTCTGTGCAGCTTGCACTGCCGGCCTGGGTGCACTCATGTGCCTGCGGGTGCCGGAAACATTTGCGCAACCAGCGGCAGCGACCTAACTGTTGGCGCCGACGTCAAATTGACCCTGGGTCAAATCTGCGTCGGCGCGAACAATCAGGCTTTGGCGGAAGTCAAGCATGGCCGGGATTGTCTTTTACGCTTACTGCGACAGGACCTTTTTCCGAGGTCGATGATGACGTAGTCGGGTCGGCCCTTGTCAGGGCCAACAGAATGTAAAGTTAAAAAGAGAAGTTTGTCGGCCAGTTCGCCCGGGTGGATTGGCCAGCGAGTGCTCAATGCTTCAACGGTAGTAGTTCCCGCTACCTGCTGTCAGCACCACTTTGGCAGGGTCATACACCAGGCCCATCGGGTCGCCGCCTTGCTGCACCAGGCGCATTTGCTGCTTCAGCAGCTTGCGCAGCTGGATGATGCCCTTGTCGCTCGCGCCCAAGTGCTCTTCGCTGTGCAAGGTGATCGCGCCCTGGCCGAGTTGCGCCTCCCAGTCACCGGGGCGGCGTTGGCGCTCCTCTTCGCTCATCTGGCCCCAGTCTTGCAGGCGCCCGCGCACCCAGCCGGGGTTGGCCACGGGCGTGAGGAAGGCGTGGAACAGCAAGTGGTTGGCATCGTCCATCGGCACGACCCAGCCGATACGGTTGGAGAGGCCCGCTTGCAGGCGCACATCGGGCACGCTACGCACGTTGGGCAACATGCAGGGCGAGACGCGGTCCATCTCGCGGCCATCGTCCAGTTTGCGGTAGGCACTGTAGTTCATGCCGATGTCGGTCAGGTTGTAGCTGACCTCGGGCAAGATCGCCATGCGGGGGTCGAAATGCACCTCGGTGAAACTGGCGTGCAAGATCGGCACGTGAAAGGGATCCATGGTGTTTTCGTAATCCTGCAGCCAGCTCCAGGGCACGGACACCACCGTCTCGTCGCCGCCCACACCAGTGCCGCTGGGCCCAATCGCCATCACCATTTCATCAGGGACGTGGTTCTCCAAAATATCCCACTTGGGCAAAAGCGGGCGTTTGTCCAGCGGCCCCATGTAAATGAAGGCCAGGCCGTAACGCTCTTCCACCGGGTACCAGGGCTGGCGCACCTTGTCTTTGAAATGGCTGTCTTTGGGCTCGCAAGGTTGATCCAGGCATTTGCCTTCAACGTCAAACTGCCACCCGTGGTAGCAACAGCGGATGCCGTGGTCATCGACCTTGCCGTAATACAGCGAGGTGCCGCGGTGAATGCAGCGCGGCGTAAGCACGCCCGCGCGGCCTTGGCCGTCGCGGAACATGATCAGGTCTTCACCCAAAATGCGCAAGTTTTTCGGCGTGGTGGTCAGGTCTTTGGACTGGGCGAACGGCTGCCAGTAACGCCGCATGTATTCGCCGCACAGGGTACCTGGTCCGACACGCACCAGGTCTTCATCGGGCGAATGCGGCGGGCGACCATAAGCCGAGCCGTCTTGCTGTCGGCCCGCGAAAAACATTTTTTGCTCAGAACTGCCCATACGTTTCCCTTAAAAATTCGCAAGTCAATTGGCCAGGATAGTGGCCAATTCCCGCGCAAACGCACGGGCCAGGCCATGGGCCCGGGTTAGTCCGCCGTAATGCCCGCTTCCTTGATGACTTTGCTCCAACGCTCGATCTCGCTGGCGATGCGGGCGTTGAACTGCTCCGGTGTTGAGCCCAGCGGGGTCATACCCAGTTGCACCATGCGATCGCGCACTTCCGGTGAATTGATGGCAGCTTGGATATCAGCGCTGATTTTGGCCCGAACCTCGCGCGGAATGCCCGAGGGTGCGATCAACCCCAGAATGCCGACCACATTGAAGCCCGGCAGGGTCTCGGCAATCGTCGGCGTGTTCGGAAAGTTGGTGGAGCGGGTGGCCCCGGTGGTGGCGATGGCTTTAAGCTGTTTGTTGGCGACCAAGCCCTTCAACTCCTCGCCAATCGACGAGAACCACAGCGGCACGCGGCCGCTGAGCACGTCAATCTGCGAGGGGCCCGTGCCACGGTAGGCGATGTGGGTCATCTTGATGCCGGCCATGGTGTTGAACAACTCACCCGCCAGGTGCGAGGCGCCGGTGGTCGGTGTGGCGGTGAAGTCGAGTTTGCCGGGGTTGGCTTTCGCCCAGGCGATCACCTCGGCCACGGTGTTGGGTGCGAAAGACGGGTGGGCATACAGGCCAAACGGTGTATTGCCAATTTCGGTGACGCCGGTGACGTCTTTGAGCGTGTCGTAAGGCAGCTTGTTACCTTGCAGGATGTGCGTGCTCATCAGCGCGCCGAAGGCAATCCCCAGTGTGTAGCCATCGGGTGGCGACTTGGCCACGAAATCAGTGCCTATGATGATTCCCGCACCGGCCTTGAAATCAATGATGACCGACTGCTTCCAGATCTCCTGCAATTTCACTGAGATCACCCGCAAGATGGCGTCATTCGCGCCGCCAGGGCCAGTTGGGAAAAAAATCCGCACCGGCTTGTTGGGCCACGGGATGGCTTGTGCGAATGCTGCCAAGGGCAAACTGCAGAGCGCCGCGCTGGCGGCAGTGAAAGCGAGGACTTTGCGTTTGGAAAGTCGGGCGGCTGGGTGCATGCAGTCTCCTTGTCAGTTCAATACGCTACTTTACGGTACAAATCTGAAGTTTGCACGGGCCTGGCGAAACGGTTGGCTAATCGGCCTGGCAGCACCTTCGGCGGGCCCCAAAATGAGCGGTCTCTGGCGTGCTCGGCCGGGCCTGCAGGTTCATGCACACGTCAAGGCGTGGCAACGACGCTGTCGTGTCCCTGGCGATGGTGTCAATCCACATCCCGGATAGGCTCCTCACGTCTTGGCGCCTAAGTGGCCTCCGACTGTCCAATCAGGCGGAGCCTGGCATCCCGAGCATCCGCGCCGCTTTGCCCAAGCGGATGTCGAAGCAGGCAAATTGAACTTCCTCCCCCGCCATGTCCTGCAAAGTTCGCGCGGCCGCGAGTTGCACGCTGTCGTAACCGCGCAAGGCGAAAGTGTCGGCATACTCACCGGCCAGTTCCACGAGCGCTTGAGTTACCTCAACGACGACATACCTCGGCCAGTCAGTTCTCAGGCGTTTTCGGACCACTTCGATCGCAGCGGCGTCGTTCGGGAATTCGCGGTCGCGACGCGCCAGGGCAGCCATCATCTCTGCCCATGCAATCCGACAGACCGCAATCGCGCTGGCCGCGCCAGCCAGAGCCTGCATTTCGCGGCTCGAATCCTCGAGGATGTACAGCTTTACCAGTGCAGAGGTGTCGCAGAACAGGATCACCGACGGTCCTCCAGCACCATTTGACTGACGGACGCTCCGCGTGATGTCACCTGCACCGGCAACTCGTGCCCAGGCTTGCCACCACTCCAGGACACGGCGCCGCTGGCGATAAGCCTGCGGAGTCCGTCCTTGGCTTGCTCAGGAATACCGATGATGCGGGCGATGGGCTTGTTGTGCGAGGTCACCTCGATGATTTCGCCATGCTGGGCGCGCGAAAGCACCCGCGAGAGGCTGGCCTTGAGTTCGCGAACAGCAACAGACATTTTGGGCCTCCAGTAAATGTGACCACATTGTATCTGCCATCAGCTTATTTATGTCCTTTTTGCATCTGTATTGTGTCAGCGTGAACTACTAGAGCCCTCGCCCCCGGAACGGGGGTGACGCGCGTCGTCGTCGGCTCAGGCAGTGTCGAGGTCGCGTAAGCGTCCCGCATCGAGTTCGGTCAGCAGAACGCCCAGCGCCTGCGCGTTCTGCGCGTCGGTGGCGCTGTCCAGGGCATCCTGAAGCACATCGCGAATATGGTCGCTCGTAACAAGTTCCATATCCCAGTCGGGGAACAGGCGCTCACGGACATCTTCCATCTCGCTCAGCAGCACGATGCTGTCATGGCGGCGGTCGGTGCGCAACCGAGCCATCAGCGCCATGACGTTGTCGCGCGGGCCTTCCAGCCACTGAAAAAAGATGCCGCTGCCGAAGACCAACATGCCCGTCACGCCATGCTCAGGGTTCCAGCGGCGCGCGGTGGCGATGATGCGCTGTACAGCGGCTTCGTCCACGTCGGGGGTGGCGCGGCTGCAATAAACCACGTTGTAAAGCGCCGGGAAGGCGGGGCCGAAACCTGGCTCGTCGCCATAGAGATGATGAATTGAGGTCATTTATAAATCCTTGGACGGAGTATGCGGCACAAATCAACCGCGCGTTTGCTGCCTCGCGCGTCGGACCAAGATCAGACGAAGCCAAGGGCCGTGGGTTCGATGCCCGCCAGCGCACTAAACACAAACTCATCAGCGGGACTCGCTGTGGTGCAAGGCGCGCACTGGGCTGACGTTACATTCTGCGCAACGATGAGGTTTTTGCTGTAGTCGCTTTGCTGGGTGCTTATGGGTCTGCGCACTAAATCGTCATCCTGCAGGCCCACAATGTCGCCATGCGCGACACCCACCATGTCTACGTGATCGAGTTGTCCAAAGACGTCCTCTTCGACGCCAAGTTCATGAAGTCCAACCCCGGGTACCTACCGGGCATGCCCTGTGTTTACGTCGGAATGACGGGGCTGGACCCGGATGTGCGCTTTGACAACCACAAGGCGGGAATCCGCGCCAACAAATACGCCAAGCGATTCGGGCTTCGATTGATGACGGCGCTGTTTGATCACCTCAACCCCATGCCCTATGGCGACGCCCAGTACATGGAGGTCGACCTCGGCATCCGCTTGCGGGCCCAGGGCTTTGGTGTCTGGCAAAGTTAGCGCCCGCTCCTCTATTGCCCTGCGGACTGCGGATTGCCAGACCGCGTGACATTCCTCAGTTGCCGCATCTATACTGTATGAATGCACAGCTTATTGATTTCGGCCACACCCGTCCTGGCGGGTGACGCGGCACTGCCAGCCACCTTTTTGCGCGGCAGCGTCCAGGCCGGTTTTCCCTCCCCGGCGGAAGACCTGGGGGCGCAGCGCATTGACCTGGCCCAGTTGCTGATCAAGCACAGCCAGGCCACCTACTTTTTGCGCGCCAGCGGCCACTCCATGACCGGGGCCGGCATCTTCGACAACGACATTCTGGTGGTGGACCGTGCCATCAAGCCGCGCAACACCCACATCGTGGTGGCCATCGTGGACGGGGACTTCACCGTCAAGCAGTTGTACCAGCGCGCCGGGCGCGTCAAGCTCAAGGCCGCCAACCCGACCTACCCGGACATCACGCCAAAGGACGGGCAGACGATCGAGATCTGGGGCGTGGTGACGAGTGCTATCAAGCAGTTCACGGTTTAGCGGACCAAGGTTGAGCGGCACAGCATTCAGCAATCAAGCTTTCATGGGGTCCTCTGGTGTACGCCCTGGTTGACGGCAACAACTTCTACGTCAGCTGTGAACGCATCTTCCGGCCCAGCCTGAACGGGATCGCCGCCGTGGTGCTGAGCAACAACGACGGCTGCGCCATTGCCCGCAGCAACGAGGCAAAGGCGCTGGGCATCAAGATGGGCGCACCCTGGTTTCAGATCCGGCATCTGGTCGAGTCCGACGGCCTGGTGGCGCTCTCGGCCAACTTTGCCCTGTACGGCGACATCAGCGACCGCATGATGAGCCTGGCCGCCGGCTTGGGGCCAACCCAGGAGGTCTACAGCATCGACGAGTCCTTCATCGGTCTCGACGGGGTGCGTGGCGATCTGGTGGCACGCAGCCACAAGGTCCGGTCCCGCATCCTGCAGTGGGTCGGCATTCCCTGCGGCATTGGCATTGGCGCCACCAAGACCCTGGCCAAACTGGCCAATCACATCGCCAAGTCGGCGGAGCGCAAGCCCGGCGTCTACCCGGACCACCTGGCCCAGGTGTGCAACCTGGCCGCCTTGGCCCCGGCCGAATTGCAGGTGGTGTTTGAGGCCACCGACGTCGGCGAAGTGTGGGGCATAGGCCGGCGTATCAGCCAGCAGCTGCGCGAAGGCGGTATCCAGACGGTGCAAGACCTGGTGCGCATGGACCCCGCCACGGTTCGGCGGGCCTGGTCGGTGGTGCTGGAGCGCACGGTGCGGGAATTGCAAGGCATGCCTTGCATCGGCCTGGACGATGCACCCCAGCCCAAGAAAGAGATTGCCTGCACCCGCTCCTTCGGCCACCCGGTGCTGGATCTGGCTGGATTGACCCAGGCCGTCACAGAGTTTGCCAGCCGGGCGGCGGAGAAGCTGCGCAAACAGCACTCGCTGGCCTCGGAAGTCATGGTCTTCATCCGTACCAGCCCGTTCCGGCAGGATGCGCAGTACAGCCGCTCGGTGGTGGTGCCGCTGAGGCGCCCGGCGGCGGACACCGGCGCCATCGTGCAAGCTGCCGTGCAGGGCCTGCGTGCCATTTATCGGGACAGCTTCAAGTACGCCAAGGCCGGTGTCATGCTGCTGGAGCTGCAGCCGGACTCGGTGCTCCAAGGTGAACTGGACTGGGGTGGCGATGAAGACGGCGAAGAAGGTGCCAGTCTGATGAAACAGGACGATAAGGCCCGACTCATGAGCGCGCTGGACAGCATCAACCAGCGTTTTGGCAAGGGCACCATGAAAGTGGCCAGTGCCGGCTTGGAGGGGGACCGCCGGGTCTGGTCGATGAAGCAGGAGCGGCGCACACCGGCCTACACCACCTGCTGGGCGGACATTCCGGTGGCGCGGGCTTGAGTTTGATTGACTGAGCATGGCAGCAGAACACCCTGTCAATCTGAAGCGGGTACACGCCCAGCGCTTGCGTGAGGTGTACCGCTCAGCCGGTTGGCCCTACCAGGACACGGTTGAGATCGAGCTGCTGGCGGCCGGTTTGTTGGAGCGCCTGGGCGACGGCCAAGGTCAGGAATTGATTCGAGTTACGCAAGCCGGGCTAATCTACCTGGCCGATGCGCTGGCGGGCAACCGGCAGGCGTTCTCGGCGCATGAGGCGCTGGTGGCCCATGTGGCGCAAGCGATGCTGCGCGACGGCCGCCTGGTCTGGACGGCGTTGGAGTTGCGGGCCCGGCTGCCCGACAGCCCGGATGCGCCCTCGGGCTGGAAGACCTGCAAGCCCGACGTGTTCTCCATCCGCAACAGCTCGCGCCCGGACTACCTGGAGCCCATCGTGCACGAGATCAAGGTCAGCCGGGCCGATCTGCTGGGTGACCTCAAACGCCCGCAAAAACGCCAGGCCTATCTGGATGTGGGCGGCCAGTGCTGGTACGTGCTGGGCTGCGACAGTCGTGGCCGAGAGATCGCCAGTGCCGATGAGATTCCACTCGAATGCGGGGTCATGCTGTGCAAAGACCAGCGCCTGAGCGTGCTGCGGGCGGCGCCCAAACGATCGGTGCGGCATTTGCCCTTTGGCGTCTGGATGGCATTGGCCAAGGCGACGCCGGTGAAGGCGCATGCCGTGATGGCCGATGGTTTGAGGGATCAGGCGCCGCTGGTCTAGGGCCAAAGACCCAAAACGCGGCCAGGTCCGAAATTGGTCTATCCTGCATGGCGCAACACCATGAAGACAGTCATCAAAACTTCCAGCTCCAGCCTGGCGCGGCGCACGATGCTCGCCGGGCTCGCTCTCCTTGCTGGTGCCGTCGGCTGGCAGGCGTTGCCGGGCCGGGCCGGTGAGGCGGCCGTTCTTGTCCCGCCACTCATTGACACGGCTGAGCGTTCACCTGCAGCGGACACCAGTACGTCTGACACCGCCGTCCTCGCTGGCGGCTGCTTTTGGGGCGTTCAGGGCGTCTTCCAGCATGTCTTGGGCGTGACCCGCGCTGTCTCGGGCTATGCCGGTGGCGATGCCAGCACCGCCAACTACGATGCCGTGGGTTCCGGTCGCACCGGTCATGCCGAGGCCGTGCACATTAGCTTTGACCCGCGACAGGTGAGTTTTGCGCAGCTGCTGCAAATCTACTTTTCTGTCGCGCACGACCCAACTCAGTTCAATCGCCAGGGGCCGGACAGCGGTACGCAGTACCGCTCTGCCGTGTTTGCGCAGAACGCTGAACAGGGACATGTCGCTCGGGCCTATATTGCGCAGTTAAATCAGACAAACGTTTTCGGCGCAGGCATCGTGACCACGGTGGAGTTGAACAAATCGTTCTTTGATGCCGAGGCGTACCACCAGGATTACCTGACGCTGAACCCCGAAGAACCCTACATCGTCATCTACGACTTGCCGAAGGTCCACAAACTAAAAAGTTGGTTCCCCAAGCACTACCGCACCAAACCCGTGCTGGTAGGCACGAAAAATTAACATGGAGCGACCGATTGATACAAACTGTCCGAAGGCATGGTGACCATACTGATCGAGACGGCAAAAATAGCTTGTTTAATTTGAGCCTGAATCCGTGACAAAAAAGTCGAAATATGTTGATTTCCCCATTGGAATCAACGACTTAGCCCCCATGTAGAAGCAACCCTGAAGGTGAGCTTTACATGACCGACTTTATTA
>Ga0247831_1005672_pt1 | contig 15385 bp, 9 predicted proteins | sample LaCruzMarch2015__9_FD_192406 | JGI IMG/M metagenome (GOLD analysis project Ga0247831, IMG submission 192406) | Freshwater microbial communities from meromictic Lake La Cruz, Castile-La Mancha, Spain - LaCruzMarch2015_1m | ecosystem: Environmental > Aquatic > Freshwater > Lake | place: Spain... | reverse complement strand
TTGCGCGGAGTCAAGAAATCGCCGCCGCCGAAGCCATCCTGGCTGCCCGTGAAGCGGCCTCTATCGATCTGGAGCAACGCTCGGCTGAGCTAAAATCGATCGAAACCGGACTCGAGGCCATCCGCACCCGCATCGATGCCGATCGCCGGCAACTCAAGCAGGACCAGGATGCCCTTGCCTTGGCCAAAGCCGGCCTCGAGCAAGACCGCGCTTCCCATCTCGCCGTGGTTCGCGACTTCTCCGCCCTTGAGGCCACCGCCTCCGCGCGCGAGGCGGATATGGCCGCGCGCACCGCCGCTTTGGCCGCCGCCGAGCAAAAAGCCGCCCACTTTAACAGCCAATTGGACCTCCGGGCCAAGGGCCTTGAGGAGCGCGACATCCGGCTGGATGCCCGCGTGGCCTCCGTGGGCGAGACCGAGAAGCAGTTCGTCGCCGAGCGCAAGACCCTCTCCGCCGAGCGCGCGCAGCTCGATGCTCAAGCCGCCTCCCTGCAGCAAGCCTCCGGCCAGTTGCTTCTCCGCGAGGAAGAGCTCAAGCAGGCCGAGGCACGTTTCTCCGCCTTGCAAATCACCCTCGACACCGGTCTCACCGAGCTCGCCGACGACCGGGCGCGGTTGCTCGACGAACAGGCTGCTTTTGCGCAGACCCGCATCCAGCTCACCGCCGAGCGCGAGGCCTTCGACGTCGAGGCCGCCGGCTTTGCCCAGCGTTTTCAGCAGTTTGAGGAGCGCCGCCGCAAGCTACTTGAGGTGTTGTAGACCAGACACTGACGCAGAAGGCCCCTTCGTGCGGCTTTTTGCTTTTCGTCGACCCCTTCCCCCGGCCTGCTGTTGGTGTCATGGCCGACGAACCGATTGATTTTTTTAACCGCCGCAACGGCCGCATCGAACGGGAGCGCATTTACGGCGAGCCTTGGCTGCGTTTCATCTACGGCGGCAATCCCCTCGGCCGGCTCAGCCTTTCGGCCGTCGTGCGGCGGGCTTGGTTTTCGGCCTGGTATGGCTGGCGCATGAACCGCCCCGAGAGCGTCAATCGCGTGCTCCCCTTTGTCGTCGATTACGACCTCGACGCGGAGGAGTTCGCCAAGCCCGCGACTGCCTACCGCACCTTCAATGAGTTTTTTTACCGCACCCTTCGTCCCGGCGCCCGTCCGATCTCGCCGGGGGAGGACGTCGCGGTGCTGCCGGCCGACGGCCGTCATCTGGCCTATGTCGATGTGGACACGGCGGACGGCTTCTACGTTAAGGGGAAAAAATTCACCCTCTCCGCCTTGCTCGGTTCCGAGGAACTCGGCGCCCGTTTCGCCGGGGGCTCCCTGCTGATTTCGCGGCTTTGCCCGGTCGACTACCACCGCTTTCATTTTCCCGTGGCCGGCACCCCGCGCGAGTCCCGTCTGATCAATGGCTGGCTCTACTCCGTCAGCCCGCTCGCCTTGCGGGTCAACCCCGGCTACCTTACGGAAAATAAACGCATGGTTACGCTGGTGGATTCCCCGGTTTTTGGGGAGGTCGCGATCCTAGAGATCGGCGCCACCATGGTCGGCGCCATTTTGCAGAGCTTTATTCCCGGCCGCCCGGCGGCCAAGGGGGATGAAAAGGGGCTTTTCGCCTTTGGTGGCTCGTGCGTGGTCACGGTTTTTCAACGCGGCCGCATCCGCTTCGACGAAGACTTGGTCACTCATTCCACGGTCCATCGCGAAGTCTATGCGCGGATGGGCGATCGCCTGGGCACAGCCTGCTCGCCGGCTTGATACCTCGCCCCTTTCCGTTGCGACGCTTCGGATGATCCTCAGTCGGGATCATTCCGTTGCCCGGGTCGCAGACGGCCCCTTTCGGTGGGGCCCCCGGCTCGAAATATCCTCCGGGCAGTATTCGCCCTGCAGACTCACCTTCCGCCTACCGCTCCGGGCTTCGCCCGGTCCGCGCCGAAATCTGCCCACCACCTCGCTCCGCTGCTCCGCCGTTCAATTGAATTAACCCTAACAGCCCAGCAGTTCCTGCATTTGTGCCTCGGCCCGCCCCAGAGCTTGCTCCAGCTCCGCCACCGCCGGTTGCAACTCCGCCAGCGCCTCGGTTTTTGAACGCGCCTCCAGCGCCTCTGCTAGATTTTTTAATTCACTGGCCCCCACATTCGCCGAACTTCCTTTGATGGTGTGGGCGCTGCGAGTGAAGAAAGGCTGGTCGTTCCGCGCCAAGGCCAGCTTCAGGTCCTTCACGCGCTGCGGGACATCCTTAAGGTAAATCGCAAGAATCTCTCGGAGAAACGTGTCATCCCCCTCTTCCCCAAGCATGCGCAGGTTGGCTATGGCGACAGGGTCCAAAACCAAATCATTCTTTGCATCGTTCATAAGGGGGTAGGGGCTCTATCCAGGCTAATTCTGAATAATCAAAAAATTGTGAATAGGTGCAAGCGCATCCCAGCCTAGTGGAAAAAATGGGGAGTGGCGCGGAGTGAGAAACCCACGCCGCAGGCACGGGACGGTGGAGCGGGTGCCCTCGCCCCGCCTTGCCCCCGCCCAACTGCATTCCCGGCGCTACGCCGCTTTTCCCTAAACACCCCAGCCCCCTCCGTTTTTTAAAATAGTCCTTTTTAAGCCCGATAACCGCGATTCTCCAGGTGGGGGATCGAGCGAGTTGTTGAGCCGTAGGGTTGGCGACGAACGCCCTCCGCGCACTCGTGAGTTGCTGGCTGCAGATGAATCTAAGTTATGCCGGCCAACAAGTTGCGAGATACGACCTAGGATATGTGCGGGCTTCGTTTTAAGCAAAAAAACGTGAATAATATAAAACATATCAAGGGATTAGTATATGTTGATATTTAACTTGCCTAGATTTGTGGGCAGTTGAGTCTGGGCGAGTCCAATAACTCCCATGGCAAACACCTTTGTTTTTTCCTCCGAGTCGGTCGGCGAAGGCCACCCCGATAAGGTCGCCGACCTCATTTCCGACAGCATCCTCGATGCCTGTCTCGCCTTCGATAAAACCGCCCGCGTGGCCTGCGAGACCTTCGTGAAGTCGAACGTCGTCGTGGTCGGCGGCGAGATCACCCTCCCGAAACTCCAGGACAAAAAGACCGGCAAGACCCTCCCAATTAGCGAAGCCTTCAACGTCGACAAGGCCATCCGTGACGCGATCCGCCACATCGGCTACGTGAACGACGACGACGTTTTCCACGCCGACACCGTATTCATTAACAACTACCTCACCGCCCAGTCCGCCGATATCGCCCAAGGCGTGGACGCGAAAAAAGCCGAGGGTAAGAAGACCGCCGAGCAGGGTGCCGGCGACCAGGGCCTGATGTTTGGCTTCGCTTCCGATGAGACCGAGGAGCTCATGCCCTCGCCGATCATCTTCGCCCATCGGCTCGGCCGCGAACTCACCGCCATCCGCAAGTCCGGCAAGGTCAAATGGCTCCGTCCCGACGCCAAGACCCAAGTCTCCGTCCGCTACGTCGACGGCGTGCCCACCGAGATCGTCAACGTCGTCATTTCCACCCAGCACACCGCCGACGTCGCCCATGCCGAGATCGAAGCCTTCCTGATCAAAAACGTTATTCGTAAAGTATTGCCCGCCAAACTTTTGAATTCGAAAACCGAGTTCCTTATCAATCCCACCGGCAAGTTCGTAATCGGCGGTCCGCAGGGCGATTCCGGCCTCACTGGCCGTAAGATCATCGTGGACACCTACGGTGGTTGGGGTCGCCACGGCGGCGGCGCCTTCTCGGGCAAGGATCCGTCCAAGGTTGACCGCTCTGCCGCCTACATGGGTCGCTGGGTAGCCAAGAATATCGTGGCCGCCAAACTCGCCAAACAGTGCGAGGTCCAGTTCGCCTACGCCATCGGCCATCCGAAACCCGTCAGCGTTTACGTGAATACTTTCGGCACCGGCGCCATCGCCGACGAGCTGATCACCGAGGCCATCCAGAAGGTTTTCTCGTTCAAGCCTGCCGATATCGTGAAGCAACTGGACTTGCTCCAGCCCTTTTATCGCCAGACCACCAATTACGGCCACTTCGGCAAGGCCGGCCTGCCCTGGGAGGAGACCGGTAAGGTCGCCGCCCTGCAGGCCGCCGTGAAGAAACTCGCCAAATAAATCGTTCCCCATCGCTGGTCTCGAGCCGACAGGCGCCACTGGCCCCGAAGCCCTTTCGACCTTCGACCTTAAACCCTTCGACCCTCTTCCAATACCATGAGCACCGCCACCCTTCCTCCTCCTTCCGTCGCCGGCTTGGATTACCATGTCGCCGATATCAACCTCGCCGAGTGGGGCCGCAAAGAGATCTCCATCGCCGAGCACGAGATGCCAGGCCTGATGTCCGTTCGTAAAAAGTTCGGCCCCTCCCAGCCCCTCGCCGGCGTGCGCATCACCGGCTCGTTGCACATGACGATCCAGACCGCCGTGCTGATCGAGACGCTGACCGCGCTCGGCGCCACCGTTCGCTGGGCCTCGTGCAACATCTTCTCCACCCAGGACCACGCCGCCGCCGCCATCGCCGCGACCGGCGTGCCCGTCTTCGCGTGGAAGGGCGAGACCCTCGAGCAGTATTGGGACCTCACTTGGAAGGCCATCGTCGGTCCCGACGGCCTCGGGCCCCAGCTCGTGGTCGACGACGGCGGCGACGTCACCCTCCTGCTCCACAAGGGCTACGAACTCGAAAACGGCAGCGACTGGGTCAATACCCCCTCCGGCTCGCACGAGGAGCAAGTCATCAAGGACCTACTCAAAAAGATCCACGCCGAGGACCCGCTGGTGTTCACCGGCCTGGTCAAGGCCTGGCGCGGCGTCTCCGAGGAGACCACCACCGGCGTGCACCGCCTCTACCAGCTCCACGAACAGGGCAAGCTCCTGGTGCCCTCCATCAACGTGAACGACTCGGTCACCAAGTCGAAGTTCGATAATCTCTACGGCTGCCGCGAGTCCCTCGCCGACGGCCTGAAGCGCGCCACCGACGTGATGATCGCCGGCAAGCTCGCCTTCGTGGCCGGCTACGGCGACGTCGGCAAGGGCTCCGCCCACTCCCTCAAGGGCTTCGGCGCACGCGTTGTCGTCTCCGAGATCGACCCCATCAACGCCCTCCAGTGCGCGATGGAGGGCTTCGAGGTGAACACCCTCGAGAGCACCCTCGGCCGGGCCGATATCTACGTCACCACTACCGGCAACAAGGACATCATCACCCTCGAGCACATGGCCGCGATGAAGGACCAGGCCATCGTCTGCAACATCGGCCACTTCGACAACGAGATCCAGGTCGACCGCCTCAAGAACGCGCCCGGCGTGAAGCACGTGAACATCAAGGCCGGCTACGACGCCTACACCTTCCCGGCGGGCAATACCATCTACCTCCTCGCCGAGGGCCGCCTCGTGAACCTCGGCTGCGCCACCGGCCATCCATCGTTCGTGATGTCCAACAGCTTCACCAACCAGACCCTCGCCCAGATCGATCTCTGGAAAAACCGCGATGTTTACGCCGTGGGCGTGTATCGCCTGCCCAAGCACCTGGACGAGGAGGTCGCGCGCCTGCACCTCGAAAAGATCGGCGCCGTGCTGACCAAGCTGAGCCCCTCCCAGGCCGAGTATCTCGGCGTCCCGGTCGAAGGCCCCTACAAGCCCGAGCACTACCGCTATTGAGCGCTTGGTCGGCTCCCGGTTTTCACCGGCGAGTATTTCAGGGCGGCGCGCTCCGGTGCGCCGCCCTTTTTGTTTTTGTCCGCTTGGCCTTACTTCAGCGCCGCCGCGATGCGGGCCAGGGCCTTCTCGACGTTTTCCCGGCTGTTGAAGGCGCTGATGCGCACGTGGCCTTCGCCGCATTTGCCGAAGCCCGCGCCCGGCGTGCAGACGACCTGCGCCTCGTTGAGCAGCTTGTCAAAAAAGGCCCACGAATCGGTGCCGGTGTTGACCCAGATGTAGGGCGCGTTGTCCCCGCCGATGCAGGAGAATCCGAGTCCGGTCATGGCGGTGCGGATGAGCGCGGCGTTGGCCAGATAAAAGTCGGTCATCGCTTTCACCTCGGCCTGGCCTTCGGGCGTGAAAATGGCGGCGGCGGCCTTTTGCACCGGGTAGGAGACGCCGTTGAACTTCGTGGTGTGGCGGCGGTTCCAGAGCGCGTGGACCGGGTGCGCATTACCCGCGGCGTCGTAGGCGGCTAGTTTCTTCGGCACCACCGTGTAGGCGCAGCGCGTGCCGGTGAAGCCGGCCGTCTTGGAGAAGCTGCGGAACTCGATCGCGACTTCGTCGGCGCCGGGGATTTCGTAGATGGAGTGGGGCACCTGCGGGTCGCGGATGTAGGCCTCGTAGGCGCTGTCGAAGAGGATGATGGCGCGGTTGGCCTTGGCGTAGGCGACCCACGCGGCGAGCTGCTCGCGGGTGGCGACGGCCCCCGTGGGGTTGTTGGGGAAGCAGAGATAGATCAGGTCGGACGCACCCGCGGGAATGGCGGGGACGTAGCCGTTGCCTGATGTGCAATCGAGGTAGGTTATGCCGGCGTAGCGGCCGTCGAGGTTGGCGCCGGTCCGGCCGGCCATGACGTTGGTGTCGACGTAGACCGGGTAGACGGGGTCGGGAATGGCGAGTTTCAGGCCCTCGGTGGCGAAGATTTCCTGGATGTTGCCGCAGTCGCACTTGGAGCCGTCGGAGACGAAGATCTCGTCGGCCGCGATCGGGCAGCCGCGGGCGGCGTAATCGTGGGCGGCGATGGCTTCGCGGAGGAAGGCGTAGCCCTGCTCGGGACCGTAGCCCTTGAAGGTGGCGCGGACCGCCATCTCGTCCACGCCGGCGTGGAAGGCTTTTAGCACCGACGGGGCGAGCGGTTCGGTGACGTCACCGATGCCGAGGCGGATGACGGGCTTGTCGGGATGGGCCGCCGTGTAGGCTCCGACACGCTTGGCGATATCGGAAAAGAGGTAGCTGGCCTTTAGTTTGAGGAAGTTCTCGTTGATGCGGATCATGGGCGTGGAGATGGGTGAAACGCTTGAACAAGGGGCGGGAAAGGCCTTTGTTCAAGCCCCGCGTCTTCCTCGCGGCCTCCCTTTCTCCGCATGCAAATCATCCGTTCCGTGCCCGAAATGCAGGCCCTCGCCGAGGCCCTCCGCGCGCAAGGCCAACTCATCGGGCTCGTCCCGACCATGGGCGCCCTGCACCAAGGCCACCTCACTTTGATCCGCACCGCCGCCGGGCGTGCTGATGCCGTGGTCGTGACTATTTTCGTGAACCCCACCCAGTTCGCCCCGAACGAGGATTTTAACAAATACCCGCGCGAGCTGGAGGCGGACGTCGCCAAGTGCGAGGCCGCCGGGGCCGATTACGTCTTTGCCCCGCCCAACGAGGAGATCTACCCCAAGGGCTACTCGACCTACATCACCGAGGAACACGTCGCCAAACCCCTCGAAGGCATCTCCCGGCCCAGCCACTTCCGCGGCGTCACCACCGTGGTGGCGAAGTTGTTCAACATCTGCCGTCCCGATCTGGCCGTCTTCGGCCAGAAGGACGCCCAGCAGGTCGCCGTCATCCGCAAGATGGTCACCGACCTTAACTTCACCGTCGATATCGTCGTCGCCCCGACCCTCCGCGAGCCCGACGGCCTCGCGCTGAGCTCTCGCAACCGCTACCTCTCCGCCACCCAGCGCGTCGAGGCCCTCGCCATCCACCGCGCGCTCGAAAAGGCCCGCGAGATGGCCGCCGCCGGAGAGATCCGTTCCGACCGCCTCGTCGCCGAGGCTACCCACATCCTCAGCCAGCACCGCCGCATCCGCGTGATCTACGTCTCGCTGGTCAACCGCACGACCATGGAGCCCGCCCGCGAGGTCGTCCCCGGCGAGACCGTCATGGCCATCGCCGCCTGGATGGACGAGGTCCGCCTGATCGACAATATCGTGCTGTGAGCGTCCCTCCCGCCCCCTCGTCCGTCGCCCCGCGCGCCCGCGCCTACGACGTCCTCGTGATCGGCTCCGGCATCGCCGGCCTGAGCTTCGCCCTGAAGGTGGCGCAGCTGGGCCGCTCGGTCGCCATCCTGACCAAGAAAAACAAGGCCGACTCCAACACCAACTGGGCCCAGGGCGGGATCGCCGTCGTGACCGCCGAGACCGACGACTTCGCCAAGCATGTCACCGATACCCTCGTCGCCGGCGACGGCCTTTGCGATCGCAAGGTCGTCAAACAAATCATCACCGACGGCCCCGCCCGCGTGCGGGAGTTGATCGATCTTGGTCTAAAGTTCTCCCGCGACGACGACGGCGGCTACGATCTCGGCCGCGAGGGCGGCCACAGCGAGCGGCGTATCCTGCACGTGAAGGATATGACCGGCAAGGCCATCGAGTCCGCCCTCATCAAGGCCATCGCCCGCGAGCCCCGCATCGCCCTGTTCGAGCATTTTTTCGCAATCGACGTCATCACCGCCGGCAAACTCGCCCGCCGCCAGCGCAAGACCCTCCCACCCGACGCCGACCGCGTGGTCGGCGTCTACGCCCTCGACGTGCGCGACCGCCGCGTCGTCACCTTCCAGGCCCCCGTCGTCATGCTCAGCTCCGGCGGCGCCGGTCAGGTCTATCTCTACACCACCAATCCCGATATCGCCACCGGCGACGGCATCGCCATGGCCTACCGCGCCGGCGTCGAGGTGCGGAACATGGAGTTCATCCAGTTCCATCCCACCGCCCTGTATTCGCTCTCGGGAAAACGCTTCCTCATCAGCGAGGCCGTCCGTGGCGAGGGCGCCATCCTGCGCAACGCCGAGGGCGAGGCCTTCATGCCCCGCTACCACCCGCAGGCCGACCTCGCTCCGCGCGATATCGTGGCCCGTGCCATCGACGCCGAGATGAAGCGCACCGGCTCGCCCCACGTCTGGCTCGATATCACCCATCGCAACTCCGCCTTTCTGCGCTCCCGCTTCCCCCTTATCCATAAGTTCTGCACCGACGAGGGCATCGACATTGCCAAGGACAAGATCCCTGTCGTGCCCGCCGCCCACTACACCTGCGGCGGCGTTGCCACCACGCTCGCCGCCGAGACCACCCTGGCCGGTCTTTACGCCTGCGGCGAGGTCGCCTGCACCGGCCTGCACGGCGCCAACCGTCTCGCCTCCAACTCCCTGCTCGAGGCCGTGGTCATGGCCCACCGCGGCGCCGCCTCGGTCGCGGCCTACCTAGGCCGTATCCGGAAAGCCGATGCGCCCGTCGCCGCCATTCCCGAGTGGCGTGATTTCGGCGGCGGCGATCTCGATGAGCGCGTGGTAATCACCCACAACTGGGAAGAGCTGCGCCGCACCATGTGGGACTACGTCAGCATCATGCGCACGACCAAGCGCCTCGAGCGCGCCCGCACCCGCATCGCCAATCTCTCCCGCGAGATCCAGGAGTATTACGCCAACTTCTCCGTCGATTCCCGGCTGCTGGAGTTGCGCAACATGATCCAGGTCGCCGAGCTCATCGTCGCCTGCGCCCTCCAGCGCCACGAAAGCCGCGGCCTCCACGCCGTCGCCGAGTTTCCCGCGAAACTCCCCCGTGCCGCCGATACCTCCGTGCGTCGGAAGTTCTGAACGGCGCCGGTTCCCTGCTAGGCTCTGCTTTAAAAGATTTTCATCGCTCCGCGGGCTGCTGTTGACCCGTTTGAAAGAAAACGATCGAAATCTCTCAAAATCTACCAGAGTTCTAGTCCAATCCCTCCATGTCCAAGTCCTCCTCCGCCAAGATGGCTCCCCGTTCATCCCGCGCTTTTGTCGCCGCTGCAGAGGCCTATGAGACCCTCGGGGTCGATGTAGAGGCCGCGCTCGCCACCCTCGCGGCCACGCCGATTTCCCTTCATTGCTGGCAGGGCGACGATGTCGGCGGCTTCGAAAAGGCCGACGCCACCCTCACCGGCGGCATCCAGGCTACCGGTAACTACCCCGGCAAGGCCCGCACCATCGACCAGCTCCGCCAGGACCTCGACCTCGTCTACAAACTCCTGCCCGGCCGCCATCGCCTGAATCTCCACGCCATCTACGCCGACTTCGCCGGCAAACCCGTGGACCGCGACGCCATCGAGCCGAAGCACTTCGCCTCCTGGGTGGACTGGGCGCAGGACCGCAAGCTTCACGGGCTGGATTTCAACCCGTCCAACTTCTCCCACCCCCTCTCCGCCGAGGGCACCTTGTCTCATCCGGATAAAAAGATCCGCGAGTTCTGGATCGCCCACTGCGCCGCCTCCCGCCGCATCGGCGCCTATTTCGGCAAAAAGATGGGCACCCGCACCGTCACCAACGTCTGGATCCCCGATGGCTCGAAAGACACCCCTTTCGATCGCGCCGCGCCCCGCGCCCGCCTCGCCGCCTCGCTCGAAAAAGTCTTCGCCGAAAAGCTCAACGCGAAGCACCACCTCGACGCCGTGGAATCCAAACTCTTCGGCATCGGCGCCGAGTCCTACACCGTGGGTTCGCACGAGTTCTACCTCGGCTACGCCCTGAAACGCGGCGACGTCGCCTACTGCCTCGATGCCGGCCACTTCCACCCCACCGAGTCGCTCGCCGATAAAATTTCCTCCGTCCTGCAATTCGCTCCCGCCCTGCTCCTTCACGTGAGTCGCGGCGTGCGCTGGGATAGCGATCATGTCGTGACCTGCGACGATCCCACCCGCGCTATTTTTGAGGAGCTCGTCCGCGGTGATTTCCTCGGCCGCACCGCCATCGGCCTCGATTATTTCGATGCCTCCATCAACCGCATCGCCGCGTGGGTGATCGGCACCCGCGCCGCCCAGAAGGCGTTGCTCGCCGCCCTGCTCGAGCCCGCCGCCCTGCTGCGCGGCGCCGAGGAATACGGGGATAACGCGCTCCGCCTCGCCCTGTTCGAGGAAAGCCGCGCCCTCCCGCTTGGCCCGGTCTGGGACGAGTTCTGCCGCCGCCACAACATCCCCGCCGGCCTCGGTTTCATGGCCGAGATCCAAGCCTACGAGAAGACCGTCCTCTCCCAGCGCTAAGGCATCGGAAGATTGGCCACAAGAGGCGCAGAAGGCGCAAAACAGACTCCTTAAATATAAACTCCCGCGCGCCTATGGGCGCCCTCCCGGCCCCATTCGCGCTCCGATTTTTTGCGCTTTTTGTGGCTAAAAAATCCGAAACTCAGACTCCGAAGAATTTCCACAACCATGTCCAACTACACCCACGTTAACTACTCCTGGGACGACGCCAAGGCCGCCTCCCTCGATCCCGTCGGCCGTCTCGTTTACCGGTCCAATATCCTCGGCTCCGACCAGCGCATCACCAACACCGGCGGCGGCAACACGTCCTCCAAACTCACCGGCAAGGACCCCATCACCGGCCAGGACGTCGAAGTCCTCTGGGTCAAGGGCTCCGGCGGCGATCTCCGCACCGCCGGACGTGAGTTCTTTTCCTCCCTCTATCAGCAAAAACTCCTCGCCCTCCAAAGCGTTTACAACGCCCGCCCCGACAAGGGCCTGAAATCTCAGGCCGAGGACGACATGGTCGCCATGCAGGCCCACGCGACCTTCAACCTCAACCCCCGTGCTTCCTCGATCGACACCCCGCTGCACAGCTTCCTGCCGGGCAAGTTCGTCGATCACATGCACCCGAACGCGATCATCGCCATCGCCGCGTCGGCCAATTGCCAGCGCCTCACCCAGGAGATCTTCGGCGGCCAGATGGCCTACGTGCCCTGGATGCGCCCCGGCTTCGAGCTCGGCCTCGCCATGCAGGCCGTTTCTCAAGCCCAGCCCGGCGTGAAGGCCATTATGATGGGCCAGCACGGCTTTATCTCGTGGGCCGACGACGACAAGGCCTGCTACACCTGGACCCTCGACTGCATCGAGAAGGCCTCCGCCTTCATCGAGGCGAAATACCAGGCCAAGGGCGGTGACGCCAAGGCCTTCGGCGGCCAGAAATACCAGACCCTCCCCGAGGAGCAGCGCCGCGCCACCCTGGCCGCCATCCTGCCCTGGCTGCGTGGCCAGGTTTCCCAGCAGAAGCGTTTTATCGGCACCATTCAGGACGACGAAAAGATCCTCCGCTTCGTCAACTCCGCCGACGCCCCGCGCCTCGCCGCACTCGGCACCTCCTGCCCGGACCACTTCCTCCGCACCAAGATCAAGCCCCTCTACGTCGATTGGAACCCGCAGGCCGAGGACGCCGCCGCGCTGAAGCTGAAGCTCGCCGCCGCGCTCGACCAATACCGCGTGGACTACACCGCCTATTACAACGTCTGCCGCCGGGCCAACTCGCCCGCCATGCGCGACCCGAACCCCACCGTCGTGCTCATCCCCGGCCTGGGCATGATCGCCTGGGGCAAGGACAAGTCCGAGAGCCGCGTCACCGCCGAGTTCTACAACTGCGCCGTCGAGGTCATGCGCGGCGCCGAGGCCATCGACAAATACATCGCCCTGCCGCAGCAGGAGGCCTTCGACATCGAGTATTGGCTGCTCGAGGAGGCCAAGCTCCAGCGCATGCCCGCCGAGAAGGAGCTCGCCCGCCAAGTCATCGTCGTGATCGGCGCCGGCTCCGGCATCGGCAAGGAGACCGCCCACCGCCTCGCCAAGGAGGGCGCCCACATCGTGTGCGTTGACCTCAACGCTGCCGCCGCCGAGGCCACCGCCAAGGAACTCGCCGCCAAGCTCGGCCAGGGCATCGGCGTTGCCGGCACCGGTATTTCGAACTGCGGCCCCGCCATCGGCCTCGCCGCCAACATCACCGACCGCGCCTCCATCCGCGCCATGCTCGACCAGGTGGCGCTGGCCTACGGTGGCTTCGATTCCATCTGCGTGACCGCCGGCATCTTCGTGCCCTCGGATACCACCGGCCACATCCCCGACGACAAGTGGGCGCTGACCTTCAATATCAACGTCACCGGCAGCTACCTCGTGGCTGACGAGGCCTTTAAGACCTGGAAACAGCAGGGCCTGCGCGGCAACCTCGTGCTCACCACCTCGGCCAACGCCGCCGTGGCCAAGAAGGGGTCGCTCGCCTACGATACGTCCAAGGCTGCCGCCAACCACCTCGTCCGCGAGCTCGCCATCGAGCTGGCCCCGCTGGTGCGCGTCAACGGCGTCGCCCCCGCCACCGTGGTCCAGGGCTCGGCGATGTTCCCGCGCGACCGCGTCATCGGTTCGCTGGCGAAGTATGCCATCCCCTACAAGGACGACGAGGCCACCGAGTCGCTGGTCACGAAGCTGGCGCAGTTCTATGCCGACCGCACCTTGACCAAGGCCCCCATTACGCCCTCCGACCAGGCCGAGGCGTATTTCCTCTTGGTCACGCAACGCCTGAGCAAGACCACCGGCCAGATTGTGACGGTGGACGGAGGCCTGCACGAAGCCTTCCTGCGCTGAGCCGGTCAAACGACTCCGGTTCCGTCGTGGTGACGGGGCCGCGCCCGGCGAGCCTGTGGTGGGCCTGCCGCGCGACGCAGGCTCAGTTTGCGTTTAACGAAAAAGCCCGCGGCCGAAAATGCCGCGGGTTTTTTCGCGCTCGGCCACCAGCGCCCCGCCTGCGCGTGCTATCCGCCGCCGACCTTTCCGCCTCCTTTGTCTCCTCGCCCCGTTCCTTCTTTTAACCCGCAACGCTTCTACGCCTGGCACCCACCGCCGCCCTTGTCTGGAAACGCCTCGGCTGCGACCTAAGGCTGATCGACGAAGGCCGCTACTGGCCCGGCCGGAGTAAGACCCGCCTCCGCCAAAACCTCGCCGGCTACCACCCCCTCTTCGACGGACTGGGCGGCGCCTTCAAAGACGCCGCCGAAGAACGCGGCGAGTCAGTCAAGTCCCCCATCTTCGCCCACCCTCGCTTCGAACACCTCGAAGCCGAGGCCCCTTCGCCCGGGAGAGTGGGCCGCTGCTTCCTCACCACGCCGGGGCTTCGTAAGCGCCCAGGTCGGGCGCGGTGCCGAGCCAAGTGTCGCCGGTGATCGTCACGCCCCGGTCGATGAAACGGCTGCCGAAGACGGGGCGCATAAAGAAGTCCTCCGGCAGGCCGCCATCCTCGCGGCGGGCCGCGTTCATGGCGGCAGTCCCGTTGCTGTCGATAAAATCGGCCAGCTTGGCGACACTCGTGCCGGTGAAGAGTTGCCAGCCGTTGTTTTGCACGACGGGGGAGGTGCCGCCGATGGACACCGTCGCCGAGCCGGTGCCGGCGATGCCCACGTTGTTCCGGACGGTGTGGTTGCCGACCAGTGTTACGCCGACGTGTTTCAGGTTCAGCACGCCGCCGGCGTTGTCCCAGCACACGTTTTGATCGACTGTCAGGCCGGTGGGGTTGTTGTTCTGGTCGATGCCGTAGGAGCGGTTGCCCCAGGCGAGGCAACGCACGATTCGGTGGGGGGCGCCGACGTTGTTGCCGCCCAGCTTGAACCCCTGGCCGTTGCCGTTGAAGGTGGGGCTGGCCCAGACGTTGATGCCGCTGCGGATGGCGCGGCAGTTTTCGATCAGCACGCTGCCATCGCCCATCCAGAGGTCCCAGCCGTCGTCGGAATTCTCGATCGCCCGGCAACCACGAAACACGTTGCCCGGGCCAAGATTCCACTTCGCACTGAAACCGTCTGCGTTGCCTCCGATGGGCGCGTCGAAGCTGCGGATGGAGTCGCAATTCAGGTAGAGGTTGCGGGCCGGGTAGGTGGTGGCGGCGGTGCCGCCGGTAATGTGGAAACCGGTGTTGCGGGCGGCGCGGCTGACGCAGTTCTCGATGGTGTTATCGTTGCCGGAGATCTTCACCGAGTTGTGTGCGGCGCCGACGATTTCGAGGCCGTAGAGGTGGTAAAAAGATCCGCTGATGGATATCGCGTCCTGGCTGGTGCCGGCGGTGGCGGAGACGTCCAGCACCGGGCGTTCGCCGGGGTAGGCGCGGATACGGATGGGGGTCACGGCGGTGCCGGCGCGGGTGAGGCTGATCTTGGTTGTGGCGAGGTAGGTGCCGCCGCGGAGGTAAACGAGGTGGCCGGATTGGGCGAGTTCGGCGGCTTTTTTGATGGTGGCGAAGGGGGCTGCCTTCGTGCCGGCGGCGGCGTCGTCGCCGTTGGGTGCGACGTAATAGGCGGCAGGTTCGAGGGCGAGATCGACCGCCGTCACCCGCACGCGGGCGAACCAGGTGCCGCGGGCGGGCGGGCGGGTGTAGAACTGGGTGCGGACCGAGCCCGCCGGATCGCCGGCGCGCGACGCCAGCGGGGTGCGGCGCCAAGGCGGGCGGACCCAGGTGGTGAGATCCGCCGACAGTTCGAGGTCGATCTGCACGCCACCGCGGGGGCCGGCGCGTTCGAGCAGCTCGAAGGTGATTTCCCCGGTCGCGGTCGGCGCGGAGGGCGGAGAAAGCGGCGACGTATCGGCCGAGGGCGAGAGCGGATTCAGACCGAAGGCGTATTCTGCCAGGTTGCTCAGGCCGTCCCCGTCCGGATCGGCCATGGGGGCGCGGGTGGCCGCGT
>Ga0247831_1005671_pt1 | contig 15385 bp, 17 predicted proteins | sample LaCruzMarch2015__9_FD_192406 | JGI IMG/M metagenome (GOLD analysis project Ga0247831, IMG submission 192406) | Freshwater microbial communities from meromictic Lake La Cruz, Castile-La Mancha, Spain - LaCruzMarch2015_1m | ecosystem: Environmental > Aquatic > Freshwater > Lake | place: Spain... | reverse complement strand
GGTTTCGAAAATGAGTGCCAGCAGGGCCGCATCCTTGGCATGGACGGCAAGACGCTGATCCACCCGAGCCAGATCGAGGGCGCCAATGCCGCATTTTCGCCCGCCGAGGCGGAGGTCGCATGGGCGCGCCGCATCATCGCCGAGTTCGCCAAGCCCGAGGCGAAGGGGCGGGGCGTAATCACCATCGACGGGCGCATGGTGGAACTGCTGCACGCCGAGATGGCAGCACGCACCGTCGCCATCGCCGATGCCATCGCGGCGTCAAGCGCCGGCTGAGCGCGGGCTGACCGTGGCCCTGTAACGCGAAGCTTTCGAACAGTGCGACACCAGACGAGTGAGCCCATGCCTTCCAAGATCGCGACCAAGACCAACGCCGGCAACCACTTCGAGGACTTCCGTGTCGGCCAAGTGATCCGCCACGCGACGCCACGCACGGTGACGACAGGCGACGCCGCGCTCTACGCCGGCCTCTACGGGTCACGTTTTGCTGTGCAATCGGCTGATCCGTTCGCCATCGCCATCGGCTACCCAAAGGCGCCACTCGACGACATGCTGGTGTTCCACGTCGTGTTCGGCAAGACGGTACCCGACATCTCGCTCAATGCCGTCGCCAACCTAGGCTACGCGGACTGCCGGTTCCTCGCCCCGGTCTATCCGGGCGATACACTGGCGGCAGTCTCCGAGGTGATCGGGCTGAAGGAGAATTCGAACGGCGAGACCGGCGTCGTCTATGTGCGCTCGACCGGCACCAACCAGCGCGGCGAGACCGTGCTGACCTACGCGCGCTGGGTGATGGTGAGGAAGCGCGACAAGGCGGCCCCCGCGCCCCATGCGGTGGTGCCCGATCTGCCCAAGGTCGTAGCACCCGCAACCCTCGGCGGCGCCGTGCCGGCAATTGATCTCGCCCGCTACGATTTTGGCCTCGCCGGTGCGCCGCACCGCTGGGGCGACTACGCGACGGGCGAGCGCATCGACCATGCCGACGGCATGACGCTCGAAGAAGCCGAGCACCAGACCGCGACGCGGCTCTATCAGAACACCGCCAAGGTTCACTTCAACCAGCATACCGAAGGGCAGGGTCGTTTCGGCCGGCGCCTCGTCTACGGCGGCGTCGTCATCTCGCTCGCCCGGGCGCTGTCGTTCAACGGTCTTGCCAACGGTTTTCATATCGCCGCCATCAACGGCGGCCGTCACATCGCCCCCGCCTTCGCCGGCGACACCGTCTATGCGTGGTCGCAGGTGCTCGAGACCGCCGAGATCGCGGGACGCATGGACATCGGCGCGCTGCGCTGCCGGTTGGTCGCCACCAAGAACCGGCCTTGCGCCGATTTCCCTTTCGAGAGCACTCCCGGCAAGCCGGCCGACGGCGTCATTCTCGACCTCGACTTGTGGCTCGTGCTGCCGCGTTGAGGGCGCCGCACCCGATAATGAAATTGCGCGTGTAGTCGGAGCATTCGCCGCGCATTAACGGTATGGCATCAACTTTGTGGTGTGCTTGACGGTGAGTTGCCGTGCCCCGAGAGACGTGTGGGCACTGGCCGGTCTCGGCGTCGGAGCGTAGCAGTGCCGCACAAAGTAGCAGTGATTGGAGGAGGGCTCGCCGGCATGGCGTGTGCTCGCTCGCTGCGGCGCGCCGGCTGCTTCGTCGAGGTGTTCGAGCGCGACAAGATGATCGGTGGCCGCCTCGGAACGGCCCGCCTCGGCCTTGTGCCGTTCGATCATGGCGCGCAGTATCTGGCGAGCCGCTCCGACCGCTTCCGCGCTTTCGTCGATGAACTGGTGCAAACCGGCTATGCGACGCCATGGTCTCCGGTGACCGCCACGCCGACCACTGGCACTGAGCCGTTCCGCCCCTCCTGGCACGTCGGCACTCCCGCTATGGCCTCGATCGTGCGGCCGCTCGCCGAAGGCGTGCGCGTGCACACCCAACATGCCGTCCATACGTTGCAGCGCCAGGAGAAGGGGTGGCACCTCTGGTTCGAGGACCAGACCTCGACTGGCCCATTCGCTGCCGTCGCCGTGTGCGTTCCAGCCCCCGAGGCACGCCTGCTGGTCGGCCGCTACGACCATCTGATCGAGCCACTCGCGCGGGTGAAGATGTCGCCCTGCTGGTCGGTCCTCGTGCGCCTCGACGAGCGCGTGTTGCCACAGGCCGACGTCTACTCGGACATGTCGCAGCTGATCCGCTGGATCGGCCGCAACAATGCCAAGCCCGGCCGCACGCGCGGGCGTGGCGAGCATCTGGTCATCCACACCGCGCCGCAGTGGACGCGCGAGACCATCGATGCCGATCCCGAACTCGTCGCGGAAGAAGTCTGGGCCGAGGTGTGCAATGTGCTCGACCTGCCGCCGATCCGGCCGGTGCAAATGGCTGCGGTGCTGTGGCAGCACGGCCTGGTCGATGCGTCGCTCGGCGAGAGCTACATCTATTCGAGCAAGGACAAGGTAGGCTTGGCTGGCGACTGGTGCCTCGGCCGCCTCGCCGAACATGCCTACGACAGCGGCCTCCAGCTCGGCCGTGTCATCGTCGATTCGCTCACCTGAGGACAGGTCGATCGGGGACGTCGAGACGAGGCATGCGACCGCCGCCGTCGTTCGATCAGCCTTGCGTCTGCCGCTTGCGGCGACGTCGCCAGACCAGCATCACGCCACCCGCCGCGATCACCTGACCGAGCAACGTGGCGCCGATTGCCGGCAAAGGGGCGCCGCCCGCGCCGCCTCCTCCGCCTCCTCCGCCACCGCCTCCGCCGCCATTTCCGCCACCGTTGCCGCCGTTACCTTTTCCGTTCCCATTCCCATTTCCAAAGCCAAAGCCGAACGAATTGCCGTTGCCATTGCCGTTGCCGCCGGGTGCTGCCACGGCGACGGCGGCAATACCGCTGGTGATCACAAGTGCGGCGACGAAGATCAGGGTTCGGCGGTGAGACATGGCTGTAACCGTTCGGCTGGCTGCGCCCCATTCCGATACGGCGGAACACAGCTGATTTCAGGTTGATCATGTTCGACGGAGCGGATTGGCGAATGCTTAACGCGACGTGTCCCGCCCCGAGAGTTCATAGATATTATTGACGAACCTTGATCGAAGCATTGGACGCGTGCCGGATCGGTACAGTGCAGCCGGGTTCAGCGAGTGCCGATCGAGGGGCAACCGCCAGGAACGGCAGCCCGTCACCATCGCCGAGCCATATGTCATCGCCGTGCACCATGCGGACGAGAGGCACTAGTTCCGCGTTTCTTCCGAGGATGGCGATCACGATCTGCCGAGTGCAACCGGCTTTGTCGAAGGCGAGCGACGTAAAAGGGATGCGTGGCCCGTGTTCAAGCGCGGTGCGCCGCCAGCCGTCAGCCTCCATGACCGTTGTAATGGCGCCGATTGCGCCGTCGCTGGCCCTTGCCGGGGCGGTCGCGTAACGGCCGATTTTCTGCCAGCCGCCGATTGCCACCAGCAGGATGACGAGCCCGAGCAGGACAATTGCCGGTATTCTCATCGCCGCTCTCCGCCGAGTACGACGGCGAACACCGCCGCAGTCGTCGCCGCATCGAACAGACCGGCGCCGAGTGGACCGTGGCCCACGGTATAGAGATCCCAGGACCACGCCATCAGCGTCAGTCGCAAGAGGTTCGCCGTCACGTAGATCAGAGCGAACACGATCGCGCTCGGTACGAACCATCGCGCGAGATCTCGGTCGGCAAGCACCAGCACTGCGGCGAGACCGACGAGGGCGCGGGGCAATCCGTCCGCAGTCGAGCAGGCGCTCATCACGATCAGGCTGTGTTCGCTCGGCACGCCGACCACGTTGGCCACCTGCACCACGCCATCCTTGAACAGCCCGAGCAGCAGGCCGACAGCGGCGGCTTCGGCGGACGTCAACGGCAGCGCCAGCCATTTGAGCGCGACCGACGACCAGATCGAGCTGGCGGCAAGCGACAGGAATAGCAGGGCGCCGAGTCGTGCCGGCCCGTCGGAACGCCAAGCGAGATGGCCGGCGTATGCCGCGACGACACCCCAAGAGAGCGCACTCGAAGGGACCAGCAAGGCCGTGGCGGCGATCAGCTCGGCGGCACCCGGACGCGCCTGTCGATCGCGCGTCTGGCCGCCCCACACGAGACTCGCTGCAACCGAGATGGTGATGATCTCGAACAGCGTCACGCCGAGCAACGAGCCAGTAAAGCCGCCACTGGCGTGCGCCTCGATCATGCGCACGGCGAGCCCGTTCAGCGCGCCGCCGATCAGCACGACAAGCGCCGCGCACCGTTGAGCGTCCAGCGTACGAAGCGAATTCGTGAGGTTTGCGATCATGCGCCGGCTCGAGGATTGACCTCGGTCGAGGCTGCCATGCCGCGCTTGCCAAGCCGTTAACAGTTCATTGGCGAAGTTGGCAAAATGCCGGTAGTCCAACGCCAACCGGTCGACCGAGCCACGTTGGCGCGGACAAATCAGGGAGTGCGGCGCGGCAGCTGCGGCTCGCCCGGCTGGCGGCTGCGCAGGAACAACCCGGCCGCGATAGCCCGTGCCAGATATTCGGCGGTGCAGTTGTAACTCGCCTCACTCGCCTCGACGGCGGTACTCGTCGAATCGTCGCCGCGCTTGACGCCGGCGAGCGTCTCCTCGGCCGAGTATCGGTTGATGCGGAATACGCCATGACGCGCCGCCACGTCCGCGACGATCTTGCGCGTCGCCTGATACCAGGGGTCTTTGGCGAGGCTCTTGGCGTAGCGCATGCCAACCATGATGACGTCGATCTCGTGCGCTTTGAGCCAGCCTAGTGTTTCGTCGACCGCCACGCGCAAGGTGTCGGGGTCGACGCGCGCCATCGCGTCGGCCGTGCCGACCTGCCACAAGACGAGATCTGCTCCCGTCAGTGCCACCTCGTTGCGGATGCGCCGGCTGGCGTCGGCGGCAAGCTCGCCCGAGACGCCACGATGCACGATGTGCACGTCGACCGATTTGAAGGTCGATTCGAGCAGTCGCTCGACCACGGCAAAGTTGCCGCCGGCAATCGGGCCAAGGGCGGTCGCCGAAGTGCCACCAATGGCGAGGATAACGATGCGCTTGCGCGTTCGCATGGCCTTGGCGACGTTGGTGAGCACTGGTTGGTCGGCAGCAACGGCGCCCGGCATCTCGCAGCGCTTAGGGATCGGCGCTATCGGCTCCTGGCCCGCCGGTGTCTGACTTGGTGCCTGGCTCAGCGGCTGGCCCGGCGCCTGACCCGACGCGCCGGCCACCCCCGTCGCGAGCACCAGAAGGCCTGCCCTGAGGGTCGTCGCAAGACCCCGCTTCATCGTGGTTTCTCCACCCTGTCGCGCCATTCCGAGAGCCAAGCCGTTACCGCCATCACCGTCACGCCGAAGAACACCAGCACCGTATCTATGACAAGTCCGCCGCCGAAATAGAAGCGGGCGATTTGCCCTGCAAGGCTCAACAGCGATCCGACGCAGAAGACAGGCAGCGCATTGCGTCCAAGGCGTGCGAGAAATGACGTAATCGCCGGAACGGTCTTCTCGATGTAGGGGTAGGCGAGCGACAGAACGGCGATCAACGCCACGAACTGGATCAGCCGCAGCGGCGTGACGAACGTCTTGCCGACGATGAACAACAGCTTCGGCTCCGGCACTTTCGTCGCGTCGGGCAGCCATTGCAGCAGCGACATCGCGGTGAATGCGACAAGCAGCGGCAGCGCCGCCCAGCGGATCGCGGTCATGTTCCGGCGCACCCACCCGCCGGCACCGCGCTCGCGCGACATCGAGAAGCCGAGCACGAAGACGAGCTGCCAACACAATGGGTTGAAGAACCATTGACCTTCCGTCGGCCAGCTCGGGACACTCAGCGGCACGATCAACGCCGCGAGATAGACGCCGAGCGACAGCGGAAGCAAAAGGTTTGGCGCATTGCGGTGGATGATGGCGATCAGCGGGGCGATCAGCATCAGCACGACATAAAGCGGCAGGATGTCGAAATAGCCGAGCTGATGGGTCAGTGCCACAAGCCCGATGTGCGTGTTGACGGGGTCGAAGAACACCGCCGCCGCATTGTGCCATTCGAGCAGCAGCGGATTGTCGAGCACGCGGGCCGAGACCGCCAGCATGGCGATGGCTAGCATCACGATCGTCAGATGTGCAGCATAGAGCGTCAGTGCGCGACCATAGAGACGGAACACCAGCTGCGCGGCTGGCTTGGGGTCTTCCGGTGGGCCGACGGCATGGCGAAGAGACCAGCCGGCGAGGAATACGAAAAGCTCGGCAGAATCGGACAGCGACAGGTTCTTGTGCGTCAGCCGCTCGTAGAAGATGCCTGGAATATGATTGATGAAGATCGTGACGAGCGCGACGCCGCGCCAGAAGTCGATTGCATTGACACCACGAGTCATCAGCTGCTCCGCTCCCCCGAGGGGTGTATGCTAGCTGGCATGGCGGCGGTTTTGTCCAGCCCCGAGAAGCGGCGGCGGTCGCGGCGTCGAGACGTCGAGCTGTGCACACGGCGTTACCGATCCGGCACAGTGTTGTCTTGACAGGTCGTGCTCCAGCCGGGTTCTTATACTCCGAAAGGGTTGGCTCTGCGCCGCGCATGTGCGCCCTTGTCGTTTGCAGGAGGCGATCACTGTGTCGGTACTGCGGGCGCTCCAGAGTATGGGAGCGAGAGCTGCGATTGCGGCTTTGATGTTGAGCTTTGCGTTCGCCGCGTTGCATGCCGCTCAGGCAGCGGGCGGCCAACTCGTGCGACACGCGGTCGATTCGCCGTCCTTGAAGCGGCAGATGCCGGTCGTGGTCTATGTGCCCGAAGGCTACGACACGAGCACCAAGCGCTACCCCGTTCTCTACCTGCTGCACGGCGCTGGCGGCGACGAGAACGCCTGGTGCGAGCGTGGCGGCCTAAAGGCCCGCGCCGACGACATGATCCGGCGCGGCATTATCCCACCCGCACTGATCGTCATGCCGGGCTGCCCCACCTGTTGGTGGGTCGATGGTGCTATCGACAAGGCGGAGACGGCCTTCTGGTCCGACCTCGTGCCTACGATCACCCGTCGTTACCGCACCATCGAAGCGCGCCGGGGACGGGTCATCGCCGGTCTTTCCGCAGGTGGTTACGGCGCCATGCGGTATGCGTTGAGATACCCTGAGCGGTTCGCTGCAGTGGCCGCTTTCAGCCCGGCCGTTTATGCCGAGTCGCCACCGTCCGACTCGGCGGCCCGCGTGCAGCCGGCGTTCTTCGGCGCCAATGGCGCATTCGACCAGGCGAAATGGGCAGAGCTGAACTATCCGAACCTGCTGCCGCGCTATTTCGCGCAGACACTGCGGGTGCCGGCTTACCTCGTTTCGGGTGACAACGACCGCTTCGGCATCGCCTTCGAGACGGCGCTGCTGTTCAAGCGCCTCTACGACCGCCAGCCCGACATAACCGAGTTGCGCGTGATCGATGGCGGCCATACCTGGGACGTCTGGTCGGCCGCCATCGAGCGCGCCATGCCGTTCCTGTTCGAGCATGCGGCGTTGCCGGAGGATGATGTCCCGGCGCACTCCACGCGCGCGGGTACCGCATCGACGATTGCGATGCAGCGGCGCTGACCGAACGCTGCTATCCGGCCATCGTTCGTCGCTCACCTGCTTTCAGCTGGTCGGACGTGCATAAATTACCGGTCTGTCGATCGCCGGTGCGCCGATCGGCGCATTGCCGCCTATTGTGCACTGCGCTATGAGCGGTCGCGTGACGATCAGATCATGCGGGGAGATGATTATGGCGGATGCCACGGCGACGACGGGCCGGCGCGCGAAGACGGCGGTCGAACGTCCTCTGTCGCCGCATCTCCAAGTTTACCGACCGATGATCAACATGGTCATGTCGATCGTCCACCGTATCACCGGCGCTGCACTGTATTTCGGCACCGTGCTGCTCGCCTGGTGGCTGGTCGCGGCGGCCTCGGGCCCCGACTACTTCAACTTCGTCAACGGCATGTTCGGCTCCATCCCCGGTCGGATCGTCCTGATCGGCTACACCTGGGCGCTGCTGCACCACATGTTCGGCGGGATGCGTCATCTGGTCTGGGATACCGGCCGCGGCTTCGATCTCAGGACAGTCGATCTGATGTGCTGGCTGTCGCTCGTCGGCTCTATCGCCGCCACGGCTGCCATCTGGTTCACAGCCGGCCTCTGAGGAACACACGGTCATGTCTCAATCCCCGCAGATGCGGACGCCGCTGAAGAAGGTGCGCCACCTTGGTTCCGCCAAGGGAGGCACCGATCATTTCTGGAAGCAGCGCGTCACCGCGATCGCCAACATCGTCCTCGGATTGTTCCTGGTCTACACGATCGCCAAGCTCGCCGGCGCCGACTACAAGACCGTGCGTGCCACGCTCGCGAGCCCGCTCTACGCCGTGCCGCTGCTGCTGCTTATCGTATCGGGACTGATCCACATGCGGCTCGGCATGCAGGTGATCATCGAGGATTACATCCACGGCGAAGGCGCCAAGCTGGTCGCCCTGATGCTGAATACGTTCTTTGCGATCCTGATCGGCGCGGCCTGCGTATTCGCTGTATTCAAGCTGAGCTTCGGGAGCTGACAGGTAGATGGCACAGTCACACGGCGCACAGGGCAACGGCGCAAAGCCGAACGGCAAGGCAAACGGCGTCGCGTCGCCAAAGGTCAACGGTAAAGCCTATCCGATCACCGAGCACGTTTACGATGTCGTGGTAGTCGGTGCCGGTGGCGCAGGTTTGCGCGCGACACTCGGCGCGGCGGAAGCCGGCCTCAAGACGGCCTGCGTCACCAAGGTGTTCCCGACCCGATCGCACACGGTTGCAGCTCAGGGCGGCGTCGCTGCGGCCCTCGGCAACATGGGGCCGGACAGCTGGAAGTGGCATATGTACGATACCGTCAAGGGCGCCGACTGGCTCGGCGACCAGGACGCAATCGAGTACCTGTGCCGCCACGCACCCGATGCCGTCTACGAACTCGAGCACTACGGCGTGCCGTTCTCGCGCACCGAGGATGGCCGCATCTACCAGCGCCCGTTCGGCGGCATGACCACGGAGTTCGGCGAGGGCCCGCCGGCGCAGCGCACGTGCGCGGCGGCCGATCGTACCGGCCACGCCATGCTGCACACGCTTTATGGCCAGTCGCTGCGCCACTCGGCCGAGTTCTTCATCGAGTACTTCGCGATCGACCTGATCATGGATGCCGATGGCGCTTGCCGCGGTGTGGTCGCGCTCTGCCTCAACGACGGGACGCTGCACGCCTTCCACGCGCAACGCACGGTGCTCGCCACCGGTGGCTACGGCCGCGCTTACTTCTCGGCCACCTCGGCGCACACCTGCACCGGCGACGGCAACGCCATGGTGCTGCGCGCCGGCCTGCCGCTGCAGGACATGGAGTTCATCCAGTTCCATCCGACTGGCATCTACGGCGCCGGTGTGCTGATTACCGAAGGTGCGCGCGGCGAGGGTGGCTACCTGACCAACTCGTCTGGCGAGCGCTTCATGGAGCGCTACGCGCCGAATGCCAAAGACCTCGCCTCGCGCGATGTCGTCTCACGCTCGATGACGATGGAGATCCGCGAGGGGCGTGGCGTCGGGTCCGACAAGGACCATATCTACCTGCACCTCGACCATCTCGACCCGAAGATCCTACACGAGCGTCTGCCCGGCATTACCGAGAGCGCGCAGGTATTCGCCGGCGTCGACCTGCGTCGACAGCCGATCCCGGTGATCCCGACGGTCCACTACAACATGGGTGGCATCCCGACCAACTATCACGGCGAGGTGCTGACGCTGAAGAACGGCGACCCGGACCATGTCGTGCCCGGCCTGATGGCGATCGGCGAGGCAGCCTGCGTCTCGGTGCACGGCGCCAACCGCCTCGGCTCCAACTCGTTGATCGACCTCGTGGTATTCGGCCGTGCCGCCGGCCTGCGCTGCGGCGAGAAAGTCGAAGCCGGCGCCAAGCATCCAGGCCTTGCAGGCGACACGCTCGACCTCGCCCTGTCGCGGCTCGACAAGTTCCGCAATGCCAAGGGCGGGACGCCGACGGCGGCGCTACGGCTCAAGATGCAGCGCGTCATGCAGTCGAACTGCGCGGTGTTCCGCGATGGCCCGGTGCTCGCCGAGGGCGTGCAGAAGATCCGCGAGATCTGGGCGCAGTCGGAGGACGTCGGCGTCGCCGACCGTTCGTTGATCTGGAATTCAGACCTCGTCGAGACGCTCGAGTACGACAACCTGATCGCGCAGGCGGCCGTCACCGTGACCAGCGCCGAAAACCGCAAGGAGAGCCGCGGCGCCCACGCCCGCGAGGACTTCTCCAAGCGAGACGATCAGAACTGGATGAAGCACACGCTCGCCTGGGCCGACGACGCGAACCGCACGGTACGCATCGATTTCCGCCCGGTGCACACCACGACGCTGACCAACGAGGTCAAGTACATCGAGCCGAAGGCTCGCGTGTATTGATTGCAGATTGGCAGGGGCCTGTCGGGAATGCGCATGCGGCGCCGGCCTGACGGACTCGTCGCTCTGCTGGAGGTAGTCGTGTGTTTGATTGGGCCCAAAGCGATGCTATTCGCGAAGGTCCACGCGAGCACGCGTCCGCACGCCCATTTTTTGCAGAGGGCGGACGTCTTCGTTTTAGGTGCGCCTGGAGAAGTCGCTCCCCATTCCGGTTCCCCCTTTGGGATTGCGCGTCGCCCCTGAGAGGGGCCGCCCACCCTCGGTGTGGCGCTCTTCGTCGCTCATGAGGGTCTGTCCGCCCGGCGTGCGATTGACGCTGCCGTGGCGCTAAATCGCAAGCAGTACCATCGGCCCGACCATGATCGCGAAAATGGCGAGATAGATGCTCTGAAGCGTTGGATCGCGGATGAGGTCGCCACGCAGACCGATCATGGCGGTCTCCTGAGGTGTCGACACCGGCGGCCTGTTGCGTCGACCCTTGTCAAATAAGCAGCGATCTACCGCAGTTCCCTGCGTTATCTGCCCACTCACGCAACCGAGTGTCCTGTGGGCCGTCGCCTGTTCGCCATACGCGCGTGGTCCGTTGTCGCTACACTTGCAACGAATCGGTGGCGTAACGTCCCAGTCGGCCACGCCCTATCGGAGAGCGATCTTGTCCCGCGAGCCCAAGCCCCCGCCGAGCCAGTCGAGCTCACAGCCGATGGCGCCTCCCGCCACTGGCTCGCAAACCGCCCAGAAGCCCGAGGCGGCGGACGACCTGGACACGCGCATCGCGCCCGATCCATTCGCGATCGTACTGCCGGCATTGGCCGCCCTCGGTGCCATCGCCTCGATCGCCGCCGTCAACTGGGTCGGCCACGAGCGCACGCCCGACCGCGCGCGCACCCGGCGCAAGGCGACCAACACACTGCGCGATCTCGAGAGCTGCTGCCTCGGCCTCAGCGAGATCTTCCGGCGTTTCCTGCGCTACCCGAAGCTGTTTGCTGGCGAAGGCGGATCGGTCTCCTCGCCTATGAAGTTCGGCGTGCACGGGCCGCGCATCACCGCTGACACGTCGCGCGCCTGCCAGCAGCTTATGAATGACACGGCCTCGATGCTGGTGCTCGCCTCCAAGAACGCCTACGACGTGATGGCGGCGATCGAGGATGGCGAGATCGAGGCGCCGGAGAGCGTGTACTTCGGGTTCACCGACGCGCAGGAGCGGCTGAACCAATTGTTCCAGTCGCGTGCCACGCTGAAGACCACGGTCGAAGCCGGCAACTTCATCGCCGACCAGCTGACCAAGCTCGTGCGCGAATTGAAGCAGCATCGCGTGGAGTAGGCGGACCCGCGCCTCCTTTCGCCGCACCCTGACCCACGTCATCGAGACAACCTGCCGCACTTCGGTTCGCGTCTGGCTGCGTATCCAAAAGGCGCGTTGACTTCGCACGTGCGAGACTACATCACGAAGCCTCGAGACGTCGCCTGCTCCAAGGACAGATACGAGATGGTCCAGCTCACCTTGCCGAACAACTCCCGCATCAACGCGGGCAAGGTATGGAACAAGCCCACGGGTAAGGGTGATTGGAAGGAGTTCCGCGTCTACCGCTGGAATCCGGACGACGATGCCAATCCCCGCGTCGACACCTATTACATCGATCGCGCCAATTGCGGCCCGATGGTTCTCGACGCGCTTATCAAGATCAAGGGCGAGATCGATTCGACGCTGACTTTCCGCCGGTCCTGCCGCGAGGGCATCTGCGGCTCCTGCTCGATGAACATCGATGGCACTAACACGCTCGCCTGCCTCAAGGCGATCGACGACGTAAAGGGCGCGGTGAAGATCTACCCGCTGCCGCACATGCAGGTCATCAAAGACCTGGTGCCCGACATGACCAATTTCTACGCGCAGCTACGTTCGATCGAGCCGTGGCTGAAGACCGATACGCCCGAGCCGCCGAAGGAGTGGAAGCAGTCGCGCCCCGACCGCGAGAAACTCGACGGCCTCTACGAGTGCATCCTGTGCGCCTGCTGCTCGACATCGTGCCCGAGCTACTGGTGGAACCAGGACCGCTACCTCGGCCCCGCCGTGCTCCTGCAGGCTTACCGCTGGGTCGTCGACTCGCGTGACGAGGCGACCGGCGAGCGCCTCGACAACCTCGAGGACCCGTTCCGCCTCTACCGTTGTCACACCATCCTCAACTGCGCGAAGGCCTGTCCGAAGGGTCTCAATCCGGCCAAGGCGATCGCCGAGTTGAAGAAGCTGATGGTCGAGCGGCGGGTCTAGACCAGCCTCGCCTAGGGCATTGAACTCTGTCCGTCACTGTCGCGCCTTCGGTCCGCACTTCCGCCTTGCTCGCGACGCAGCCGCATGGCTCTGCTCGGCGTGAACTGGGCGATGAGGACATGACATGGCTGGAACGGGCAAACGGGCAGTGGTTTCGGTGGGTGCGGACGTGCTCGCCGCCGAGGGCTTCGCCCGGCTCGCCGGCAAGCGCGTCGGTCTCGTAACCAACCACACCGGCCTCGCGAACGGCATTCACGTTGCCGACCTGCTGGCGCGTGCCAAGGACGTCAAGCTCGCCGCCATTTTCGCCCCCGAGCACGGCTTTCGCGGCACCGCTGAAGCGGGCGTCAAAGTCCGTGACGGTCGCGACGAGAAGACCGGCGTCAAGGTGTTCAGCCTGTACGGCGCCACGCGCAAGCCGACGCCCGCCATGCTGGCTGGCCTCGACGTGCTGGTATTCGACATCCAGGACATCGGCGCGCGCTTCTACACGTACATTTCCACGATGGGTCTGTGCATGGAGGCCGCCGCCGAGGCCGGCATCCCGTTCGTCGTGCTCGACCGGCCCAATCCGCTCGGCGGCGACTACATCTCGGGCTTCATGCTTGAGCCGGCCTTCAAGTCGTTCGTCGGCCAGTATCCGATCCCGATCGTGCACGGCCTGTCGGTCGGCGAACTCGCCCGCATGATCCAGGGCGAGCGCTGGATGGCGGGCCTCGACCGGCTGCTGCTCGAGGTGGTGCGCGCCGAGGGTTGGAAGCGCGATATGCGCTGGGATCGCACCGGCCGGGCGTGGGTGGCGACCAGCCCCAACATCCCGACGTTCCTGTCCGCGCTCGTCTATCCGGGCATCGGAGTGATCGGCGAATCCGGTCTCGTCAACGAGGGCCGCGGCACGCCGACGCCGTTTTCGCTGTTCGGCGCGCCCTGGCTCGACGCCCGCCGCGTCGCCGCTCGCCTCAATGAGGCAGCCCTCCCCGGCGTCCGTTTCGAAGCGACGCGGTACACCCCGCGTGCAATTCCCCAGGTGGCCAGCGACCCGCTGTTCGAGGGCGAGGAGATCGCCGGCGTCCGCCTGGTTGCGACCGACACCGCCCGCTTGGCTCCGCTCGAAATCGGCATGCACGCCATGGCCCTCGTCGTGGCCGAGGCGCGCGCCAAGGGCCAGCAGCGCCCGTTCCGCAATGTAAAGATGTTTCACGCCATCTCGGGCACAAAGCGCTTGCACAAGATGCTGCTCGACGGCACCGAAGGCGCCGCCATCGTCGCCGCCTGGCAACGCGAAGTTTCAGCGTTCCGCGAACGCCGCCAGCGGTATCTGCTGTATTGAGGTATGGGTGGTAGCTGAACCTCAAACCGACCGCCACAACACACCCATGTTCAACACCTTCTTCCACGAGCTCAAGGCCGCCAAGGTCCCCGTCACGCTCAAGGAGTACCTCGCGCTGCTCGAGGCGATCGACGCCTGCCTCGCCGAGGGCCGCGTCGAAACGTTCTACTATCTCGCCCGTATGAGCCTCGTGAAGGACGAACGCAACCTCGACAAGTTCGACCAGGTGTTCGGCCGCGTCTTCAAGGGCCTCGACCTGATGAGCGAGGCGATCGAGGCGCCGATTCCGGAGGAATGGCTGCGCTCGCTCGGCGCGCGTTATCTCTCCGACGAGGACAAGGCCAAGATCGAGGCGCTCGGCGGCTGGGATAAAATCATGGAGGAGCTGAAAAAGCGCCTCGCCGAGCAGAAGGGTCGCCACCAGGGCGGCTCCAAATGGATCGGCACCGGCGGCACCTCGCCGTTCGGCGCCGACGGATACAACCCGGCCGGCGTGCGCATCGGCCAGAAGACCAACCGCAACAACCGCGCCATCAAGGTCTGGGACAAGCGCGAGTACAAGGACCTCGACGACAGCGTCGAGATCGGCACCCGCAACATCAAGGTGGCACTTCGCCGTCTGCGCCGTTTCGCCCGTCAGGGCGCCGCCGAGGAACTGGATCTCGACGGCACCATCCAGGGCACCGCGCACAAGGGCTATCTCGACATCCACATGCGCGCCGAGCGCCGCAACGCAATCAAAGTGCTGATGTTCTTTGACATCGGCGGCTCGATGGACTGGCACGTCAAGGGCGTCGAGGAACTATTCTCGGCCGCGCGATCAGAGTTCAAGCACCTCGAATACTACTACTTCCACAACTGCCTCTACGAATACGTCTGGAAGGACAATGCGCGCCGCTGGTCCGAGCGCACACCCACGATGCAGGTGCTCAACACCTATCCCGCCGACTACAAGGTGATCTTTGTCGGCGATGCCTCGATGAGTCCCTACGAGATCCAGGTTCCGGGCGGCTCGGTCGAGCACATGAACGAGGAGGCGGGTGCGGTTTGGATGCGCCGCGTCACTGCCGTCTACAAGCACGCCGTCTGGCTCAACCCTGTTCCGGAAGCCCATTGGCAATGGACACCATCGATCGGCATGATGCATCAGCTCGTCGAGGGGCAGATGTTCCCTTTGACGCTGGAAGGGCTTGACGGCGCCATGCGCGAACTGATGCGGTAAGATGACAGCAAACTGAGTCGCAACTTCGCCACGGTTCAGGCGCAGTCAGATTCAGCGGGGGGAACGGGGAAAATCATGGCCGATAAGCGCTCATTTTCAAGGTGGGCTGGTGTATTGATCGGCGGCCGCTTCG
>Ga0247831_1005667_pt1 | contig 15392 bp, 4 predicted proteins | sample LaCruzMarch2015__9_FD_192406 | JGI IMG/M metagenome (GOLD analysis project Ga0247831, IMG submission 192406) | Freshwater microbial communities from meromictic Lake La Cruz, Castile-La Mancha, Spain - LaCruzMarch2015_1m | ecosystem: Environmental > Aquatic > Freshwater > Lake | place: Spain... | reverse complement strand
ACGAATCTGACAATTGTCCGTAGAGCCTTCGTCCAAATCCTGGGCGCTCACTTGTGCGTAGCCGATGGCTTCGGGGCCGGTATCGCCGCCGTATACGAAATTGCTGCTCAGCGATACCCTGATTTGGGCATCACACTTCATCAGGGGAGCGATCTGGTCTTTCACCACAAATTCAAAACTATCCCGCACACAGTTCTCACAATTGTCGGTCACATCCAGGATCAGGCGATGAGGCCCCAATTCCAGGCCGCTGATCCGATTGTTCACTACTGGATAAACACCCTCCCGCCAGGTCGTGGTATCCGTCAGAATACCTTTGACGTAGTGGTATTTCGATTTCAATTTGACACTGACCAAGGGGCTGGCCGCACAGTTGTCGCTGATCGTGACGCCAAAAGCGGCTTTGATGCCCGCTGCGCTGGCATTAAACGAGGCGCTGCAATCAGCGGCATTGGTCGACAATACCGGGTTTTGGATTTTGCTGATCACCGGTGCCTTGAAATCACCAATTTTGATCAGCACCTTCCAGGTTTTGACCACCTGCCCTGCACACCAGTCCATTACCGCAATGGTACGGTCTATTTTTACACCTCCATTGCAGATGGGGAATTCTACATCGGTGACATTCACGCTGTAGCTGCACTCTAAAGTAGAATCGGCAGGTACAGTCGTCTTATCATTATTGGCTGCCAAATACTTGCGTTTGCCCGTCAAGGGACTCAGCACATAGGGAGTGACATCCTGCCACTTGATTTTGCTGTAATCTTTGCTGCAGGCATCGTACTCCACTACCCTATCGTAGCCGGGTACGGCTTCGGTTGTGCTTGTGCCGCTCTGGCAAGAAGTGATCCGTACCGTGTTCCCTCCATTGAATTGGAAGTCGGTGTTTTGGCCATCAGTCTGCACACTAGTGGCTACCGTACCAAATGCTGCACGAGGCCGCACAAATCGAATGACCTGAGTCGTATCACGGGTGTAGCCGTTGCAATCCGTTCCAGTCCACTCCCGGAAAATCCGGGCATAAGTCCCCGTCGCCTTGATCGAATCGCAGCCGTAATACACCACTCGATCGTTCCATTTCAGCGTCGTGCGGCAAGCACAAGCACCAGTTTGGCAATTGTCCGAAAAGTAGGTATAACCTACGTTTTTCAATTTGTCAAGGCTGCTGTTCAGCAAGTTCGGTGGGGCCAAAGCGCAGTTTTGAGTACCCACGCCAGCTACGCCCTCCGCATTGAGAATGGTACGGCGGCTAGGGTCACTGTTGGCTGGTGTAGGAGAAAGGAGGGTTTCGGAGCTGGAGCCATAGGCATTGCCAATGCTCAGGTGATTGTTCAGCACCTCCGTCACATCGCTACAAATCAGGGGGGTATTCAGCCAGTTGGTGCAAAGAATACGCGGTGGAGTTTTGTCTTCGGCGGTGACTTTCCCCCAACATAGGATATTATTGAAGGAGTCGAACAAGCCGTAAGTCCATACGCCCGGGCAATCGATGATGGCGCCATTGGCAGGATTGTTATCTACCACCCGCACAATGCCATCCTTGCAGTTGCCCTGGGATACCACACTAGCCAACAGTTCCAACTGACAGTTGCCATTGAGTTGAACCACTACATCCTGACAACCACAATCTCCGACTACAAATTGCTGTCGCACCGTTTTGATGCAACCTGGATCTTGCAGGCTTGCGCCAGGTTTTCCTGCGTCAAAGCGGTACTCCAGGGTATGCGTTCCTTTGGGTAAAGTACCCGGCGTGAGCGTCACTTTGGTCGGAATCGGGCTGCTTCCAGCCTGGGTAGTTCCATCCAGGATAAAAGTACCCGTTCCGGCTGGGTTATTTAGTACCGTGCCTACTACTTCAAATGGCGCAGCATTGGGGGAGATCACCGCTGGCAAACCAGCGAATACTGGATCGGGATAGTAACAAAGGTTGCCAATGCTCAAGGTATCCAATTGGGTGTTGACTACTACAATTTGGTAGCCTACGCTGTCCTGATGGAAAGCGTGTAGTGCGAAATTGCCGCTATTGGCAGGGGTTTCCTGCAATGTAGTACCCACCGCAAGCGGAATCGTTCCTGCTGCGTCGGTGTACAATCCAGAAACGCGGTACACCGACCAAGTTTGCCCGCTGGGCGCTGTAACACTCACGGTTTCGCCAAAAGTACCCGCGTTGCTGTAGGTGCCGTTGGCAATGATCGGAGCATTGTTGGTACAAGTGCAAGGGTCGGCAATTTTTACTTCACAATTGATCACGCCAATGCTGAAGCTGCGGATGGAATCAACACAAGTTAGGCCAGCATGGGTAAAATAGGGCCTAACCTGGATTTTGGCTCTTTGGGGTGTAGATGCAGCCTGGGTCACAAATGCAGGAATATCACCCTGACCAGACGCAGCCAAACCAAAGTTCGAATTGTCATTGCTCCATTTAAACACAGTACCTGCTACCGGGCTTTGGAAATCAACGGGGAGGGTCGCTCCGCCGTTGCAAGCGGTTTGGTCGGCCACCGATTCCATGACTGGACGGGGGTTGAGGGTCACATCCAGGCGGATCGTATCCCCTAGGCATTGGGTCAGGGCACTAAATGGGGCAAGCGTGTAGGTAAGCACAATGGGAGTAACACCCGGATTGATCAGTACCTCTTTGATGGCCGCATTGCCAGGAACACTGCTGCCGCTGCCGCTGCCGCCAGTGGCACCACGGTATTGGGCTGTCCAATTGAATGCAGCACCGTTCAAAGCATTGAAATTGACCACCTCCAGCGCGGTATTGGTTTCGTTGCAGATGGTTTTGTCGCCAGCCGAAATGACGGGTTCTGGGAAAACTGGCACGGTCACCGTGAAGGTATCCCCCGGGCAACCATCTACACTGAACGGAATCACGGTATACACCGCCTTTTGCACTTGATTGGTGGTATTTCTGAAAACGTCGTCGGCCAAAGCGTTGGCCTTCAGGCCATTTGCAAGGCCAGCATTGCCAGCGGCAACGATGAGGCTACCCAATTTCAGGTCGATTACGTTGTAATGGTGAGCAGTGGTGCCGTTGCTGCTGAGGGCAAAATTGAGGCCTACTGGCACATCGCTACAAATGGTATCGATGCTTTGATTGGCGATCACTGGCTCTGGCAAAACGTAAAAAGTGTCTTTGGCAAAATTGGTACAGGCCACTCCGTCTGTATACGTATAAGTAATCACGAACTTGCCTACTCCAGCAATGGTTGGTTCAAAGGTAGTGCCGCTGACGGCAGTACCGCTATAGGTCCCGTTCAGCGGGAATCCGCCGGATAGGGCAATGCTTTTTTCACTCAAGCAGGCCGTATCGATGGCCAAAGTCAAGGCTACGGCCACGATGTTGACGTAAGCGGTATCCTTACAGCCCAAGGCATTGGTGACCGTAACGGCATAATCCCCCGTTGCGGAAACGGTGATTTCGGAGTTTTTCTCCCCAGTGCTCCACAAAAAGTATTGGCCACTCGATGCCGTCAATACCGTTTTGTTGTTTGGCAAACACAAAAAACCGGAGCTTTGAATAGCGGCGGTAAAGGTTTCCGCAGGATTGTCCAATACCGCTATTTTGAGCAGCAGCTCGTCCGTTTTCCCGTCCTTGTCGCGCACTTCAATCAATACTTCGTATACATTGTTGGTATTGCCGTCCAGCGGAGTTTCAAAATCAGGAGCATTTTTCCAACTAAGTTTTCCCGTAGTTTGATCGAGGCTGAACAGCGTTCCATCTGCACCGCCAATGATCGAATAGCTCAGGCCCTGACCCTCTGCATCCAACTGGTCAAATGCGTTGGCGTCGTACAAAGGCAAACAGGAAGCTTCGGTGAAGGCGATGGAATCTGCTGAAAAAAGGGTAGGCTTTCCGGTGTCGTTTGGGTCAATCACAAAGGTTGCAATGACCGTGTCACGGTTGATGTTGGGGTAGGTACAATCGGCGGCAATGATTTCTACGTATTGCGTGCCCAGCCAATCGGCGTTGAGGATATTGGCAGTAAGGGTTCCGTTGGCATTGATTTGAATGTCCAAGGGTTCCAAATTGACGACCTGAGGGGCCATAATTGTGCCTGCCGTGGTATTGGACACAAAATTCAGGGTGGATGCGCAGGTGTACAGGTATTGGTTGGCAGGATCATAGTACTTGAAGGTAATGGGGCCTGCCGCGCCATTGTTTACGATCAAAAAATACCAATAACTACCGCCTGATTGCACGGGCGAGACCACGCCCCTCAATTCGTTGTTGATGAATACGGCCAATTGGCTGCCAGGAACGGATTGTTCTTTGCCCCCAAAACGCACTTTGGCGTTGATGGTCATGGAGCCGGCACCGCCGCCCGCGACCGTCCAATTGGGCGCTGGTACATTGCCTTTTAAGGGAATTTGGCATACCGAATACGTGCGGCAATTGTTTTCTGGGGTCAAGTATTGATCTACATCATAAGATTTGAACGCATCGTTCGGGCCAATCTGTTGAATCGGCAATGGGTTTAGGGCAATTTGGGTATAGGGTAAAATCTGGAAGCATACGATTGCGGTATCTTTATAGGCGTTGGGGCCGTTTTCGGTAGCAACCACCCGAACGGTATCTGTGCCCGTCCAGTACGATACAATCGGGCTGACCGACAGGACACCATTGGCATCAACGCTGGCATTCAGTTTTGGACCGGGCAATGCTTGCCAGCTAAGCTGATCCTGGTCAACCTGGTTCAGGTAAGTTTTTGAATTAAGCGGGGTAAATGGTGTACCCGAAATTGTGGTTTGTTTGGGAATGGCCGAAAAAACAATCGGGAAGTCATTGCCCGTAGCAAAGGGCAATGCCAGTGGATTCGAGACTCCGCCTACGTTGGCGTTGCGCTGAAAAACCTGGGTGAGGGGCGAGTTATAGAGCTGGTCGGTACCCGCGTTGTAAAATTTGAAGGTCAGTGTTTCACCCGATGATTGATTGGAGTATACCGTAATAAAATAATAACGTTGTCCATTTGCCTCCATCGGGCTAGCCAATCCGCGACATTGGTTGCCTACGAATACCCCGACCAAGTGATTACCCTGCGGAGCACTCGCTCCATCAAGCACCACCTGTGCATTGAAGCTCATGCTGTACTGGTATTGGCTGGCATCTACCGACCAAGTGGGGATAGCCGCCTGTAAGTTAAGTGCAAATCCCAAAAAGCAGATGAATAAAAACAAGGGGTGGCGTATAGCGTGGAACATGGTGTCATTGTTATTTGGACAAAAAAAGGGTTCACCCGGTAGCTTTCACTACCGGGTGAACTAAAATTATCGTTGCAATACCACTTTTTTCATGGTTACCTTTCCGTTGAGTTCCAACTTCAGGAAATATACTCCACTAGCTAGTGCACCTTTTGTAGCCGATTGAGCATCCCAGCGGAATTCATTCATTCCAGACAAAGTATGGACGCGCCATTGATCGTGTACACGCCCCATTACATCCAATACGGTAAACTGGGCTTCGCCCCCTTGTTCGCTTGAAAACGTCAAGGTCGTTTGGTTGTAGAATGGATTGGGAGCCACTTCAAAGTAGTCAATCAAGCTTAGGTCTTTGGTACGCGTCGTGGTCAACAGGTTGAAGGGTTGAGGCTCCTGAACCATCCCGATTTGGGCATCGTTCGAGAAGTACAAGGTCTCTTTCAAGTTCCGTACATTGTTTCCATCGTACAACTTGAAGTTGATCAGCTCACCTGGCTTGTTGGCGTACATCGTAATGAAAAACAAATAGGCGTTCAAAGACTTGACGTAGATCGCTGGAGCACTGCCCCGCACTGCATTGCCTACAAATGCCCCCAACTCAAAGTTTTCTGCCGTCACGTTCAACTTATCCGCAGTGACCATCCCAATGAGCGTCATGGTCTGCTCAAACTTGGAAGGCTCCAATGTCCAGTAATTGGTTGCAGCCAAAGCTTTGGATTTGCTTTTTTCCACAGGTACTTCCGTCAAGTTACTTGGCACAGGGTACGTCAAGGTACCCGCATTGGAAATTTTGAGCAAATACCCTTCGGGGGCTTCCATGTACTGGAGGTTTCCTAACCAACCATAACCGGCCACATATTGTGCAAACCCAGTTTGGCTCTTGATCACGTCCCCGTTCAACGGACTAAGGCTAGACAGTGCCAAATTCAGTGGCAATGGCGATTGTGGCAAGTACCCAATCCAGTTCCAGCCTACATTTACGGGGATGGTGGTAGCCGCCAGATTGATCGGGCGGCCCAACATATCTAGCGTATCTGCTGCATCCGCACGGTACTGGTACATGCCAATATTACCCAGGGTTGCCAGAGATCCCACCCACTGGTTGCCCGCATTGAAGTACTGGCTGAACAAGGTCTGTCCTTTGATGAAGTCGTTTTGAGGACGGCGCAAGTTCCTCAAGGCAGCATTGATGGATGGATCAGGGAATTGGAGGTTGAACGAAATCCAGTTCCAGCCTTCGTTAATTTCGATTCTGCGCAGCAACAGGTTGTTCGTTCTTGCGGTAACGGGTTCCAACGGTGAACCCACCAGGTCTTCACTTTCAAAAGCGAATTTTTCCAATACCGATCCATACAACAAACAAGCGCTGGCATCCCAAATTTGCAGGCGAATGGAATCTCCCGTGAAACTATTGGAGTATACCGTCAGGAAGGCCAACCACTTTTTCAGCGTAGGTTCATACTGCATTTTGGCCAGGCCCCGGCATTCTCCATTGATGAACGCTCCAACAATGTCTTGGCGATCTGCCGAAAAGACGCCTTCAATGTCCAACTGCAAGGTCATGTTCATGGAGTAATCATAAGAGCGAGGGTTTACCGCCCATGCTGGGCCATGACACATTACTCGGGCATCAACGATGACGGGTTCTTTGCCCTCGACTACATCCAGGAACAACGTATCCATGTAAGCTCCAATGGCCATCGTGCTGTCAAACTCAAAGGTAATGGGCTGGGCTACGCCCGGGGCAAGGGTTCCTTTTTTGGGGAATACCCTGACCCAGTTTGGTACATCCAAGATTTCGTAGTCGGTGGCCTGGCCCCCCGTATTTTCAATTCTGCGGGTCAACTTTACATAGTCTTCTTCGTATTTCTCTACTTCAACTGCTCCATCCAACCAGCGAATTGGGTTGCGGTCAACGAAAAATTCCCATTTTTTCTCGGCAAAATTGTTGCCTGCCAGGTCTTTGATGTTGTTGACAACTACGCGTAACACCTTGTTTTCGATAAAGCGATTGGGCCCTTTGGGCACAATGGTTATTTTGTCGCCAGAACAGGAAATGATCGCATCGACCAAATTACCCGTTTCGGTATCGTACAAGCCAATGTTGTTGTTGTCAAAAAAGTCGGCTTGAATGATCTGATCACAACGGATGGGTTCGTTGAACTGAATACTGATCTCATCGCCCAAAGCCAATACACCATCTGAAGGTTGCGGCGTGCCAAACAAATCCGGGGGATCTCGTTCTATCCGACCTTTCATCACATGGGAAATACCGGCATTTTGAGCACCGTAGCACTGGGTTACGGCGCGAATTTCATAAGCGCCATCTTTTAATCCACCGGTATTCCACTCTACAATTTTGAATACATCGTTGTTCAATTCATTTTTGGGCACATCCACGATGTTGATCCAGGCGCCATCGCCCTGAGTGCGGCGGTACTGTACCCGAATCAATTCCAAATCCGCATCGTCGCGGTTGAATTCATTGAGGGTAATGAACATCGTGCTGCCATTCTCGGGGGTCAACACCCAATCTTGCAACGGGAAGCCGATGTCAATCGGGCTACAAGGCTCCAAATAATGCACACTGACGTTGATGGCCTTGTAAAATGGCTCAGGTGGGAAATCCCCATTGCCCAAAGCATCGTAGCGGTTGCCCTCGCAGGCCGAATACACGTGGAAGGTCAAGTCTTCGTAGTCGAAAGCCGTGGGGCCACGCTCGATGGTAACGATCACTTCTTGTGACTGCCCAGCATACATGCCGAAGACTCCAGAAGGTCCTGCACCTTGAATTTTCACTTTCGCCCCGTTTGGATTGGTCGCATTGTACAATTCAAAGACATAGGAACGGTATTCGTCGGTTTGGCTGGTATTGCCGATGTTGAATTTGAAAGTCGCCACGTCGTTCATCGAGACGTTGGCAATGATGGTTTTGTCTACCGTCAGTTCTACGCCATCCCGGGGAACCGTTTTCTCCTCGTAGGGGCAGGAAGAATTGCCCGAAACGGTTTTGAACACAGGAGTAGAATACACCCTGTCCTGCAATACATCCACGGTGAACACATCCTTGATATCGTCATCGGCAAGAGTGTAAGAAACCGCTTGGGTTCTGGTCTCTTTGGAACTAAATTCCGATTTAACACCCATACTCATCTCCATGCCCATCTTGAACTTCGCCCCAGTGCCATCAATGTCAAAACCGAGGGAAGCAGCGATAGAAGCCCCTATTTCTATGTCAAAACCAAACTTTGTCTCACTGGTATTTTCGACGGAGCTTGAGTTTTCGTAGCTGACCCCCGCGTCAAAAGACAGGTTTCTTTCAAAAACGGCAGCGGCTTTCAAGTCGCGGTTGCGCTGCAAAATCGTTCGCCATTGGTTGGCGGAGGTCGTGTCGCCTACTAATTCCAGGTTGGGGATGACCACTTTTTCAATCTGATACCCCGAATACAAAAAGGTAGTGGCAAACTTGTCGGGAAAAACCAACAAAGCTGGCTTAATAAAAAAGCTACAATTGGCGGTATCCCAGCGCAGGTCGTCGGTGATACCAAACAAGAGGTTGAGGGCTCCCCCCATGAATACGTCGGCGTCTTCGCCAAAAATAACGCCATCTCCAGATGTGGAGATTTTTTCGGTAGCGGTCATACACACTTCGGCAGATTTGTTGACGGACAAACCCATTTTGACGCTCAAGCCCAATTCGAGGGAGTTTTCTACGCCGATTTCCGTAATCTTGCCCACTCCAGGGGTACCGGTGATGATCTGCTGTTTGTTGCCCAGATCCAACTCCAAACCGATGTCCCTCTTTACCGAAGCAGAAGCGTCCACTGACCAGCCTGTACAAACCGTCGACCCACTTTCAATGGATGCACTACTGCCGTCGCCTGGTGGGTCGCGCAGAATCATCATCGGCAGTTGTGGGCTGGTGGAGGTAAAGTTTACCAAACGGGGGCGTTTGCCCAAAACTACCGCTTGAGTAGAAAAGGTATTTTCCAACTCATTGGCCTTGGCCAAAATGGTCAAGGTTTTTTGGTAGGGTGAAGCGATGTTGGGGAAACCCGCCGTGAACCGGTACTTGAATTTCCCGCCCGTCATCATGGTGTCGATTGGACCATCTCCCTCGATCAGGTTATCGATGTGTAGTTCTGCCGTATCCAGGTAACAAACCCCGCCATCGTACTGTTGAAAAACCCTGATCTCTGTACTATACTTGTCATCCTGTTGCAACATGGTGATGCCACAGGCATTGGTGTCCAAGGGGGTCATTTCGATTTGGGGAGGCGCGTAGTAAATAAAGTCGGTCGTGTCGTTCTTGTTCGTTAGATCCACCGTATAGCCACCTTGCAACTGGAAATAATTGTAAATGACATTGTTGGAATGCTCGGTAACGGCAACGGTGAATTTTAGCGGCGGCAAATTTTTAAACTGGAACTTGCCGTCTTCTTCCGTCAACTGTATGATCTTTTTGAAACAACCATCCAGCGTTTCCACCTTCACCTTCACAATGGCACCCTCGGGAATCACACTTTTGCGACAAATAGTGTTACCTGCCATTTGGCCGCTTACGCTGCGTTTGGTTTGGTTGCGGAACAAAATGCCCGCTATCGGAGATCCAATTTTTTTGATTTCCCAAAATGCCGGGTAAAAACTGTGTCCATTGTAGGTCGGGCTGAGTTTTACACTTGCCCCTGGCTCCAGATCAATGGAAAAATACCCGGTGCTGTCCGTATACACCGCAGGTAGGTTGCGTTGGCCATTGACCAAAATTTCGGCATTTTTGACAAAACAGTTGGTGCCTTCATAGCGCACATAGCCGGATACGGGCACGGTGCTTTGATCCGTAAAATCAATACCATCTGCACTGGTGTTGCTAGGATTCAGTGTTACCAATCGAGTAGAGGGAGAAAACTTGTGCGGTTCTTCTTTGACGATACCGGCTACAGTGCTCCAGTTGGTGGCGTACACTTTGCCCTCACCGCTCAGGGCAGAGCCATAGTCCGTGATGACTTCATCAGAACCTTCATTGAGGTTGAAATAATGCAACAAGGCGATATTGGTGACGTCGGTGCCGATGTTGCTGGCCGCTTGAATGGCTCCGACAGACTGTAAGTCATTAAAAAAGGCTACTTCATCAATCAAGCCGCTGAAGTAGTTGGTCAGGTTATCTCCATCGCGTTTTGCACCCAGTGTCCAAGGGCTTCCCCCTTTAAAATCGCTGGATACCCCGTTGAAGGTATGGGCAGAACGGAGCGTCCCGTCCACATAAAGGGTTACTTCAACGCTGGAGCCCGCTTGTTTCATCACCATAGAGACGCGGTGAAAACCCATCGTGAGGCTGCCAAAAGATTGGCTACTGCCCCCCATTTCTAGTTCCAAATTGCCCGCATTGAGGTTTAAAGCGAAATGGGTGGTTGAGCCATTTTGTTTGCTCAGCAAGCACTGATTGCTGGCGTAATCAAAGCCTTTGAGGGTGATTTCCAGCGTGGTGCTGTCCGTGAGGTCAAAATCGGTGAGTTCGGCATAGGCACGATTTACTCCATTGAATTCCAAACTTTGGTTGTAGTAAAACTTCTTGTCGGGTCGGGCGGTGAAGGTTTGTCCAGCGCCATAATTGATGCCTTCGATGGTATAAAAACCTAGTTCATCGGTAATACCCGCATTGAGTACATCTGGCCGGTCATTGGTCCAATTTGCTCCGCAGAGGTAGGCATTGACCTTGTTGCTGCCGATGGAAAAAGCCTTACTACCCGTACCCTCATCAAATTTCCAATAGGCAGTAAGCCCGTTGGTATTGCTGGCGGCCGTTTTATTCATCAACATTTGCAGCTCCGTCTGGCTGAGTTGACGGCTAAATACCCGAACCTCATCGAGTTTGCCCGTAAAAAAACCCGTATCATCGCTGCGCTTGCCAAAAAACAGGGGCATTGAATCCGCTTCGATGCTGGCTACTGCTGAAGAAATCAGCTCTCCATCCAGGTACAACAAGACCGCCGATCCATTGTAAGTGGTTGCTACGTAGTGCCAATTGTCTGCCGATGCCGTTGGGAAAACACAATCCAGCTCATTGACGGCACTGGTATCTGCACCTATCCCCACCCGAATGCCTTTGCCCATACTGGCTGGCGTGGTGTGGATCCACCAGTTTTTGGAGATCGAAGATCCCAGGTCAAGAATACCGGACTGGTCATTGCCTGCGCCCAATTTTACCCAACAAGACAATGTAAATTCATTGCGGGGATAAAATGCTTGGTATTCGGTAAACAAACTGCCGGTTCCGTTGAAGTCGATCGCTTTTCCCAGTGTAGGCGTTAAAGTTACTGACGCACCTACTACCGGGTTGCCATTCAAGGTTTTTACCAATCCGGTGACTACGCCATTGGGATTGACAAAACCCAGGGCTTTGCCGCCAAATCCATTGCCAAAGTCATTGATCCCGACAACTGTATAAACGTATTTCTCACCAGCAATGACATTGAAATCTACAAAGTCAAAGGTGGTGGCGTCCAAATTGGCTAAAAATTCGCCATTCCGGTATATTTTAAACCCAACTTGTGCCGCTGGTGAAAGGGGATCCATCACCCAGGAAACCCGAATGCGATCAGCGAGGTCACCCTCTGATGCTTGCACCAATGGCGCACCCGGGGTAAGCAAAAAGCGGGACCAAAAACCGAGCCCCATGGTATAGCCCGCCGATTGCAATTCGCCGATCACCGGCTCCGCAACGGTAAAACTACTGCGGTTTTTGAGGGCGTAGGCATTGGTTACACTGCCGTAGTTGAAAAAAACTTCTCCGGTGATGACATTGTCGTCGCTGGCGGTTTTGCAGTTGAATGACTGTATCTGAGCATCCACTTGCCATGCCAACAACCACAACATCCCCGTAAAGATGTGTTGTAGCTTATTTTTCATGCTTGTTGAAATTAATGCTGTTGCAGAAATCGAATAGCGATTAGTTGTTCAGTTTGCTTTCCAGCATTCTCAGCCTTGATTCAAATTTTTCATCGGCAGCTTTCAACGTGACATTACATTGTCCGATTTGAGCTTTGAGCACCTCATTTTCCTTCTTCAATTGTTCAACCTGACGCGCAAGCTCTTGAGTGGCCGATACATTGAGGGTAAAGATTTGGTCGTATTCTACAGAGTGAAAATCCCTCACTGCTTTGCCATACACAAGGATTTTTTCTTCTTTTGGAGCCGGGGTATTCCACTCCACTACAAAGGTATTTGCTGAGGGTACTGCCAAAACTTTCATTCTCTCCTCCTTTTCATTATAGAGCTTAACTACATCACCCACCTCAAGCCCGTGTTTTTTGTCCAAAGTAACGGTCAATTTGCTACTATCTAATTTGATGTCTTTCGATACGGTAAAAATGTTTGGAATAAAATCACTGGAAATGGCGACGGCATTTTCCATTACCTCTTTTATCTCCTGTGCAATAAACCCTTTTCTCAACCTTGAACCATGTTGCAACGTATCGATATGTTTGTAGTTGGTCACTTGTAATTTCCGCAATACATCCAAATCAGCTACCCCCTCAGAACGAGAAAAATTCTTTTTAATGCGATAATCGGAATTTTGAAAAAATAGAGTACTCCGAAGCGGACCATTTATGTCCATGGCAAAATCTAAACCATCAAAGGCCTTTTTACCATTACCTGTCACATAAACAAATCCGTCTAATACCGTTGAACCTCTCACTGCTAGCCTATATCCTGAATTAGTTGATGGATCATTGTTACCCACCGCCACATACCCGGCTACGCCAAGATCCTGTGGACTAAAACTGGGTGCAGAAAAAGTGCCAGTTGCAGTAAAATTGTTAACACTTACCCCCTGATCATTCACCGTCAATTTGGTGCTGCCGTTGTATTGCAAAGCAAGGTTATTGGCGCCAGGATTTACAATAAAGTTGTTGTTGTCTTTTCCAAAACCAAGTGCCCCTGTATTCGCGCCTTTTTTAAAATCGAGCACTGCGGCCGAGCTTCCTTCCAGCAGAATTTTGGCCTCGCCTTCATTTTTGTAGGCGTGCAACTGATACCCAGCAGCGGGGGTATTCGTACCGGCACCAATGCCACCACTTGAAGGGAAGGTATTGCTTTGTCCGATCAGGGACAGGGCATAAGGAGCCGAGGAAAGCAATGCACGCGGCGTCATTTCCTGGCCACTGCCTACTTTCACCCCTAAGTAGTACACTTGGTCAAAAGCTGCGTTCATGGGTGTTTTTTTGCCCAAAGCAGTGCTGTACACGCCACCGTTGACCACCACTGAATCCTGGGTTTCCGACCAAACGGCAAGCCCTCCAGTTTCAACGGTGTACAAGCTAAATTTAATTTTATAAATCCCATTTTCTACGGCAGTCTCATTGGAGTTGCGCAACACGCCCTGAATATTTAGGGCTGGGGAATTTTGTGCTGTTGCGTGATTAAGTGTGCAGAGTTGAAACAAGGCACAAGCTACCAGCAATTGAAAAAAGTGGAAAAATTTCATGGCTAGATTTTTTAATACGTTTTAAAATTTTAATCCAATAGAAATGCAGCTACTCCACCATGTTTTAAATGGTGTGTTTAAAGAAGCTGCACGAGCTTTTGCTTGGAAATACAGCCACAACTGCGGCTTGGCATTGGCCTTTCTTCAAGACTTTGTAATGCGTAAAGGGGTAGATCTGTCCCTTAAAAACAGATTACTATGTTTTGAAATGGCCAACGCGGGTTTGTTATAAAACCTGCGGCAAATCTAGATCAAGCATTTAAAATCGGCGACTTGGGGGGAGGTAGAAATTCGTACAAAAGAGGGGATATTCGTACATATTTGTAAAAAAGCACGCGCGTGAATGATCAGAAAGGAGCTTGTTTACCTACGTAGGACAATACAAAGCTGCCCAAACTCACCTCTTCTGGCAAATTTAGGCGCTTGCGCAGGCGGTACCTTGCGGTATTGGTGCTTTGCGTAGAGATTCGGAGGATACTGGCAATTTCCTTGGAATTGACGTTCATCCTGATCAGGGTCAATATTTTCAAGTCACTCGAGGTAAGTGCAGGAAAATCGCGCAGGATATTTTGGAGAAAAAACGGTTCCAGCACTTCGAATTGTTGCTGAAACAATGCCCATTCATTTTCCTCATTGATAGCTTGATCAATTATTCTAAGGAGTTTTTTTTTCGCAAGCCCTGATACTGGAGCAGTTTCATCCAAACTGAAGACCTCGGTTTTTAGTAAATCAGCGGTTTGTTGTTTTCGCGCCATAATCAGGGCAGTTGAAGTGAGCTGGCGTCTGGACGTTTCCAATTGCTGCTCCAGTTCTTTTTCTACCAAAAACTGTTTGATTACTCTATTGTACCAAGTATTGGAAAAAATGAACACGAAGAAAGCTACAATGATACAGTAAATGGTTGCCGTCAATTTTTCGGCGGCCATTAAAGAGAATTGGGTATTGATTAAAACGGCGGTCAGGAGCATGCAACCAAAGATCAGCAGTAACCGCCGCTTAAAATCAACATAAAAATAACTAAAGATAAACAGCATCAGCAAATAGTTGGCAAATGCCTGCATAACCGAGGTCTGGGCGATAAATGCAATTCTGAACAGGATGTTCAAACCGTATATGATTAGAGAGGCATCTACCCTCCACTGCAATTGTGCCAAAGGGTAATCGCCTATTTTTATCCGCGACCAATTGCGATAAAAATGGATGGGAATACCGTATAAGAACCACCAGGCTGCATTGCTGTAAAAAAGCCAACGGTAGCTGGGTTCGCGTTCAAACAGCCCCTGCTGGTAATGTTGCCAATCTATCCAATGATAAGCCAAGTGCGCCAGTCCACCGATTGCAGCGCCCAACAAAACCAAAAAGGCATTTTCCTTCAGGATCATCTGCTGGAATCCAGCTTGAAATTCTTGTGGGACTTGTCGGTTCAACCAATTGTTGTTCCTCATTTGCAGTTGCAGTTAAGTAGTCATGAGTCATCCCGATTTTTGAGGGAACAACCCGCGAAAGCGGTTGAATTTTCGTCCGATTTTGGCTTTTCAAAAATTCGGGATGACTCATGTTTGGCAAAATGAACATTTATTTTTTTCGTCCCTTACATGGGGCCTTTACACCGAATCCCCAATTCGTGTTCGATGCGCAGCACCTCGGAATGAGGCAAATTGGGATTGGGAGTACAAATCAACTGTTTGAGCGCTTTGTGCTGTAC
>Ga0247831_1005665_pt1 | contig 15394 bp, 12 predicted proteins | sample LaCruzMarch2015__9_FD_192406 | JGI IMG/M metagenome (GOLD analysis project Ga0247831, IMG submission 192406) | Freshwater microbial communities from meromictic Lake La Cruz, Castile-La Mancha, Spain - LaCruzMarch2015_1m | ecosystem: Environmental > Aquatic > Freshwater > Lake | place: Spain... | reverse complement strand
GGGCTCGTCACCCTGCCCGTGGTCTATGTGCTGTCGCTCGCCCTCGGCGTGATCGGAGCACTCGACAACCCCGCCCGGCGAGGGTTCGTCGTCGAGTTGGTCGAGCCGGCCGACATTCCGAACGTGCTTGCACTGAACACTGCGGTCATGACGGGGTCGCGCATCTTCGGGCCTGCGTTGGCGGCTGCCCTCATCGGACCGCTGGGCCCCGGGTGGCTGTTCATCGCGAACGGGGTGTCGTTCCTCGCGATCCTGTGGCCGATGGCACGGGTCGACACGAGCACGCTGCACCAGTCCGTGCCGGCGCCGCGCGGTGGCACGCCGGTGCGTGACGCGCTGCGGTTCGTGCGCGCCAGCCCGCGATTGTTCGTGCTGTTCGTCACCTTCACCCTCGCCGGCACCTTCTCGTTCAACTACGGGGTGTCGCTGCTGAAGATCGCCGACGTGCGCTTCGACAGCACCAGCCAGTTCGGCTGGCTGCTCGCTGCCACCAGCGTGGGGAGCCTCGGAGGTTCGCTGGTCACGGCCGGCCGGTCGCGGGTCGGCTCGACGTACTTCTTCGTCAGCATGGCGCTGCTCGGCCTGAGCGGTCTGCTGCTCGCCTGGTCGCCGTCGCTCGTCGTGGCCTACCTGATGGCGCTGCCGCTCGGGGCCGGTGGGGCAGCGATGATCGCTGCGGTGAACGGCATCACCCAGATCGAGTCACCCCCCGAGATGCGGGGCCGCATGCTTGCGTTGGTGGCGGTGGCGTTCCTGGGCAGCACACCGATCGGCGCGCCCGTGACGGGCTGGGTGGCAGACACGGTGAGTGCCGAGTGGAGCCTCGCCTACGGCAGCGTGGTGGCGCTGCTGTGCGCGGCAGTGGGTGCGATGCTTCGCTGGCGCGCCACCGCAGGTGGCACGCCCAGCGGAGCGTTCGTGGATCAGTGCAGCGCGCCGTCGCCGAGGTAGCTCGACTCGAGCAGTTCCCGGTTCTGAGCGAGCTCGGCAGCCGAACCCGACAGGATGAGCTCGCCGTGGTTGAGCACGTAGGCCCGGTCGGCGACCTCGAGGGCCATGTGCACGTGCTGCTCGACGATGAGCACAGCGCAGCCGGCCTCGTCGGCGATGCGGCGCACGATCGGGAGCAGCCGCTCGACGATGATCGGCGCGAGGCCGAGGCTCATCTCGTCGACGAGGAGCACCTTCGGCTCGCTGACGATCGCCCGAGCCATGGCGAGCATCTGCTGCTCGCCACCCGAGAGCAGACCAGCCTGACGCTTGCCCAGGGGTGCGAGCGCGGGGAGGAGGTCCATCGCCCGCTCGTAGGCCGCCTTGTTCTGCGCACGATTGCCGCGCAGGCCGAGCCGGATGTTCTCGGCGACGGTGAGCTCGAAGAACAACGACCGGTCTTCGGCCACGTGGGCGAGGCCCTTGCGGGCGACCCGGTACGGGGCTTCCCCGGCGGTGTCCTCGCCGAACACGTGCACGGTGCCCTGCACCGGCTTCAGCAGCCCGCTGATGGTGAGCAGGGTGGTGGTCTTGCCGGCGCCGTTGGGCCCGAGCAGGGCGACCACCTCACCGGCACCTACCGTCAGGTTCAGGCCGCGGACGACGGGGATGCCGTCGTAGCCCGTGTGGAGGTCGGACAGCTCGACGAGGGTGTCGCGCTCAGCCATTGTGGTCCCCTTCTGCTTCGGCGGTCGCGCCACTGACCCGGGCGCCGAGGGCTTCGCCTGCCTTCGCCTGCATCTCGCCGGCCGACTGGCCGAGGTACGCCTGCACCACCGCGGGGTCCTTGCGGATCTCGGCCGGTGTGCCTTCGGCGATGATCTTGCCGAAGTCGAGGACGTAGATGTAGTCGCACACGTTGAGCACGAGGCCCATGTCGTGGTCGATGAGGAAGATCGATGTGCCCGTGTCGAGGAAGTTGCGGAGGTGCTGACCCAGCAACTGGCTCTCTGCCGTGTCGAGACCGGCAGCGGGCTCGTCGAGCAGCAGCAACTTCGGTTTGGCGGCCAGGGCCCGGGCCACGCCGACCAGCTTGCGCTGGCCGTGCGAGAGGTCCATCGGCAGCCGTTCCGCGACATCGCGGATGCCGAGCACGTCGAGGGCACCCGCCACTCGTGCCTCGTTCTCGGCCGACGTCTTGGGCGGTCGGATGAGGTCGAGGGCGAACGACCACCACGTGGGCCGCTCGGCGGCGGCGAGCAGGTTCTCGCGCACCGTCAGGTCCTCGAACAGCTCGAGCGACTGGAAGGTGCGCGCGAGCCCGAGGTGGGCGCGGCGGTCGGGTGTGAGGCCTGCCAGGTCGGTGCCGTCGAACTCCACCCGACCCGACGAGATGCCGGTGAACCCGGTGATCGCATCGATGAAGGTGGTCTTGCCCGCACCGTTGGGACCGATGAGGCCGACGAGCTTCCCTTCGGGAACCTCGAGGTTGACATCGGCGTTGGCAGCGAGGCCGCCGTACCGAACGGTCAGGTCGTAGGTCTTCAGCAGTGACATGTCATCCCACCTCGACGGGCGTCGTGGCCGCACCGGCGAGAGCCGGTGTCGGTGTGTTGCCGTGTGCGACGGGCGGGCCACCGTGGCCACCCGCCTTGGCCTGCTTGTAGATCCCCCTGATGAACAGGGCCAGGAAACCGCCGAGCAGCGGCATCCAGAACCAGCTGTAGCTGTCGACCCGGATCGGCCACACGAGTGCACCGAGCACCACGCCGACCAGGAAGGTCGGGCCGAGGCGCTTGCCCGCCGAGGCCCATTCGGGGCCTCGAGCGGTTCGCAACCATCGACCGAAGTGCTGGAAGAGGGGCTGCAGCGTCGGGGCGATGCCGTTGGGGTTCTGTATGGCGGTGATGATCATGCCCAGGCCACCCAGGATCGCGGTGTAGTTCTCGATCTCGGCGTCGGCGAAGAAGTAGCTGCCCGTGATCGCGATGAGGCCCGCCGGGGCGAGCATGCCGCCGACGACGGCGCCGTTGATCGACGTGATGCCACCGAGATAGGCGAACGCCAGATAGGCGAGCGATGCCTGGTACACGAAGCCGGCCGACGAGACGTCGTTCTGGTTGAAGCCGAGCATCACACCGCCGATACCGGCGATGCCGGCGGCGATGCCGAAGGCCAGCAGCTTCGTGCGGCTCACGTTGATGCCGGCCGCAGCGGCGGCACGCTCGTTCGCACGCACGGCGAGGAACCGGCGGCCGGTGCCGTTGCGTCGGAGGTTGGCCACGAGGGCGATACAGCCCAACAGCACGACCAACACGAAGATCGCGAACTCCGGACGATCCTTCAATCCCTTGTCGCCGATCGACTTCAGGCTGATGCCGAAGAAGCTCGCCGGCTTGACGCTCGCCGGCGCACCGGCGGTGAGGCCGGTCAGCTTGTCGTTTTCGAAGTAGAGCGTCTGCAGCGAGATCGCGAAGGCGATGGTGACCACGGCGAGTTGCACGCCGCGGACGCGCACAGCTGGCAGACCGATGATGACGCCGACGACGACTGCCGCCATGACGCCGATCAGTGCTGCGATCGGCCACGGGAGCCCGGGACCGCTGACGGGGAAGGGGTTCGAGATCGTGGTCGAACCGTTGGCCATCATCCGTGCCATCACGAAGGCGGCCACACCGGCGAGCGACAACTGAGCAAGCGAGATCTGGCCGACGTAGCCGGTGACCACCACCATCGACAGCATCAGGATCGCTGCGATCATCGAGGTGACCAGGGCGAGCGCGAACACCGATCGGGGACCACTGGCCTCGAAGAGCACCGACGCGACCACGACCAACACGCCCCACACGACCATGTGCTGCTTGATGCGCACCGGGTACGGGGCGAGCGGCAGTCGCTTCTCCTCGACCGTGCCGCGCACTGGCAGCTTCTTGCCACGCAGGAACAGCACGAGACAGATGACGATCAGCGGGACGACGTCGCGAGCACCGGAGCGCAGGAACGAGGGGAACCAGTCCTTGCTCGACCAGAAGCCGAGCAGCGACTGCACGGCGCCCAGCGCCAGACCAGCAGCGATGGTGACCGGGATCGACTGGAGGCGCCCGACGAGCGCTGCCCCGAGGGATGCGACCACGAGGGCGCTGAGGCCCACTGGCGTGAGCGAGCCGCCGATCGGGCCGAGGATGATGGCTGCGACGGTGGCGAGCACGGAGGCGATGACCCAGTTGAGGGCTGCCAGGAGCTGCGGCGAATAGCCGAGCAGCACGGCGCCCTTTTCGTTGCTCGACGCCGCCCGGGTGGCGAGACCGAAGCGGGTGAACTGGAACACGCCCCAGAGGATGAGGCCGATCACGATCGTGAGGCCCACGGCCCACACCGCACCCTGCGGGTAGGCCTTGCCGAGCCCGAGGAAGTTGCGGTACACGCCGTCGGGGGTGACCGCCTCGGGCTGCCTGCCGGTACCACCGAAGTTGATCTGGGCGACGCCTTGCAGATAGAGCATGGTACCGACCGAACCGATGACCTTGCCGAGCGGCGCCGCACTGCGGAGCGGCCGGAACACGAGGAAGTGCGCCATCAGGCCGATCAGCACCGCCATGGCGATGGCGAGCACGAGCGCCACGAGGGTGGACGTCCCTTCCTCGGCGAGCTTGATGCTGACGGGCACGTTGAGCGTGTGCGTCGGGAGGAAGTCGAACCATGGCAGTTGGAGGTAGCCGTTGCGGCGTGCCTCGTCGAAGGTGAACACGCCGTACATGGCGAACGCGCCCTGGGCGAAGTTGATGACGCCCGAACCGCGGTAGACGATGACGAGGCCACCGCCCAGCAGCGCATAGAGCGAGCCGAGGCCGAGACCTGCCAAGAGGAAGAAGAGGATGTCGCTCAAACGGGGCTCCGTCGAATCGTCACTGCGCGATCAGCAGCGTTGGAAGCGGTGTCGGCCGACGATCGATGGAACCGGCGGCGATCAGAGATCTGCGGGAGGGTGGTGCGGTCGCACAGCGACCGCACCACCGTCACGCATGGTGTGAACGAAGCGCCCTGGCCGGTACCCGAGGGCGCCGGCCAGGGCAGAATTCGTGGATCAGGCGTCGGGACCGGGCTTCAGCTCGGTACCGGCAACCAGGTCGAGGCCGGTGAAACGGCTGCGGACCGGGACGAGCTGCTCGCCGTCCCACTGGGTGGCGCTGACCTCGGAGTTGCACACGGCGACGTACGGAGCCGGTGCCGTTGCGCATGACAGCGGGGTGGAGCCGAACAGGTGATCCCCGTCAGAGGCGGCGTACGCCGCACCGAGGGCCTCGCCGGTGACCTCGCCGCCGTCGGCGGCGATCTTGCTGGCGTACTCCCACAGCGAGAGGAGGCCGGTGGCCGCCTGCGTCGCGAAGCCCTTGTTGAGCTCACCCGGATCCAGGCCGTACTCGATGAGCTTGGTCTGGTAGATGGTGGCCTCGAACTTGTCGCGGGCATCCTCGATCGAGTCGATCGGGTTCAGCACGGCGCCGGGGGCGCCCACGAAGTAGATGCCCTTGGCGAGGTCGCCGGCAGCTGCCATGGCGTCGAAGTCGATGCAGGCGCCCGAGAGCACCAACGGCACCGCGTCGGGGGTCCAGCCGAGGCGGCCCATGCCGTCGACCCAGTTCCAGCAGTCGGCACCCTGGCTCGAGAAGATCACGACCTGCGGATCGAAGTCGAGAACCTCGGTGACGAGCGGGGTGACGTCGGCGGTAGCCGGCTTCACGGGCACGCCGATGCTGGTGAGGTTCGGCATCGAACCGGCGCGAGCACCCTCACCGGGGACGGAACCGTTCAGCACGTCGACCGGCTTCTTCTCGAGGTCGTAGTAGCAGACGACGCCGGGAGGCGTGTCGGCCCACGGGATGCCGAGGCGCTCGATGTCACCGAACTCGGTGGTCGCGAACTCGACCAGGCCGGTGTGGACGCCGAGGCAGCCACCGCCGCCACCGATCGCGTACACGCCGGGCGAGGTGAAGTCACCGACCGTGATGGGCGTGATGACGATGACCGGCACTTCGGCCGCTGCGTACGTCGGGAAGTGGTTACCGAAGAAGTTGAGGCTCGAGAAGACGAGCTCCGGCTCCTTGGTCAGCAGCTCGTTGGCGCAACGCTGCGAGTCATCGGGCGCGATCGCCATCTTGCAGACTTCGAGCTGGATCGGACGACCCGGCTTGCCGTTGGCGATGTCGGCGCCGAGGCCACCGAGCTCGTTGTTGATGTACTCGACGGTCGCCTCGGCGGCCAGGGAGAACTCGGGGAACGAACCGTTCGGGTCACCCTCCGGGTTCTGGAAACCGATGACGATCGGGTCGCCCTCGGCCTTCAGCGGGCTCTCGCCCGCAGCGGTCAGGTCGGCGGCGAACTTCGCAGCTCCGATGCCGCCGGTCTCGTCGGTGATCCCGCTGTCGGCCGGTGCCTCTGTGGTCTCAGTCGTCTCGGCGGTGGTCTCGGCAGTGGTCTCGGCCGTGGTCTCGGCAGTGGTCTCGGCCGGCGCTGCGCTGCTGGCGGGCGACGACGAATCGTCACTGCCACAGGCGGCGACGGTCAGTGCCATCCCGCAGAGAAGTGCGAGCGCAGTACGCGCCCGCGGAACGGAACGTGAACTCATGGTTCCCCCTCAGTCACCATGTCGTGGAGCGACGATGATCGCCGCTCCGGTGGGTTGTGTTTGCTCTGGTCTGACGACCGGTTTGATCACGATGTCGTGGTGGGCCCCCGGCCCGTCACGAGCACAGGGCGGGTTGACCCACCGAGTGCTGATGGTGTTCTAGCCGACTGGACGCGCTCGTTCGTTCATCGGAGCGACAACTTTCGGAATCACGCTTCCGGCAACGGATAATGGATCCCGGGGATGCCTCCGGCGAGCGCTGCATACCAGTCCGGACGGGGCACGACGCCCTCGTATCCCGTACCGATTCGGGGCATCGTCTGGGCGTTCCACTCCTGGTGGATCGGCGGGATCTGGTAGGTGCCGTTCGATGCGTTCGTGCCGCCGTCGACGGCGAGGTCGTGGCCGGTGATGTAGCTCGAGTCGTCCGATGCGAGGAACATGACCGGCTTGACGATCTCGTCGAGGTCACCCAACCGGCGCATGGGCGTGCGGCTCGCGATCCACTTGTCCATGCCGAGGCCCTCGAGCGCCGGACGGACCATGTCGGTCATGATGAAGCCGGGCGACACGGCGTTCACGCGGACACCGCGGTCGGCCCACTCGCAGCCGAGCTGCAGGGTGACGTTGCGCAGCGCGCCCTTGGCGGCCGTGTACGCGATGACGTTCATCTCGTTGGCCCCGTTCGCCATGATCGAGCAGATGTTGACGATCGAACCGCCGCCGGTGGCGAGCATGTGGCGGCCGACCTCGCGGAGGTACATGAACGCGCCGTTGAGGTCGACCGACATGATCCAGTTCCACGTCTCCATGTCGAACTGCTCGGGGGCCACGCCGCGCAGGTCGCTCACGCCGGCGTTGTTGACGAGTGCGTCGATGCGGCCGTGGTCGGCGATCGCAGTCGAGACGACCCGGATCACGTCGGCCTCGACCGACACGTCGCCGGGGACGACGGTGACCTTCGGCGACCCGGCGGCGCGGCATGCGGCCGCCACCGACTCGAGCGCGTCGGCCGATCGAGCCGTGAGCACGAGCGACGCGCCCGCCGCGGCGAAGCCGTGCGCGAACCCTTCGCCCAAGCCGTAGGACGCTCCCGTGATGAGCACGGTCTTACCGGTGAAATCAGCCATGTCGGAACCCCGCAGAAGGTGAGTGGTGTGTGGACGCGGCGCCGAGCGCCGCGCCACGAACGATGCCATGCCCGCCGACGGGTCGCCGACCCGGAGCGCGTCAGCCGCCGGACAGGTTCCAGCCGGTGAGCACGAGCGCACCCTCCCAGCGGTCGAAGACCGCGTCCAGGACCGGTGCAGGATGCGACACGGAGACCGACCATGGGACACGCTGGCCGTGATGCCTCGTTCCGTCCTCTGGTTCCGCCGCGACCTCCGCCTCGCCGATCATCCCGCCCTCTCGGCAGCGCACGAGCTGGGTGATGTCGTACCGTTGTTCGTGATCGACCCGGTGTTCGTCCGCACGGCCGGCGCCCCGCGGCTTGCGCACCTGGCAGCCGTGCTGCGAGCGCTCGACGACGAGATGGGTGGTGCGCTCGTGTACCGCCATGGCGACCCCGTCGACGTCGTGCCGGCGCTGGCGGCCGAGCTGGGCGTCGACCACGTGTTCGTCACTCGCGACCACGGCCCGTACGGGCGGGCCCGCGACGCGGAGGTGGCGACGCGGCTCGCCGCCGACGGCCGGTCGCTCCGCGGGGTCGGCAGCAACTACCTGGTCGACCCCGGAACGGTCACCAAGGCAGTTGGCTCGCCGTACGCGGTGTTCACCCCGTTCTCGAAGGTGTGGCGGCCGCTCGCCGAGGCGCGCCGCGCCTCGCGCCCTGCCACACCGTCGGTGAGCGACGTGTCGTGGGTCGGTGCGCCGACGGTGCGGTGCGACGGTCCGTTCGACGCGGTCCCCGTCGGCGTTGCGCTGCCCCCGGCCACGGCAGCGGCGGCACACGAGCAGTGGGACGCCTTCGTCTCGGACGGCCTCGATGACTACGACGAGCGCCGCAACCTGCCGGGCGTGCCGGGAACCAGCCGCCTGTCGCCTGCGCTGCGGTGGGGCGTGCTGCACCCGGCCCAGCTCGCCGATGACCTCGGCCCCAGTCGTTCTCACGACGTCTTCCTGTCCGAGCTCGCCTGGCGCGAGTTCTACGCCGACGTGCTGCTCCGCCGACCCGACACGGCGCGTGTGAACCTCAACCCGAAGATGGACGTGATGGTGGTCGACACCGACGCCGCAGCACGGGTGCGGTTCGAGCGGTGGGCCACCGGCACGACCGGCTACCCGATCGTCGACGCAGGGATGCGGCAGCTCGTGGCCACGGGGTGGATGCACAACCGCGTCCGCATGATCACCGGCAGCTTCCTCGTCAAGGATCTCCACCTGCCATGGCAGTGGGGCGCGCGTCACTTCATGCGCCACCTCGTCGACGGCGACCTCGCCTCGAACAGCCACGGCTGGCAGTGGGTGGCGGGCACGGGCACCGATGCCGCGCCGTACTTCCGGGTCTTCAACCCGACCGGCCAGTCCGAGCGGTTCGACCCGTCCGGCGAGTACATCCGGCGGTGGGTGCCCGAATTGGCCGACGTGCCAGGAGGCTCCGTCCACCAGCCGGGCCTGCTCCGTCCCGACGCGTACCCGGCTCCGATGGTCGATCACGCCCTCGAGCGCGACGAAGCCCTCGTCAGGTACCGGTCGATGGGCGTCCCCATTCGGTAACCTGGCCGCTCATCAGGTTCATCGAGGGCGACTGCATGCTGGACGATCGAAAGACAGCAATCCTCAGGGCCATCGTGCGCGAGTACATCTCGACCGCGCTGCCCGTCGGGTCCACGCACATCGCGAACGCGCCGGGCGTCGGCGTCAGCTCCGCCACGGTCCGCAACGAGATGGCCGTGCTCGAGCAGGAGGGGTACCTCGCTCAACCGCACACGTCCGCGGGCCGTATCCCCACCGACAAGGGATACCGCTTCTTCGTCGACCACATCACCGAGCCGAGCCACCTCGACGACACCGCCCGCCAGCAGGTCGGCGAGTTCTTCGACGCCACCCACGTGCGCCTCGAGGAGATGCTCCACCAGACATCGAACCTGCTCGCGCAGATCACGAGCCATGCGTCGCTGGTCGTCGGCCCGCCGGCCGATCGGGCCACCGTGCGTTCGGTCCACATCGTCGGTTTGTCGTCCAGGGCGGCCGTCGTGGTGGCCGTGCTGTCGAACGGCACCGTCGAGAACCAGACCGTCGAACTGCCCGCCGAGCTCTCCGAGCTGCGGGTGTCCGCCGCCACGGCCCACCTGCAGCGGGTGTTCGCCGGCAGGGTCATCGAGTCAGGACCGATCCCGTCGAGCGGTGACGCCGAGGTCGACGAGCTGTGCGTCGCAGCGCAGCAGGCACTCGTGGGCGCATCGCACCGCGAGCCGGTGTTCGTGGGTGGCACCTCGGTGGTCGCCCGGTCCTTCGACGCTGTCGAGACGGTGCGCAGCGTGCTCCAGACGCTCGAGCAGCAGTACGTCATGGTCTCCCTGGTGCGCGACGTGCTCAGCAGGGGACTGTCGGTCGCCATCGGTGCCGAGCACGGCGTCGAGCCACTTGCAGCCTGTTCGGTCGTGGTGGCACCGGTTGTGGTGGATGGCGAGCACGTCGGTACTGTCGGGGTGCTGGGGCCGACACGTATGAACTATCCCCAAGCGCTCGCCACGGTCGAGGTGGTCAGCGATCGACTGGGCAAGCATCTCGGCGAAGGTGGTGGCTGACGTGGCCGATTACTACGAGCTGTTGGGAGTGGCGCGAGGTGCCAGCCCCGATGCGATCAAGAAGGCCTACCGCCAGCGCGCCCGCGAGCTGCATCCCGACGCGAACCCCGGCGATCCGGTCGCGGAAGAGCGCTTCAAGCAGGTCGCTCGGGCCTACGAGACGCTGAGTGACCCCGAGGCGCGGGTGCGCTACGACCGCTTCGGTGAGGCCGGAGTCGGCGGCGCCGGCGGCCCGAACATGGGCGACGTGTTCAACGGTGGCGGTCTCGGCGACCTCTTCGACGCGTTTTTCGGTGGTGGCGGGGGTGGTCCGTTCGGTGGCCGCGGTGGCCCGGCCGGTCCGCCACGTGGCCAGGACCTCGAGGTCGTGGCCGACGTCTCGCTCGAGCAGGCGGTCTTCGGTGCCACCACGCCCATCACGGTGCGCACGGCGGTGCGGTGCGACGACTGTGACGGCAGCGGTGCGGCCGAGGGCACCAAGCCGGTCACTTGCGCCGAATGCAATGGCCGTGGCCAGGTGCAGCGGGTGCGTCAGAGCCTGCTCGGCCAGATGGTCACGACGTCGGCGTGCCCCCGCTGCAGCGGGTCCGGCGAGGTGATCGCCAACCCGTGCCGTCAGTGCACCGGTGATGGCCGTGTCGTCACCGAGAAGACCTATCAGGTCGACATCCCGGCGGGTGTCGACACCGGGTCCACGCTCCGGCTCACCGGCAGGGGAGCGGTCGGGCCGCGCCGAGGCAGCCCTGGCGACCTCTACGTGCACATTCGCGTCGCCGATCACGAGCGGTTCACCCGCGACGGTGACGACCTGCTGTGCGAGCTCCCGGTGTCCATCGCCCAGGCGTCCTTGGGTGCCAGGTTCGTGCTCGAGACGTTGGACGGTGACGAGGAGATCGTCATCCCGGCGGGTACGCAACCGAGCCGCGAGTTCGTGCTCCGGCAGCGCGGCGCCGCCCGGCTCCAGGGCCGTGGCCGAGGCGACCTCCGTGTGCGCGTGATGGTCCAGGTGCCGACGAAGCTCACCGATGCAGAGTCCGAGTTGCTTCGCAAGTTCGCTGAAGGTCGTGGTGAGGCGGTCATCCACGAGTCCGGTCTGCTCTCGCGAATAAAGTCCGCATTCACATGAATCCGCTGTTGCGAAACTCCGAGGCTCACGTCTTCGTGAAGTCGTTGGACGCCCCATCGCTTGCGTTCGAGGACGAGCACCACCTCGACCGCGTCCTGCGGATCGACGACAACGACCCGATCACGGTGTGCGACGGGGGCGGGAGATGGGCGACCGCCACCTGGAGTCGCAAACGGGGCACCACGCTCACCAGTGTGGTGTTCGAGGCACCCCGTCCGGTGGTGCTGTCCGTGGGGTACGCGATCCCCAAGGGTGACCGCGCCGACCTCATCGTGCAGAAGCTCACCGAGATCGGGACCGACCGCCTCCTCATGTACGAGACCTCGCGTTCGGTCGTGCGCTGGGATGCCGACAAACGGACGAAGCAGCTCGAGCGGCTGAACCGGATCGCCCGCGAGGCGGCCATGCAGTCACGGCGCCTCTACCTGCCGGCCATCCAGTTCACGACCTTCGAACGTGTCATCGAGCTCGTCGGCGTCGCGTTGGCCGAACCCGGCGGCAAGGACCCGCTCAGCACCAACGTCACGACGCTCCTCGTCGGCCCGGAGGGCGGTTTCGACACCGAGGAACTCGGCTTCGCGGTCCCGAAGATCCAGTTGTCCGCCAACATCCTCCGGGTCGAGACGGCAGCGATCCTGGCGGGCGCTGCTCTCGCTGTGTGCCATTCTTGACAGCAGGGCGCGGTCTCTTCAACACTCAACGTTGTCTTTTCTGACGCGCTGTGGCACCATAGCCACGGAGTGAGGTGGCGCGGCGGGCACCACCGACCGAGGTGAGGAGATTACGCCATGCGCGAATACGACGATGACGACGTCCAGTCGTCGCCCTACAGCCGGAAGGTCGGCGAGCGGTTGCGGGTCATCCGACGCCAAAAGCGCCTGTCGTTGCAGGAGGTCGAAGCGACATCCGGTGACGAGTTCAAGGCTTCGGTGCTCGGCGCCTACGAGCGCGGTGAGCGGGCGATCTCGGTGCCCCGCCTCGAGCGGCTTGCCAAGTTCTACAACGTGCCGGTCGACCAGCTCCTGCCTCGCGAGGACGTCTCCGTCCCCAACGAGAACGATCCGGCCGCCAGCCGCAAGATCGCGGTCGATCTCGTCAAGCTCAGCCAGCTCAGCGGGCAGCCGTTCGAGATGCTGATCCGGTTCCTCAAGATGATCCAGGTGCAGCGCCAGGACTTCAACGGCAAGGTCATCACCGTGCGCGGCGACGACACCCGGGCCATCGCGGCGATGCTCGACGTGCCGGTCGACCAGTGCGGCGAGCGCCTCGATGCGCTCGACCTCCTCTTCCACGCCTGACCGGGACTGCCCACGGGTAGCGTCCATCGGCGGTGACTGAGCCCTTCGGCGTCTACGTCCACATCCCGTTCTGCGTCCGTCGCTGTGATTACTGCGCGTTCGCGACTTGGACCGACCGTCACCACCTGCAGGACGCGTACCTGGCCGCGCTGCGTGCCGACGTGGTCCGCTCGGTGGCCCAGCCGGCCACCTCGATCTTCGTCGGCGGCGGCACACCCACGATCGTCGACCCGGTTGCGCTCGGTTCCGTCATCGCTGCCGTGCCGCGCACGGATGACGCCGAAGTCACCGTCGAGTGCAACCCCGACGACGTCACCGACGAACTCCTCGACGCGTATGTCGCTGCGGGCGTCAACCGCGTCAGCATCGGCGTGCAGTCGATGGTCCCGGGCGTGCTCGAGGCGCTCGGTCGCTGGCACGTCCCCGACAACGTCGACCGCGCCGTGGCGGCGGTGCGCGGCAGCGGGCTGCGCACCTGGAACCTCGACCTGATCTATGGCGGCGCCGGTGAGACGCTCGAGCAGTGGGAGCACACCGTGCGCGCAGCGATCGCGCTCGGGCCACCGCACGTGTCGGCGTACGCCCTCACCGTCGAGGCCGGCACTCCGCTGGCCGGGCAGCCCGAACGGCATCCCGACGATGACGACCTCGCCGACAAGTATGAGCTCGTCGACGACCTGCTGTCGGCGGCCGGTCGTCCGAACTACGAGGTCAGCAACTGGGCGCGGCCCGGTCACGAGTCGCGCCACAACCGCCTCTATTGGTTGCAGGGGAACTACCTCGGGTTCGGGTCTGCGGCGCACTCGCACCGCGACGGCCGGCGGTGGTGGAACGTCCGGACGCCCGAGCGGTACATCGCTGCCGTCGAGTCGGGCGGCACGACCGAGGCGTCGGGTGAGGTGCTCGACGCTGCGACACGTCGCGAGGAGGGGTTGCAGCTCGCACTCCGGATGCGTGAAGGGGTGTCCCTCGACTCGCTCGACGTCGAGGGCTTGGACGACCTGGTGGTCGTCGAGGGGGAGCGGGTGACGCTGACCAGACGCGGCCGACTGCTCGCCAACGAGGTGTCGCTCCGGCTCCGGTGACTGGTAGCCTCGTGCCCGCTGCACGGGCGTGTAGCTCAGTTGGTTAGAGCGCCACCATGACACGGTGGAGGTCCCGGGTTCGAGTCCCGTCACGCCCACTCCTCTCCGCACTCTGGTTGCAGATTGCGACGATCGAAGGGCTACGTCGTGGCTGAAGTCGCCGAGGCCGCTGCGATCGCTGCGTTGCTGGTCGAGCGTGGCCTGGCCGCCGATGCTGGCGACGTCGACCTCGAGCTCCTCGCTGGCGGGTATCGCAACCGTGTGTATCGGTGGCGTCGCCCGAGGCCCGCGCCGGATGCCGTCGTGAAGGTGTTCGTCGAATCTCCGGAGAACCCGCTTTTTCCCACGCTCGCCGATCACGAGGCGGCCGCGCTGTCGTTGCTGGCCGGCTGTGGACTTGCCCCGGAACCGATTGCCGCCGCCTCTGATCCGCACCTCGGCGATGTGCTCGTCTACGCGATGGTCGAGGGAGACATGTGGGCCACCGATACGCGTGCGGTCGGTCGGCTCTTGCGACGCGTGCACGCCGTCGATCCATCGTCATCGGGGTTTGCGTTCCGGACGCTCGTGTCGTCGCCGGACGACCTCGCGATCCAGACCGTGGCGATGCTCGAACGGGCCGACGACGACCCGTTGGTGCAGCGAGTTCGAGCGGTGACCGAGCGGGCTCGTGCAGGCGCGGTGAACGCAGCCGGACCAGCGTGCTTGGTGCACACCGATCCTGGGCCGGGCAACGTGATCGTGGCAGCCGACGGGCCGCGGCTGATCGACTGGCAGTGCCCTGGGCTCGGTGACCCCGTGGAGGACCTCGCCGGATTCGCATCGCCCGCGATCCACATCCTGTACGGGCTCGACCCACTCGGTCCCGACGACGTGGCCGACCTGCTCGACGGCTACGACGAACTCTCTCTCGGGAACGATTCGGCTCGCAGCGCGACCTCACGGTTCGCTGCGCTGGCGCCGCTGTTCTCGGCGCGGCTCGCCGCCTACTGCGCGTACCGGATGTCGGCACTCGCACATTCGGAACCACACGTCTCGGCTCGGTACCGTCGTGCACTGCATGCCGAGATCGAGCACCTGAAAGGTTGACATGACGACTCCGATGGCCGACCCGAAGACCATCTCGATGCACATCCACTCGTTCAGCCTGCGATTCCGGCTGAAGCATCACCCGGGATTCGACGTGTTCTCGTACATCGACCTCGCCGACGACGAGGGATTCACGGGCGTCAACATCTCGGCAAACGGCCCGGGCTATCGCGACCTCGGGGGAACCACCGACGCGCACTTCGCCGCGGTCCGCGACCACCTCCTGGCGAGATCGATGCGGTGCGAGATCGACACCAGCGACACGCGGTTCGAGAACATGAGCACGATGCTCGACGTTGCGTCGGCCGTCGGCGCCGACCGCCTGCGCACCTACACCAAGTACCAGGGCGCTCTCGACGATCTCATTGCGTGGACGATCCGCGACCTGCGCGCCATTGCACCGATGGCTGCAGATCTGGGCATCGTCGTGGTGCTCGAGAACCACGAGGACTTCCAGGGCGCAGTCATCGCTCGGATCCTCGAGAGCG
>Ga0247831_1005660_pt1 | contig 15402 bp, 3 predicted proteins | sample LaCruzMarch2015__9_FD_192406 | JGI IMG/M metagenome (GOLD analysis project Ga0247831, IMG submission 192406) | Freshwater microbial communities from meromictic Lake La Cruz, Castile-La Mancha, Spain - LaCruzMarch2015_1m | ecosystem: Environmental > Aquatic > Freshwater > Lake | place: Spain... | reverse complement strand
ACCTTTGCCGCGATAGACGATCAGGATTTGGGAGGTGCTCCCCTCGTCCTTTCCGGCGGCAGCAGCAGCGGCTTGGCTCCGACCTACTCCGTGGTGTCCGGACCCGCTTCACTCTCAGGCGATGCGTTGACTTTGCAGGGGCTCGGCACCGTAATTGTGCGTGCCTCTCAAGCGGGCGATGCGAATTGGTTGGCTGCCACGCCGGTCGACCGCAGTTTCCGCGTGGTCGCCGGTGACTTTCCGCAAAACTACGTCTGGGCCAGCGGTTTTGGTGGCACCGGTTATGACACAGCATACGCGGTGGCGTCGGAACCGGGCGGGGGAGCTTATCTCATCGGCGACTTTGAGAACTCCGTCACCTTCGGCTCCTCGACATTCACCGTGGCCGGTGGCAGCTTGAGCGATCTGGTCGTGCTCAAAGTCGACGGGCAAGGGGGAGTTCTTTGGGCGCGGCAATACGGCGGCGCTAATTCCGATTTCGCCAAAGCGGTTGTTGCTCTGCCGTCGGGCGGAATGGTGGTCGGGTCGGAATTCAGCACCTCCACATCCATCGGTGGCGTGACTTTGAATTCTTCGCGGGGGTCGCGCGACATTGCCCTCTTTAAGGTCAATGACGATGGCACGTTTGCCTGGACCAAAAGTTTCGGCGGAACGTCAAGCGACAGCCTCCATTCGGTCGCAGTCGACGCGTCCGGCAACATCTATCTCGCTGGCCAGTTCAGTGGCGAGATCACCTTTGGCTCCAATGCAACGCTTAGAAGCCCTGGCAGCAGCGACGGCTTCGTGGCTAAACTCAATCCTGCTGGTGTGCCTGTTTGGTCCCGCCGCATGGGCGGCACCGGTGCCGACATCGCTTACGCGGTTGCAGTGAAGGCCGACGGGTCTGTCGGTGTGGCGGGTTCGGTCAATGGTGTGCCCACCTTTGATTCTGGTGTGCCCTCCTTTGATTCGATCACCTTGACCGATCTGACCGGTCTCGGGTCGTCCGACGGCTTTGCGGCGTTACTTAACGCTGAGGGGACCTTCCAGTGGGCCAAGCGCTTCGGCGGCACGACAGCCGACAGTGCTCGCTCCGCGGCTTTTGATCATGCGGGGGATTTGTGGGTCAGCGGATCCTTCACCGGATCTGCTGCCACGGGATTCGGCGCCTCCGCCTTAGCCAGTGCCGGTGCCGAAGACGCCTTCGTCCTGCGTTTGCTGGCCTCCGATGGTGCGCCCGGTGAGACCTACCGCTTCGGTGGCACGGGGAGCGAGACAGCGTTGTCGCTTTCTGCGGATCCTTACGGCTCGGTCGTTCTCGGCGGATCGTTCCAAGGTCAGGTCGCTTTCGGTACCACCACTCTGGTCTCCGCCGGCTTGTCGGATACCTTCGTAGCCAAGGTCCGGTCGGGTCGGGGAGCAGTTTGGGCCCTGTCCGGTGGCGGAGCCAATGACGACCGCAGTCAGTCTGTCGCTGTGAATTCCTTCGGCGAAATTTTCCAGGCGGGCCTCTTTGGCACGCAGGCTGCCTTCGGCTCTTCCTCGGTCGGTGGCGGTGGCTTCTGGGATCTCTTCGTGGCCAAGATCAACGGACCGTTCCCGACCTTCACCGGTTTGCCAGCCACGCTGGATGTCGATCAAGGAGACCCCCTGGTTCTCGACGCCGAGGTTCTTGGGGCCGAGCCCGTCTCTCTGCAATGGTATAAAGACGGCGAACCGGTTGACGGTGCCACTTCGGCCCTTTTCTCGGTCGTGCAGGTTACGGACGGCGAGGCGGGAGAATATTACATCGAGGGAACCAATGCCTACGGCACGGCGTCCAGCGCGCCGGTTGTGGTCAGGGTGCGCGTGCCCGACCGGATTGTCTCGCTCGAGGCGGTGCCCGCCACGGAAGAGAACCGCACGCTCGAGGCGCCCGTGTATCTCGAGAGCACGGGTGACGTCACCGGCATCACCATCGTTATTCCTTATGACAAAGCCTACTTGTCGAATGCCACTTTTGTCCTCGGGCCTCACTTCGTGGTCGGCAATTCCTCGGTGGTGGTCGACAAGAATGCCGGCACGGTCCGGGTGGTGGGCAATGCCTTCCCTTCCACCTTGCCTGAGGGGCGCCGTCTGCTGGGAACATTCCGCGCAACGACGCGCAGTGTTCCGGCGGGCACATCCGTCTCCTTGCTGCCTTCGCTCGCCAGCATCAGTGACGTCTTTGGGCGGCCGCTCGAGGGCTACACCAAGATCCGGGAAGCTGCGGTCAGTATTGCGCAGCGCAATGTCCCGGGAGACGCCAACAACAACGGCCGCCTTGATGTGGCCGACGCCGCCGAACTGATCCGTCTCTACGGCACACCGTCCCTCATTCGCCTGTGGGATAGTTACCTCAACGATGTGAATGGCGACACGATTCTGACCGAAGGTGATGCCATCGGGGTCCTCCGCGTGGCCGCGGGCTTGGACGACATGCCGGGCTTTCCCGCTTCCACGTCCCGGTCTGCCCTTTCGTTCATGGACGCTTCCCCGGTTGAGGCACCGGTTGCGCGTGTCGCGCTCGCCGTCTCGCGCCAGCGCTCCGTGATGGGCCTCTCTTCCATGAGGAGCATCGCCTCGATGAGCGTGATCACCCCGCCGTCGGGCCGGCTTGTTTTGACCCGCCTCACCGGTAGCAATGCCAACAAGGTGATGGCCCAAGTCTTTGTCGATGGCCTGCCGGCTGATCAGACGGGTCTGGAATTCACCGTGAGCTATCCGGCCGCGCTGTTGCGTATCGCCGATGGCGACGCGCTCATCACGCCATTGGGAGGTTTGCCGTCCTCAGCTGGGCTTGCCTGGAACGTGGCTCCCCGAAATTCCTACTCCGAACAAACCGGAACAGTGACCTTGGCGGCAGCCAACGCATCTTCTTTCGGTTTCGATCCAACCAAGCCGGTGGCCAATATCGTCTTCGATGTGCAGCCTGCCGCCACGGCGCAAGTTCATTTCCCGGTCACGCTGACTGCCGTGGAGGCCTCGCCTGTCAACCTCGACGGCCCGGCGACCCCGGTTTCGCTCGCAGGCCAGACCGCGGTCTTCAGCCGCACCTATGCCGATTGGGCCTCGGCCAATCTTGGGGACGCCGCGGCTTCATCCTCCAGCGACAGCGACGGCGATGGCCAGAGCAACGGGGCCGAGTTCGCGGCGTCCACCGATCCGGCGGATGCCCTCTCCCTTCTTCGTACTACCTCGATGGAACGGGGTCTGGGAGGCTTCACCGTGCGCTGGCTCGCTGCCTACGGAGTCAACTACCGCTTGAGCGCCAGCACCGATCTGAAGACATGGTCGCCGGTCGGCGGCATCATCACCGGAGAAGGGGTCGAGACCTCGGCCACCGATTCCTCATCCTCTTCCAGTGCGCGCAAATTCTACCTGGTCGAAGTGGTCAACCCATGACCGGCCCCGCGCCTCAGAACAAACATTAACTATCCATCCCCAGACCCATCCCCCATCCGGAGACCCTCACCATGAAAACCAAATTACCACCCTGCTCGCCGGCCATTCTGACCCTCGGCCTGTGCCTCTTCCTGCTCCCCGCTGCCCAGGCCCAGCGCATGCCGCAGGATAGTTGGTATCTGGCCAAGGAAATGAAACGCTACGTCGAGCCGGGGAAATTCTATCATCCCCACGATGCCGCACTCGGACCCGACGGGAATTTGTATATCGCCGACCGTTACAACCACCGCGTGCAGGTTTTCGATCAGGAGGGCAATTTTATCCGCCAATTCGGCAATTACGGCAGCGGCAACGGGGAATTCAACGAGTTGACTGGCATCCATGTGACGCCCGATGGCAAAGTCTATGTGAGCGAATGGCACAATGCACGGGTGCAGGTTTTCGACGCACAGGGGAAATTCATCCGCTCTATGGGTCAGGCGGGTAGTGGAGAGGGGCAGCTGAGCGGGCCGTACGGGGTCACGGTGGACGACGAAGGGAATGTCTATGTCGTCGAGCACAACAACCACCGCGTAAGCGTGTTTAAGCCCGACGGCACCTACCTGAGGCAATGGGGCAGTGCCGGCTCAGCGGACGGGCAGTTCCAAGGCGCCATCGCCATCTGCCGCACGCCGGACAACAAAATCGCGGTTTTGGAACGGGACGGGAACCGTCGCATTCAAGTGTTCGAGCCCAATGGCGCCCTGCTTCGGAAGTTCACCACGGAGTGGTCGCCGTACGGCATCGAAGCCGACGCAGCGGGCAATTTTTACGTCATTGCGCGCGAGTGGGCTGGCTTCTCAGTGTTTTCCCCCGATGGCACGCGCACGGCGGTGCATGGGCAGAATGGCAACGGCTCGGGAAACGGACAGTCCAACCCCCACGGTCTCGCTGTGGGTAGTAACAAAGTCTTTGTCTGCGATTGGGACAACCACCGCATGGCCGTTTTCTCAACTGATGGCACATGGATCAAAAATTTCGGATCGCACCAGAGCACCGAGCAGGACACGCACGGCATCGCAGTGGATGCCGAGGGCAACATTTTCATCAGCTACCATCAGGCGAACCTCATCTACAAGTTCTCGCCGGATTTGGCCTTCATCAAAAGTTTCGGTGCAGCCGGCAGTGGGGACGGGCAATTCAACGGGGTGCTGGAGATGGCTATCGGGTCAAATCAGAGATTGTATGTTGTCGATCAAAGCGGGCACCGCGTGCAGTATTTCGACTTGGAGGGGAACTTCCTCGGCAAATTCGGGGGAGAAGGCTCTGGCAATGGCAGATTCAAGTTTCCGTGGGGCATTGCACTCGGCAAAGACAACAAAGTTTATGTCGCAGACCGCGACAACCACCGCATCCAAGTCTTCGATGCCGATGGGAATTATCTGAGCAAATTTGGAACGCAGGGGAGTTTTGATGGGCAATTTCAGTCGCCGATGGGGATTGCCGCGCTGCCCGATGGCAAGATTGCTGTCGTCGATAGCGGCAACAATAGAGTTCAGGTGTTTAGCAGAGATGGAAAGTATCTCAGTAGATTCAACTTTATGGACGGGGTTGTTCATCGCAACGCGGGCAACCCTGCAAGGCTTACAAGTTCCAGTGATGGCTTGCTGCATGTGTCTGGGTATTTTCATGGTTGGATCGAAAACTGGAACAATTACCAGAATGGGGATTTCGTGTGCGTACATGATGTGACAGGTGTCCGATTTAAGACTTGGCCTGCAGCATGGTGCTCCATGGCTGAAACTAAATCCGGCGACTTGATCGCCGCGCATGGGGATCGCGTGGTGCGTGTTTGGAAGCGCACCTTCCGCACGGTGCATCCGGAGCCGGCCAATGCATTGCCTTTGCCGTCGATTATTTCCCAGCAGCGGCGGCCGGGGACGGCGCTTGTGGATGTGGATTACACGGTGAAGGATGCCGACAACACGACGGTGCAGACCGCGGCGCTGGCCTTTAAGAATGGGGGGAATTCCCTGGCCGATGTCATTCCAATCACCAGCTTCGCCGAGGGGACGGGGAGCAAGCTGGGGGCGAACATCGCGACTGGGCAGACCCATCGGTTCACTTGGGATGTCGCGCGGGATTGGTCGACTGACTTCGGCGAGGTGCAGCTCGAAATCCTGGCCAAGGACGGGCGTGATTTACTCAACCTCGATTTCATCCAACTTCCGGCCAGTGGTGACGAAGCGGCCCTGAAAATCAGTCGATCACCGCTGACGGATAACGATTTCCTCTCGGTCTGGTATTGGCTCATTGCCACGGGGGACCCGGGGATCCGCTTTGAGAACGGTGCTATTGTCCAAACGGGTGAAAACCTCAAAACTCTCGGTCTTTTCGGACAGTATTTCCAGAATATGGACTTCACCGGAACTCTGGTTGACCAAAAAATAGACGAGTCTTTTTCCTTTAACTCCGGCTCCGGCGGATTCTTCAGCATCCGGTGGACGGGTGAGTTTGTGCCGGAAAAAACCGGCCAATACACGTTTAGATATGGAGTCGACGATGCGGTGAATATCTGGATCGGAGGGGAAAAAGTCGTTTCAGATAACAACCCGAACCCAACTTTCACCGTCTCGGCAACAGCGAACGTGCCCCTGCCGATTCGGATTGATTATGACGACCGGGGAAGCGGTTGGAGATATTTCTGGCTCAACATTATACCCCCCGGAGAGCCGGAGCGGGCAGCAATCGGCAGCGACTTTCAGTGCATAGGAGCCCCACGGTTGGCCTCTGGCAATTCAACCTCTGCCTCCGGCCGAGCCTACATTTTCCAAAAAATGGGCTTGCGCGAAGCCACCGCGGCCGAGGTCACCCGTGCCAAAGAAGCCGGCACGCCGGGCGTGATCAACCAATGGGATCCGAAGTTGCGGGTGGGTCCGGACGAAAGGCCGGCCAAGATCAACGCTTACGGGTTTGACACCGGATCGGATGGCTACTGGGTGGTGCCGGTGAATGGGAACTGAGCACGGGAAAATCTAACCCATGCTTGGTCTCATCCAGTCCGGAAGAGCAGGCCCGCCCACGGGCCGGGGCTCACCGCACCGTCGTAAGTGGCTCCTCGCGGCTGCCGCGCTGGCCGGAGGCATCGCGCTGGCCTCGGTGGTCACGCAATCGACGCAGGTCCAACTGAGCACTTCGTCGGTGCCGGCGGGTATTGTCTCCACGAGTGCTTTCCATGCGGCGGGCACGGATGTGTCGGTTCCGCCTCCTCCGCAAACTTCGGGCAGTTACCGTTTTGCTTACTGGTCGCTCAACGGGGCGCGCCGGACGGACGGCATCGGAATTTCAGTCAGTGCCTTCACCTTCAAAATCCTCGAGAACTCGCAGGCCGTGGCGACCTATATCCTCGAGGCGGCCGACACCGATGCGGACGGGATTCCCGACTGGTATGAGTATGTGAATTACGGCGATTTGGGCCAGGGGCCCGAGAGCGATTCCGATGAAGACGGTGTCACTCTGATTGACGAATACGTGAAGGGCTCGCAGCCGCGCATCGCGGACAGCGCAGCGGATGGCGGGATAGTCGAAGGAGGTATTTCGCGCCGCCGCGGGGAAAAGATGGCTGTGGTGGTGGGGAGTGATTGGCATGCTTACTCCGAATCCTCGACCCCGCCCGGTGTCGTCTCGCGCCACGAATACCTCAAAGGGGGCACGCGCGTGACCACGATGAATCTCAGTGCGGAGCATCTCGGTCACCGCTTCGCCCAATGGAAAGTGAACGGGGTGCGGCAGGAAAGCTCCAGCGGCATCGCGCTCTCGCAGGCCAATTTTACCATCGAGGGCCCGACGGACGCGGTGGCGGAATATCTTCCGATCGCCCAGGACCTCGACGCGGACGGTATTCCCGACTGGTTCGAACTCAATCAGTATGGAACGACGGACATCGACCCGGGCAGCGACACCGACGAGGACGGCCGCACCTTCCTCGAGGAATATCTCGGTGGCACCCAGCCGCGCATCGCCGACGGTGCGGCGGATGGTTCCGTGGTGGAGGGTGGTATCTCGCGCCGCCGCGGCGAGAAGATGGCGCTGGCTTTCGATGCGAATTACGCGCGCTACACCGAAACGAGCCAGCCGCCGGGCGTGTTGGCCCGCGACACCTATCTGACCATCGGGAGCAGTGTCTCCACGCCAAACGCGCCGACCGAGATCAATGGGTTTAAATTTGGCCAATGGATGATCAATGGCGCGCGGCAGGAATCGCCGGCCGGCATGGCCAAATCGCAGGTGACCTTCACGCTCGAAGGCGAGACGATGGCTATCGCGCATTATTATCCCACGACCCAGGATCTCGATGCCGACCAGATTCCCGATTGGTATGAGATCCAACAATACGGCACGACGTCGTATGGGGCGGACAGCGATACCGATGAGGACGGGGTGGACTTCCAGACCGAATACACGCGCGGCACGCAGCCGCGTATCTATGACAGTGCAGGAGACGGCGGAATCGTCGAGGGCGGCGTCTCGCGCCGCCGCGGCGAGAAGATGGTGCTCAACCTGCAGTTCTTCCCCGCCGGGCAAGTCCTGATGGGTGCTGGGCAGGGGATCTTTTCCGATCCCTACACGGGCACTGCGGGCGGGTTTGTTATGCCCGGGGGATCGAGTGCCCCTGCTTTGGGTGATTGGGATGGCGACGGCGATCTTGACCTGCTCGTTGGTGGCGCAGGCGGCGCGGTGCGCATGCTGCTCAACCGCGGTTCGGCCTTTGCGCCGCTTTACGAAGAAGTAAGTTGGCCGGCCTTGGCTGATTGGCCGGTGGGCGCGGTCTATCCGGCCTTTGGTGATTGGGACAACGATGGCCGTGCGGATTTGGCGGTGGGCTCCGACGACGGGGTGGTGCGCTTTTACCGATCGACGGTGGAGGGCTTCCAGCCCGTCGGACGCTTGCAAGTAGGAAGCGGGTCGGTTTACCCCGCGTTTTTGCCCACGCCGGGCGGCCCCGATCTGCTTGTGCTCCACGGGACCAGCGGTCTGGTTGAGCGTTTCGCCCGCGGCAGCGGTGCGCCGCCCTACGGCAGTGCGGAGGCAACCAACTTCTTGGGCGAGCCGGTGCTTGCTGGTCGGTCCCTGTCGGTTTGGGACACCGACGGCGATGGTCACCTTGACGTGGTGGCCTCGGATGCCGACGGGCGCATGTGGTTGTTCTTGGGTCGGGCCGATGGGAGCTTTTTCTTAAAGAGCAAGGTTTACGCGGGAGCCTTCAACGGGTTCCGGCCGGGGTTGTCCTCCGCGGTGGCGGATTTTGATGGCGATGGCGACGAGGACGTGATCGGCGGGGGCAGCGACGGCCGTTTGGTTTACTTGCGCAACCCGGCGCGGCATTTGCGGATCACGCCGGCCATTGCCACGGTAGGGGTGGGCGAGAGCATTGCCTTCTCCAGCATCGACGACGACGGGGCCTTGTCCTGGTCGCTGGGCGTGGCGCGCAGCGGTGGCACGGTGGTCGCGGCGACCGGAGCTTACACCGCGGGTTCGTCACCGGGCATTGACCAGGTGATGGTGCGCAATGCGGCCGGCCGCAACGGAGTGGCGTGGATCAACGTGATCGAGCGCGGTGGGGGCGAGGGCAAGAAGTGGCAGGCCTTGTTGGTCGACGGCCGCCGCGGCCCCAACGATCCGGTGTGGCCGGCGGCCAACGCCTTGAGTCTGCGGGCCAAGGAAGTGCTCAAGTATCGCGGGTTGGCCGAGGCCGACATCCGGTGGCTGGGCCACGGATCCGATGCGGACGAGAAGCCGACGCGGGCCGCGTTGCAAGCGGCCCTGGCCGAAGGAGCCTGGATGGGGGCGCAGACCGATGCGCTGCTTATCTACATGGTCGACCACGGGCGGGTGTCGGGTGGCGACGGGCTCTTCCTGCTCTCGGAAAGCGAGTCGGTGCGCGGCACGGAGTTGGATGCCTGGCTTGATGCCCTGCAGACGGTGCGGCCGGGGTTGTCGGTCGTCGTGGTGGTGGAGAGCTGTTTTGGCGGACGGGTGGCCGGTCCGCTGGGGCAGGCTGACGGGTTTAGCAACCGGCGTTTGGTCTTCTCCTCGAGCGGAGCGGACGAGCTGGCGCATTTGGCGGCCAACGGATTGGTCAGTTATTCCTCGATGTGGTGGAGCGCGGTGGCCGCGGGCAAGAGCTTGCAAGTGGCCCACCAAGAGGCGGTGGCCGCGATGGCCGGGCTGCAAACACCCGGCACCGGTGCGGATGGAGCAGGCTTGGCCGCAGGCCAGGTCGGTTCCGACCAGGTGAGCGGATCGGGCCGTCCGGTGGTGGCCGCGGTGGGCGGCGATATTGCTCTCCAAGGCACGCAGGAAGCGACCTTGGCGGTCAACGTCGAGTCGAGTTTCGGGATCGAGCGGGTGTGGGGCGTGATCGTTCCGCCCAACTACAGTCCGAGCGGCGAGGACCCGGTGGTGGACTTGCCGGAAGTGGTGCTCAACAAAGACCAGGCGACCGGATCCTGGACGGCGACGGTCGGCGGGTTCAGCGAAGGCGGGGCACCTTACACCGTGCTCCTGCAGGCGCGCGATGTTTGGGGCCAAGTCAGCGCCCCGGCGCTGCTCCGCGTCGAACAGGCCGGCGTGCGCAACCGGGTGATTGTCTTCGCCCCGGGCGAGGAGTCGTGGCTCGGGGCACCGGTGGCCGGAAGCCTCGCCGAGTATGCCCGGGAGGCTTCCCTCCTGCGCCGGGTACGGCCCGAAGACATCCGCGTTTACGCCGACGCGGCCCTGGGCGTGGAGTCAGCCCTGCCAGCCACGGCCGAAGAGCTGCAGCAAGCCATCGGGGCCTGGGCCAATGTGGACAACCAGCTCGGAGCCTTGACCCTTTACCTCGTGGGCCAAGGGGCGCAGGACGGACTGGTCTGCGCCAACGGCGACACGGTGACTCCGCAGGATTTGCAGCAGTGGCTCGACACCCTGCAGGACGCCAGCGGGGCCACGGTGCAGGTCATTGCCGACGCCGATTACTCCGGAAGCTTTGTCACCGGATCCGGCAGCGCGACACACCGCCGTATCGTGGTTTCCAGCAGTGGGGCCACCCAGCGCAACACCTTCGCCAGCGGCCAGTGGAGCAATGTCACCCGCTGGATCTGGAACGCGATCGCCCGCGGCCGCGACCTGCGCGAGAGCTTCGGCGAGGCGCTCGACCTGGCCAAGCTGCTCGGACTGAACGTGCCGGCGCTCTTCGACGACAACGGCGACGGGATGTTCAACAAGCTTTCCGACGGACTCAAAGCGATCAACGCCTTTGTCGGCTCGGCCTATGTCACCGCCGATGACCCACCCTTCATCGGCCGGGCCAGTGCCGCCATGGAAGTCGGCCGCGGCCAAGCGGCCCGCTTCTGGGTGGCCGATGTGGTCATGCCCGATGGCGGGGCCCCGCAAAGCGTCTGGGCCGAGGTGCTCGGTCCCGACGGCACCGGCCGCGGATCCCTGCAACTCTGGCCCAATGAAGGCAAAGAGCGCTACGAAGGAAGCTTCGCCACCTTCAGCGAGGCCGGGCGCTATGTCATCTTCGTCCAAGCCGGCGAACCGGGCAACCCGGCCAAGACCACGCCACCCGCCGCAGTGCAAGTCTACTACGACACAGCCGCCCCCGGCGCGGTGGCCGCCACCGGTTCGCTGCCGGTGCAGACCCTTCCTGCCGACGGCCAAGCCATGCCGGTGGAAAGCGAGTCCGGAGCAGAGTGGAAGATCGACCTGCAACGCGGCCAGCGCATGGTCTTCGAAGCCAACGAAGTCTCCGCACAACGCAACGTCGCCTTGGAACTCATCGGCTCCGGCGGCCAAGTCCTGGCCCAGGCCGACGACTGGGGCAACGGGTTCGGGGAGAAGATTTCCGGGTGGGAAGTCCCCCAAGACGGCACCTACGTGGTCAAAGCCAGCTTCACCGCCGGAGGCCGCGGAGCGGCCGAGTCCAGCGTGCGGGCCTTCGTCCGCTACGAAGAAGGCGCCGCCGACCCGGTCAACCTGCAAAGCCAGTCAATCAACTTCACCCTGCCCGCCTCACGCTCGCTGGCCGATGGTGCTCTGGCCCTGCAGGCCACGGCCACCTCGTCCCTGCCGGTCCGCTTCGAAGTGGTCAGCGGCCCGGCCACCATTACCAACAACTCGCTCGTGGCCACCACAGCCGGAACCGTGGTGGTCCGCGCCCTGCAAGATGGCGACGCCACCTACCAGTCCGCCCTGCCCGTCGAACACTCCATCACCATCACCGAGGAACAGTCGTCTTACGAAGTCTGGGCCCGGTCGGTCTTCGGCCCAGACACCGCCACCCAAGGAGGCCCCGACCACGACTTCGACGGCGACGGACAAAGCAACCACCAAGAATGGCGCACCAAAACCGACCCCCGCGATGCCAACTCTCGCTTCCAAATCGCCTCCACCCAACGCCACGCCAACGGCTTCGAGCTAAGCTGGAAAGCCGAAAATGGTCTCAACTACCGCATCCTTTACAGCACCGACCTCAATACCTGGCAGGAACTCCCCAACTCCACCCACACCGGCTCCGGATCCACCCTAACCCACACCGATACCGATATTACCAACCACTCGGGTAAGTTCTATAAATTAGAAATCGTGGAGTAAGTCTTAGAAAATCATTCTCAGCAAACCATCATCCGACCAACAATCCAACCATGAGAAGACATCACCAACTGTTCGCATTCATCCTCGCGCTGGCCGCATCGCCAACCATGCTTTGGGCCAACACAGAACCTACCGTAGAAATCAAATCGGCTGCCATGCGGCCGGGCACCACACTGATGGACATTGTCTTCCGGGTAAACGATCCGGACGATAACACGGTGAAAACACGCGCCTTGGCGTTCAAAGACGGGGCGCGGTCATTCAGCCATGTGATCAAACCCACGACGTTTGTCGAGGGCACGGGCAGCAAGTTTGGCGATGCTATTGCGGCAAACACCGATCACACGGTCACATGGGATGTGGCCGCCGATTGGAACATCGATCTCGGCCAAGTGAAGTTCGAAGTCTTGGCCATGGACAACCGTGGATTGTTGCCTTTTGATTGGATCGGCATCCCGGCCACCTCGCAAAATGCCGCGGTCACCATCAGCAAAAATTCACCGAGCAGTGACGATGTTTTGGATGCGTTCTTCTGGTTGTATGCCGGCGATGATCCTGATTTGGTGCTGCAGGGCAGCGCTTTGCGAGGTGCCAGTTCAGCGGGGGTCTTCAGTGGTCTGACCTTGGTCGATGGGAGCGGATTGGGTAACTACGCGATTCCTTTTATTTTCAAGGAAATGAATCTTGGGGTTGCGACGCCGCTTGAAACTCTTACGGCATCGCGCGCCCGCGCTGGCCAAAGTTCACCGTGGTTGGCTTCAAAGACAAATTGGACTGGTCTGGATCCAATCGTTGCTTGGGGTGGCTATCAGTGGGATGGCGCAGAGCCTTACATTCCTCCCGGATTGGCGAATATTTCGAAAATCTCTTCGAGAGTCGGACAGACGGTTGTCATTTCTGACGGAGTCCTCATCAGTTGGGGTTATTCGGGTGCGCCTAGTTTGAGTGGAGTCATTGACGCGGCGGCCGGAGCTAATCACGGTTTGGCCGTAACCTCGGATCGACGCGTTGTTGGCTGGGGTGACGACTGGGGTGGTCAGATATCCATTCCTCAAGATCTCCGGAACGTAGTAGCTGTCGCGGCTGGTTCTCACCATAGCGTTGCCTTGAAGAGCGACGGAACGGTTGCTTCGTGGGGGTATGTGGATACCAATGTGCCAGCGGGATTGGATAATGTGGTGAAAATCGCCTGCGGAAATAACTCATCCTTTGCCATTAAGGGTGATGGTTCTGTAGTGGGTTGGGGTCGTGGTGGTGGTGGTGTGCCGCAGGACCTATCAGGAGTAATCGATGTAGCGGCTGGGGGTGACCATGCTTTAGCTTTGAAGAACGATGGCACGATTGTGGTTTGGAAAAGTGGGGGTGGTCAGCCAGCCACAGTGCCGACTGCCGCAATAAATGTCGTAGCTATCGCAGCCGGAAACAATCACAGCCTAGCGCTGAAGGCCGATGGCACGGTAGTTGCCTGGCTCAGTGGTGGATGGGGAGGCGGAGACGAAGCGAGGCGCGCCACGAACGTCCCGGCGGGTCTGTCAGGAGTTGGACTGATCTCCGCCGGGGGAGATCGTAGCCTGGCGGTTAAAGCCAAAGCGCAATAAGGCCATGCACAGGAGGACTACGCGCTGCACCGAGTAATTCCATTTTTTATCTTTCTGGCAGTCGTTTGCGCTGCCCACGCGGCGCAAGTGAGGCTCGACCAGCGTGCTTTGAACGCGGTGGACGCTTCCGTTCTTGGCGCGGTCTCCTCCAGTCAGTGGCTAGAAACGGCCAATGCCTACACAACGGCGACCGCTCCGGAATCTTTCGAATCATTCCGATTCACCCATTGGGTCAACTCCAGCTATCCTTCGGCCAATTACCGCGATGCGTGGGGCCGCTCGATCAACCCGACTTCCTTCATCCTCTACGAGGACACCACCGCCACGGCCTTGTATCTTCCAGCCGCGCGCGACAGCGATGGGGACAGTGTGCCCGATTGGTATGAAATGGAATACTACGGAGTTCTAATCAACGGCGGGTCTTCGGATACCGACAGCGACGGTTTCACCTTACAGCAGGAATACGCAGGCGGAACACACCCTCTTTATGCCAACTCTTCCCAAGCCGGTGGCGTGGCTTACGCCGATTCGGCGATGGTCACGGTCAATCTTGCGGGCTACGCAACGTATCTCATCCGCAGTGAACCCGAGGGAGCGTTCAGACAGTCGGCCATCGTGCCCACCGGGACAGCGGTGACCACACCACATGTCACCATGCCGACTTTCGGATATTGGGCGCTCGACGGGGTGCGGCAGGAGGATACGTGGGGTGTGGCTGTGCCGCAGATCACCTTCACGGTTGAAGGCGCCGACCGCGAGGCGGTGGCTTATCTCTTCGAGGGTGACAGCGATTCGGATGGTGTGGCCGATGCCTGGGAGCATTACTACTACGGCACCTTGGCCAACAACGGCGCGTCCGACACGGACGGCGACGGTATCGCGATGGTGGAGGAATACACGGGATCGACCTCCCCGCTTTTGGCCAACTCCTCTCAGCCTGGCGGGGTGGCTTGGGCTGACTCGGCCGCGGTGACGGTGAATTTTGCCGGTTTTTCGCGCTACACTCTGCGGAGTGAACCGGCGGGCACGGTGGACCAATCTTCCATCGTGGCAGACGGCACGGTGATCACCACGCCGGACATGTCGCACGGCGCTTTCGGTTACTGGTCTATCGATGGTGTGCCCCAACGCGATGCATGGGGTGTGGCACTGACGCAGGTATCCTTCACAATCAACGGCGCAAACCGGGAGGCGGTGGCGCATCTGTTCGATGGGGACACCGACAGCGACGGAGTGCCGGACGGTTGGGAAATGTATTATTTGGGCACACTCTCCGATGATGCTGCGGCGGATCAAGACGCGGATGGAATTGCTCTGGTGCAAGAGCACGCGGGAGGCACTTCGCCGCTTGTGGCAAATGCTTTCCAGGCAGGTGGCGTGTCGTGGGTGGACTCGATGACGGTATTGGTCAACCTCCAGTTTTTCCCCTCGGCGAACATTATTTCGGATGGGCAACGCTTTTTTTCCGATCCCTACACAGGCAACGCGGGCGGGTTTGTTATGTCCGGGGGATCGAGTGCCCCGGCTTTGGGTGATATCGACGGCGACGGCGATCTGGATCTGCTCGTTGGTGGTGCGGGTGGAGCGGTGCGCATGCTGCTCAACCGCGGGTCGGCCTTTGCGCCGCTTTACGAGGAAGTAAGTTGGCCGGCCTTGGCTGATTGGCCGACGGGAGCGGTCTATCCGGCCTTTGGTGATTGGGACAACGATGGTCGTGCGGATTTGGCGGTGGGTTCCGACGACGGGGTGGTGCGCTTTTACCGATCGACGGTGGAGGGCTTCCAGC
>Ga0247831_1005656_pt1 | contig 15410 bp, 10 predicted proteins | sample LaCruzMarch2015__9_FD_192406 | JGI IMG/M metagenome (GOLD analysis project Ga0247831, IMG submission 192406) | Freshwater microbial communities from meromictic Lake La Cruz, Castile-La Mancha, Spain - LaCruzMarch2015_1m | ecosystem: Environmental > Aquatic > Freshwater > Lake | place: Spain... | reverse complement strand
GCCTGAACCCATTGGCTGGCTGGCGACCGGTCAAACAAACCAATTTTGAGTTTGTTCAACCGTGCGGGGTCGGTGCTCAAAAAGTCTTGGGCGCTGTGCACATGGTCTAGGCCAATACCAAGCGGAATCACCAAGGCATACGCTGAGCGGTAATAAGGCTTGGTGACGGACACCTGGTCAAAGCCCACGGGCACACCCATCATGATGTCGCAGGGGTAGTCTTGCTCGGGCAGCTTGAAGCGCAAGGTGTTGCGCACAAAGGCAAAGCGCTGCGGGTAGGAGTAGTAGGTCACAGGCAGGTTCAACTTGCGACCAAATACCTCGGCAATGCGGTTTTCAATGCCTTGCGCCTGAACACTGGAAAAAGGCATGTTGTTCGGGTCTTGGCAGACCCGCAAGGCTTTGCGGGGCGGCTCTGGGGCGGCTTGCGCCAAGGCAAGGCTTGGCAAGCCACACAGCGCCAGCCAGCCAGCGCACAGCGGGGCCCGCCACATCAGCAAAGATGAACAAGAGGCAGCCCCGGTCATGGCAGGGGCTCGACCTTGGCCTGCGTGATGGCACCGTCTGAGCGGCCCTTGAGGTAGGCGTAGAGCTGGTTGATGTGGTTCATCACGCCCGGGTTGCCCGCCCAGTTGGGCATGCCTTTTTCAGGCCGTCCATCGGCCATGACCTTGACGAACTCGTCTTTGCTCAAAGTCTTCATGCTGGTGATCAGCGAGGGCCCGACCATGCCCTCTTGGTTGGCACCGTGACAGCGGTCGCAGGCGCCCGCCCGCCAAGCGCGAAAACCCTTCATGGTCTCGGCATCGACCTTGCGGCCCTCAAGCACTTGGTAAAGCGGCGGCGGCGTGCTTTGGGACCAAGCGCTGCCCACCATGAACGCCATCACACAGGCAAGAAAACAGGGGGAAGGCACAGAAAAAATTCTCAGTAATAAAAAGCTTTTCGGCATAAGGGCATCTCCTTTCAAACGCACATGGCCAAACTCACTGCGTTGCCGCTGACCTCATCGCGGTCAGCGGCCAACTCAGTGCAAGCTGTGGTCTCAGTTGGGCAAGGCAAACACCGTGAGCGAGCCGCCCAATTCGGTGTAGCGGCTCAGGCCTTTGTAGCCGCCCACGGCGCCCAAACCGTCGGTGTCTTTTTGCAAGCCCGCAGCCATGCCTATGCCGGCCCAGCCACCTATGCCGGAGAACACGCCCATGAACTGCTTGCCCTTGTGCTCGTAAGTGAACACATTGCCAATGACGCCCGAGGGGGTTTTGAACTTGAACAGTTCTTTGTTGATGTCACGGGCGTCCACACACTTGAGGTGACCTTCCAGGGTGCCGTAGCAAGACAGGCCGCCTGCGGTGTTCAAAGAGCCGCTCCAGACCGAGAATTTCTCAGCCTTGGTCTGGACAATTTTCCCCTTGTCGGCGTCCCAGGCGATGTAGTTGCCCAAGCCGCCGTGGCTGTTTGGCGCAGGGAACATGGACAAGGTGGCGCCAATGTAGGGCTGGCCGGCGGTGTACTCCACCTTGTAAGGCTCGTAGTCCATGCAAGTGTGGTTGGTGGGCACGTAAAACAGCTTGGTGTTCGGGTCGAACGAGGCCGGCTGCTGGTCTTTAGAGCCCAGGGCGGCCGGGCAAATGCCTTTGGTGTTGACGTCGGGGCCGTTGCGCGCGGTGGAGTACTTGGCCACGGTGACGGGGCGGCCGGACTTCATGTCCACATGCGTGGCCCAATTGACTTGCGGGTCGAACTTTTCAGCCACCAACAACTCGCCAGTGACGCGGTCTAAGGTGTAAGCAAAGCCATTGCGGTCAAAGTGAACCAGTGCCTTGGTGGGCTTACCGCGTACATTGATGTCGGCCAAGATCATTTCGTTGATGCCGTCAAAGTCCCACTCGTCAAATGGCGTCATTTGGTAGACCCAGCGCGTCATGCCGGTGTCCACATCGCGGGCCCAGATGGTCATGGACCACTTGTTGTCGCCAGGGCGCTGTGCAGGATTCCAAGTCGAGGGGTTGCCTGTGCCGTAGTACATCAGGTTTTGCTCTTTGTCATAGCTGAACCAGCCCCAGGTGGTGCCGCCGCCGTTCTTCCATTGGTCGCCCTGCCAGGTTTTGATGGAGGAGTCTTTGCCCACCGGCTGCATGCGGCCATCGGTCCAAGTCATGCTTTTTTCAGGGTCTATGAGCATGTCCTTGTCCGGGCCCACGCTGTAGCCGCGCCAGACCATTTTTCCGGTGTTGATGTCGTAGGCCGAGATGTAGCCGCGCACGCCCCACTCGCCTCCGCTGATACCGGTGATGACCTTGTCTTTGAAGATGTGGGGCGCATTGGTGTTGACCGCGCCTGTTTTGGGGTCGCCATTGACCACAGACCAAATCAGCTTGCCGGTCTTGGCGTCCAGCGCCACCAAGGTGGAGTCGGCCTGCTGCATGAAGACCTTGCCTTCGGCATAGGCCACGCCACGGTTGACCGTGTCGCAGCACATTTGCGGGATCACGGCCGGGTCTTGCTTGGGCTCGTATTTCCACACAATTTCCTGGGTGTCCAAGTCAATGGCAAAGACCTTGTTCGGGAAAGGCGAGACCATGTACATCATGCCGTCCACGACCAGGGGCGAGCCCTCATGGCCGCGCAACACGCCGGTTGAAAAAGTCCAGGCCACTTGCAGCTTGTTCACATTTTTGGTGTTGATCTGCTTGAGCTTGCTGTAACGCTGATTGAACATGTCGCCCGCTTGCATGGCCCAGTTGCCTGGCTTGGCAATGTTTTTTTCCACATCGGCGTTGGCGTGGGCGCCGGGTGAGAAGGCGAGAGCGGTGGCGATCATCGCGAAAAACATGAGCCACGAAAACCATCTTGACACTTTCATGATACTTGTCTCCTGGGTTGCAATAGAGGGTGAGCTTGTCTGGCTCTGAGCCATGGGAACGGTGACCCGCTTTGATGTGCTCAGCAGCCATTCATCTGCAATTTCCAGACCATCTCATGCGCCCCCTTCAAGATGGCGAATCCACTTCGGTCAAACCCTTAAAAACACGCGCTCGAGCCGCCAAACCGTGACAAGCTGTCCCATGCCCACGCGTCAAAAGCGGTACACCTCGTGACACTGTGTCATCAACCACGCCCCATGGCGGCCCGTACAAGGCGTGGTGCATGCACAAGTCCCCCAGGCCATGCCAGCCAGAAGCCCGTGCCCAGCCAAATCCAAGCGGCGTGGCAAACAAATTGCTTTGCAACAGCCACCTCATTGACAGACTCGGAGCACCCCATGAAGTCTCGTGCCGCTGTGGCTTTTGCAGCAGGTCAAGCCTTGGAGATTGTTGAAATCGATGTCGCCCCACCTCAAGCGGGCGAGGTGCTGGTGCGCATCACGCACACCGGGGTGTGCCACACCGACGCCTTCACACTCAGCGGCGAAGACCCTGAGGGTCTTTTCCCCGTGGTGCTGGGCCACGAAGGCGGCGGCGTGGTGGTGCAGGTGGGTTCGGGCGTGAGCAGCGTGGCCCCAGGCGACCAAGTCATTCCGCTTTACACCGCCGAATGCCGCGAGTGTAAATTTTGCAAGTCAGGCAAAACCAATTTGTGCCAGAAAATCAGGGCCACCCAGGGCAAGGGCTTGATGCCCGATGGCAGCACGCGTTTTTCTTACCAAGGCCAGCCGCTCTTTCATTACATGGGCACCAGCACCTTCAGTGAGTACACGGTGGTGCCCGAAATTTCACTGGCCAAAATCCACCCCAAAGCACCCTTAGACAAGGTGTGCCTCTTGGGCTGCGGCGTCACCACAGGCATAGGCGCCGTGCACAACACGGCCAAAGTGAAGGCCGGTGACCAGGTCGCCGTGTTTGGCTTGGGCGGCATTGGGCTGGCGGTGATTCAAGGGGCGCGCCAGGCCAAGGCTGGGCGCATCATTGGGGTAGACACCAATCCCGACAAATTCGGCTTGGCCACGCTCATGGGCGCCACCGAGTGCATCAACCCCAAAGACTACAGCCGGCCCATTCAAGATGTGATTGCTGAGATGACTGACGGCGGGGTGGACTTCAGCTTTGAATGCATTGGCAATGTGCAGGTGATGCGCGCGGCCCTGGAGTGCTGTCACAAAGGCTGGGGCGAAAGCATCATCATTGGGGTGGCCGGGGCGGGCCAAGAAATCTCAACCCGCCCATTTCAGTTGGTCACGGGCCGGGTTTGGCGCGGCAGCGCGTTTGGTGGCGTGCGCGGCCGCACGCAACTCCCAGGCATGGTGGAAGACGCCATGCGCGGCGACATTGCGCTCGAACCCTTCATCACCCACAGGCTGCCGCTCGAGCGCATCAACGAGGCCTTTGAGTTGATGCACGCCGGCGAGTCCATTCGGACTGTGATTCATTTTTAAGTTTTTCTCGGCTCTGGCTCAGCCCCAGTCCTTACATCGGTACGCAGCCGTTCTGCGCGTGAAAAAACCAAGCACAAGGAGCTCCGCATGACAGCATCCATACACCCCGCGGTCGATCAAGGCGTTCAAGCAGGTCGCCCCGGTTTTGCTGGAGGTCGGCTGCGCTGCCACTGCAGCCGTGAGCCGGTCGAACTCATGGTCGACTCACAAGTGGCACACAACCACGCCTGCGGCTGCACCAAGTGCTGGAAGCCTGAAGGTGCGGTGTTTTCAGTGGTTGGGGTGGTGCCGCGCGACAAGGTCCATGTGCTGGCCCACACCGACAAACTCGGCGTTATCGACGCGGGCGCCACCATACAGCGCCATGCCTGCCAGGTGTGCGGCGTGCATCTGTACGGCCGGATTGAAAACACAGCCCACCCTTTTCATGGCCTGGACTTCATCCATACCGAGCTGTCGGCAGACGAGGGGTGGGCGGGTCCGACGTTTGCCGCTTTTGTATCGTCTGTGATTGAAAGCGGCACTCCGCCCAGTGAGATGGCGGGTATTCGAGAGCGCTTGAACGAGCTCGGTTTGACGCCCTACGACTGCTTGTCACCAGCCCTGATGGACGCCATCTCCACCCATGTGGCCCAAAGTCGCTCGGTGAGCTGAGCGGGGTGCACACGCTTGGCGCCTCAGGGCGTGCACCCGCCTGGGCTGCATGGCCAACATCGCTCCGACCCTGGTGGCGGTGGGCTTGTGCGGCAGGGCTGGGTTTGAGCCTGCCCGCCGCCTTGGCCGATGCGCCTGCTCTGGCCGTGGCGTGGCAGCCGGTGGCGCCGGGCGTGTATGTGTTTTGGGGCGCCCAAGAAGACAGCCAGCCCAGCAACCTGGGCGGCATTGCCAATGCGGGCTTGGTGGTGGGCGAGCGCTGCACCGCTGTGATTGACCCTGGTGGCTCTCTGGCCATGGGCTTGCAATTGCGTCAAGCCATGGCAACGGTGACGGCCAAGCCGGTGTGCGCCGTCATCAACACGCACAGCCACCCCGACCATGTGCTGGGCAATGCCGCTTTTGAACAAGCGGGGGTTCGTATTTATGGCCACCAGAAGCTGCCCGCTCAATTGGCCGCGCGCGGCACCGCCTACGTGCACACCGCCGAGCGCGAGTTGGGGGCAGCCTTGGCGGGCAGCCGCGTGGCACCGCCCACCGACCTGGTGACGTCTGACAGATGGCTGGACATGGGTGGGCGCAGGCTTTTGCTGCAAGCCCTGGCCACGGCCCACACCACCAACGACTTGACGGTGTGGGACGAGACCAGCGACACACTGTTCAGCGGGGATTTGCTCTTTGTGGGCCGCACTCCCGTGGTTGATGGCAGCGTGCGGGGCTGGCTGAGCGCGCTGCAAACATTGACCCGTCAGCGCTTTGCACGCGTGGTGCCCGGCCATGGTCCACTGCTGAGCCCCTGGCCTGATGGCGCGCAGCCCCCCATCAGAGCACTGAGCCAGTACCTGCAGCGGCTGCAAGACGCTACGCGCAGTGCTATTGCACAAGGGCTCAGCTTGCAGCAGGCCATGGCCACGGTGGCCTCAGAGAACGTCGAGCAGTGGCTGCTGTTTGAGCCTTATCACCGCCGCAATGTGGCGGCGGTGTTCACCGAACTGGAATGGGAGTAAGCCATGGTCAAAACTCGCTGGTGCATGAGGTGGTGGGTGTGCTGCTGCTTGACGCTCGCAGGGTGGCTGCCGCTTGCCGCGCTGGCAACCACGGGTCCAGATGTGCCAGACCCCCACGCCAACGCAGTCTGGCAAAAAATTTTGGCCTCACCGGCCATGCCCTGGGCGGGCCGGGCGGTGACCGAGGCGAGCGCGGCCATGCTGAGCCTGGACGTCCCCTCGCGCGCGGATGATTCCGCTGCGGTGCCTGTGCTCATTCGCAGCGAGCTGCCATTGACGGGCGAAAGACACATTGAAAAGGTGTATTTGATTGTGGACAACAACCCCTCGCCGATTGCGGGGATCTTTACTTTTCACCCCTTGGCAGGGCGTTTGCACTTGGAAACCCGCATCCGGGTGGAGACCTACACCCATGTGCGCGCCGTGGCCGTCATGAACGACGGCACAGCCATGATGGCGGTCAAGCACGTCAAAGCCTCAGGCGGCTGTTCGGCGCCTGCCGGTCGGGACCCGCAAGTGGCCCTGGCCAACCTGGGGAAAATGCGTCTGAGCCTGCCCCAAGGCTTGCAGTCCCAGCCAGGGGAGCAGGCCCGCTTGGTCCAGCTCATGCTCCGCCACCCCAACGAGTCAGGCCTGGCCATGGACCAGCACAGCCGGCTGTACCCGCAGGCTTACTTTGTGCGAAGCCTGGAAGTGAGCTACCAAGGTCGGCCAGTGCTGAGCGCAGACATGGACTTTTCCATCAGCGAGAACCCACACTTTCGTTTTTACCTGCAGGCTAACAACCAAGGCATGCTCCAAGCGAGCTTCACCGACACCCAAGACAAGGTGTTCCAAAGCGTGCTGGACCTGGCCAGCTGGCAGGCTGTCAGCCCACCGCCGCTGCCGCGCTGAACCTGGGGGCGCCAAAAGCTGGGCCTGACAAGGCTGTAGCATCTGCTGGACATGAGCAAAACGCCATAGAATTCACGTCACAAAACCCCATGACCGAGGCCGCTACACTGTTTTGAAACTCAACATTTCATGCAAAAACCCCTCGACTACACCCCGCTTGCCAACGCCATAGGCCAGCTTGAAAAAAGCTTGGCTTATGCACACTCTGCGGCGGCGCTGGCTGATTCGGGCTTGCGGGAGCAGCTGCGCAATTCGGTCATCCAGTGCTTTGAGTTCACTTACGAGCTGAGCTGGAAAATGCTCAAGCGCTACTTGGAGGCCACTGAGGCGAGCCCTGCGGAGCTGGATTTGGCGACGTTTCAAAGCCTTATCCGCCTAGGCAATGAGCGTGATCTGCTGAAGTCTGACTGGAACGCTTGGAAAACCTACCGACAAGCCCGCACCGACAGCAGCCACGCCTACGATGCCAGCAAGGCAGAGGCTGTGTTTGGTATCGCGCCACAATTTCTGGACGAGGCCAAAGTACTGCTGGGTAAGCTGCAGTGCCGCAGCATCTGAGCATGTCTGCGATATTGGATCCTCCGATACAGCTGTCCGCCTCAGATTGGCAAGAACTGCAGCGCGTCTTGCATCAAGCCATTCCCCACACCGAAGTCTGGGCGTTCGGCTCGCGCGCACGGCGAGCTGCCAAACCGTATTCAGATTTGGACTTGGCCATCGTTCAAGAGCACCCCTTGTCTATCGAAGCTTTGGCCAGCCTGCATCACGCCTTGGACGCTTGCGACCTCTCCATCCGGGTGGACTTGGTGGACTGGGCCGCCATCAGCGAGGGCTTTCGCCATCTCATTGGAAAAGAAAAAGTTCTTGTTCAAGCAGCGCACCCTGCCCATCACAAACAGCGTTGAACCGTCCCGAGCGCATTGAACCTAAACCCGGCAGTTGGCCGCTTGCTTCCGCATCAAATACTTTATGAATCAAACACTTGCGCCCACGACGATCTTCACCTCATGGGTGAAAGCGCTGCACGGCCGCAGGTCTGCCGCTTCAGGCCTCTGGCGTTGTTGCTCGCATCCCCCCGGACAGGCAGTCCGGGGGGGCACTCGCGCCTAGCCAGAGACCTGCTTCGTCAGCCCCTAGTCCGCGCCCAACTGCCGGATTTAGGTTGAACATCACCCATTGAGCCGGCATGTCGGGCTCGCAGCGCCACGCTGTGCGCTTTAGGCGTGGTGCACGATGGGCAAAAATGCTGCATTCGAGGTGGCTGAGAAAGGCTCAACAGACTCAGGGCTTGGGCGTTTGGTGCTCGTCCTGCCCGTGGAACTGGCCTGTACTGAGCAGTTCCAACCAGGTCAGCACCTGCTCGGCTTCCGTTGGATACAAGCGCGCACGCTAGGGGCGTAGTGGGTTGCGGCGCTTGGCTTGATCTGGCACGCAAACTGAGTCAATAAGCGCATGCGGTGGCTTCACCCAAGCTCGTGCCTGCGCCATCACTCAAGCCGCCTTGCGAAAAATCAGCTTGATGCGCTGGCGGCCCTGCAAGGGGTGGGGCTTGTCCTTGAGCGGCGCCACGGCATGACAACTCAGAAGACCCCAGCCCCCCACTCCGCCACTCAATGACGGCACGGCCAGGATGGTGTTGCAGCGTGCGGCAACACCAAAGCCCGAAACCCGCACTCCTACAATGTCGCCATGCCTCTTCCTACCTACACCCGCGCCCAGGCCTTGCCCGCCCTGTTGACCCAACGCATTGCCATTTTGGACGGCGCCATGGGCACCATGATCCAGCGCTTTAAGCTCTCAGAGTCTCAGTACCGGGGCGAACGATTCAAGGACTTTCACCGCGACGTCAAGGGCAACAACGAGTTGCTCAGCTTGACCCGGCCCGACGTGATTGGCGACATCCACGAAGGCTACCTGGCCGCTGGCGCCGACCTGATAGAGACCAACACCTTTGGCGCCACCACCGTGGCCCAGGCCGACTACGACATGGCCGACCTGGCCCGCGAGATGAACCTGGCCTCGGCCAAACTGGCGCGTGCGGCCTGCGACAAATTTTCCACACCGGACAAGCCCCGCTACGTGGTGGGCGCACTGGGGCCCACGCCCAAGACGGCCAGCATCAGCCCCGACGTGAACGACCCGGGCGCACGCAACGTGAGCTTTGAGCAATTGCGCGCGGCCTACAGCGAGCAGGTCGAGGCCTTGGTCGAAGGCGGCAGCGACGTGCTGCTGGTAGAAACTATTTTTGACACTCTTAACGCCAAGGCCGCGCTCTTTGCCATCGAAGAATATTTTGAGTCCAGCGGCGAGCGCCTGCCGCTCATCATCAGCGGCACCGTGACCGACGCCTCAGGCCGCATCTTGAGCGGGCAAACGGTGGGCGCGTTTTGGAGCAGCGTGCGCCATGTGCAGCCCCTGGCGGTGGGCCTCAATTGCGCGCTGGGCGCTGCACTCATGCGGCCCTACATCCAGGAGCTGGCGCGCCTGGCCGGCGATACCTTCATCAGCTGCTACCCCAATGCCGGCCTGCCCAACCCCATGAGCGAGACCGGCTTTGACGAAACGCCCGAGGTCACCAGCCGACTGCTGCGAGAGTTTGCGGCCGAAGGCCTGGTCAATATCGTGGGTGGCTGCTGTGGCACCACGCCTGAGCACATAGGCGCCATCCACGACGCGGTCAGGCCGTTGGCGCCGCGCGGGCCCTTCTACCGGCAAGCTGCCTGAGGCTCAATCGGGTCTGGGCTGCAAACGCCTTGGCGCCCAAGCCGGCGATCCACTGACCCTCAAGGACACCCCCATGTGGTTTGATTCGAGCTCGGTGGCCCACAGCACCAACCCGGCCAGCTTTTCAAAAGGCTTGCACCTGTTGCGCACCCAAGCGGCGCTGAGCTGGAGCGTGCACAGGGTCACGCCTGACGATCCGCTGCGCTGGCGCTTGTCGGGCAGGGTACAAGGCAGCCAGCGCTTGCCTTACGAGCTGAACATTGAATTTCATTTGCTGCCCGATCTCAAGGTGGGCGCCTGGATGAGCCAGTGCAGCTGCCCCATGGCGGTGCAGTGCAAACATGGGGTGGCCTTGATGCTCAAGGCGTCTTATTTGCGCCTGAGCCCGCAGATGCAGCAATTGAGCCACAGTGACGAGCCTGCGCGCTTGTCACCTGAGCAAGAAGCCCAAGAAAAAGCCAAGCGCCAAGAGCAGGCCAAGCAAGCGCTAGAACGCCAGCGCATTCAGGCCTGGAGCGCCAAAGCCGAGCAATGGCTGCTCTCCGACCCTGTGGCCGAGCTCGAGCGCGCCCGCGAGCGCGCGGCCGCGAGCGGCCGACGGCCCCAGCTGCCTTTGTACCTGCTGAACCTGGCCCAGCGTGAAGAGAGCGCGCCTGCGGTGCTGCGCTTGAAGCTGGTGGCCTCCAGCCCCAAGGTCAAAGGCGGTTGGAGCAAACCGCACAGCGTGGTGCCCAGCCATTTTTTTGACAGGGCCTATGCCGACCTCAGCCTCACCCCGGACGACCGCGATGTGCTCGCGCTGCTGGGCGCCTTGCCCGGGGGCCACGGCATGTACCGTTACAGCCCCACTGGGGTGTGGCTCTTGAACACCCTGGCCGCCTCCCTGGTGCTCAAGCTGGCCAGCCGGACCGAGCGGCTGTTCTGGGAGGAAGAGCGCGACATGCCTGGCAAAGCCTTGCGCTGGGGTGCCGAACAAGTGGTGAGCTGGCACTGGCACCAAGACAGCGTGGACAGCCCCTCTGGGGACGCGCCCGCCGACGAGCTGTGGCGCTTGCGGCCCGAGCTGCACCACCCCCAGGCCGTGCTGTGCGCCAACAATCCCTTGCTGTACTTGGACCTGCTGGCCGGCGAATGCGGGCCGGTGGCCGACGGCGCCAGCGAGCAGCAGCAAGCCTTGCTGAGCGCACCGCCCTTGCCCACTCGGCTGCTGCGCCAACACGAGATGGCCTTGCTGCGCCGCTTGGGTCCAGACTTGCCGCCGCCCCCGGTGTTGCCTGCGCTCAGGCGAGTGGGTGGCGTGCCCGTGTGGCGCATGCATCTTGAGCGCCTGGCAGACACGGGGCTCATGGACATCGCACCGCCCCAAGCCCTGATGGCCAAGGTGGAGTTTGACTACCAAGGGGTGCGACAGTGGTGGGACACGCCAGACAACCCCGCCGTGGCCGTCTTGCTGGACGGCGAGCGGGTGCGTGTAGAGCGCGACCTGGCCAGCGAGCGGCAGGCCCTGCAGGGTTTGCAAGACCTGGGCCTGGAGGATTGGCTAGAAGGCCACCATGTGCTGCCGCCCGGCAAGCCGCAAACCGCCTGGCTGCATTGGGCGCAAGCGGACTTTCAAGTCTTCAAAGACCTGGGCTTTGTGCTGAGCATGGATGAGGCCTTGCACGGCTGGCTGCGCACAGGCGGCCAGTTGGCCGTGGACTTGAGCCCCCAAGGCCAAGGTGACCCAGGCGACCAGGGCGACGCCCAGACCGCCGCGTGGTTTGACATGTCTTTGGGGCTGGAGCTCAACGGCCAGCGCATCAATTTGTTGCCTTACTTGCCACACATCATTGCCGAGCTGCGCCAGGCCGAGCAGGCCGACCAGCCCGAGTGGCCCGCCTTCATTTACCTGCCCGACGCCAACGGGCAAGGCTTTTTCCAGGTGAGCACCGAGCCGCTGCGGCCTTGGCTGAACGCCTTGCTGGAGCTGTTTGACGAGCGCGCCACAGACTTGGGCGCCGAGTCTTTGCGCCTGTCGCGCATGGACGCTCTGCGCACCCAAGTGGCCTTGGGCGAGGGCGTGGTCTGGCATGGCGCCCAGGGCTTGCGCGAGCTGGCCCAGCGGCTGCAAGGCTTGGCGGCCTTGCCCACGGTAACGCCGCCCCAAGGCTTGCACGCGCAGCTGCGGCCCTACCAGCAGCACGGCCTCGACTGGCTGCAGTTCTTGCGCGAGGCGGGCTTGGCCGGCATCTTGGCCGACGACATGGGCCTTGGCAAAACCCTGCAAACGCTGGCCCACATTCAAGTGGAAAAAGAAGCCGGTCGCCTGGACCGGCCCGCCTTGGTGTTGGCGCCTGTGAGCGTGCTGGGCAACTGGCTGCGCGAGGCCCAACGCTTTTGCCCCGGGCTGCGTTGCCTGCTGCTGCACGGCGCTGGGCGCCATGAGCTGGCCACCGACATGGCGCAAGCCGATGTGGTGATTGCGCCCTATTCGCTGGTGCAGCGCGACCGCGAACGCTGGCTGGCGCAGCCCTGGCACCTGCTGGTGCTGGACGAGGCGCACTACATTAAAAATGCCGCCACCCATGCGTTTCAAGTGGTCACCGAGCTCCACGCCCGCCACCGCCTGTGCCTGACAGGCACACCCATTGAAAACCACCTGGGCGAGTTGTGGAGCTTGTTTCACTTTCTCATGCCCGGCTTTTTGGGCAGCCAGACTCGATTTACCCAGCGCTTTCGCACGCCCATTGAAAAGCGCGGAGACAGCCAACGCATGACGGCGCTGCGCGCTCGCGTGACGCCCTTTATTTTGCGGCGCCACAAGCAAGACGTGGCCACCGAGCTGCCGCCCAAAGTCGAGACCGTGATGCCCGTGGAGATCAGCGGCGCGCAGGCCAACTTGTACGAAACCATCCGCCTGGCCATGGAGGTGTCGGTGCAAAAAGCGCTGGCCGACAAGGGCCTGGCCAAGTCGCAAATTGCCATCTTGGACGCGCTGCTCAAGCTGCGCCAAGTGTGCTGCGACCCGCGCCTGGTCAAGAGTGCGGCGGCGGCCAAGGTCAAGTCCTCAGCCAAGCTTGAGCAGCTCATGGAGATGCTGCCCGAGATGCTCGCCGAAGGCCGGCGCATTTTGCTGTTCTCGCAATTCACCACCATGCTGGGGCTGATTGAAGTGGAGCTCGCCAAGCGCAACTTGAGCTGGGTCAAGCTCACGGGCGCCACCCAAAAGCGCGACGAGGTGATTGAACGCTTCACCAGCGGCGAGGTGCCGCTGTTTCTCATCAGCCTCAAAGCCGGCGGCGTGGGCCTGAACCTGCCGCAGGCCGACACCGTGATTCACTTTGACCCCTGGTGGAACCCAGCGGCCGAGAACCAAGCCACAGACCGCGCCCACCGCATCGGCCAAACCCAAAGCGTGTGGGTCATCAAGCTGGTGGCCCAAGGCACCATTGAAGAGCGCATCTTGGCGCTGCAAGAGCGCAAGGCCCAACTCGCGCGCGAGCTCTACAGCGGCGCGGTGGCCCGCAAGCAACCTTTGTTCACGGAAGACGATTTGCAGGTGCTGCTGCGGCCACTGGGTTGAGGGGCCCCGCTTCCACCGCTCAGGGCTGAGCATCCGCTAAAATCATTGAACCTCAAGGAGCGTTGCAACGAAACCTTTCGCGTTTCGTCAGGCTTGAGGCATGGCCAAGTCCTTGGTCTTTTGTGACAACGACGCTCACCTTTGCCCCAAGGTGAGTCATGTCTGCACAAACTCCGTCTGCTTTGCCCCCCATGCTTTTGTCCGGCCTGGAGCCGCTGCTCATTGGCGAGGACAGCTTGTTTGTGAACATTGGTGAACGCACCAACGTCACAGGCTCCAAGGCTTTTGCCCGCATGGTCTTGAACGGCGACTACGAGCAGGCGCTGGCGGTGGCCCGCCAGCAGGTGGAAAACGGCGCGCAAATCATTGACATCAACATGGACGAAGCCATGCTCGACAGCGAGGCGGCCATGGTGCGCTTTTTGAACCTGATCGCCAGCGAGCCCGACATCGCCCGCGTGCCCATCATGATTGATTCGTCCAAGTGGTCTGTCATTGAGGCGGGGCTGCGCTGCATCCAGGGCAAGGGCATCGTCAACTCGATTTCCATGAAGGAAGGGGTGGCCATCTTCAAGCACCAGGCCAAGCTGCTCAAGCGCTACGGCGCGGCCGCCGTGGTCATGGCCTTTGACGAGCAGGGCCAGGCCGACACCTTTGCCCGCAAAACCGAGATTTGCGAGCGGGCTTACCGCGTCTTGGTCGACGAAGTGGGCTTCCCCGCCGAAGACATTATTTTTGACCCCAACATCTTTGCCATTGCCACCGGCATTGAGGAGCACAACAACTACGCGGTGGACTTTATTGAGGCCACGCGCTGGATCAAGCAGCACCTGCCCGGCGCCAAGGTCTCGGGGGGCGTGTCCAACGTGTCCTTCAGCTTTCGCGGGAACGATCCGGTCAGAGAAGCCATACACACGGTGTTTCTCTACCACGCCATTCAAGCGGGCATGGACATGGGTATCGTGAATGCGGGCATGGTGGGCGTGTACGACGAGCTCGAGCCCACCTTGCGCGAGCGCGTGGAAGACGTGGTGCTCAACCGCCGGGCGGATGCGGGCGAGCGCCTCATTGAAGTGGCCGAAACCGCCAAGAGCGGCGCCAAAGACGACAGCAAGAAAAACGAGTGGCGCGCCCTGCCTGTGCGCGAGCGCCTGGCGCACGCGCTGGTGCACGGCAACAACGAGCACATCGTGCCCGACACCGAGGAAATGTGGCAACTCATCAGTGCCGAAGGCGGCCGGCCGCTGCATGTGATTGAAGGCCCGCTCATGACCGGCATGAACGTGGTGGGCGACCTGTTTGGCCAGGGCAAGATGTTTTTGCCCCAGGTGGTCAAAAGCGCACGCGTCATGAAGCAGGCCGTGGCCCACCTGATTCCTTACATTGAAGAAGAAAAGCTCAGGCAAGAAGCCGCCGGCGAGGACGTCAAAACCAAGGGCAAGATCGTGATTGCCACGGTCAAGGGCGATGTGCACGACATTGGCAAAAACATCGTCACCGTGGTCTTGCAGTGCAACAACTTTGAGGTGGTGAACATGGGCGTGATGGTGCCCTGCCACGAGATCTTGGCGCGCGCCAAGGTTGAGGGCGCCGACATCGTGGGCCTGTCGGGCCTGATCACGCCCAGCCTGGAAGAGATGCAGTACGTGGCCGCCGAGATGCAAAAAGACGATCACTTTCGCATCCGCAAAATCCCGCTGCTCATAGGCGGGGCCACCACCAGCCGCGTGCACACGGCCGTGAAAATTGCGCCGCACTATGAAGGTCCGGTGGTCTACGTGCCCGATGCGTCCCGCAGCGTGAGCGTGGCGCAAAGCCTGCTGTCCGACCAAGCGGCCAAGTACATCAGCGAGCTCAATACCGACTACGACAAAGTGCGCGCCCTGCACGCCAACAAAAAGCAAACGCCCATGGTCAGCCTGGCCAAGGCGCGGGCCAACGCCACGCCCCTGGATTGGGCGCATTACACACCGCCTGTCCCTAAGTTCATTGGCCGGCGCGTGTTCAAAAACTACGACCTCGCCGAGCTGGTGCCCTTTATTGACTGGACGCCTTTTTTCCAGACCTGGGACTTGGCCGGCCCCTTCCCGGCCATCTTGAAAGACGAGGTGGTGGGCACCGAAGCCGTGCGCGTGTATGGCGATGCCCAGCGCATGCTTAGGCGCTTGATCGAGGGCCGCTGGCTCACGGCCCA
>Ga0247831_1005654_pt1 | contig 15416 bp, 12 predicted proteins | sample LaCruzMarch2015__9_FD_192406 | JGI IMG/M metagenome (GOLD analysis project Ga0247831, IMG submission 192406) | Freshwater microbial communities from meromictic Lake La Cruz, Castile-La Mancha, Spain - LaCruzMarch2015_1m | ecosystem: Environmental > Aquatic > Freshwater > Lake | place: Spain... | reverse complement strand
AGCCAAGCGTCCCGATTTCTCCAGCATGCTCAGTTCAGCGCCCGCTACGATGACATCAAAGCGGTCCAGACGCTGGGTTATGCCCCTTGGTTGGCCCAAGCCATGTCAAGGCCCAACAGCCTAGGCGGCTGGGAATGGCTCAAGGCCAAAGGCTACGACGCCATCAACGCGGAAGAATATTTTTTCAAAGACAACCTGACCAACTACATGGTCTGGTACCAGGTCATGGCTTCGCCGGACCAGGTCAGACGACGGGTCGCTCTGGCTTTGTCTGAATTTTTTGTGGTATCGGGCAACGGTCTGCAACTGAACTGGCCCGCTTTCCACATGGCCCGCTATTGGGATCTTTTGTGTGAACACGCCTTCGGCAATTTCCGAACATTGCTCGAGCACATCACACTCAGCCATGCGATGGGTTCGTTTCTGAACACGCTGGGCAATCAGAAGGAGGACCCTCAATCGGGCCGAGTACCTGATGAGAATTTTGCCCGCGAGGTGATGCAGCTTTTTACCATCGGCTTGGTAGAACTGTCTTTGGACGGTACGCCTAAAACCGGAGCCAATGGCCAGCCGATTGAGACTTACACCCTCAAAGACGTCAGCGGGTTGGCCAAAGTTTTCACAGGCTATGGTGAAGATGAAGGGGACGGTTTTTTCAACAGCCCTGCACCGCCTTACTCCCGGGTGCGCAATTTGGGCTTTACCCGCAAGCCCATGAAGTTCAATCCCAAAAGTCATTCGAACGCCGACAAGACTTTTTTGGGCGTTCGCATACCGGCTGGCACCGACGGACCCAACAGCCTTCGCATGGCGCTCGACACGCTTTTTAACCATCCCAATGTGGGCCCCTTCTTTGCGCGACAAATGATCCAGCGTTTGGTCACCAGCCATCCGACCCCTGCATACGTGGCACGGGTTGCCAGTGCGTTCAATAACAACGGGCAAGGGGTTCGAGGGGATTTGGCGGCAGTCTTCACCGCCGTACTGCTCGACAAGGATGCTATTGGCCCTGAAAGTCTGGCTTCGAATGACTTTGGCAAGTTGCGGGAACCGGTGGTGCGCATTGCCCAGTGGGCTCAGACTTTCCGAGCCCAATCCCTCAAAGGGACCTGGAAAATCGGCTCGCCCACCTGGTCCGCCGAAGAGTCGCTGGCGCAAAGCCCGCTCATGGCTCCTTCGGTCTTCAACTTTTTTCGGCCGGGCTACGTTCCTCCCGGAACAGTGCTGGCCAGCCGGGGTGCGACGGCACCTGAATTCCAGCTCGTCAACGAAAGCACGGTGTCCTCTTACATCAACTATCTGCAGTCTTTCCTTAACCGGGGCATGTGGGTCAGGGCCCCAGAGCTGCCCAGCAGCCCGATGGACCCGACCCCTACAGACGGCCCCGATATCGTGCCTGATTACAGCAGTGAGGCGGGGTTCGCCCACGATGGCAATGCCTTGGTGCAACACTTGAATTTGCTGCTGTGTGCGGGCCAAATGTCCGATGCCACACGCCAAGCGATCAGCCTGGCCTTGGATCAGGTCAACCTTCAAGCCTACGCATCAGACGATGCCCGTCGCCAGCAGGTCGCGCGGGCCTTGTTGCTGGTCATGAGCAGCCCAGATTACCTCATCCAGCGCTGAGTGGAGAACACCATGAATTCTGAAAAAGCCAGCGCTCAATCTCGTCGAACATTTCTGAAAAAAAGCAGCCTGATGGCTGCCGCCGGTGCGGCCGCTCCTTGGGCGCTGCAACTGGCCGCGATGGGCGAAGCTGCCGCCTTCAGTGGCGACGATTACAAAGCCATGGTTTGCGTTTTCCTCTACGGCGGCAACGACTATGCCAACACCGTGGTCACTTACGACGAAGCCAGTCACCGTCGCTATGCCGATATTCGGGCGGCCGGAGCTGGCTCGGCTGCCGGCGGCATCGTGCTCTCACGCGCAGCGCTGGCCAACACGGTGCTCAAACCCGCCCAAGCTTTGCCTGAAGTACGTCAATATGCCCTTCACCCTTCCATGCCCAACCTGGCGGGGCTATTCAACAGTGGGCAGGCCGGTGTCCAGCTCAATGTGGGTCCGCTGGTGGTGCCTTTGACGCGCCAACAATTTGAAAGCCAAGCCTACCCCATGCCGCCTAAGCTGTTTTCGCACAATGATCAGCAATCGCTGTGGCAATCCTCTTCCCCAGAAGGCTCCACCATCGGGTGGGGCGGGCGTCTTGGTGACATCGCCATGCCCAGCAACAGCCAGTCCCTGTTTACGTGCATTTCAGTCACGGGCAACAGCGTATTCCTGTCTGGACAGGATGCCTTGCAGTACCAGTGCAGCACCAGTGGTGCCATCAAGGTGCGCGCCCTCCAGAATAATGACGGGTTTTTCGGCAACCATGCGGAGATGCGCGCAACCTTGCTGAACATGATCCAGCAAAACAGGTCCCATGTTCTCCAAAATGAATACAACAATGTGATGCGACGAGCATTGGCTGCGGAAGGCAAGGTCTCTTCAGCGCTCTCCAGTGTCAACCTGGGTACGGCCTTTGCCGACAACAATCTTTCACGCCAAATGCGCATGGTGGCCCGGTTGATCGGGGCTCGTCAGCGCTTGGGTGTCAAGCGCCAGGTCTTTATGGTGTCATTGGGAGGCTTTGATCTGCATGACAACCTGGTCGCGCGTCAACCCGGTCTTTTGCAGGAAGTGGACCAGGCCATTTCGACTTTCTACAAGGCCACGGTTGAGCTCGGGGTTTCTGACAAGGTCACCACGTTCACCGCATCCGATTTTGGGCGAACCCTCACCTCCAATGGCAACGGATCGGACCATGGCTGGGGGTCGCACCATTTTCTGGTGGGCGGTGCGGTCAAAGGCGCTCGATTTTATGGTGAGGCGCCACCCGTCAGTGCTTCCGACAGCAAGGACCCACAAGACCAATGGCACGTCGGGCAGGGCCGATTGCTGCCCCGAACATCTACAGACCAGTTTGCCGCGACTCTTGGGCGTTGGTTCGGTGTGGAGGAGGGCGAACTTGCGCAGATCCTGCCCAATCTGCGAAATTTTGGAAAATCGGCTGGACGGCTGGACTACCCGACGGATCTTGGCTTCCTGTAATTGCAGGCAACCGTGTGATGCCGAGGCCCGTCGGCATGTGCGCATTCAAAGCTGGTTGGGTGGGCGTTGCATCTTGGACAGGGCACGCTTTGGATGAAGTGCGTCACAGACAGACTGGCTTTGCACAGGTGACAGCCTGGGTTTTAAATTGGGTTTAGCCTTTATTGTCGAAACGCTCGTTCAAAGGACACTATGAAATTCACCACTCTGGGCAAAAGCCCCCTGAAAGTTTCCCGCCTGTGTTTGGGCACCATGATGTTTGGTGACCAGTCACCTTTGGAAGATGCGCGAACGATGGTGGCCGATGCGCAAGAAAAGGGTTGCAACTTCATCGACACCGCCGATGTGTACACCCTGGGCAAATCCGAAGAAATGGTAGGCCAAATCCTCAAGGGACATCGCCAGCATTGGGTGTTGGCCAGCAAGGTCGGCAACCCGATGTCGAGCCGCCCCAATCATCAGGGCTACTCGCGCAGCTGGATGTTGCGGGCTTGCGAGGACAGTTTGCGCCGTTTGGACACCGATTACCTGGACATTTACTACCTGCACCGCGACTACAACGGCATGAATCTGGAAGAGCCCTTGCGGGTCATCGAAGCCTTGCTGCGCGACGGCAAGATCCGTTATTGGGGCGTCTCCAATTTCCGGGGCTGGCGCATTGCCGAGATGGTGAACATGGCCCGCCAATTGAACATGCCTGGCCCCGTGGTATGCCAGCCTTATTACAACCTGCTCAACCGTTTGCCCGAGGTGGAAATTCTGGAAGCCTGTGGGCATTATGGTTTGGGCGTGGTGCCCTACAGCCCGATTGCACGCGGGGTGCTCACGGGCAAATATGCGCCCGGCCAGACTCCCGCAGAGGGCAGCCGTGCTGCCCGGGGTGACAAGAGGATTCTGGAAACCGAATTCCGCGAAGAGTCGCTGCAGATCGCACAAACTTTGCGGCTGCATTGCGAAAGCAAAGGCGTGTCCCTGGCGCACTTTGCCACCGCCTGGGTGCTGGCCAACCGTCATGTGAGCGCGGTCATTGCAGGCCCGCGCACGCTGGCGCAGTGGCAAGACTATGCGGGCGCACTGGATGTGGAGATCACCGCCGAAGACGAAGCCTTGGTCAACAGCTTGGTGGTCTCAGGCCATCCATCGTCGCCGGGTTACAACGACCCGTCTTATCCCGTGAATGGGCGCTGAAACCGACCTGTCTCTTTTCCTTTGACCGTCGCTGGAGGCAGCAAGGACCATTGACAAGCACCTTGAAATTTCTGTACAGTCTGTACAGTCTGTACATAAATCAAGGAGTTGACCATGTCAGACACCCCGCAATACGGACTCGAACAAGCCCGAGCACAGCTGCCGCTCATTGCCTCGGAGGCGGTGGCGGGTTACAGCAGCGTGATCACGCGCCACGGCAAACCGGTGGCGGTTGTGGTGCCGGTGGCGCAGTGGCGTGAGGAACAAGCCCGCTCTTTGAAGCAAGGCGGTATTTTGGTGTTGCGTGGTTCGGGGCGGGGCTTGTGGCCGGAGGGTGCGGCCCCAGCGGTGGCGCAACTTCGAGAAGAGTGGGCCTGACCGGTGGCGACCCGTGCCCGTGCTTCGGCGTCGCTGTGGGGCGGCCTGAGTGAGGGGGCCACTGTGCTCGTGGACATCGCGCCCTGGATTTACTTACTCGAAGACCATGCCGAATTCGCGCCCCGTTTTTTGGGCCTGTTTGAGGCCGCAGAGCGTGGCCAGATTCAGCTGGCCTTGAGCACCGTGACCCTGGCCGAGGTGCTGACCGGGCCTTTCAAGGCGGGTCAAACAGCCTTGGCCAAACGCTACGAGACGGCTTTGGGCGCTTACCAAGTGGTGCCTTTGTCAGTGGCGGTGGCCAGTCTGGCGGCCCAGTTGCGGGTGCAGTATCGCCTCAAATTGCCCGATGCGGTGCAGCTGGCCTCGGCGCTGGAGATTGGTGCTTCAGCCCTGGTCACCCATGACCGGGATTTTTCTGCGGTGCAGGGCTTGCCGGTGTTGATGGGCGCTTAGGCACATCCCTGCGTCACAGAGGCCGAGATTTGAAATTGGGGCTTCCCGCACAATCCAAGCATGACAAGCAATGAGCGCAAACAGGTGGTGATCGCGGGCGGCGGTATTGGCGGCCTGGCCGCTGCTGTGGCGTGTGCGCAGCGAGGGGTGCCGGTGCAGTTGCTCGAGCGTGCAGCGCAGCTGAGCGAGGTGGGGGCGGGCATCCAGATCGGCCCGAACGTGACGCGCATTTTGCAGGCTTGGGGCCTCGGTGCGGCGCTGGCACAGGTGGCCGCTTTTCCGAAGCAGTTGCAAGCGCGTGATGCCCAAACCGGGCAGGTGCTGGGCACGCTGACTTTGGGCTCGCGGGCGCAGGCACGGTATGGCGCGCCTTACGCCACCATCCACCGGGCCGATTTGCAGGGCTTGTTACACCGGGCAGCCCAGAGCGCTGGGGTGGACCTGCGGCTGGGGCAGTCTGTGCAAGGCTGGCAGGGCAGCGAAGCGACTTTACAAGTGAACACGGTGGAAGGCCTCAGCCTTCAGGCCAGCGCCCTGATCGGGGCCGATGGCGTGTGGAGTGCAGTGCGCCAGAAACTGCTGGGCGATGCCCCGGCGCGCTTTACCGGGCACCTGGCGTATCGGGCGCTCATGGCGCAGGCCGATTTGCCCGCGCACTTGCGCAGCGACCAAGTCACCGTGTGGATGGGGCCGCGACTGCATTTGGTGCATTACCCGGTGTGCAGCGGGCAATGGCTCAATTTGGTGGCCATCGTGCACGGCGCCAAACCCGAGCAATCTCAAGACTGGGACCAAGCTGGGCAAACCCAGGCGCTGATGCAGGCCATGGGCGCGGTGGGCCGCGATTTGCACGAGCGTTTGGCATCGGTACCCGCCTGGCGGCAGTGGGCGCTGCACGACCGAGCGCCCGTGAGCGCACCCGGCCAAATGGCCCAAGGCCGCGTCGCTTTGCTCGGCGACGCAGCGCACCCCATGCGGCCTTATTTGGCGCAGGGCGCGGGCATGGCCATCGAAGACGCTCAGGTGCTGGCCCAGTGCCTGAGCGCAGGCAGCGTGCCGGTCACCCAGCAGTTACAGGCCTATGCGGAGCAACGCTGGGCGCGCAACGCCCGAGTGCAATCACGCGCCATTCGCAATGGCAGCATCTTCCACGCCACCGGCCCCGTGGCTTGGGGACGAAACCTGTCGATGCGGCTGATGGGCGGGCGGTTGATGGACCAGCCGTGGTTGTATGGTGAGGAAATCAAGTGAATGGCGAGGCGCGAAAAAGACCTGAGCATTAATTACGTCCGCCATGAACCAGCGGATTGAAAGGCCAATGTTGATCTAACATTCATCAGACAGTGTCTGCTGAATCTCCCCGGTTTGCGTCAATCCCAAAAGGCATCACTTGATTCCAAATTCAGAATCCCTCACCGTCGAATTCAAAAGCGACCGCAAACGCCTGTCGGATGCCGAGCTGGTCGAAGCCTTGGTGTGCCTCGCCAATACCGAGGGCGGCGAGCTGTGGCTAGGGGTGGAGGACGATGGGCAAGCCACGGGCCTGCATGCCGAGCACATGGTGCTGACGGTTTTGGCGGGCATGGTGGCGGCACGCACATCGCCCGCTTTGCAGGTGAGGGTAGAGGCGCTGCAAGTGGGCGGTGTGCCTGTGGCCAAAATCACCGTGCCTAAAGCGCAGGGCGAAGTGGCCACACAAGCGGGTGTGTACGTGCGCCGCCGTATCAAGCACGACGGCACGCCCGAGTGTGTGCCCATGCTGCCGCACGAGCGCATCAGCCGCGCCAGCAGTTTTGGCTTGGTGGATGTGTCGGCCCAGCCGGTGGCGGGCTGCACCCTAGCCGACTTTGACCCGCTGGAGCGCGAACGCCTGCGCCAAGCCGTGCAGCAATACGGAGGTGACCGTGTGCTGCTGGAGTTGGACGACGAGGCCATGGATGGCGCGCTGGGCTTCACTCAGCGTCAACCAGACGGCACACGCGTGCCCACGCTGACGGGCTTGTTGCTGATTGGCCGCGAGTCGGTGCTGCAGCAGCGCGTGGCCACACACGAGCTGGCTTTTCAGGTGCTGGCGCAGCAGGCGGTGCGGTTCAACGAGTTTCGGCGCTTTCCATTGCTCAAGGCGCTGGATTGGCTGGAGACCAACTTCCGCCCCTACAACCCCGAGCAAGAGTTGCAGGTGGGGTTGTTCCGTGTGCCGGTGCCGCTGGTCGACATGGCCGCTTTTCGCGAGGCCCTAGCCAATGCATTGATTCACCGCGATTACCACCGCATGGGCGCGGTGCATGTGCGGCTGGAGGACGAAGCCTTGGTGATCAGCAACCCCGGCGGCCTGGTGGATGGCGTGACGCTGGCCAACCTATTGGTGACAGAGCCGCGCCCGCGCAATCGCGCACTGGCCGATGCGATGAAGCGCATTGGCGTGGTGGAGCGTTCGGGTCGCGGCGTGGACACCATTTACCGGGGCATGCTGAAGTTTGGTCGCCCCGCACCAGATTACGGCCGAACCGATTCGCACAACGTTGTGCTGAGCTTGCCCACGGTGCCCGCCGATGTGGCGTTCAGGCGGATGGTGGTGGACGCCGAGCGCAACCGCAATGCTGAGCTGCCCATTGATTCACTGATCGCTCTGGCCGCTTTGCGCGAGTTCAAGCGCCTGTCGGCGGACGCGCTGGCCAAGCACATTCAGCGCGTCGCGGCCAGCGCCAAGCGCACACTGGAGGCGCTGACTGAAGCCGGTTTGGTAGAGGCGCATGGCAACACCCGTGGCCGCAGCTACACCTTGACGGCGGCCGTGTATTCGGTGGTGAGCGACAAGGCTGCTTACACCCGCCAGGTTGGGTTTGGGCCTATTCAGCACGAACAGATGCTGCTGAGTTACATCCGACAGCATGGGCAGATCAAGCGGGCGGAGGTGATGACGCTGTGTCGGCTGACGGAGGGGCAGGTTAAGCGGCTGTTGCAAAGAATGCTGGCTGCGGGGCAAATTGTCATGCTCGGACAAGGAAAAACGACCGCCTATGTGGAGCAAAATTGACCCGCAAGCCATCTGATTCGGATCATTTGCGGATCATTTGCGGATCATTCAATTTCAATAAGTCATTGATTTTCATGGTTATTTTTCTGAATTCCACGTTAGACAAGTCCTTGCGGATCAAAATAAACAGGGGTTTTTTCCGGACATATGACACCTCTCAAACGCGCTCTCATCGAAAAAGCAGGTCACGACCACGGTTTTGAACACACCGTGTCGGCACCCGGCGCTGCCGTGACTTTGGGCTCGGCCCGACACCAGGCCAAAGCCGAGGTGTCTTGGGCTCAGCAGGGCTATGCCATGGCCCTTGTTAGAAATTTGCTGGGTCTGTCCAATGGGCTCAAGCTGCGTTGGCTTGCGCCTGGGCATGCCCCATATTTGCTGTATCACCGCGACCAGTTCCAAACCGTGAATGGTTGGATGGCCTGAAACTCCTACCCTTGCCCCCCCAACACCCAGGCCTTTGGCTTTGTAGCTGCTGCAATCTGTAAATTCGCTGGCGCGCTTTCAAAAGCACTTTGATTTATTCCAATTTTCAGGGACTTTTTTTCATGACATTACGTCCATTTATCCCATGCATCTCAGCTTTGGTGCGCGCTGCCTGCGTGAGCGTGGTGTTGGCCGCAACGTGGCTTCTTGCTCCCACCGCCTTGGCACAAAGCACCGATTTGTCGGCTTGCATGGCCGAGTTGCGCCCTGCTGCACGCAGCGGCAAAGTGAGCGACGCAACCTGGGCGCGCCACACGGCGGGCCTGCAGGCTGACTTCAGCGTGATCGAGAAGCTGAACTTCCAGCCCGAATTTCGCACGCCGATTTGGGACTACATGTCAGCCCTGGTGGACGAAGAGCGCGTGGCCGATGGCGCAGCCCGCCTGGCCCAGCACCGCCAAGCTCTGGAGCGGGCCGAGCAACGTTTTGGCGTGGATGCGGCTACGGTGGTCGCGGTCTGGGGTGTGGAGAGCAATTTCGGCCAGACCTTTGGCAAATACCCGCTGGTTCAGGCACTGGGCACGCTGTCGTGCCACGGGCGGCGACAAAGTTATTTCCGGGGCGAGTTTTTTGCGGCGCTGCGCATTTTGCAGGCCGGCCACATCGCGCCCGAGCGTTTCGTGGGCTCGTGGGCTGGGGCCTTTGGTCACACCCAGTTCATGCCCAGCACCTTCGAGCGCTTGGCAGTGGACTTTGACGGCGACGGCCGCGCTGACCTGATGGACAGCAGCGTGGACGCGCTGGGTTCGACCGCCAACTTTTTGGCCCGAGCAGGCTGGCAGCGCGGCTTGCCTTGGGGCATCGAGGTCAAGTTGCCAGCCGGGATTTCTTTGGCCGGAGAAGGCCGCCGCAGCAAGCGCCCGGTGTCTGAATGGACCGCCCGTGGCGTGCGCCGCATCGATGGCGCTGCCTTGCCAGAGAGTTTGGGCAACGTGGGCTTGCTGACGCTGGCCAGTGCCAACGGCCCAGCGTTTTTGGTGACGCGCAACTTTGATGCGCTCTACAGCTACAACGCCGCCGAAAGCTACGGCTTGGCGATTGCCCACCTGAGCGACCGCCTGCGCGGCGGTAGCCCATTCGTCACGCCTTGGCCGACCGATGACGCAGGCCTCTCGCGCGCCGAGCGGCGTGAGCTGCAGGGCCTGCTGACGATGCGCGGCCACGACATTGGCTCCATCGACGGCATGTTGGGCGACAAATCGCGCGAGGCGATCCGCGCCGAACAAAAGCGTCTTGGCATGGAGGCCAATGGCCGTGGAGGCCAGAAAGTCCTCAAGGCTTTGCGCGGGGGCTGAACTCACACCTCCAAAGGCAAAGCCCGCTGCCGCTTGCCTGTGAGTGCAAACAGCGCATTGCCCACGGCCGGTGCCAAGGGCGGCACAGCCGGTTCGCCCACGCCAGCCGGGTGGCTGGTGCTGGGCACGATGTGGGTTTCCACCACCGGGGTCTGGCTGAGCGTGAGCATGGGGGCGTCAGAGAAGTTGCTTTGTTGCACCACGCCGCCCACGATGTCGATCTTGCCGAAAAGCGCGGCGCTAAGGGCATAGACCACGCTGCTTTCCATTTGCTGGGCCACGGTGCCGGGGTTGACCACAGTGCCGCAGTCGATGGCGCACACCACGCGGTGCACGCGGATCTGGCCGTTGGCCAGCGAGATCTCGGCCACTTGGGCCACGATGGAGCCAAAGGATTTGTGCAGCGCGATGCCCTGTGCACGGCCTGCGGGCAGTGGCGTTCCCCAGCCCGCTTTGTCGGCCACCAGCTGCAGCACAGCGGCATAGCGCGGCGCGTCTTTCAACAGCTTCAAGCGGAAGGCGAGCGGGTCTTGTTTTGTGGCAGCAGCCAGTTCGTCGATGAAGCTTTCCGAGAAGAAGGCGTTGTGCGAATGGCCCACCGAGCGCCAAAAGCCCACCGGCACGCCGGACTTCGTGGCCACATGGCTCATGTGCTGGCTGGCAAAACCGTAGGGCAAATCGAACAGGCCTTCGGAGGTGGTTTTGTCAGGCATGTCGATGGGGCCTGACAGGTGGGGCGCTGCACGCGCCATCCAGCGCGGGGTGATGGCGTCACCGGCCGACTTGATGCGCAAGCTGGTGACTTCACCTTTCTCGTCCAGCGAGGCTTGGAATTTGGCCAGATGCATAGGGCGGTAAAAGTCGTGCTTCATGTCTTCTTCACGCGACCAGCTCAGCTGCACCGGCTGGCCCTCGCAGGCCATGGCCACTTGCACGGCTTGACCAATAAAGTCGACATCCAGGCGACGACCGAAACCACCCCCCAGTTGAGTGACGTGGACAGTGACGTTGTCGTTATCGACCTTGGCCACTTTGGCGGCCATGTCGCGGGCCATTTGCGGCACTTGCGTGGGCACCCAGATGTCCACCTTGCCATCTTTGACTTGTGCCGTGCAGTTCATTGGTTCCATCGTGGCGTGGGCCAGATAGGGCGCTTGGTACAGCGCGTCGATGCGCGTGGTGGCGGCTTTTTCAGCCTGGGTGGGCACGCCTTGTTCGTGGAAGGTGAAGCCGCTGTCCTCGTTCAGAGCCTTGAGCAGGTCGGCCTGGATGCGCTGGGTGTCCAATGCGCCCGTGTCAGGGGCCTGCCACTGCACTTTCACGGCCTGCACGCCTTGGCGGGCGTGCCAGGTGGTTTGGCCCACCACGGCCAAGCCTGCAGTGCCGCCGCCCCAGGCGTCAAGCGGCACAACTTTGGAAACACCTTTCAATGCCAAGGCGTCTTTCGTGTCCATGGACGCAGCGCTGCCGCCCAGCATGGGGCACATCTGCACAGCCGCAAACAGCATGCCGGGCAGACGCACGTCCAAGCCGAAGGTGGCTTGGCCTGTGACTTTGGCCGGGATGTCCGTGCGAGGCGCGGGTTGGCCGATGAGCTTCCAGTTTTCGCGCGATTTGGTTTGGATGCCCGAGGGCGTGCTGCCCGAAGCAGCGGCCACCATCTGGCCGTAGTGCGCTGACTGGCCCGAGGCGTGCTTCATCACGCCAGCGGTCACGGTGATGTCGCTGGCGGGCACTTTCCATGTGGTAGCTGCGGCCTGCACCAGACTGGCGCGCGCAGTGGCAGCGGCCATTCGCAAAGGCTCCCACAAATCGGCAATCGAAGACGAGCCGCCAGTGGCGTTGAGGCCCAGTTCGCGGGCGACTTTGCCCACCAGCCATTCGCCCATCTTGATTTGGGTGGGCTTGTTTTCGCCCTCGCTGTCCAGCGGGTGAAAGGGCAGGCTGGCCACCAGCATGGCCACGTTGCCGTAAATGCTGTCGGCCCCGGCCTGCTCCAAACGCACGCGGCTCAATGGCACATCCAGCTCTTCGGCCACCAACATGGCCAGCGCCGTGTGTACGCCCTGGCCCATTTCGCTGCGGGGCATGGCCAGCACCACGGCGCCATCGGCGGCGATCTTGATCCAGCCGTTAAGGGCGATATCGCCTTGGGTTTTGAGCATGAGCTCGGGTGAGCCCAGGCGTGATCGGGCGGGCATCACGCTCCAGCCGACGACCAATGCGCCGGTCGCGCCCAAGGCGCTGAGTAACCAAGTACGGCGTTTCATGCAGCACCGCCTTTCTTCATGGCGGCAGCAGCGCGGTGAATGGCCTTGCGCACGCGCTGGTAAGTGCCGCAGCGGCACAGGTTGGTCATGGCGGCGTCAATCTCTGCGTCGCTGGGGTTGGGGGTTTTGTCCAGCAGTGCGGCCGCGGCCATCAACATGCCGCTTTGGCAGTAGCCGCATTGGGGCACTTGTTCGGCAATCCAGGCGGTTTGCAAGGGGTGGGGTTTTTCTGCGGTGCCCAAGGATTCGATGGTCTTGATCGCTTGATTGGCCACCGCCGACACGGGCATCACACACGAGCGCACGGGCTGGCCGCCCACATGCACCGTGCAGGCCCCGCAAGCGGCGATGCCGCAGCCGAATTTGGTGCCCGTAAGCTGAAGTTCGTCGCGCAGCACCCACAGCAAGGGCATGCTCGGGTCGGCGGTGGATGTGCGGCTTTGGCCGTTGATGTTCAGTTGCACAGTGTTTTCCGGGAGTGTGGTTCGAGCGAGATGTTAACGGTCTTACTTCTATGACGCAGAGTTTTTCCTTTGAAGGAGCCCTTCCCGTGGGTGCGGCATCTTCGCTTCACCCGGGCGTTCACAGCTGCGTGCGCAGCGTCCATATTTCCGGGAAAAGCACCACATCGAGCATCTTGCGCAAATAACTCACGCCGCCTGTGCCGCCCGTGCCGCGCTTGAATCCGATCACGCGTTCCACCGTGGTCACATGCCGAAAGCGCCACAAGCGAAAAGCGTCTTCCAGATCGGTTAGTTCTTCGCCGAGTTGGTACAGGTCCCAATGTGCCTTGGGGTTGCGGTAGACCACGAGCCAGGCGTTTTCTACCGCATCGCTGGCCGGGTAGGGCTGACGCCAGTCGCGCTGGGTGTGGGTGTCAGGCACCTCCAGACCTCGGCGCTGCAACAGACGCAAGCACTCGTCGTAAAGCGATGGCGCTTCGTAAGCCGCTTGCACGATGGCCGAGAGGTCGGGGCGGTGCGCGTGGGGCTGCAGCATGGCGGCGTTCTTGTTGCCCATCGCAAATTCGATGCAGCGGTATTGCCAACTTTGAAAGCCGCTGGACTGCGCCAGATAAGGGCGGATAGCACTGTACTCGGGGGGTGTCATGGTGGCCAGCACATCCCAGGCGTGCACCAGCTGCTCCATGATGCGGCTGACGCGGGCGAGCTTCTTGAACGCATCGGGCAGCTCGTCGGCCGCAATATTCTGCATGGCCGCTTGCAACTCGTGCAGCATCAGCTTCATCCACAGTTCGCTGGTTTGGTGCTGCACGATGAACAGCATCTCGTTGTGGTCGGGGGATAGCGGTTGTTGTGCGTTCAGGATGGCGTCGAGCTGCAGGTAGTCGCCGTAGCTCATGCGACCGTCAAAGTCGAGCTGGGCTTTTTCTTCTTGCACGATGCGCTCGCCTGGCGCTTTGCTGGTGCTGGCCGAGTTGGAGGAGGAGAAAGGGCAGGAACTCATGGCGGGGCTTTCAGGTCACGGCGTTCTTTTGGGCAAAGCGGGTGCCCAGCCGTTCACCACTTTGCATGACCTGGCAAAGGTGTTCTGCCGCGTGCCAAACATCGGCGTAGCCGATGTAAAGCGGCGTGAAACCAAAGCGCAAGATGTCGGCGTGCAAGCCGCCATCGCCCGCCCGGAAGTCACCAATCACGCCGCGCGCAATCAGGGCCTGTACGATGGCGTAAGCGCCCTCGGCCCGGGTCAGGCTCACTTGCGAGCCGCGCAGGGCTTCTTCGGCCGGGGTGGCGATGCCAAAGCCGTGCCCGTGCAGGCGGGTGCGCACCAGTTGCATGAACAGACCCGTGAGCGCCAATGACTTTTGGCGCAGCGCAGCCATGCCGCCCAGTGCTTCGGCACTCAAAAAAGCATCCAGGCCGCAGTCCAGCGCCGTGAGGCTCAAGATGGGTTGGGTGCCGCATTGGTAGCGGGTGATGCCTTTGGCAGGTTGGTAGTCGGGTGTGAAGGCAAAGGGCGCGGCATGGCCCCACCACCCGGCCAGCGGTTGCCAAAAGCGGTCGGTGTGTTGCGGGTGCACCCATACAAAAGCCGGTGCGCCGGGGCCGCCGTTCAAGTATTTGTAGCCGCAGCCCACTGCAAAGTCGGCCCCCGAGCCGTTCAGGTTGACCGGCACCGCGCCTGCACTGTGCGCTAGGTCCCATACCGTGAGGGTGCCTTGGGCGTGGGCCTGCGCGGTGAGGGCCTGCATGTCGTGCATGGCACCGGTACGGTAGTTCACATGCGTGAGCATCAGCACCGCCACATCGGCTTGCAGGGCGGCGGCGATTTCGTCGGCTTCGACCAGTTGGAGGGTGTAGCCGCGCTCTTTGCACAAGGCCTCGGCGATGTAGAGGTCGGTCGGAAAGTTGCTGCGCTCGCTGATGATTTTGGTTTTGTGCGGGTGGTCGGCTTTGGCGATGTGCAGCGCTGCGGCCAACACTTTGAACAGGTTGATCGAGGTGCTGTCGGCGGCCACCACCTCACCCGGCTGGGCACCGATGACCCGGGCAATCTTATCGCCCACGCGCTGGGGCAGGGTGAACCAGCCTGCGGTGTTCCAGCTTTTGATCAGGTCGGTACCCCATTCGTGCGTCACGGCATGGGCCACGCGGGCCGGGGCGGTTTTGGGCAGCACGCCCAGTGAGTTGCCATCCAGGTAGATCACGCCGGGGGGCAAATCGAATTGCTCGCGCAAGGGGCGCAGCGGGTCCTGTTGGTCCAGCAGTTCGCAGTCTTGCAAGCTTGGGGTGAGGTTCATCATGGAGGTGTCTTTTAAAAAACTGTTCAAAGTTCGCGCAAGACCGCTCGCACGGGGCTGGCGTCGGCGCTCATGAGTTTCAGGGGCAGGGCGATCAGCTCGTAATCGCCTTCGGGCACTTCGTCGAGCAACAGGTTTTCCAGCACGCGCAGGCCGCGCTGGCAGATGGCTTGGTGGCTGGGGAGTTGCTTGCTGTCAGCCGGGTCGATGCTGGCGCTGTCGGTGCCGATCAGTTGAACGCCCAGATCGGCCAGGTGCTGTACGCAGGTGGGGTCAAAGCCGGTGAGTTGGGTGTCGAACTGCGCGAGCGGAAACTGGCGGTAAGTGCGTACCAGCACGCGTGGGGGCAGATCGGCCAGCGCGTGTTGCAAGTGCGCAAGGGTGATCAGCGGGCTGGCGTTTAGCGCATGAATGACGCGGCAGCGGCCCAGAAAAGGCAGCAGGTCCAAAGCGCCCAC
>Ga0247831_1005649_pt1 | contig 15420 bp, 12 predicted proteins | sample LaCruzMarch2015__9_FD_192406 | JGI IMG/M metagenome (GOLD analysis project Ga0247831, IMG submission 192406) | Freshwater microbial communities from meromictic Lake La Cruz, Castile-La Mancha, Spain - LaCruzMarch2015_1m | ecosystem: Environmental > Aquatic > Freshwater > Lake | place: Spain... | reverse complement strand
GCACTATCCGATGGTATTATCGGCGGCCGTCAAATTCCACCACGGCGACCAACGCGACGATAAGCCCAGAAGTAGCTAGGAAGTAGCTAGAAGAGAAAAAACAAGTTGTTACCCGACTCGTAGTAATCCATCCACTCTGGCGAAGAAATGACAAGTCGTCACGACGAGAGTTCCTACTCCTCCATGTCGTCCCTCAGCGCCGGTCTATCGGCGTACAATGCGGCCGAGCCGAAGCCAATAACGTCCGCATCGAATTCGGTCCGCACTCCAGCTCCACCGCCTCCTCGTGGTGGTAATAATAGTACCACCGGTAGTTACAAGACTGCTCCTCATCCCAGTTCGTCGGCATCTACTCAGGGAGGTAACGCGACCGTGTCCCCTGGTGGAGGAATGTCGCGTGCCACGGCCCCTCCTCAACAATCATTCAACGCGTCGGATCATATGTATAATAATAATGACGATGATCGATCCTCGGCCACGTCGCGATTGGTGGGGCTGGTCAATGAACTCACTGGATCGGAACGCAACCTCTCTTCTCAAGCTGGTCGCTCGCGCAGTGGCAGTCGCTCGCGCCGAGGATCCAACCCCGGGGGAAGTGGGGGAGAATTGCCCTATGATTACTACGATGAACACACGGGCGCGGGGGGATACTACGCCGACAACAATAACGCCGATCCACGCGACATCAAGTCACTTCGTTCGAGTGGCAATACCAACCCCTACGGACGCAGTAGTAGTCGTGGTGGGACCCAGGATGAAAATAATACACGTGCCTCCTCCGGTATGTCATCCAAGTATAATTCCGCCCCGCTAAGTTCTCACGGTGGCAACACTACTCAAGGCGGAGGAGGTGGTAGGTCCGTCCGAAGTGGTGGTAGCGGTGCATCATCGCGAAATGGTGGCTCGCGTCGTGAGCCAGATGGCATGTCACACGAATTCGGCGCCGATGATCCCGATGGACGGCAGTACGCGCCCGGTGCGGGCGTGGGGGAACGATACCGTGCTCCCCCACGGGGCAATGGAGGCAGCGTGGGCCGAATGTCCACCGAGTCATCGCGATTGGCACGCGAGGTCAAGGGTGCCAACCCCGAGGATGATCGATCGTACTACTCGAATTCGCGCAGGGGTGGTGGCAGTCGAGGAGGCTCTACCAAGGGAAGCCGAAGTCGGTATGATGATGATGACGATGTCGATGATGAGACTGAACAGGATGACTCCATCGTTGATCATGGTAGTTACTACTCTCGTGACTCGGCATCCCGTGGGACCAAGTCCACAGTCAAGACCAACAAGAGCGGTCGTAAGGATAGTCAAGAAATGGTCCTCGCCAACAGGAGGGGAGATGATGATAGCTCTGCCGGCACCAGTCGTGCCTCTACCCAGCCCACACTGAAGAAGAAGAAGAGTACAACTCAGGTGTCTGGTGCCGATAAGAACAAACGTGCCATGTGGTGGTATAACTTCTCCAAATGTGTCACTTGTCTTATCCCCGATACATGCATTCGTAAGGAGGACGCGGAGGCCAAACAGGCATGGCGTGAAAAGGTGGCAATCTGTTTCTGTGTCGCCTTTGCAAGTTTGTTCTTCGTGGGAATATTCGGCTTCGTGCCGGTATTGCTCTGCCAAGAACGTACGGTATACACTCTTGCCGATGTACAGGAACGTACGGATGAAAATTGGATCACACTCAAGGGGAATGTATATGATGTTACCGGTCTATTCGAACGTCATCCTACCGGTCCGGCGGGGATTGAAGCATTCTTACATGATGATGCCAGTCGTCTATTCCCCCGTCTCCCACCCGCGGCATTACCAGCATACTGTACTAATCCAAGTAAGATTGCCGCGACGGAGTCACTCCAATCGAAGACTCCAATCTGTTCGGAATTTACCGATGAGGATATTAAGAACGGGTTGCCCTGTCATGACTTCGTGGCCGGTCGGAATGCCACATTGAAGTTTATGGGTGAATTCCACCAAGGACAACAGGCACATGATGAGGCTGCCCTACTCGACTCCGCATTTACCTTCTGGGTATCGATCCATGAAAGTGTGTATAATGTCACCGATTACATTAATAGTATTCGTAATGAACAAACGAAGCAGATCGAGAAGGACCATCCCTTGGCATACTTAGAGCAGAAATTGAATAATTTGGTCATTAACAAGTTGAATGAGGATGCCACTGAACTATTCGTTAGTTTGTTCCCCGATAATCAATTATTGGGATGTATGGATGAATTATTCTTTGTGGGGATTATTGATACCCGATTCGACGTCGTTTGCTTCGTGCTTAATATTCTCATGTACTTTCTATTGACATTCGTGGCCACTATCATGGTAGCACAAATGTTTTGTAGTTTAATGTACATTGCCAAGGGAACACGTACGTATACTGATGAGGATACACAGGATCAGGTTATTATCATGGTCCCGTGCTATAACGAAGGGTAAGTGGATATATGAAGTTGTCAATTATTTAACGTTTTATGTCATTGCCAATAATAAATCTGACCATACATCATTGTTCTGCGCAACACACACAGAGGGGAGGAACTAATCAAGACGATTGACTCTGTCCTTGCAACTACGTACCCCGAAGAAAACAAGGTCATATTCATCATTGCTGATGGTGTCGTGACTGGTGCCGGACAGGAATTATCCACTCCGGAGCATCTTGCCGAAATTCTTGGTTTTGAAATGGACGCACATAATGATGAACTATATGAGTACGATTCCATTGGTCTACTAACGACCAATCGTGCACGTGTCTATCATGGGTATTATGAAGTTGAGGATCGGTCACTCAAGTATCTTGTGGTTGTGAAGCACGGATTGCCAATGGAACAGACCGGTAGTGCCAAGCCTGGTAATCGTGGTAAACGTGACTCTCAGCTTGTTATCATGGGATACTTTAATCGTGTCTATCATGGACGTGAGCTCACGGAACTTGATGCGGCCATTGAGGATGCACTCATTGATCTTAATATGCAAAGTGATGATATGCGTTTGCTAATGACGATTGATGCCGACACACGTGTGGATGAGTTGTCAATCACGCACATGACATACGCCATGAATCAGAATGATCGTATCCTTGCACTGTGTGGTGAAACGAAGGTTGATAACAAGTGGCAAAGTTGGGTAACAATGATGCAAGTCTTTGAGTACTATAACAATCACCACATGAAGAAGGCATTCGAATCGGCATTCGGGTGTGTAACCTGCCTCCCCGGTTGCTTTACCATGTACCGTATCCTCAACGATGATGGTAAGCCACTACTGGCTGATGATCATGTGTATGCCGAGTACCTACGTAATGATATTGACAGTCTCCATGAACAGAATCTATTCCACCTCGGCGAAGATCGAATGTTGACAACACTGCTGTTACATTTCTTCTCGGGGATGTTCCTAAGCTACGTTCCCGAGGCACAGTGCTTTACTATCGTACCACACTCGATGAAGATCCTACTCTCCCAACGCCGTCGTTGGATCAACTCCACGTATCATAACCTACTGGAACTCACGAAGGTTAAGACTATGTGTGGTGTTTGCTGCTGCTCCATGAAGACAGTCGTGTACCTTGATCTTATTGCGTGTATGATCCTACCTGCCTCGACAATCTATGCTGTATACCTCATCTTTCTCGTGGCAGCTGGCAAGACGAAATTCTCACTCCTACTACTTGTCCTATATGGGCTCATTATTGGTGTGCAGATTATCGTCTTCGTACTACGATCGAGGTATGACTTTTTATTCTGGTTCTTATACTTTACGATCATTGGTGTACCAGTCTTTTACGTCATACTACCATTGTATGCATTCTGGCATATGGATGACTTCTCGTGGGGTGAGACTCGTAAGGTTGCTGCGATGAAGAATTCTTATGAGAAGCCTCCTCCGCCGGTGGAGGATGATGATGATGATAGTACTAGTAGTTCAGACGATGAGTCAGAGGATTCCAGGAACAAAAAAGGAAGTCGTCGCACTATTCGGTAGAAACAAGGTTAGACATAATAGGCGTGATCATGCTGGGGTTGTGTAAAATTGGGGAATGAACACCTTTGGGGAAATATATAAATGTATATCATAGGACAAGTGAAAAAATTTGATCTAAACATGGAAGGTGTGAAAGAAAATATATCAAGAAGAAGCTCTGTTTGCGTATGAGTTGTTATTAATACTAGGACGGATTCAATTACACGCATATCGATTATGCGATTATGATACTCCTTACAAACTTCCTCTCTCATCCATCATAGGACAGTTGCATGATCCTTCCAATAGTTCACAGATTCCATATACGCCTCACGGTTCAACACGACACCACTCCCACCCTGTTCTTTTCCCAATGCATTCCGAAGGATAGTAATGGGTGTCATTGGAAGTTCATACTTCACATCTTGTGCCTTGATGCTAACAATACCCCAAGGTGCTGTCTCTTCCTCGCCTGCTGCCACAACTGCCTTACCCATGGCAATATTCTCTTTCATAATTTGTTCACGTGAGTACAGTATTAAATCTAGGTATTTGGCCACAGGGAAAATATCTGCATCGCTAATGGCCTCACCACCATTGCCCATCTCTTGCTGCTTTTGCAAGACTAATGCCTTTCGATCAAAGTGTCGTGTCAATACCGGTAATTCCAATTCAGTACGTGCCTCATATCTTGATCGTAAACACTGCATATTACTTTCTGTAATAGGAATGACTGAAGTTCGTGCAGTTGTAAAATCATTAATAAGAAATAAATGTTTACAAAATGGTGCATATCCGTCAATTAGGAGTGAGGGGTTGTATCGTGAATTGATTATAGTTTCAAATTCTGATATTGGATTGGTGAAAATAACTCCGGCGTATCCATCACTGCTGTTGTTGGAATTTGACTTTTCAGTAAATTGACGATAACAGAATGGATCCACGACGATGTGCTTCTTTGTCAAGATTGCTGCTGGCTTAGATTCGCCATTATCCATGGATGTCATCCTTCGTACGTTGCTTTTGTTGGTGTACCGACCGCGTTGTACGATGTCAACGAAGGAATTAGAAGCTGCCAAACCACCACCACCGTTATAAGATAATGCAAATGTTGCTGCTGATGGTGATGATGCTGGGCGTAAGGAGGACGATAGAGATATGGCCAGCACTGCTCGATGTATCAGCATTGATCGCGCCAGGCAAGCAAGTCCGAAGTGAGGTACGGACCCTCTTTTGGCGGGGCCACACAAGCGGCTTTGATGCACATAATGAACCTCAATTTCAAAATGTCATTTTCTTTATTGAGATGAGCAATAAGGATGCCGCTTCCTTCCGAAATCGATGAAGTGGTGGTGTGCTACTTGTGCCTTGATGGGGGATTAGATGAAGATGGTCAGCCATTGCGACGCGATTGTGCGTGCCGAGGGACAGATGCCGGATTTGTCCACCTCGCCTGCTGTACGAAATATGCAGCAACTAAAAGTGTGCAGGCTAGTGAAATGAATGAATTCGTTAAGCCATGGGAAACATGTCCTGGCTGTCACCAATACTACCAGAATGAGTTTGCAGTCGATATCGCAACCAAGTTTGTGTCCTTCGTTCGAGGGCAGTATCCACGCGATACGCAGAAGCAGGTGGAGGCTCTTTATTTGAAGCTGGGTGCTCTGATGGACATGTTCGACAGGTTGCAACCTGTGCAAAAGAAGGAAGCCGGAGTAACTGCAAACGTACTGTTATCGCTAATTGATCGGATGAAAGGAGATGCATCACTGTCTAGGCGTTATTTCCAAATGGAAGCAAAAGCACACAATGCTCATGGCCATATTGCTCTTGATGAGGGAACGGAAGAAAGTGCTAGGAGGGCGGTGACTCACTTCAAGAAGGATCTGAAAGTCTGCAAAGCAACTGGCGATACTGATGGTATTGCAGCTGCAAAGAGTAATATAGCTATTGCAAAGTCAGAGTGCGAAGGTGGCAGTAATGAGGAGGTGTTAAAGGCATCCGAAGAATTGTACAAAGTGCGTGCCGCTGAGCTTGGTGACGAACATGAACACACAATTAAATCAGGTAAAAACTATGCTTTTTGCCTGCAGAAAGCAAACCGCTGTGATGAGGCAAGGGAACTTTTAACCAAGTTGTTTGCCACGAGCAAGCAAGTACTTGGTACTAATCACAAAACCACGAAGATGGTTGAAACAATGCACATAAAAGCCAACAATTGATAATCAAGGTCTAGCGGCCAGTGCACATTCATTGTCAATTTTGTGATTGTTTCTTTGCCATTCAAAGTTGAGTTGTCTTGAATCATTGTCATATTATTCATAAGTGCATATTACAAATAATCTGGTGGTACAAAATAGTAAAACATAGAAATTACTATTTACTTTTCTTGCTTCAACCCACCTTCACATTAACCATCCGAATTCTTTTCTTTATTTTGTGATGACAGATTATACTTCTTGAATAATTTTCATTCTCTCCACCTACACTTCCTTGCCTCCCCATCGACCATCCGATATCCTTTTTTGTTGAACGTGTATTCTTTTCCATTCATTTCTATTTACTGTTCTTGCTTCAACCCACCTTCACATTAACCAACCATCCGAAATCTTATGACTTATTCGTGACATCGTAACTACCAGCAACACTGTCAACAACTTTGACCGATTTGATGCTGGGAATATTCGCACCCTTCACCTGTTCCCTGTCAGTCGCCAGTTATGATTATTAAGGGGGGTATAATATTGGTTGAACTGCATTGACCGAATTCAATTCGACTGCCATCCCTCATTCTCTCTTTTTCAGCACCAATAATTATTGTTCTTGATGTGAAATGAAACATCTTGTGCCTTGATACTAACCCCAAGGCGCTGTCTCCTCCCACTGTCTAAAAAATTCGCTGTGAAATATTGAAAACCAAGCGTAAGCCATGAACGAACAATACCTCTGAGTGGCGGTGTTACTTATGCCTAGACGGAGGAGTCGACGACAAGACCGGTCAGACACTGCGCGATTGTGCGTGCTGAGGCACAGATGCCGGATTTGTACACCTCTCCTGTCTGATATTGGATTGGTGAAAACAACTCCGGCGTATCCATCACTGCTGTTGTTGGAATTTGACTTTTCAGTAAATTGACGATAACAGAATGAATCCACGACTATATGCCTTTTCAATTTTGCTGTTGTTTTTGTTGGTGTACCGTCCGCGTTGGACGAAGAGAACGAAGGAATTAGAAGCTGCCAAACCACCACCACCGTTATAAGATAATGCAAATGCTGCTGCTGATGGTGATGATGCTGGGCGTAAGGAGGACGATAGAGATATGGCCAGCACTGCTCGATGTATCAGCATTGATCGCGCCAAGGAAGACGGTGCTGGACTTGTTGATGTATCAAAGGCGTGACGAACGCAGTATTCCGGCCGAATAAAGATGTAGGACCGATCGGATGACGATGTTGCGGCAGTCAAGTTTCGAGTTGTTTTGTCCCCAGATGCCGAAAATGAAAATAAAGGCAAGAGAAAAAAACTGAGAACACAAAACACTCACCAGCATCTCCAATCATAATCCTTTGGCTGATTGTTGAATGAATATGAAATAGACATAATGACTCTACCAAAGCTTAAGTGACGGTGAGATGAACAATTGTTCTGACTGACGCAATCCATTTTTATTTGAGCACATTAAATAGCAATATAAACACACAGACCACAACGTCTGTAACTGTCTCTCCTCTCGGCCCCGTGTAGACGACGACCTCGGCATCGGTAGCATTAACAGGGACAACATTGGGGTTGCTGTTCAATGTGTCTATCTGTCCACCAGCGTACCTACACTTTTTCGTGGAGCTAAACCGACACTTCAACATACATAGGAATTCATATCAACAACCCTAATATATCATTCTCGTCGATCAACAGGCCATGGAGACAGCCGCGATCGTTTCCGAAACCGACGCAGCTCCACAATCATCTGGCGATGAGGATGATGGCTGGCTTTCTTCTACTACTCGTTGTCAACCACAGCGATATGTTACCGCGACAGGATTGACAATTCATGAAACTACGACTCACGACGATTCTGATTCCGATGATGAGGAAGGTGAGGTCGAGGAAGGAGCAACGACCGACTTATATTGTGAAAATATGGATGATGAGGATGAGGCATGGGTGTATAAGAATATGCGAGGGGGGAGGGAGGAATTGGTCCAATTGCGGCATTTTTCTGCTGCCGCTTCGATCCACTCCATGACGAGTGTCGAAGAAACTAATAATGATAATGATCGTGTTTCAAAGAAATTGAAAGAAGATAACGACCCCAACGAAGAAGTAATTGGACAAGACCGTGAATCATCGAACAATTATAGCAACAATAATGGTAAGCAGAAGCATCCCCCGACTATGATGACTCCACACAAATCTCAAATAAAGCAAGCTTTACTATTAAAACCACGTACATCCGATGCCATCCTCTCATGTCCTCGGTGCTTCACTACTGTATGTATGGACTGTCAACAACATGAAAGATATGCTAATCAATTTCGAGCAATGTTTGTAATGAATATTGGCGTGGATTGGACAAAACGTATGGTGTATGATGATACCGTTGGGGGTCTGAAATTGGATAATGATACTGCGTCCGGTGGTCGAGGGATGGGTGGGATGAGGATGCACTTTTTGGATGACGATCTTAATAATGCAGCCCCGGATGTGATCGCACCAGAACCCGGTAGTATGTCAACAGCAGCAACATCATTAAGAGTAGAGGGAGGAGGAGGAGGAGGAGGAGGAGAGAATAATACTGCTCTGTATTATTCTGTCCATTGCGGTTATTGTCAATATGAGGTTGCAGCTTTGGATATGACAGAAGAGGTTTATTACTTTCATGCATGTATTGCATCTGCTTGATATTCATTGAGAGATATTAACATGACAAAGGAAAGAAGTTGTTGTAAAGTGAAAACTAGGAACTATAAATAAAAGATTACTCTTCATAACCACCCTCACTACATCTCTCAACGCCCACTGTCCACTGATATTATCATTTTTACCTTATAAGTAGTTTTTCCAAAAAAAGTCAGTATTGACTCCTATTCTTGAATCGAGTATCCAATTCACCGTTGAGCAATTTTGTCAAATTTGTCGTAAACATGTTTGATTTGTTTTCTGTCGCCACTTCTTTACTAGTCGATGTAGTAGTAGTAGTAGGATGCGACGATGATGACGACGATGACGATGGCATAATGTCGACGGCATTCTTGGATGACGATGATAATGGCGGTCCGCCGTATGCCGCACCACTCGAAATTCTATCATTGAGATTGTCAGTGCCCTGCAATTTGGCATCGACGTTTGGGTCAAATATGCAATTGTTTCCTGGTGCCTTGGTAGTTATACCCGCACCGGCTTTCTTGATACGATCTTTATCCAACGATGATGTCGAGTGAAGCATTGTCGATTGACGTCGACCGCTTACCGGAGTAATTATCGTAGTCAATGATGATTCCAGCAAAAAGAGCTGTGACGCAGCTGATGAGGAGACGAATGCTTCAATCATTCCCGTCGTTGCCAGAGCAGTAAGCACAGATAATAATAACGTTGCAATGGTGGTAACGAGCGTCATGATAGAAAGTCGATGATGTGTTTTCGAGCGGGATGGCCCCGCAGAGCCACACATACCCCAACCTCCAGATGGCCGGGCCAACAGCCTGCAACAACCAACCTTCATACATCATGACGACAAGATTGTTCTACGCTGCCACCGCTGCGGCGTTACTCACCAAGTCGTCATTTGCATTCACTCCATCTCCGCCAGTAGAACGTATAAAAAAGGCAGGAGGTGGAGTAAGCATCAAGTCTCCCGGCGATTTCTCAATCTTTGACCCGAACGAGGTCTCACTACTCCAGGGTACCAAGAATATTAGTGATCGTATAAGTAAAGGCGCAACATATACGGCATCCGCTCCACCCCAAAACATCGTCGATACGCCCCCCGCCGGTATTGACGTATCCAACGCGGAACATTTCCTCGAACATTTAGACGGCAATGGCGAATTGCCATTAAACTTCGCCAAGCCTCAATCGCCCGTGGTTGCTACGGTACTGGGCCGTGCTAAATTAATTACCGATGATGCACCCGGTGATATTGAACATATTGTTATGAAATTACCCGTGGGGTTTCACTATGTGGAAGGTAAGTGAGGTATTTCTAAGCATTGCATCATCGACGAAAAAAGACAACAAAACACAAGAGAAACTGCATTCCCTATCACAGGCCAGCCGAGCTTTATATATATATATTTTCAGTGCTCATGGTTGGCCCCTGTTTGAATGCAATAATAACGGTGTTGGCACTGCAAAGTGTTGATGAAATGAGCTTCTGGTATTTAGGAGGCTTGGGAGAGACTAGAGTTACAGTTGGAACGAATTTTATTTTTGACTGTATTTGGAATTTCCCCACATGATTTGTTGGTGTATATATTATTCATTATCCTACTCAAGCATAGTATTCTTTCTTTTCATTGTATTTCTCTAGGACAATCGCTCAGTGTCATTCCACCCGGCGTAGATGCCTCGACTGGTCGGAATCATAAACCTCGTCTGTATTCGATTGCATCTACTCGGTACGGTGATCTATTGGATGGTAATACCATTAGTTTATGTGTCAGACGTGCTGAGTATTATGATCCTATTACTGGCGTTGTCGATCCTACGAGGAAGGGTGTGTGTTCCAACTTTCTATGTGACATTGCCCCTGGACAGGAGGTTATGGTCGCAGGGCCCGTGGGTAAGACAATGCTCCTCCCACCTGATCCTATGAAGGATATTATCATGATTGCAACTGGGACTGGTATCGCGCCTTTCCGTGGCTTCATGCATCGACTATTTATGGAGAATACATTAGCAAGGCACATGTTTGGTGGTAGTGCGTGGCTGGTACTCGGTGTGCCGGTGAGTGGTGGATTACTGTACAAGGAGGAATTCGACTGTATGTTACATAATGCACCTCCTGGTCAGCTACGGATTGACTATGCCATTTCTCGTGAAATGACGAATGCCAATGGTGGTAAACTATATGTTCAGGATGTCATTGCACAGAATGGTAAAGAGCTGTTCGATCGATTGGATAATGGTGCACATGTATACTTTTGTGGTTTGAAGGGTATGATGCCACCCATTCTCGAGACATTGGATGCCGTGGCACAGAGACAGGGTGTTGTATGGAGCGAAAAATTGGCTGAGTTGAAGAAGAATAATCAATTTCATGTTGAGGTGTATTAGTAGGTAGGTGGTGTATGTACAGATTTTAAGTTTTATTGTACATACTACACTCTTCATCTTCTTCTACTCCCACTACTTCACTGTCATCGCTTCCGCTTTCTTAGCCTCCTCTCGCGCTTTCTTCCTCAGCTCTGCCATCTCAAACATTGACAGAATTTGAGGTATGCATCCACATGAACAAGTACGAGGGTGTGGTTTTCCAGGATTACTTGAATTCCATTGTTCAACTGCATTACTTGGTGCAACACGTTCAATGGAATCATAAAGGCTGTCAGTAATAGAAGTATATTTCTGCCGTTTCAGTCTCACACGAGCTCCGACGGCAATATGATCGCTTGGCCAGATATCACTCGGAATTAAATGCCCTCGACGAATCCCTGTAGGATTCATCTCTTTGAAGGATGTAGGCAGGGTAAGCTTACCAATTAGCTCGAATTGTTGCTCAGAGTAAAAAATGTAGTCCAAGGTGCTGACAAATTCTTTAGTCACAGTCGTGAAAGGTATGGATTCATCCGAAGTATCACCCATCGCCATGACACTTTTCAGCGTAAACGGTCTACTAAGTTTCGCTTCATTCAGCCAGTCGATTACAGCAAGATTGTCTGGCTCAGTTGCCGACGAGTTTTGATCTTTCCGCTCTTTTGCAACATCAACAAACTCTGCAAATGCACCCAACATTTCTTTGTTCATGTCCGCATTATGTTCATCTTTCAATGCGACTCCACCACGTAAACAAATTTGTAGCAGTTTTTTTGCTTGGTCAAACGAGCGAGAGGCCGAACTAGATGGTCGGTCATCCCACCAATATCCTTGACCACAGTTTGCACACCGAAACACCTCAAAGTTATCATATGAGTCTAGCAGACAAGGTGCATCGTGTTGGATGAATACATCTCTCTTCTCTTGGTCTGTCATTATTCGTTTAATATCACCATTGCATAAAACACACCGCGTTAGGAAAGTGCATGGCGTCAATTCAACACCATGTGTTCTCAGGAGACGAGGTAGAATGAGCTCCATTTGAGAACTACCACCTACTTTTGGCTCAAGCAGGTAGGCTCCGGGAGGACAGTCCTTTCGTAGCAACAGCTTGTAGCTTGTTGTAAGGAGTGTGCGTTGTTCATTTTTACAGTGATCAAATAATGCAATTCTGCCACCGCTCGTACGTTCTTTCTCCTCCTCCATTCTTTCCAACCTGGCATCAATACCTAAAAGTCGCAGCCACCTTGTGAATCGATTCAATGTGTAGTCGAGCATATATTTAACAGGCACAGGTGGGGTTGAATGTTCATAATCTTGCGGAGAACAGTGCTTCGCAAGAATTTTCAACGGATCGACTTGTATGGATATTGTTTCAAGTGTTGCACTTTGCATCTTATTGTCAGCTTTGTCTTCAGAATTATCGTGTATTATCCCACAGAGCGTATTGAAATCAGATGAAATTTCGTTAATCACGCAAATTTTCTCGTCGGAGATTGGTATGCTATTATTGTTGTGACTTTCTTGTTCGTATTGTGATATGAGCTTGGCCAGTCGTCCCTCCTCCTCTCGCTTCTTCTCGTCAGAGCATGTAGCATTGTTGTCATACTCCTCAGTGTACATCTCCTCATTATCTCGATCCCAAAAGTATCTCCATGGCGCAACAGTCCTTGCATCGACATGTGATTCCACAAAGAATTTGTGTACAACACTACCAGGTTTTGAGTTAATATCGCCACAAATAATTACGGATGGAATTATTTCCTCTTGTGTCATTGTCGATGCTGTTGTTGTTGTTGTTGTTGTTGTTTGTGTTGATGCTTTCACAGCTTCTTTCCTTTGTTCTGCAATAGCAAATGCGGCAACATAGTCCAGAAGGTACTTTGCCTGACAAAGCTTGACATATTCATAAGCCGGATGCCAATAAATGTGTACTGACGTTACAAAGATTGATTCGTTTGTACGAACAGATTTAAGATGTGCCACGACAGCACAATTCCGTCGAAGGAATGAGCGCACCATCCCAGTCAACTCTGGCGGGGTTGTTGTGTTTGAGTTATTGCAAGATTTAATGTTGTTGTATGTCATCATGGCCGATTCCTTCTCGATTCGTTTGTTACCACCCAAGTATGTTGGTTGATGATCCTGTTGTTGTTGCTGCAATGTGGCCAGATCATCGAAACGTATGATATCATAATTAACCAAGGCGAATTTATGTACATCGTACGCAATGGCACAGCAATCCTTACGCTGGTCAGTCATTGTCCTGATAACCCTGTAACCCCACTTTTCAAACGCGGGCAGTATTGGATCATCATTCTCGATAAGGTCGAGTTCCTGAAGTGCAAGTATGTCCCAATTACGTGATTCATCATCTTTGACTTCGTCACTGCGAGATGGACCACAGAATCTTTCGAGCGTATCCAGTAGAAGCTGACGTCGTTTTGTTGTATCGAATGCCACGTTGGCATACTGTTCAGGCAATCCAGGATGGCTTCGGGGTGTTAGATACGATTCTGCCAGAATGTTGAGCGAGACGATGTTAAATTCCAACGGGGATGATGGATCGTCAATTTCAGCTCGAAAATAAGATGATGGGGATATGGGAGCAATGCGCATTCGGTCTACCCATGTCGACGACATATTATATGGGGATGGATCACGGATTATGTAGAACTATATCATGAGAGTATGTGACTCCCAGCAGCATAGGAGGACGACGTATCGTCCACGACGACCTACCAGACGATGATGGAAGTAGTCACAAGGAAGAAAGAGTGCCTAGCTTAGGGTACGTATGTACCTACATACTAACATGTCATCCCGCCTTAATTTTCCGCACTCTCTCCCAATGGCAGTCGATGAACGAAGGTTCCGTCGCGATTGGCTCCGCGAACTCCTCCTTCGACATGCTGATAATCACCCCAACATGCCTGTCGATCTACGTTCAACGGCACTTGTCGTTGCACCCATGGTCGACGCAAGTGAGTTACCCTATCGTCTCCTCACTCGGAGATACAATGCCAATTTATGCTTCACGCCAATGATCCACGCCAAAATGTTTACAGAGAAACCAAAGTATCGTGATAAATTTTGGAAGGTCGTGGATGGTATGCCACCTGAAGATCGACCGCTAATAGCACAATTCTGTGGACATGATAAACACATCTTACTAGCGGCGATGCAAATTGTCGAACATCATGTAGATGGTGTCGATGTGAATTGTGGTTGTCCACAGGGCATTGCCAAACGTGGACGGTATGGTGCATTCCTTATGGAAGAGGAGGGCGGGGATGTGATTGTGGATATTGTACACCATCTAAGCTCGAATCTATCTGTACCAGTGAGTGTCAAGGTACGAATTCTTCCTAGCGGAATTGAGGATTCACTCATTCTATATCAACGATTAGTAGATGCTGGTGCATCAATGTTAACCATACACGGTAGGACACGTCATGAGAATAAAACAAAGGTACGTGAGGCCAATTGGGATGCGATACGGCAAGTTGTTGACCTATTGGGACATCAAGTACCCATATTAGCCAATGGTGGGATATCAAGTATGGATGATGTACGTCGATGTTTGGAATTTACAGGCGCTGATGGGATCATGAGTTCGGAGGCAATACTGGAATATCCACCACTATTTACACAAACGAATATTGAAGCTACAAATTATAAACGTACTGGTCCTGGAAGAATGCAAATGGCATATGATTATTTAGAGTTATGTAAATTGTACCCACCCGACGAGGGTGGACAAGGGAGTGGACTGAAATGCATCCGAGCACATTTACATAGATTTTTATATACCGATTTACAACAACATACTGCCATACGAGATTATCTCATTCATGCCTTCTCTATGGAGGCCATGGATGAGGTTGTGAGTATGGTACGTCGGATACATAACGAGACTGAGCACGATGTAAGTGAGGAGCAGTTGTCGTGGTATACACGACATAGATCAGACGGAAAAGGTGATGAGAATGATGGAGTGCAAGAGGAGAATGATGTCGACGAAGAAGAAGAAAAGAAGGACTCAACTCCACAGGAGGAAGAAGAATCATGTATGTTTGGTGACATGTTTGGTGGTGAGGTTTGTTCTGCTGATGGAGATTATTAACATGATTACATTTACCTTGTAAGCATTGACTGTAACGATTTTTTGTCTCATTCCC
>Ga0247831_1005644_pt1 | contig 15439 bp, 12 predicted proteins | sample LaCruzMarch2015__9_FD_192406 | JGI IMG/M metagenome (GOLD analysis project Ga0247831, IMG submission 192406) | Freshwater microbial communities from meromictic Lake La Cruz, Castile-La Mancha, Spain - LaCruzMarch2015_1m | ecosystem: Environmental > Aquatic > Freshwater > Lake | place: Spain... | reverse complement strand
CCTTTATCTATAACACAATAAATTGACTGCGATTTTTCATCCATGTACGAGTTAACCATCAGTTGATTTCTACGCGCACTAGCTTTCCAGTTTATAGTGCGTACATCATCCCCCCGATTATATTCTTTGATATGATCAAACTCCGTACTTGCACCTCTGCGATAAGTCGTTCGACCACCTGCTTGTGCTTTAACATCAGGAATGGTTTGGATTTGAAATTTCTTAAGTTGAATATACGACGGATAAACCTTTACTTGATCTTCCTTCATGGAAGTATATCGTCGTTCGACTAATCCTATCAGACTTGACACAAATAAATGAAGTTCGCCAAAAATATATTCGCCTCTAAGGGTTGGGCGCAAGGTATAAGAAAAGTTTTCTTTAGAATTGGGCTTTAAAACAGTTTGCAATTCAAAATCACGTTGTTGAAACTGAAATGGGATTTCATCTACTATTCGAGTCTGCAATTTAATTGGATAGGTATTGTTGATACGAAGGCTAATTGTATTTTCATCTCCATTGCTCCAAAGCTCTTGTACTTTTCGGAGTGCATATATTTTCCATTTTGGAATAAACAAAATTACATAATCAAGTAATGTCAAAAATGCTAAGCCAGCCATCAAAAGCTTCGAAAAAACAAGTAATACACTAAAAAAATAGGAAAATAAGAATAAGAGTCCGATGATACCCCAACAAAGAAAAAAACGATTATGTAGATATAAATCGCCAAGAAGGTTGGTTTTTCTCATTTAAAATGGTTAAAAATTAAGCTAAGTGAATTAAAACCAACGCAAAGGATTTCGTTTTGCAGATAAAATGTAATTTTTCATATTTACCCAAAAAGCCATAATAAAATATAAGATAATAGGCGAGCCAAAAGTCAAAAACGAAATATAGATAAACCACATACGAATTCGGGAAATAGAGATGTTGAAGCGTTCACCTAATGCAGTGCAAACACCGAATAACTTTAACTCCAATGAATATCTAAACTCTCTCACAACACAAATATAAAAAAAATGCTTCCAAAAGTAGCATTTTTCATTTAATTTTTAACAAAGTGTAAAATTAGTTCATTTTATAATACGTATCAGTATTAGTAATAGTGTTACCATCAGCATCTGTTCCGGTTATTGGTACTGAAAAATAAAGTCCACCGCGATTTTGTCTGTATACACGCAATTGATGACGGAGTGTATTTCCTCCAGGTCTGTATAAGCGTATTTCATTGCGATTAATATCGTATTCAAGTTCAAATTCCTCTACATTATTGAAAATATCGTTGTAATTCCACCAATATAAATAGCCATCATTGGTGATTTCAACTTTGTAATTGCTCGATTGATAACCATTGAGCTTCCATATTCCAGTCAACTCCGCTTGTGGGATAGGTTCCTGTCTAACGCAACTGATAGTAAAAATGCTGATTACGAGTAAAGTGATAAGGCTTTTCATGGTTGGAGCGTTTTAAAGTGTTTAATAATTGGTTCTTATTTCTTTGACGATTTATAATCTCAAAGTTTAGTTGTTATTTATAAATTTTTTGTTAAGAGAAAACTGCTAATTCCCTTCCAAGTATATTATGAAGCTTGATTATCAAGATAAAAGTTAGCAATTTCTCAACTAATTTTCGCCTTTTCTTTAACCCCTAAAAAACTATTCTATTCATTATCTTTGCGCTTCAATACAAAATTATGCAACAAAACGAACCAGCTCAAAATCAACTTAATATTGAATTATCTGAAGAATTAGCAGAAGGAATCTATTCAAACTTGGCCATTATAACACACTCAAATTCAGAATTTGTAGTTGACTTTATTAATGTGATGCCAGGTGCACCAAAAGCAAAAGTAAAATCTCGCATAGTACTTACACCACAACATGCTAAACGTTTATTGAAAGCTTTAGCTGAAAACGTAAAAAAATTCGAGCAAGTTAATGGTCCAATAAAAGATATCGAACCCGTTTCAATCCCTATGAATTTTGGCGGTCCTACCGCGCAAGCCTAATTAATTTATGACAGAAAAAATACTCATTCTCGACTTCGGATCTCAATACACTCAACTGATAGCACGCAATATCCGCGAACTCAATGTGTATTGTGAAATCGTACCATATTATACACCTATAGTATACGATGATTCTTTAAAAGGGATTATCCTATCGGGAAGTCCGGCCTCAGTCAATGACGAAAACCCTCCAATGGTTGATGTTCATGCAATGAATGCCAAATTACCTGTTTTGGGTATTTGTTATGGTGCACAATTGACCACTAAACTATATGGCGGCAAGGTTGAAAAATCTTCTTCTCGAGAATATGGTCGAGCGAAATTAAGTACAATACACCACGAACATGCAATTTTGGATGGTGTAACAGAGGATAATCAGGTATGGATGAGTCATGCAGATACAATAACCCAATTGGCAGAACATTCAGTTGTCATAGCAGAAACAAATTCTATTCCAGTGGCCGCTTTTAGTATACAAAATACACCCAATCCGCTCATTGGCCTTCAGTTTCATCCAGAAGTTACGCACTCTGATAATGGCAAAACTATTATCAAAAACTTCGTAGAAGGCATTTGTGGTTGTCATCATGAATGGACAGCTGCTAGCTATATTCATGAAACGGTGGCGGCTATTCAAAAACAAGTTGGCGACCAAAAAGTTGTCATGGCATTAAGTGGTGGTGTAGACAGTACAGTGGCTGCAACTTTGATTCACAAAGCAATCGGCAAAAATTTATATTGTGTATTTGTAGACAATGGTTTGCTTCGTAAAAACGAATTTGAGCAAGTCATGGAAGATTATAAACAACTTGGACTCAATATTATAGGTGTTGATGCTACAACATTGTTTTATGATAGATTAAAAGGGGTATCCGACCCAGAAGGCAAACGAAAAATTATAGGCAATTCCTTTATAGACATTTTTCAAGAGGAAGCACTCAAACTAAAAGATATTCATTTTTTGGGTCAAGGAACTATTTATCCAGATGTGATTGAAAGTGTATCTGTCAATGGACCTTCGGCTACCATAAAATCGCATCATAATGTTGGTGGTCTTCCCGAAAAAATGCATATGCAATTGGTGGAACCTTTGCGGTCATTATTCAAAGATGAAGTACGACGTATAGGCACAGAACTCGGCCTTCAACCAAATTTTATACAGCGACATCCTTTTCCAGGTCCTGGTTTAGGTATTCGTATTTTGGGTGAAGTCACTGCAGACAAAGTCAAACTCTTGCAGGAAGCTGACGATATTTATATTCAGCAACTCAAAGATCATAATCTTTACCACAGTATATGGCAGGCAGGCACAATTTTATTGCCAGTACAAAGCGTAGGTGTAATGGGCGACGAGCGTACTTACGAATTTACTGTTGCACTCCGTGCAGTGACGAGCGTGGACGGTATGACTGCAGATTGGGCACATATCCCATATGAGGTATTGGCTTCTATTTCAAACGAAATTATCAATAAAGTAAAAGGAATTAACCGTGTGGTTTATGATATTAGTTCTAAACCTCCTGCTACCATTGAATGGGAATAACCCTATTTTTGTAAAACAATAAATAAACCTAATATGAAACGAATTGTATTTCTAGTTCTATTCATCGGCAGTATACAGCAACTTGCAGCACAGCGTGGCGCATTGGTTGTAGAAAAAAAATCTGATGATGAGGCAAAAGTATTTTCGTATCCCAAACCGATTAAAAAAGATCGATACAATGTAGCTGTTTTAACGCCATTGTATTTAGATTCAGTCGATTTGGGCAAAAATCTGACTCAGATTCCAAAATTCATGATGCCTGGAATTGATTTTTATCAGGGTGTGATGATTGCAACAGATACGCTTAAAAAACAAGGTTTCAAACTTGATTTGTATATTTATGATAGTAAATCTTTGTACTTAAACGTAAAAAACTTAATTGAATCGGATAAGCTCGATTCCATGGATTTAATTATAGGAAATGCCAGCATTAGTGACCTTAAATTGTTGGCAGATTACGCCAAAAAGAATTTAATTAATTTTGTTTCTGCAGTTTCACCATCAGATGCAGGACAAGAATTTAATCCGTATTTCACCATACTTCAACCACGTTTAGCCTCTCATATTGAAAAAATGCACAAACACCTCATAACTAAATACCCTGAGGACAATGTCGTTTTTGTACATCGAAATCAAAGTGCCGAAAAAAATGCTTTAGGCTATTTTAAATCTGATATATTAAATACCCTTCCAAGTCGATTTTCGGAGATGGAAATGAACAGTGATGATATCAATATCAAACAATTGTTATCCAAAATAGATACAAATTACAACACAACTATTGTACTCGGAATTTTAGATGCCTCAGTTACCTATAAAACGCTGAAAGCCTTACAACCATTGGGTAAAAGACACAAACTTAAAGTGTATTGCATGCCAACTACTGAAGCCATTAAAGCTCTTGGTAAGACAGAAGAATTTCCAGATTTGGTGACGTTTTATACTACATCATACATAATAGATAAAATTACACCCGCTAGTTTATACATCACTAAAGAATATAAACGAAGAATGGGAAGTACACCATCTGATGTGGTATATAAAGGTTTTGAAAGCTTATACTTTTTTTCAAATTTGATGAAGAAATATGGTATACCATTCAATGAACGAATTGGTGATAATGCTTATACTTTTATCACACCATACAAAATAGTACCAGTGAAAGAGAAAGGTGAAGTTAAATTTTTTGAGAACAAATTTTTGTATCTTGTTCGGTATGAAGATGGAATTATGACATACGAATAACTGTGATTACTTTTTCATAATCTTAATCTCCACACGTCTATTTTTCGAACGAAGTTCTTCTGTACTTTCATCTATATTTATTTTTTTAGAACCTCCATATCCTTTAAAACTTAGTCTATGTTCTTCTATGCCATGTTCAATTAAATATCTGTAAATTGCACTAGCACGTGCTACAGATAGATCATTACGATCAGTATCCCAATCATAACCATCTGGCTGATATGTTGTGCAACACACATGGCCTTCTATCTGAATCTCCAAACTTGGATGTTTGAGCATTAAATGTATCAAACGTTGTAGTTCAGGATAGGACTCGAATTTGAGTACATGCCTACCTCCCCAAAAATACATATTTTCGAGGACAATATTTTCGCCGACATTGATGCGTTGTATGTCTATAGGTTTGATAATATTGTTAGTATCAATTGATTTGAAAGTTTTACTTTGGGTACTTGTATTGAATTGTATTGAATCATTCTTTGATATCATTCTTGTTGAATCATTTAAATTTGTATTTGGCTTAATCACTTCATTTAAATAAAATGTCACTTGGGCCCTTCGATTCAATTGTCGTTCTATTTCAGTATCGTTAAATGCAACTGGCTTGTCTTTACCATAACCTATGCACGTTTTAATTGCAGATTTATCGATGCCATTGGTTGTAAGAAAACGTTTGACTTCATTTGCACGTTGATTAGATAAAGTATAATTGTATTGTTTAGAACCTACACTATCGCAATGCGCTTCTATCAGCACTCGATGAATCGAATTAGAATGTATCAATTTGACCAATTGCAGCATAGCAGTATCCTTTAAATCTGATTGATTAAAATCAAATAATACAGTATACTGTGTTTCTTGTGCATGTAATTTCAGCACAAAAAAGTAAAGTATCGATAAAATAGATATGCATTTCATCATCCTTGTTCAAAGATAAAAGATAATCCACTAGATTTGCCAACTAAATTACAAAATATGAATTCTAAAAAGCCGTCAGATTCCATTAGTACCATGAGTCAACTTGTATTACCCAACGACACCAATACACTTGGCAACCTCATGGGTGGACAATTAATGCATTGGATGGATATCGCAGCAGCAATGGCTTGTATGCGCCATTGTAATTGTCCCGTAGTTACAGCTTCTGCAGATAATATATCGTTTGAAAACCCAGTACGATTAGGCAATTTAGTAACCATCGAAGCTAAGGTAACACGTGCATTCAATACCTCTATGGAAGTCTATCTTAAAGTACATGGAGAGGATATTCCTACTCAATTTAAATATTTATCCAACGAAGCCTACATGACCTTTGTAGCCTTGGACCCAAATGGCAAACCGCGTCATATACCTGAATTGGTACCCGAAACTGAGGAAGAAACACGCCGTTATGAAGGGGCATTGCGTCGTCGTCAATTGAGGCTGATATTGTCTGGCAGAATGAAACCTGACGAGGCAACCGAACTTAAAAAATTGTTTGTGGAAGATATAATAGCGAAATAAAAAGGGATAGGCTTAAAAAAGGAGCAGTCTCTGTTTAGACAAACCGAGACTGCTTTAACCCCTAACCAAATCAACCTATGAAAAAAATTTATTTTCTAAAGCAAAGTTAAGTTGGGATTTGGAATTAAAAAAAAAAAAATGAAAATTTAATATTAAAAAGTAGATAGTTGTGTAAATTTTAACTATTCGCAATCAATAAATCTAAAAAGGCGTTATATTCGATGTGTAAAACAAAAAATTATGCCTAAGATTCTTACTTTATATGTATTACTCTTTATAATAATACTGTCGTCTTGTACTGAGAACACTTCAAAGATTACAACTTCAAATAAAGCATTGGATCAATTATTTGATTCTTACTGGGAAAAACGCTTACAACTTTTTCCATTAGAAGCAACAGCAATTGGCGACAATAGATACAATGATTTGTTACCTATTTCAATTTCTTCATCCTATAGAGATACATTAAAAGCATTCTATGCTGATTTTTTACAACAATCAAAACAACTCAACACTTCGCTCAATGATGAAGATAAAATAAGCAAAGAATTATTTGAATATGAACTAGGTATTAATATAGAAGCATTGAACTTCCCCACCCATTTGACACCAGTCAATCAATTTTGGAGTTTTATGCTTGAATTCCCTCAATTGGGAAGCGGTGATGGTAATCAACCTTTTAAAACACCACAAGATTATGAGCATTTTTTAGCCAGAATGCAAAAATTTCCAGCTTGGATAGATACTGCCATTACAAATATGCGCTATGGAATTGGTAACGGCTATACCATACCAAAACCATTAGCAATGAAAGTAGTACCGCAACTACAAAGTGTCATTACAACAGACGCGACTAAAAACATCTTTTATCAATGTGTCAATAAAATGCCTTCGACTTTTTCTATCGAAGAACAAAATAGAATAAAGCAAGCCTATCAATACGAAATAGGCAAAAGTATCATACCTGCTTATGCTAAATTAAAGCGATTTTTGGAACAAGATTACATTCCTGCATGCCGAAACTCCCATGGCATATCAGCTTTGCCAAATGGTAGTGCATATTATCAATATTTAATTAAACAATATACCACAACAAATCTCACACCAGACAGTATCTATAATTTGGGTCTCAAAGAAGTAGCCTATTTAAAATCTGAAATGGAAAAAGTGAAAAATCAGGTTGGATTTACTGGAGATTTACCTGCTTTTTTTGAGTACATCAATAAAGACCCTCAATTTTATCCTTTTACCACTGCCAAAGGTGTATTAGATAGTTTTTGGTCCATCCAAAAAATAGCAGCTCCACATTTAAAAACAATTTTTGAAACTTCACCAAAAACCCCTTTCGAAATAAGACAAACTGAGGCCTATAGAGCAGCAAGTGCTAGTGCAGAATACAACGCTGGTAGCGAAGATGGTACGCGTCCAGGCATATTTTATGTTCCAATCCTTGATCCTAAAAAATTCAATATTGTCGGCATGGAAACACTTTTCTTGCACGAGGCAATACCTGGGCATCATTACCAAATTTCATTACAACAAGAAAATAAAAACTTACCTCAATTTAGGAAATTCTTGGGTTACAGTGCTTATGCTGAAGGATGGGCTTTGTATACTGAAACATTAGGTAAAGATCTACATTTATACTCCAACCCATACCAATATCTTGGACATTTAAGCGACGCAATGCATCGTGCCATTCGATTGGTGGTGGATGTAGCCATTCACACAAAAGGCATGAGTAGAGAAGAAGCCATTCAGTACATGATGACAAATGAACGCATTTCGGAAGCTGAAGCCACAGCTGAAATAGAGCGTTACATGGCTATACCTGGTCAAGCATTATCGTATAAAATAGGTCAGATCACTATATCAGGAATTCGCTCATCATGCGAAAAAGACCTAGGCACACGTTTTAATTTGGCTTCATTTCATACCCAACTCCTCAATGGTGGAAATATGCCTTTAGAAGTTTTGGCTAAAAAATTAGAACGTTGGAAAAAGTCGTTCTAAATTGCAATTAATAAAAATTCAAACAGTGCGTTTCGTTCCAGAGTTTATTGTACAATTTTTCACCAAAGGAAGCACACTCTACAAAGAGTTGCAAACCATGTTGGGTTTTACACCTTCAAACTTGGCTTTATATGAATTAGCATTATGCCACAGATCCAACAACAACAATGCTACTGAAAACAATGAACGTTTAGAATTTTTAGGCGATGCCATACTTGGAGCAATTATAGGTGAACATTTATTTGTCAAATATCCGACTAAACCTGAAGGCTATTTGACCGATATGCGTTCAAAAATAGTCAACCGAAAAACACTGAATCAAATCGCATTAAAAATTGGATTAAAATCCCTAATGAAATTCAACGAACAAGACTATCATTTACGCGATTCACTCATTTTTGGCAACGCATTAGAAGCATTAATTGGCGCTATATATATCGATAAAGGTTATTCAGTCACTCGTACTTTTGTACGTAAGCGCATCATGATTCCATTTGTAGATATTGAATTGCTAGAAAATCTAGAAGTCAATACCAAAAACAAATTGATAGGCTGGGCAAGCAAACAAGGTAAAAAAATAGACTTTATTGTCCTTGAAGAAAAACTGGAAAGAGGTCGAAAAAAATTTACCATTGGAGTCAAACTAGACGACGATATCATTGCAACTTCATCAGCTGGGAATAAAAAAGAAGCAAGCAAAATTGCTGCAGATGAAGCCATCAAATTATTGGCTATTACAAACTAATACCAATAGTAATTATAAATGTTGTTGTTTTATTGCATAAATATAAAACACAAGCATTGCTAAATTGAGCAATTGTAGACCGTAATAAGTGAATTTAAATTGTTTACTATAATACGTGTGTCTTAAAAATGTCCCCACCGAAAGTACAAATACAAGTCCAAAAGGGATTAAAACTTTAGAGAAACTAGCCAACTCTTTGAGCGGAATCCATTCATTAAATGTAGGATTAGCTAGAGTTATAAAGAATAAATTAAATAAAACCAAAATCATTGGTGCAATTCGAAATTCCATTGAGCGAAAATACATGTAAAAGTTGTAAATTTGCAGACTGAGATTTAGTAACTATAATAATAATGTAAAAAGTTAACTGAATATTTAAAACAAAAAAACGGGGCCGCCCGGTTTTGACAGCGTAGGTCTTTGAGAGTGTAAGCATGTCGTGCGTTGGATAATTAGCACGTTAATCTGAATATTCAAAACTCAAACGGCGATACACAATTCGCAATGGCTGCTTAATTTTAGGCACCCATTTACAGGTCGTTCATTTCGGGTAGATTTATAACCTACGTTGAACCGCCTTCACCAGAGAATATAAATTGCTGTAAGATTAGGCTGTGCTTCTTACTTAAGAAATATCCAGCTAAGGATTATATTGGTTTGTTTTGCTCCGGTACAATCACAAAAACTAATGCAAAAATAAGCATGTAGAAAGCTTTTGACGAATATGTTTGGACAGGGGTTCGACTCCCCTCGGCTCCACAAAAGCAGAATGAGAAAGAGAGTGAGAATGAATTTAATTCATTTTCTTTTTCTTTCCCAATCTTTTTTTAATATACGTTGTGAATGAATGTCAGAATTTCAAAGTAATCACTTTTTCAGCGATAAATAAAGTTCGATTTTAAAAATATTCCGTTTGCATATGAATAAAGGCTGTCTCTTAAGTAAAATAGCACCTTTGAGAATCGCTTAACAAAAATATTCTACAATATTCTACCAAATAAAAAGAGGCACCTCCACTTTTGAGTCATTCGTATCATTATAAAAATTCACGAAATAGTTGTTATGTCTATAATCGCGAGGAATTCGGTTTATTTGTTTGGTTAACCCCTACGTGTTATTCTTTTCAAACTTAATTCCTTAAATAATAGTGAATAAGCAAAAACTGCAAAGATGAAAACGAAGCAGTATTTCTTTAATTCAATAAAATATTCGAAAAACTAGTTAAACTAAAATCCGTATACGGCCCTTAGTTTTATAAATCTGGGAGTACCAGCAGTGTAGTGCACTTCAGTAACTGGCATTGTTTCATTCTTTAATTGGCTTTCTGTTTCAAATTGTGCTTCGTTCCATTTTTTATTAAACAAATTTTCTGCAGAAATTGAAAACAAAATTTTCTTAAAGGAATATTCTATTACACCATCAAATAGAGTGTATCCTTTTGCAACGCTCGAATAGTCTTCGTTCGCAGCTCTATCACCCAGATAGCGATAACGTACGGATGTTTTTAATCCAAAAGGAGTTTTAATTGCAAGTCCACCAATGCTTGTAATTGTAGGAGCGAGAGGAATTCTATTTTCGCTAATTGCGACACCTAAGCTGCGGGGATTTGCATAATTAAAATCAGCATCGGCATAAAGCCATTTTGATATATCGTATCGAATTCCTAGATCAATGCCAACACGTTTAGAAGAGCCCCCAGCTTCAACAACAGCTTCATCACCTACATACACAAACTCCTGCTGGAGGTATAATCCCCAAAACGAAACTGACATGTACATTTTATCCATTGGTTTAAAATGAGAACCAAATTCAGCACCATAAGCAGCTGGTAAAATCTCCTTTCCGTTTTGTGCAACCACTACCCGAATATCATTTGAATGAAAACTTTTACCGGACAATAAAAAGAATTGCAATGACTCATTTGGAGTGTAATAAAAATTCAGTTTTGGACTAAAAACAGCTTTTTTAACATCCTGTCTGTTATATCCCAATGTGTCTAGTTTATTGTTATAGTCAAAAGCAAATACATCCTGACGCAAGCCTGCATTGATTCTGAAGTGATTTCCAAAATCAATATTTTCATCAATGTAAACTCCAGCATTTAACTGATGAATGTCTCCCAGTGAAATATTATTTAAAAATATATTTCTGCGTTTTACATGACTCAGTTCAGAATTTTTGATATCATCATATCTGAGTTGAACGCCAATTTCTGTATTGAAAAAAATCTTGTTTATTTTTCTTTCAAAATTATAAGAGCCTTTGTATCCATAAATATTTCTGTCTTCTTTCTGATTTATTCCATCACCATTCACTGTATCATTTTTGTAAAAAGTAAAGTTTGAAAACAAATCAAATTTGTAATGTGAAAAGAAGAGCTGGTTCCTAAAATAGTCCCCTTTATCAGTTCTTGTAGTAAGCATCAGATTCGCATTTAATCTTGATGTTTTGCCACCTTCGCTGTTATCCACACTTCCAAACCTTGTCATGCTAGCATTTGCTACAGCACGATTAGGTATTTGACCAGAGGCATTCCATAAGCTTGAGAAATTTGAAACTTGAAAGGACAGCATTTGATTTTCTGCAATAGCACCGCTGTATTTAGCAAAAAGATTAATACGATTCAGGTTATCAGGACTTTCAAAAAATCCTCTTTTAAAAAAATACTCACCTGCAACAAATAAGTTTTGATTTTTTTCTCTTGCTTTTTCACCTAACAGATTAAGCATGGTAAGCATTCTGTAATGTCCAAAGCGTCCGGCTTCCAGCGAAACAGTATTATTATCAAGTCGGTTTTTTGTTTGAAACTGAATAGCACCTGCAGTACTGAAGTCACCAATAGATGCATTGTACGGTCCTTTCTTTACATTTACCTTTTCAATAGTTTCAGGTATTACAAAGTGCAAATCCGCATATCCTTGTCCATGAGCATGCGACACCATATTGACTGGCATGCCATCTACTGACAAATTAATATCCGTACCATGGTCGCAGTCAAAACCACGCAGAAAAATCTGCTCAGCTTTACCACCTCCTGCATGCTGCGCTATGAACATACCTGGTACAATACGCAATATATCCTGTGCATTGTTTACGGGACGTGTTGCAATATCAATTTTAGAAATCACATTCATGTTTACTTTCTGGTCAGATACAATTTTTACCTCTTTCAAACTGTTTGCTTCCGCTTCAAGATAAATATTCAAATCTGTAGTTTCATGATTTTTTACTGCAACAGTAATTTCTTTTTTCTTGTATCCAAGTATGGAAATATGTAAAGTATGATTGCCTTCTTCCAAATCAGTAAATTTGAATATGCCTTCTAAATCTGTAGTTGCTATGGTACCTGCTTTATTGAGTTGAAGTTGTACATATTCTAAAGGAAATTTTTGTTTGCCGTCTAGAATAGTGCCTTTGATAGTCCCGTTGTGAGCCATTAAAATTTGAACAGAAAATGTAAATATTAAAAGGTAAAATAGTTTTTTCATGGTATTGTTTTTTTAAAAGTTTTAAATAAAAAAGATTCGTTGAAAAGTCCAAAAAAGTGATGTAAGAGCTATAGCTATGTTCGAAGGAATTACGATACGGTTTCGATACCACACTTTTTCAGAAAATAGTTTCGATACTAAAAAGTACATGACAATTATTACAGTCAGTTGCCCTAGCTCTACGCCCACATTAAAGCTAACAAGTGCGGTAGCGAATGAATAAGAAGGTAATCCCAGCTCGCTTAGCGCACCAGCAAATCCCATACCATGCACTAATCCAAATAAGAACACCATAAGCATACGCCAGGGTTTTATTTTGCTTGTATAAATATTTTCAAGCGCAAGTAAAAAGATAGAGATGGCAATGAGTGGTTCAATAATATTAGCGGGGGGTGTAATAATGCCATACACAGCAAGAGCAAGGGTAATAGAGTGTGCAAGGGTAAACATCGTGGCTTGCAAAATAATTTTCTTAATGCTTGTATTGAGAAAAAATACGCAAAGTATAAACAGTACATGGTCGAAACCGTAAGGCAAAATATGTGTGAAGCCAAGCTGCAGATACTTACTTATCACTTCATCATCTTTCATCTTATCTAACTGATAATTGATGGTATGGGCATGAGAAGCATGCACCGCCAACGCCAAAAAAATTCCTGTGGCAATTATTTTTTTCATCTCAAACAAATTTTTTATTGTTATTTGGTTGCTACTTGCATATTCAAGGCAACGTTCAAGATTTGAGCATCTATTTCAGTATTGATCGCCAGCGCTCTTGTTTTGTATTCTTTTGCTTTAATTTCGTCTGATGTGGCATCAAAAATTAAATAGGCTTTATATAATGTATTGGCATTATTTACATTTGTTATCAATGAGCTTTCAATATGCTTGCGTGCATTTGCATAATCCTTTTGCAAAAAATATATCCAGGAAACCAATTCATTTGCATCAATATTTTTGGGACGCATAGAAAGATCTTTTTGAGCATAAACAAGTGCTTCCTTTAATTGATTTGCGTGCAAATAGCCCTCGGATAATTCTCTATTTCCATTATGTTTGGCGAGGGACTCTTTTTCATTCTCTTTTTCGCCGTCCTTTAAAAGTTTCAGTACATCGTTGTTAATTTCGGTTGCTTTAGTAATGTCTCCTTTTAATTGATGTAAGTTACCCAATAGCGTTACAAAAGAAGACTCGCTTAAATTTCGAATGGCCTTTTCGCAATGCTCGATGGCAGTATCATATTGTTTTTGAGCGCGTGCCAGCTTCGCCAGTCCAATTTCTGCATAGGGGTAGTTTGGTCTGTGGAACAAAGCACTTTCATACATTAATTTTGCAGAGTCAAGTTTTCCAGTGCTTAAGTATAGATCTCCAAGGTTTACTCTTGCCCATTCAGTGGCCTCATATCCTGAAGGGCCCGCGTCAACTGCCATTTTCATAGCTACCTTTGCGCCGTCATTGTCGCCAAATATTTGTCTAATGTAAGAGACTCTTGAATAAGAACGAAGATCTGGACGAATACTCATCATTTTGTCGCACATATTCACAGCTTCTTGATAGTTTCCCAGTTCAACATTAGCGTCCACCAAAGCCCCATAAATATCTGCATTATATGGATTGAGTATTACCGCTTCTTCAGCAATTTTTTTGGCATCTGTAAATTGATGTAGAGAAAGTAGCACAGATGATTTGCTTGTTAACGCTTGAAATCGGTCATCACTATTAACATTGGTTTTTTCTAGAAGATTATTGATCAAAAGCAAGGCTGCTCTATAGTAGTAGGTTTGGTTGCCACCTATCCTTGCTTCATTTAGATATAGCGCGATCAGATTTATACGAGCTGTATTGTCATTGGAATCTTTTCCGATAGCGGTTGTTTGCTCTTTGAATTTCTTTTTTACGTTTTCCCACTCAACTGATTTCCCAATTGTATCCTGCCTTTCAAGTAAGGCAGAGTATATATTTGTCTGGGAGTTTGCAGAATTGCACGCACTGTAAGTTATAGCAATTATAGTTAGAATAAGGATTAACTGCGAAATTTTTAAATTTTGTTTCATGTGTGTTTGTTTTAGATACTTACGATTACCTTTTGATTTTGGATTGGAAATTGCTATTTTTTTTGGTGAGCGTCATATTGTTCGTGAAAGACTCTTTTACAAAATATAAAAATGAAGCACGATGTAAGCCTACCATTGAACAATACAAAAAAACCATTTGCTAATCCGATTATAATTTTAAATGAAACAATTCATCTTATGTTCAATTGAATTACAATTGAAAATCTAGATCAGCACTCACGTACTATAAAATGAAAAAAGCCTGCAAGATTTTTTCTCGCAGGCTTTCCCTAAATAATAATTTCGAACGGATTAATACTAGTTTTTTGTCATTTTTAAACTCTTAATTACCTTACCAGCGCTAATTGCTTTGGCTATATAATTTCCTGTTGGCAATGATCCGCTATTCCATATGATAGTGTTTTCCCCTGCATTGTATTCTCCATCAACAGCTATTAACACTAATCTTCCTTGCATATCATAAATTTCTATTTTAAATTTTTCTGATTTTTTTAGCATGAATTTAAATGTAATATCATTTACAAAAGGATTAGGATAGCAGGTGACCGTTAAGTTTGGAGAGCTGATTCCAAGTATGCCTAAAGGACCAGCATTTAAACAGGCTGCCTGCGTAAACGAAGTGGCTAATCCACCTCCATCACCTGTGCCGCGCCAAGGCATTTGCACATAAGGGAAGGTAGGGCTGAAGGATATATCATTGCTGTCAATACCTGTGCTGTAGCCGAGTACGCCTACTAAATCTGGTGTCACAGGATTAGGTCCCCCAACGATATAATCGTCGTACCACAAACCAATAGCAGCAAGTACCACGCCTCCTA
>Ga0247831_1005640_pt1 | contig 15444 bp, 7 predicted proteins | sample LaCruzMarch2015__9_FD_192406 | JGI IMG/M metagenome (GOLD analysis project Ga0247831, IMG submission 192406) | Freshwater microbial communities from meromictic Lake La Cruz, Castile-La Mancha, Spain - LaCruzMarch2015_1m | ecosystem: Environmental > Aquatic > Freshwater > Lake | place: Spain... | reverse complement strand
AGGCACCGCCTCGGCGCATATCAGCTACACCAACCGTGACTTTGGCACTCTGGTGCCGAACGCGGCCCCCGTGACCATCTCCAATCAGACCGTCACTGGCAACTATGGCTGGGCAGACGGCACGGACGATGACAACGCCGATAGCCACAAGGTGCGCTACTATCGCTTCACCCTGGCGGCACCCGCCTATGTCACTGTCAGCTTCAGCGGGTCCACCAATGGTGGCACCCGTGATGGCACGATCAAGCCAGGCTTCTCCATCTACCAAGGGCTCGCTCACGTTGCACCGATCACGACAGCTCCCGGCAGTGCTGACTATGACACATCGCGTATCTCGATGGCTTATCGTGCTCAGCTCGAAACCACACTGGGCCATCCGGTGGAAGGCTGCTTCCATGCGCTGAAGAACTGGCGCATCGGTGGTGACAATCAACCGGGCCCGACCTTTGATTTCGATGCTGCGGACGGTCTCAGCACCTTCGTGTTCAAGGGCTACGCGGCTGACGGCGACTCGACCTTGTTCGGCTCTACTCCTGGTATCATTGGCGACGGCAATGCCAACGGCACAATCACGAAGTCGATCTACCTCCAAGCCGGTAATTACACAGTCGCCGTGGGTGGCGTGAACTATGCTGGCCAGACGCCGACGCCGGATGCGACCATCTATGGTCTCGTCGGCACGATCTCTGCCACGGCCTTCAGCTACACGGCGGGTGATCCCGCTGCCGGTGGGATTGGCTATCAGCATCAAGTGGTGCTCGATAACAAGTCCACAGGTGGATTCAGCAGCCATGTCGGTGCCTGGAGCTGGGAAGACGACTCCCTATTCAATGCGGGTGCAGGCGAGCCTCCGGTAGGCTGGACGCACACCTCGAACTGGGTGGCGGTGACGCTGCAGCAGGAGTGCTTGCTGACGGTGACCATGAAGCGGGACAACGCCGTTCCCTGGGTTAGCGGTTCGAATCCTGACCCAAACCAGATGGCCGACACGACCTCCATGTTCCCTTCGTTCACCCTCTGGCGCAGCTGGGATAATGACGGAGACGACGACCATACCTACAACAACCGTGGCAATGTCGCTTGGGCCGAAGACTTGAGCTACATCCACCATGTGGATAACAGCACGGAGACGGAAATCACGCGCACGTATTATCTGCCAGCCGGTCAATACACCATGGCTCTGGGCAGCAACGCACCCGCGACGAATTCCCTTCGTCAGGGCTACAGCATCAACTTCACCACCAACAAGACCGCCGCAGCAGATCCTGTGCTGGCGGCAGGCGGCGTGGGCTATGCCCGCACGGCCATTGTGGACGCTGGTGACACCGGTAACTTCTCCGCTCATGTGGGCGCGTGGAGCTGGGAAGACAATGACTTGTTCGACGCGAATGCGGGCGAACCACCCGTTGGCTGGACCCACACCTCTCAGTGGGCTGCATTGAAGTTGAACCAAGAAGTGCTGTTCACCATCACAATGGAGCGCGATGCCAATGTGCCCTGGCCTTCCGCTTTGGATCCGAACCGGATGGCAGACACCAGCAGCATGTTCCCCAGCTTCACTCTGTTCCGTGGTTGGGACAATGACGTGGTGCCTGCCGACTTTAAGACACGCCCTGAGATCGTGGCAGCCTGGGCACCCTACGGCGGCGTGCCTGCCGACTTGGGCGACCACCACACCTACAACAACCGAGGCCGCGTGGTCTGGGCAGAAGACCTGACGTATGTCGATCACATCGACAACAGCACGTCGCCCACCATCAGCCGCACCTACCGTTTGCCAGCCGGTCTTTACAGCTTGGTCATGGGCAGCAATGCATCTTCCAATGACACGGATGAGCAGGGCTTCAAGCTGAGCTACAGCGCGGTGGCGGTGACGAGCAATGTGATCGCTGGTGATCAGCAAACGGGTGGTATTGGGTATGCCTACACGCTCACCGCTGGTGCAGGTGAAACCGGCACGATCAAGGACCACACCGGCGCGTGGAGCTGGGAAGATCAAGGCATCGCCCCTGGCGGTGGCGAAGGCTGGACCCATACCTCGAAGTGGGTGGCTCTGAACCTCAAGCAACCTTGCACCTTTAGCATCACCATGGCGCGCGACGCCACCGTGCCTTACTCCGGCACGGGCAATGTTGGTGGCTTTGCCGCGATTGATCACATGTTCCCGTCGATGAGCATCTATCGCGGCTGGGATAATGACTTGATGCCTGCCACCGTGGCCACGGAGCTCAGCTATCCTGATCCGCTGACTGCCAATGACCACCACACCTACGCGAACCGCGCGAACATCGTCTGGGCGGAAGACCTGAGCTATCTGGACCACATCGACAACAGCACGGCCGAAACCGTGACTCGCTCATGGACACTGCCAGCCGGCAACTACTCGTTAGCGCTGGGCAGCAATTCGCCTTCCGATACCAGTCCTCCACGTCAGGGCTTCAGCTTCAGTTTCACCACCAGCGCGCCACAGTTCGTGCCGCCAGTGATCACGAAGCAGCCGAAGAGCTTGGTCTTGAATGCTGGTTTAAAGGCCGTGTTCACGGTCGCTGCCACTGGCCCGAATGTGGTCTATCAATGGCAGAAGGATGGCGATGACATGGATGGCGAAACTCAGCCCACGCTGACGGTTGATCTCATCGTTCCCGGTGATGCGGGTGCCTATCGCTGCATCGTCCGCAACGCGGCTGCCGTCATCAATAGTGACGTGGCAAGCCTGACCGTTGTCAGTAAGCCCAATGTCGTTGGCCCGCTTAATCTGCCAGATGCCATGCTGGGCGAGCTGATTAACGTGCAAGTCACAGCCACCAACAACCCGACTGCTTTCAAGCTGACGGGCAAGCTCCCCATGGGCGTGACCTTCAATGCCAAGACGGGCCTCCTTTTTGGACGTCCGTCCACGACTGGCAGCTTCCCAGTGACCATCGTGGCCAGCAATGTTGCGGGCACCGGTGCCGCGCAGAGCGACACCTTTGTGGTCAATGCCCTGACAGCAGGCGCGGCAGGCAGCTACACAGGTGCCATCGCTCGCTCGGCTTCGCTGAACGAGTTCCTTGGCGGCTGTATCACGCTCAACACCTTGCCAACGGGTGGCCTGACAGGCAGCCTGAAGCTCGGTAAGATGACCTATCCTCTGATGGGTTCGCTCTCGGTGCCTGCCCTGACTGGCAGCATCGCGGTGCCCCGTGTCGGCATGCCTGCAATCACCGTGGCCTTTACGATCAACGCTGCTGCGGGCACCGTGGCTGGCACCGTGACCGATGGTCTTAGCACCGTGCCCTTCAGTGCACGTCAGGCCGAGAAGGTTCCTGGCACTCTGGTGGGGAACTACACCACGGCGCTCCAGCTTGATCCCAACGATCAGGGCGATGTGACGGCTCCCCAGGGTCACAGCTTCGGCGGCTTCAAGGTCACCGCGACGGGGGCGGTCACTGGCGCGATCACACTGGCTGACAAGACGGTGGTCACGCTCGCGGGTCCCATCGAGAAAGGTGGCAATCTCACCATCTTCAAGCTGCTGTATTCGAACGCCGGTTCCTTCCTGGCCGTGTTGAACATCGACAGCACTGACAGCTTCAACTTGGTCGACAGCGAGGTGAGTTGGCTGAAACTGGCAGAGCCCACGGCATCCAAAGGCCGCCTCTACAAGGCAGGCTTCGGTCCGCTGGAGCTCACGACCATCGGTCGCAAGTATGTGATCCCGGCTAGCGGCATCGCGCTGAACCTGACGGCCAATGCGGCTGGCAATGCGAAGATCGCCTTCGCGGGAGGTGGGCTAGCCTCGGCCACCACGAATCCGAATGCGGACTCCATCGTCATCACGGCTGGCAGCCCGAAAGTCACCACCGTGTTGGCACCGAACCCTGGCATTGTCGCCCTGACGGTCACACCCGGCAGCGGTGCGGCGACGACTTTTGTGTCCGGCACCACGGGCTCGATCAAAGGTTCCTTCCAGCTCATTGATGCGGACACCACCGTCACCCCGAACAAGCCCATTACTCGCAAGGCGGACTACCAGGGCATGATCGTCGATGACGGTGTCGGCCAGAAGGCCTACGGGTTCTTCATCCTCGCGGAGATGCCAAGCGCGGGACCACCAAAGACCACCATCACCACCTCGAAGCAACTCTCCGGTAGCGTCGTGCTGGAAGCTAAGTAACACCTCACCCCAGGCTCCGGGGTCAGCTTGGCCCCGGAGCCTTTGGTTTATGAAACGACTTCTCTGCTCTGCTTTCCTCTCGTTTGCCTGTGCGGCCCACGCGCATCATGGCCTGGATTTCCTATTGGTTCAAGATGCCGCTCCCTCCGTGCCGTGGGCGGGCATGGTGTATGCGAATGCAGAGTGGTCGCAGACTGATTCGATCAACGTCGTTGAGACGGAAGCCGGGCTGCATCTGGGCATCACGTCCTGGATGTCCGTGGGGGTGAGCAATGCGTTTGAAGGCGAAGAGGATCAGTGGGACTGGTCGAACAGCGCGCCGTATGTGAGCCTCTCCTTGTTTCAATCCGAGGTCATTCCCTGGCTGCGTGTGGGCCTGCACGCTGGTTATTCCTTTGCTGAAGAAGCAGGTCCAACCACGGTGACGGTGATGACGCCTTTCACGGTGCCTGCCTCATCCGTGACAAGCAGCGATGTCGTCGTGGCGACACCTGTTTCATCGACCAGCAGTTCCTCCAAATCCAAGTCCAAGTCCGCGAGCAGCACAGGCTCGGGCAAAGCCATCAAGCACACCTCGGGTGGCGGTGGCGGCAGTGGGCCGGATGCTCCAGGCGGTGGTGCCGCGCATGATCATCCCGTGGCTGCCACATCGGCAGGCACGTCTGCTACACAGCAAGAGCAGACCGTGACGGTGCTGAAGCCCGTCGAAGTGCAGGTGCCCCCGGTGAGGCATCGCGGCATTCATCGTCATGGCGAAGAAGGCCTGACCGCACGGTTGATCATCGAGGCCGCATTGGGTCACCATGACAAGCTCATCTTCAACCTCATCAACTTCACCCCGCGCTATGGATACACCGGCTGGGGCTATGCCGCAGGCTGGCGGCATGAGTTCAACCATGACTTCGCCACTAGTGTGGAAGCCATTGGCGATTACGAGAGCACCGGCTATCAGCAGGCGGTGGTAGCCGCGCATTGGTCGCCCTGGCATTCCATGACATTCAAGCTCGGCCTTGGCGCGGGCTTGAGCGATGAGACGCCGGACTTCAGCGTGGTGACCGGGCTGGTCTATCGGTTTTAGTCACGACAGGGCTTGAACAAACTCATTGGCAGCGGCACCCTCGCCCCCAGCCTTCCCGCTCATGTCCCGCAGCCTGCTCGCCCTCATCATCGTCGCCTCGCTTGGGGCGGTTGTGCCTCAGCATCTAGCCCTGGGCTTCACGCACATCGTGCCGCATGGACTGGACCACGTGTTATTCATTCTCGGTCTGTTCTTCCTGTCGCGAGATGCCTACACGCTGTTGTTGCAGATCACGCTGTTCACGGTGGCACATTCGCTCACGCTATGCCTCGCGATGAAAGGCTTGATTGCTGTGCCCACTGCGGCTGTGGAGGTGGCCATTGCAGTGAGCATTGCTTTCATCGCGCTGGAGAATCTGTTTCAAGATCGGCTCAGCCGCTGGCGGCCTTGGTTGGTGTTTGGCTTTGGTTTGATTCACGGGTTGGGATTTGCCCACATCTTTGAAAAAGTGCCGGTGGAGCCTGGCCTCCTGCTGCCCGCCTTGTTCAGTTTCAATCTCGGCATTGAGCTTGGACAGATCGCGGTCGTGGGCATCGCCTTCGCGGTGGTCGCTGCCTGGTGGCGCTGCGAGTGGTATGCACGTTTCATCGCGCGTCCCTGCTCGGCCATGATCGCTGTGACGGGGCTCTATTGGGCGGTGGTGCGCAGTTTGTGACTTGACGCAGGAAGCCCAGCCGTCACACTTCGAGGCGTTGACTCCCGCGCCCACCAACCTCCGATGGCTTTACCTGCTGGCTTTGTTTCAGCTGGTGGCGGGACCATTGGTGCTGGTGACGGTGCTGACCTTTTGCGAGATCACGGTGCGTGAGGCGCCGACGCAGGGATTGACGGAAGCTCTGTCATCTGCCTGGCACAGCCCGGAGGTGCAGGCCTTGATGGAGAATGCCAAAGGTCTTCCAAACAACGATTCAAACGCACCCTTGCCTGTGGATTCCAGCAGGCAGGATGGCAAGAAGGTGATCTGGTCTGTGTGGCCAAAGCCTGCGCTCACAGGGCGGACAACGCTGGTCGAGGGCACTGCCGCCTTCGCGTGGTTGAGTGTCTGGACACCTGCGTGGCCCCAGGCACCGCCAGGGCCGCCACCACGAGTGGCGTAGTGTGAAGCCGTTGAAGCTTGGGGGCTGTACCCCCGGAGCTGCCCATCTCCATTCGTCAACCAGCGCGATGTTGGTCTTGCCGTGATGCTGCAGGTGAACTGCCAACGGTTGTTTTGCGCGCTCGCTTCGCTCTTCAAGCAGGGGGCTCTGACCCCAGCTACAACCCATCTCTTTTCTTCTATGAAACCGACTTTGCTACTCACTTCACTGCTACTCACTCTGCCTGCCATGGCGCAGGACACGACCACACCCGCCCCCGACACGACAACCATGATGGAAGTCGTGGTCACGGGCAAGGCCGAGGACCTTCTCGGCACGGCACCTGCCGCCTCCAAGGGCCAGGCCAACGCGCAAGAAATTGCCAACCGTCCCTACCTGCGTCGGGGCGAAATCTTGGAGACCATTCCTGGCGTGATCACCACGCAGCACGCGGGCGGTGGGAAGGCGAACCAATACTTCCTGCGTGGCTTCAATCTGGATCACGGCACCGACTTCGCGACCTCGCTGGACGGGATGCCGATGAACCTGCGCACTCATGCACACGGCCAGGGCTACACCGATTTGAACCCGTTGATCCCGGAACTGATCGAGCGTGTCGATTATGTGAAGGGCACCTACACCGCAGCCAATGGCGACCTGTCCACCGCAGGCAGCGCGGACTTCCGCACTTTCCATGTGCTGCCGCGCGATCTTGTATCCTTCGAGATTGGCGAGAACGCGTATTATCGCGGCTTGATCGCGGGCACGTTGAACTTCGATGTGAATGCGATGGCTCCGGCTGCATCCGCGAAGAGTCCAGGCAAGAATCCCGTCGCACCCGCTGCCAGCGGCGAGATCAACGCCCTGACCTATGCGCTGGAATACAACAGCTACGAGGGCCCCTTCGTGCTGTCGGAGGATTTCGCGCGGTGGAATGGCATGCTGCGCTGGTTCAAGGGCGACGAGGACAATCACTTCATCGCCACGCTCATGGGCTACAAGGCCGACTGGGCGTCGAGCGATCAGATTCCCAAGCGTGCCATCGACAGCGGATTGATTGATCGGCTGGGCTTTGTCGATCCCACCACGGGTGGCGAGTCGCAGCGCTACAGCTTGAATCTGGAGTGGCAGGAGCGGGTGGGGGATGTGGTCACGAAGGCCAATGTCTATGCCATCTACTACGACCTCGATCTGTTCAGCAATTTCACTTACTTCCTCGATTACCCGACGCTGGGCGATCAGTTCGAGCAGGCAGAGAGCCGTTGGATTCTCGGGGGCAATGTGTCCCGCACCTGGGAGAATCGGCAGCTCTTTGGTCACGAGGCAGAGTTCACCCTCGGCTTACAGACGCGGCATGATTTGATCGATGGCATCGGCTTGTATCGCACGCACAAGCGCGACCGCTTCCTGACCATTCGCGAGGACGACGTGTATGAAGCCAGCGTCGGCATCTTCGGCGAGAGCACCGTGAAGTGGACCGACTGGTTCCGCACGGTGGTCGGCCTGCGCGGTGACGTGTTCTATTTTGATAACAGCAGCAGCCTCGCCGCGAACAGTGGCGATGAGCTGGCCGGCATTGTGAGCCCGAAGGTCAGCGCCATCTTTGGCCCGTGGAAGGAGACCGAGTTCTACCTGAACTTCGGCACCGGCTTCCATAGCAATGACTCACGCGGCACCACTACCGTGATCGACCCGAATAGCGGTGAGCACATCCCCACCGTCGATCCGCTGGTGCGCACCATGGGCGCGGAGTTTGGCGTGCGCACGCAGATCGTCCCAACGCTGACGAGCACGCTGGCCTTGTTCTGGTTGGAGAGCGATAGCGAGCTGGTCTATGTCGGCGATGCCGGATTGAACGAGCCCGGCCCTGGCTCGCGTCGCTATGGCATCGAGTGGACCAACTACTGGCGGCCCACGGATTGGTTCAGCCTGGATGCCGAGGTCGCCATCACGCATGGTCGCTTCGTCGATGCCGGCAATGACGACTACATTCCCGTCAGCGTGCCGTTGATGGCATCAGCAGGTATCAATCTCGGAGCGCAGGGCGATGCCGAAGGCTTCTTTGGCAATGTGCGCATGCGGGCCTTTGACAGGCGTCCGCTAATCGAAGACAACAGCGTGAAGGGCAAGGATAGCTTCTTGATCAATGCAGGCATTGGCTACCGTCGCAAGAACTGGGAAGCCGCGATCGAGTGCCTGAACGTGTTTGATCGCCAGGACAACGACGTGGAGTATTTCTACACCAGTCGTCTTGCGCACGAGGCCGAGGGAGTGGATGACATCCACCTGCACCCCACCGAACCGCGCACCTTCCGCCTGCGCGTGACTTACAAGTTCTGATCCGTGATCGCCCCGCCCAAGACTAGCAACGCGCACCTGCTCTCCGCCTGGGGGGCAGGCGTCGCTTTGCTGTTTCTTGGCATCGGTCTGCACGGTGCAAGCACTCCACTGATGCCTCAGGACTCACGGTTGTGCCCAAGATCGACCTCGGCAGCGACATCATGATTGCCGAGTTAGACTCGCCTCCGGCAGCCTCTGCCGTGAAGATATTGATCCTTGCACGGAAGAGTCTCGACTTAGTGCGGATTTCACCCTTAGTCTTTTTAGCGAGAGGTCGCCGAGAGGTCGCCGAGAGGTCGCCGAGAGGTCGCCGAGAGGTTGCCGAGAGGTTGCCGAGGATACGCCAGACAGGGAGTGTTCAAAGTTGAGCCGCAACCCAAAGTTGACAACCTTGCTCCGAACAGAGCCATCAGTCCTGATCGAGCTAGGGATGTTACCTTTGTTCTTGAAAATCGGGTTAACCCGATTTGATGAGTTGCCCATCAAGTCCCCTCGAACTAAAACTTGACTGTCTTGCTCGGGAACTTGCCGTGCTCTTTTATGATCCAGTCCGCTCGCTACCTACTCATCGCCGCACTGATGGTTTCCATCGGGGCGCAGTGGGCTGTGTTGCAATCGGTGGCCTGGGTCAGCATGGCGGTGAGCTACTCTATAAAGGAAGGCTCGATCGCTACAGGCCTGAGCAAGACCTTCGATGGTGAGCATCCCTGTCCGCTGTGCTGCGCGGTCGAGAAGGGCACTGAGTCCGAGAAGAAGGACCCGAAGTCGAAAGATTCCAAGAAGCTGAAGCAGGACCTTTTCGCGAGTGAAGCTCGCGTTGTAGTGATTGAAGCCCCGAAGGAAGTTCGTCTGCCACAGGCAGCGAATGAGGTGGCTCTGGCGCGCTTGGCGGCTCCCGCCGTGCCACCGCCTCGATGCGCGTAGAGGGATGGGCATTCTGCTCGCTGCATTGCTAGATCAGAGCTGCGTCATTAATTGACGCGAGATTTCATTTCTAGCCGCTGTCCGCCATTGCTGACAGTGCTGCCATCTCTCTTTCAGCACCCCTTTGCACGTCGTCGTGTCCTCAAAGCCACGATGATCTGCGGCCTGTCTGGCGGCCGGTATCCACTGGGCAGGTGCGTGCATAGCCCGCCCGATGTTTCGGGTCAGTTTCATCGAGCGGGCAAAACCTTCACCTCAATCTCTTCTCATTCACCTCACTTTTCATGAACCGATACATTGCACTCCTAGCCCTTTGCGGAGCCGCGCTTCAGGCGCAAACATCTAGCACTCCTACCACACTGCCCACCGTCATCGTCAAGGGGACGGCGGACGGCAATTCGCTCACCATTCCTTCGCTGGAGCAGAAGAAGGAAGAACTCAATCGCATCCCTGGAGGCACCGCCATCATTGATGGTGAAGAAGTGCGCAAGGGACGCGCGACGACGCTGAAGGACGCGTTGGATTATGCGCCCGGCGTGTTCGTGCAGCCGCGTTTCGGCGCAGAAGAAGCACGCATTTCCATTCGGGGCTCCGGTTTGCAGCGCACCTTCCACGGTCGTGGCTTGAAGCTGCTGCAGGACGGTGTGCCGATCAATCTGGCGGATGGTGGCTTCGACTTTCAGGCAGTCGATCCACTGACCGCGCGATACACGGAGGTGTATCGAGGCGCGAACGCCTTACAGTATGGTGGTAGCACGTTGGGCGGGGCGGTGAACTTTGTTTCCTTCAATGGCAAGGACGATCCCGGCTTTGGTTTCCGCGCTGAACTTGGCTCCTGGGAGACCTGGCGCGCCCAAGCCTATGCGGCCGGCGCTGAAGGACCGCTGGACTACTACGTGAGCGTGAGCAGCTCGAACAGCGATGGCTTCCGCGATCATAGCAAGCAGGAGAACCTGCGTGTGTTTAGCAACATCGGTTACACCTTCAGCGAAGAGCTGGAGACGCGCTTCTACTTCACGTATGCGCACACGGATTCGGAACTGCCGGGAGATCTGACGCTGCAACAACTGCGCTCGAACCCACGGCAGGCCGCACGTAATGCCTTCCTGCCGATTTTCGATTATGTGGACAGCAACTGGAAGCGCGACTTCGACCTTTATCGCATCGCCAACCGCACAACGTGGAAGATGAGTGATGATCAACTCACGCTGAGCACTTTCTATGCACACAAAGATTTGGATCACCCGATTTTGTTCGTGATCGATCAACTCAGCAATGACCTCGGTGCCGACCTCCGCTACGACGGCAAGGGTGAACTATTTGGCTTGCGCAACGAGCTGACATTGGGCACCAGCGCCGTCTTTGGTTGGACCAATGATGCACGGTTTGAAAACAACCTCGGTAGTCGAGGCTTCCAGTTTGCCGATGTCGAGCAGTTCGCCTCGAACATCGACTGGTATGTGCAGGAGCGCTTGTATGTCTCGGATACGGTGGCGCTTTCACTCGGTGGCCAGATCACTTATGCGCGGCGCGAGAATGACGATCAATTCGCGGGTCGTCCAGGGTTTGGTGATTCTTCCGATACGCAGGACTGGTGGGGCTATAGCCCGCAGATTGGTGTGCTGTGGGATGTCACGCCCGAGGCCCAGCTCTTTGCCAATATCAGCCGCAGTTTCGAGCCGCCATCGTTTGGCGAACTCACGGCACCTGCAACGGGTGGTTTTGGTTTGGTGGACCTGGAAGCACAGACGGCGACCACTTTTGAAGTCGGCACTCGGGGCGACACGGGTCGGCTTCGCTGGGACCTCGCTTATTATTATGCGTGGCTGGATGATGAACTGATCGAGCAGAGCGTTGCTCCCGGCTTGTCTCAGACGGTCAATGCTGGCAACACGGTTCATCAAGGTGTCGAACTGGGCTTCGCTACTGATCTGGTGGAAGGCATTTTCGCGCGTGACGTCAGTCGCACGCCGCCTGTCTCTGCCAAGTCGGGCAAGAGCGTGCAGCCTGTCACTGAGCTAGCGAAGGATCGCATCACCTTGCGGCAGAATTACCTGTGGAGCGACTTCCGCTTCGACGGCGATGATGAGTTTGATGACAATCGCATTGCCGGCATTCCACAGCACTACTTCCGCACCGAGTTGATGTATGAACATCCGTCCGGCTTCTACTTCGGCCCGAATCTGGAGTGGGTGCCGCAGGGCTACTCCGTGGATCATGCGAACAGCCTGAAGACGGACAGCTATGCCCTGCTGGGTTTCCGCATCGGCTATAAGCAGAAGAAAGGGGTCTCCTTCTATATCGAAGCCCGCAACCTGACCGACGAAAACTATGCCGCCACGACGAGTGTGGTGGATCGTGCGGGGCCATTCAATTCCGCTCTGTTCCTGCCCGGCGATGGACGCTCAGTCTTTGCGGGATTCGAATACAAGTTCTAACCTGAGCTATTTGCGGTCACCATGACCGCACGTCATCACACTATCAGATGAATCGCGTTTATCATTGCGGCGCTGCACTCCCGGTTCACACCAGCCAACGTTCCTTTGATGCGCAATGATTCTATCTTCACTGGCACGACCACGGCACTCCCATCATGAAACCACACTTCAGTCTCGCGGCTCTCATTGCCGCCTTCACCCTCACCGTCTCCGCACAGGAGACGGCCAAGCCCGCCGGAAAACCGACGGAGAACAAGCCAGCGAGCACGCCGACGCCGGGCCAAGCCCAGACGTTGCCCGAAATCGTCGTCACTGCAACGGCTCCCGCCTATGGGCCGCAGAATGCCACCACAGCCACCAAGCTCGACGTGCCGCTGCGGGACATCCCGCAATCCGTGCAGGTCATTTCACGGCAGCTCATGGAGGACCGCGGACTCACGCGGATCGACCAAGCAGGGATGAATGTGAGCGGCGTGCAGCGGCAGGGCTTTGACTACGGCGATCTGCCGACACCGACGTTCCTCATCCGCGGTTTCGAGTCCAACGTGCTCACCGACGGGTTCCGCACGGACAGCGTCATCACGAGCTATGACGTGTTCGCGGTTGAGCGCCTGGAGTTCCTCAAAGGCCCCTCATCCGTGCTCTATGGCTCCGGCGGCATCGGCGGCACGCTCAACATCGTCACGAAGAAGCCCGAAGCTGTGCCCACGCTGCGCGGAGAGCTCACCTATGGCAGCTTCGACACCTACCGCGCGGCGCTCGACTGGACAGGGCCGGTGACGCAGGATGGCAACGTCCTGGCCCGCCTCATCGGCACCTATGACAATGCGGGCAGCTTCATTGACTACCACGAGTTCGAGAAGACGTTCATCGCGCCGTCCTTCACGTTCATACTGGGTGAGGACACGACTCTGACGGTCTTCGGCCAGTATCAGCAATACGATGATGTATTCGAGTATGGCCTGCCCTTTGAGCCGGAAGCTCTGGAAGTGCCGATCAGCCGTTTCTATGGCGAGCCGGGCCTAAACCACTTGGGTGTCGAGTCTCTATCGGCGGGCTATCTCTTCGACCACAAGTTCAATGAGGACTGGTCCTTCCACTCCGGCTTCCGCTGGAACTCGGCGGAGACGGATGAGTTCGGCGTCATGGCCACCGGCCTGCTGCCCGACCGTCGCACCCTGGACCGGCAGGATCAGACGTATCGTGGTTTCTACGAGCTGAATGAATACACGCTGCAGAACGAAATCACCGGCCACTTCAGCACCGGCAGCGTCAACCATACGCTGCTCGCCGGTGTGGAGTTGCGCTATGTGGAGCAAGTCTTTGGCTACAACACCCCTGGCGGTGGCGTGGTGAATGACATTGACCTCTACCACCCGGTTTACACCGGCCAGATTGGGCCCATCAGCAAACCAGGTGCGCAGTCTGGCACGGAAAACCGCGTGCTCGGCGTCTATGTGCAGGACCTCATCGAGCTGTCTCCGCAGTGGAAGCTCCTCCTTGGCCTGCGCTACGATGCCTCTGAATACGAGTCGCTCGATTTCCTCGGCGGCGGCAGCAGCACGGAAACCAACTGGCACATCAGCCCGCGCGCGGGTCTCGTTTACCAGCCGGTGGAAGCGGTCTCGCTCTACTACGGCTACTCCGACTACTTCAACCCCATCATCGGCGGGCGCACCCGAGATGGGTCCAGTCTCGACCCGGAAGAAGGCCAGCAGCATGAAGTGGGCGTGAAGTTCGACCTTGGCAGAAAGCTCACCGCCAACCTCGCCGCCTTCCACATCACGAAGGAGAACATCAGCATCACCGACCCGGTGGACCCGAACTTCAGCATCCAGACCGGTGAGCAGAAAAGCAAAGGCATCGAGCTGGACCTTGCTGCGGAACTGGCTCCCGGCTTCAACGTCATCGCCAGCTACGCTTACACGGACGCCTATGTCAGTAACGACGCCAACATCCCGAGCGGCACCCCGCTCTTCGGAGTGCCCGAACACAGCGGCAGCGTATGGGCCACGTATGCGTTCCAGAACGAGGCACTAAAGGGCTTCAAGGTGGGCCTCGGTGTCTATGCGGCCACCGGTTGCCCCGCTGGCTTTCCGCTGGCGGGCGAAGGCGTCAGCACGTCGGTGTTCGACCTGCCAGGCTACTACCGGCTGGATGCGATGGTCGGCTACGAGCGTGAGAAGTGGGCGCTGCGCGTGAACTTCAACAACCTGACCAGCGAGAACATTTACGGCACCACGAGCTATTCGCTCAAGCCGCAGGCCCCCTTCAATGTCCTGGCGACGCTGAGCTTCAAATTCTGATCCCATGCCTGACCCCGCATCCCCATCGCCGGACCAAACCGCGCTCCATCGCTGGCTCTGGCGCTGGCATGGGTATGCGGGGCTCTTTGTCATCCCGTTCATCTTCTTCATGTCACTCACGGGCATCCCCTATGTGTGGGAGCATGAACTGGAGGATTTCTTTCATCCCGAATACCGTGCACTCACCCCGCAGGCGCAGCGCGTGAGCTACGAGCAGCAGCTCGCCACGGCGATCGCTGCCTGCCCGGAGAAGGAACTAGGGTTCATCAGGGTTGATGGTGATCCGCGCCATGCCACGCAGTTCTGGTTCGGCGAATGGGCAAACCCGACCTCCGTGTTCATCAATCCCTACGACGGCAACGTCATCACGAAGATGAACGAGTGGACGCGCCTCAGTTTCGCCGCCATCGCGCTGCACGGACTCGTGTTCATGGAGCCATACGGAAGCTGGCTGCTGGAGCTGCTCGCCTGCTGGGGCATCATTCTCTGCATCACCGGCGTGTATCTATGGTGGCCGCGCGGGCAGAAGTGGAGCGTGTGGGGTGTTTTTCTCCCGCGTCTGCGCAGCGACGGCCGCACCCGGTGGCATGACCTCCATGCAGTCACAGGCTTCTACTTTGCCGCCGTGCTTGTATTCTACTTTATCACCGGCCTGCCATGGACGGCCTTCTGGGGAGGAAAGCTGCTCACCGGCATCCAGGAGGCGACAGGCCAGGGCTACCCGCACTGCATGACCACAGAGTCCGGCCATGTGAGCACCCCACCCGCACAGGATGCGAAACCACTGCCGATTGATGCCTTCGTCTCCTTCGGCCTAGCACAGAACCTTCCCGGGCATAACCTCACCATCGAACTGCCCAAGAGCCCAACCGGGGCCGTGCACCTGAGCAACAACACCGGCTCCACCGCCACGGAGCGCCACTTCCAGCTGGATGCCTTCACCGCGCATCCGCTCGGCACTGCTGACTGGTTGGACATGCCAGCGTCACAGAAAGCTGTGATGCTAGTGTAGTCCGTCAAACAGACTGCAATTTATCAAGGGTTCTACGAGCGCGGGTGACTTTGGCGAGGATGTCGTTGGCGGATGCCGTCCAGATGAAGGGCTTGGGATTGCGGTTGTGCACTT
>Ga0247831_1005639_pt1 | contig 15446 bp, 16 predicted proteins | sample LaCruzMarch2015__9_FD_192406 | JGI IMG/M metagenome (GOLD analysis project Ga0247831, IMG submission 192406) | Freshwater microbial communities from meromictic Lake La Cruz, Castile-La Mancha, Spain - LaCruzMarch2015_1m | ecosystem: Environmental > Aquatic > Freshwater > Lake | place: Spain... | reverse complement strand
CGCCTTGAAAGGCCTGAGTTCGCCTAAGTCGGCACGACGAGGCAACCTGATTGGTGCGCTTGGCGCCCTGGTCGGTATCGTCACGGTCTTCTTGGCTGAAGAACTGCGCAACATCGGCTGGATTCTTTTGGTGATTGGTCTGGGAACAGTGCTGTCCGTCCCAGCCTCGCGTATGGTCAAGATGACCCAGATGCCCCAGCTTGTTGCACTGTTTAATGGTGTTGGTGGTGGCGCAGCAGCGATTGTCGCTCTTCTTGAGCTCCAGGCTGCGAACACACTCGGATTCTTGATTGCGGTTGCCTTCACAATCTTTATCGGAAGCATCTCGTTCTCTGGTTCGGTCATTACCTTCGCGAAGCTCCAAGAATTGATGACCACCAGGCCTGTGGTGTTCAAGGGCCAGCAATACGTGATGATTGCGCTCACCATTCTCTCGCTGGCCGGGGCAGTGCTCGTGGTCATCCAAGGAGAATTCCTGCTGGCGACAGCGTTGATGGTTGCGGGACTCATCATGGGCTTGCTGGTCGTCTTGCCGGTCGGGGGCGCAGACGTTCCGATTGTGATTTCTCTCCTCAACGCGATGACCGGTCTTGCTGTTGCGGCCTCTGGCCTCGTTCTCAACAACACGCTGCTGTTGGTCGGTGGAACCCTGGTTGGCGCCAGTGGAACGATTTTGACCCGCGCGATGGCGATGGCGATGGGTCGAAGCGTTGCCAACATCATCTTCGGCGCGTTCAAGGGTGGGTCCACAGCGGGCTCGACCGAAGTGTCGGATCGCCCGGTCAAGTCGGGCTCACCTGAGGATGTGGCCATCCTCCTGGGCTATGCGCAGCGCGTGATTGTGGTTCCTGGTTATGGTCTAGCAGTTGCCCAGGCCCAGCACACGATGTATGAACTGGCCAAGGCTCTCGAAGCCAAGGGCATCGAGGTGGTCTTCGGAATTCACCCGGTCGCCGGTCGTATGCCGGGACACATGAATGTGCTCCTTGCAGAGGCCAACGTGCCCTACGAGGTTCTGCAGGAAATGGACGAGGTTAACCCTCAGTTCAAGAACGCCGATGTGTGTCTGGTTGTGGGTGCCAACGACGTGGTCAATCCGGCCGCAAAGACCACACCTGGCTCGCCAATTTATGGGATGCCCATTCTCAACGCTGGAGACGCCAAACAGGTTGTCTTCCTGAAGCGTTCGATGCGCCCTGGATTTGCCGGCATTGAGAACGAACTGCTCTATGAACCCAACACCACTCTGCTCTTTGGGGATGCGAAGGACACGTTGACCAAGGTTCTCACTTCTGTCAAGTCGCTCTAAGGCAACGCCATGCCCATCTTTGCCGTCACCTATCACTATGTTTCTGACCCCGCAGTAATCGACGCCCATCGACCGATTCACCGGGAGTATCTCCGCTCACTCCTTGACGGCGGCGGCCTGCTGGCCGCCGGACCCACGACCGGACGGGCAACCCCGTCGGCCCAGCTGATTTTTGAGGCTGAGTCGGCGGAGGCAGTGGACAAACTTCTGGATGCCGACCCCTTTGTGAAAGAAGGTGTTGTCACCAGTCGCGAGATTTATGAGTGGACTGTTGCTATCGGATCTGTCGGTGGGGGCAGTGGGCACTGATCTAGCGCCGAGGCGCGCCCTGGTAACCGGGGCTAGCTCCGGAATTGGCGCGGCAACAGTGCGCCTATTGCGCTCTCGCGGGTGGTCAGTCATTGGTGTTGCCAGGCGCGCTGATCGCCTGGAACAGCTCGCGGCGGAGACCGGCTGTGACATCGTCGTAGGCGATGTCACCGACCCAGAGGACGTTGCGCGCATTGCCGATTATGTGGCATCAACCGGGGACATCCAGGCACTCATCAACAACGCCGGCTTGGCTGTTGGCAACGATGAGGTGGGTGTTGCCAATGCCGAAGATTGGCAGACGATGTTTGAGGTTAATGTGCTGGGCACCCAGCGCATGATCAAGGCGCTGCTACCCAGCCTGCGACGAGCGTGCGCGAGCGGTGGGCACGCCGACATTGTGGCGATGTCCTCGACCGCAGCCTTCATTAGCTATGAAGGTGGCGGAGGGTATAACGCGGCGAAGTATGCCCTGCACGGAGCCCTTGGCGCGCTTCGGTTGGAGCTAGCAGGGGAACCCATCCGCGTGGTCGAAATTGCCCCGGGAATGGTGAAAACACCCGAGTTCACGCTCAAACGCTATGCGGGCGACGAGGCCCGCTTTGAGGCTCTGTATCAGGACGTCGATGGCCCGCTCACGGCCGAGGACGTGGCCGATGTCGTCGTCTACGCGCTCTCGCTTCCTGGCCACGTGAATCTCGATCTGATTCAGATGAAGCCAGTTGCCCAGGCCATGCAATACAAGCTCCACCGCGGACCGCTTCGCCCCAAATTGCCCTGAGCTAGTCCCCAGCGCTCACCGATAGGCTGGAGAAGTGATTAGGCGGCTCATCGAGATTTCTCGACCGGTGTTGTGGGTGAACACCATTGGCACGACGGTCATCGGAATGTGGCTCTCTGGCTATCTCTGGACGTGGGAGCTTCTGCCCATTCTCATCTGGGTGAGCTTCCCCTTCAACCTTTTGATTTATGGCATCAATGACATCTACGACCAGGACACCGACGCGGATAACGACCGCAAGGGTGGTTATGGCGGAGCGAAGATCAAGCCCTCGGAGACCAGGCTGATTGGGTGGGGCGTCATCCTCACGAACGTCCCTTTCCTGATCTACTTTGCTGTGACACTGCCCTGGGAGGCAGTTGCCTGGATGGCTCTCTACGCGTTCTCTTTTTGGCAGTACTCGGCAACACCCCTGCGCTTTAAAGGCCGGCCTATTCTGGACTCGGTCTCCAACGCCGATTACGCCTTCCCCTTGGTCTTTGTCCCCTACGCGCTTGGCGCCACCCCGTTGTGGGCGGCGGCGCTTGGTCTGATGGCCTGGTCGATGGCCAAGCATGTCTATGACGCCATCCAGGACATCGAAGAAGACGGGTCAGTAGGGATCATCACCACCGCGGTCAAATTTGGGGTGAAGGGCTCGCTGATCTGGTCTGGTTTCTGGTGGACGGTTTCGACGGTTCTGTTCTGGATGGTGAACATCCCGGTGGCGATTGTGAACGCACTGTTGGCGCTGTGGCTGATCGTTGCTCAGTGGCGAAAGCCAACTATCGATCAGGCAAAAAGCCTCTATCGCTACTCCGTAGCGTTTCCCTATGTGGCTGGTGCTGTGGCTGGCGTCCAGCTTGTTGCGGGCCTCACTTTTGGGTCCTACATAGCCCCATGACAGCTCGGATAGTCGTTATCGGTGCAGGCCTTGGAGGGCTATCAGCCTCTGCTCTGCTGGCACGGGCAGGCCACCAGGTCACCGTGATTGAGCGCCAGGACTGGGTGGGCGGCAAGAGTCGCCGTATTGAACTTGCTGGCCAGCGCATTGACACAGGGCCCTCGATGGTCACATTCCCTGATGTCTGGCGCCAGGTGTTGGCCGCTTATGACGCATTGGGTCCCAGTAGCGAGAGTGCTGCAGATATCGCCGGGGTGACCCTCGAGAGGTTGCCAGAAGTTGGCCGTTACTACTACCGCGGCTCCCAGGCGAACCTGCCGGTGGAGGCCGGACACCAGTGGCACGATGCGTGGACAAGGTTTGAGGCTGAGCACGGAACCCTAGGACCAGCAATCACCGACCTCTTGGTCTCGGACCCCTGGGACCCGACAGTGTTGCCTGCCCTTGGGCGGTTGTTGTCTCGTTATGGCACCAGGCTCACCACTGAAGCATTTTTGACAGGCTTGCCGTGGATGCCTCACGAGCTCAAGGACGTCGTTGCGATTCACACGCTGAACGCCGGTGTTGCCCCGAGCCAGACTCTTGCCCTCTACGCGAGCATGGCGGCAGTGATGGCTACCGACGGGGTGTGGGTTCCCCAGGGCGGCGTCTACGAAATTCCGCTCGGTCTGGAGAAACTCGCCCGTCACGCGGGGGTCGAGATCCATCTATCTGAGCGGGTGCTGTCAGTGTCGAAGGGCAGCGTGGTCACCGAGCGCGCCACCTATGACGCTGACTATGTTGTCAGCGCTCTCGATGGCGGAATACTCGAGGGCCTCATGGGCGCACCGGCCAAGAAGGCCCCCAAGCGGCTGTCCTGCTCAGGGGTTGCCGTCTTTGGCGTCTTGGATGAAGACCTGCCCGAGCACGTGGTAACCCACTCGGTGATGATGCCTGATCGCCCAGCGGATCTTTTTGGTGCGCTGGGCAAACGCGTGGTTCCCCAGCAGACGATGGCGTTTTTGAACTACTACCGACCAGGTCAGATCTATCCAAACACCCGCTCAGTAGCGGCTTTCTTGCTGACCGCTCCACCAAACGGTCTACCCTTTGGCATCGATGACGACTTCGTCCAAAGCGAGTCACGGCGCTTTTCGGAGGCGCTTGGGCTCACGCGGCCGATCACCGAGATGATGACCGACCATATGATTCTTGATCCGGAGTATTTCCAGGGTTTCGGCGCCGTGGGAGGAGCACTCTATGGGGAACCAGCGCCCTGGTGGCGAAGTGGGCCCTTCCACAAGCCCGGCTATAACTCGCCTCGAAATCCCTGGTTGTGGCGGGTGGGATCCTCAGTTCACCCCGGTGGGGGAATCCCTGCGGTTCTTGGTGGCGTCTTGATTTCCACGAGGCGAATGCTGGCGCAACTTCCCGCATGATGTTGTGGCTCCGACCGGCATCGATCCGGTGACCTTTCGATTTTCAGTCGAACGCTCTACCAACTGAGCTACAGAGCCAGGTGGAGAAAGAGCCTCTCTGACGAGAGGCTCTCCCACTACCGCGACCCTGACGGGACTTGAACCCGCGACCTCCGCCGTGACAGGGCGGCACGCTAACCAACTGCGCTACAGGGCCTTGCGTATTAAATTATATGGTGACCCCAACGGGATTCGAACCCGTGCTACCGCCGTGAAAGGGCGGCGTCCTAGGCCTCTAAACGATGGGGCCGAAGCTATTCGCCGAAGCATAACAACAAGCTCCGAGTCTAGAGAGCCCGGGGTGCTAATGCAAACCCCGGTTCTCGAGCGCCACACCCCGCCTAAATACTGGCCTCTGGGGGAGATGTGGCTATCGTTATGTTCCGTGACCCCCGCACGCCCGCGCTTTGCCGTGTCCACGCTTGCAGCCATTGGTGCTCTAGTGATGGTCCTGAGCATAGGCGTTCCCATCAATTCTCCCGCGTTTGCGGACGAATACCCCACCTGGGAAGAAGTTCAAGACGCCAGGCGGGACGTTGCAAAGGCTGAAGCCAAGGTCAAGCAGATTATGGCTTTGCTCGAAAAGCTTGAAAAGGAAGCCGCCGACGCCGAAATGGAGGCGGCTCGCTTGGGTGAGGTCTACTACGAGGCCCTTGCAGAGCTTGATGAAGCAACCTTCCGTCAACAACAACTCCAGAGCGAAGCTGATTCTGCACAGATTCTCGCTGAGGAATCGCGCCTCCAGGCAGGCCAGTTTGTCGCCGAGCTCGCCCGAGTCGGTGGCGCTGATTTATCAGCAACACTGTTCATCAGCGGAGATGACGCCACTGAGCTGCTCAGCCGCATTGGTTACGCGGCCAAGATCGCAGAGCAGACCGATGGCATCTATGCTCGTGCACTGGCCGATCAAAATGCCGCGCAGTCTCTCAGCGACCAGGCAGAAGTGGCCCGCCAAATTAGGGAAGAGCTCCAGGTTAAAGCCGAGGCCGCCTACGAAGCTGCAAACGCAGCGGCGCTGCGTGCTTATGCCGCCGTTGAGGCCCAGTTGGAGAACAGTGCTCGCTTGGAAGCCCAGCTGGAGGTGCTGATAGAAAAGCGCGAGGCCACCGAGGCTGATTACCAAAAAGGCGAGATTGAGAGAGCCAAGGCCCAACAGGGCGGTACCGTCGCCGGCATGATTGACCCCGGGCAGATCAGTGGCGCTGGGTGGGCGAGGCCCTCAGGGGGATACGTCTCCAGCCACTTTGGCATGCGGGTGCATCCTATTTATGGCGTTGCCCGCTTGCACGCGGGTATTGACCTTGCAACGGCGTGTGGGCGTCCCGTCTACGCAGCCAGGGGGGGTCGGGTGAGTTACGCGGGGTGGCTTGGAACATCGGGGAACTTTATTCGGGTGAGCCACGACGATGGTGTGACCACGGGCTATGCCCACTTGCAGAACGGGTCGCTGTATGTGCGCTTGGGGCAGACGGTGGCGACCGGCCAGCTCATCGGGCGCATCGGTAACACCGGTGGATCTACGGGATGCCACCTGCACTTGGAGACTAGGCAGAACATGGTCGCCCAGGACCCCTACCCGTTCTTTCTCAACCGAGGAATTCGACTGGGTTAACTCCTAGTGGCCGGGGAAAGCAGCAATACCGGCTTGAATCACTGCTTCGGCGTCCGCGGCTGAGCCCCAGCCTTCGGTCTTGACCCACTTTTTGGGCTCGAGGTCTTTGTAGTGCTCGAAGAAGTGCTCGATTTCCTTACGCGTGTATTCGGGGATGTCACCCAGGTCCTGAATGTGATTCCAGCGAGGGTCACCGGCTGGAACAGCAACAACCTTCGCATCGCTGCCGCCGTCATCGGTCATGTTGAAAACACCGACCGGCCGTACTTTCACGCCAACGCCAGGAAAGAGGGGATATTCGGTCAGCAAGAGAAGGTCAACGGGGTCACCGTCGAGGCCAAGCGTGTCCTCAAAATAACCGTAATCAGCGGGATAGACAAAGGAGGTGTAGAGAACTCGGTCGAGATACACCCTGCCGGTCTCGTGGTCGACTTCGTATTTGTTTCTGCTCCCACGAGGGATTTCGATAACAGCGGCATAGTGGGCCATGACGGGGGTCTCCTTGTATGGAAAGTTTCTTGAAGTAACCTTACCGGGTGGACACGCACGGCACCTCAGGCAGGCGTCCACGGTTATCACCTGCCATGGCCGACACGAGACGTGCCATCCGAGAATGGGCGCAATCTCTCGATCACCCCTCAGGGGGGCTCTATCTCGTTGCCCTCAGTGGAGGTGGGGATTCACTGGCTCTCGCTTGGGCGGGCGCGACCGAACTGCCAAAACTTGGCATGAGAGTCGGCGCTGTCATTGTTGATCACCAACTCCAGGCGGATTCGGCGGAGGTGGCGTCCCTGGCCGCCAGCAGTGCCCTGCGGTGGGGACTCTCCCCTGTGTTCACGAAGGTCGTCCAGGTGGGCACTGGTGAAGGCCCCGAGGACGCGGCACGCCAGGCGCGCTACGCCGCCTTTGGTGAAGCCCTCAAAGAAACCGGGGCGACTGGGATACTGCTCGCCCACACTGAGGATGATCAGGCCGAGACTGTGCTGCTCGGGCTTGCCCGGGGCAGTGGCCCCGGGAGCCTCAAAGGAATGGCCAAGACGGATGGTGTCTATCACCGACCACTACTGGGGGTGCAACGAGACGTGCTGCGAGTGGCACTCACCGATGCTGGGGAGAGCTGGTGGGAAGACCCTCACAACTCTGACCCGCGCTTCGCGCGAGTGAGAGTCCGCACCGAAATCCTCCCGCTCATTGAGGCCGCCCTCGGCCCGGGAATCTCCCCAGCGCTCGCGCGGAGCGCTGAGCTCTTTCGTAACGACTCCGCTGTCCTTGACGGTCTCGCGCAGGAGCTCTTTGGGAGCGGTTCGAGCGAACACACGCCGGGACACTGGAGTGTTGACGTGGCGGGGCTTGTCGACCAGCCTGAGGCGTTACGGTCTCGGGTGATTCGCTTGCTGATTATGAGCGTCGGGGCGCCCAGTCCGAGCTATCAGCACATTCGTGAGGTTTCTGCTCTCATTACCGCCTGGAGAGGTCAAGCGGAGATTTCTGTGGCGGGCGCTCGTGTTGGTCGCGAGGGCACGGCTATTCACGCGAGAATTGTGCAATAGACCAAGGGGAGTAACGGGCCATGGAATTTAGCGATGTCGCAGATGATATTGAATCCGTCGTGCTCACACCCGAGCAGATTGCCGAGGGCGTCGCCCGCATCGCCCGGGGCATTGAGAAAGACTTCCCCCGCTCGACGCCACTTCTGATTGGCGTGTTGAAGGGGGCCGTGATGGTCATGGCTGATTTAGCCAGAGAGCTTCATATCCCCATCGAAATCGACTGGATGGCAGTCTCCAGCTATGGGAAGTCCACACAATCAAGCGGTGTCGTGAGGATTGTGAAAGACCTCGACATCTCACTGGAGGGCCGCGATGTGATCATCGTCGAGGACATCGTCGATTCAGGCCTCACGTTGTCCTGGCTCCTGGAGAACTTCTCCAGTCGCCAGGCGGCCACCATCAAAGTCGCAGCATTACTGCGGAAACCCGATGCGATGAAGGTTGATGTGACGGTCGACTACCTCGGTTTTGATATCGCGAACGATTTTGTGGTGGGGTTTGGGCTCGACTATGCCGAGTCCTACCGGAATCTTCGCGGAGTGGGTGTCCTCAAGCCCTCGGTCTATAGCACGTAGGGGTCTGTGCCCGGGGCGAACACTTGCCTGGGCGCCGTCTTTGCACGCTAACCTTGTGGATTGGTCCCAATGACGACATTGACGGGGAAAGGCACCACAGGCAGGTATGGCTCGGAAAAAAACGACGCTTAAGTCGCTCCTCACAGGGCCCCTTCCCTATGTCGTGGTGGGCGCCCTCGTTCTTGTTGTCGGAGTCTCCTTATTGACCGCCGGTGGTTTCCGCGAGGTGTCCACCCAAGAGGGGCTTGGGCTCCTGCGCGACAATCAAGTGCGCAGTGCCACCATCATCGATGTCGAGCAGCGAGTTGACCTGGAGTTGACCAGCACTGTCGATGGCCTGGGCACCCAGGTCCAGTTCTATTATGTGGCACCTCGTGGCGAAGAGATTGTGGACGCCGTCACCAACTCCGATGTTGCTGAATTCACCGACGAGGTTCCCAGGACGAACTGGTTTGTGAACCTTCTTGGCTTGCTGCTTCCGTTCGTGCTCATTGGTTTGATCTTCTGGTTCCTACTGAGTTCCATGCAAGGTGGGGGATCCCGCGTCATGCAGTTTGGAAAGTCCCGGGCGAAGCTGGTCTCTAAAGAGACCTCATCGGTCACGTTTGAGGATGTGGCTGGCGCGGATGAAGCCATCGAGGAATTGCACGAAATCAAGGAGTTCCTTAAGGACTCAGAGAAATTCCTCAAGGTCGGGGCAAGAATCCCCAAGGGTGTCTTGCTCTATGGCCCTCCGGGCACGGGGAAGACGCTGCTGGCGCGGGCCGTCGCAGGCGAAGCCAACGTTCCGTTCTATTCCATCTCTGGTTCTGACTTCGTAGAAATGTTTGTCGGTGTCGGTGCCTCTCGGGTTCGCGACTTGTTCAAAGAGGCCAAAGAGAACGCGCCGGCCATCATTTTCGTCGACGAGATTGACGCTGTTGGTCGACACCGGGGCGCCGGGATGGGTGGCGGTCACGACGAGCGCGAGCAAACATTGAATCAGTTGCTGGTGGAGATGGATGGTTTTGATCCCAAAACCAATGTGATTTTGATCGCAGCAACGAACCGCCCCGACATTTTGGACCCAGCTCTCTTGCGTCCAGGCCGTTTTGATCGCCAGATTCAGGTCGACGCCCCAGACATGAAGGGCCGGCAGAAGATTCTCGAAGTCCACGCCAAGGGCAAGCCGATGGCCAAGGGCGTCGATCTTGCTGTGTTGGCGAGAAAGACCCCGGGTTTCACGGGAGCTGATTTGGCCAATGTGCTGAACGAAGCGGCTCTGTTGACCGCCCGGGTCAGCAAGAAGAGCATTACTAATGAGACTCTGGATGAGGCTGTCGATCGGGTGATGGCGGGTCCGCAGCGCAGGAGTCGAATGATGAGCGATAAAGAGAAGCTCATTACGGCGTATCACGAGGGTGGGCACGCTCTGGCGGCCGCTGCGATGCGCAACACTGACCCAGTAACGAAGGTCACGATTCTTCCTCGCGGAAGGGCACTCGGATACACGATGGTGTTGCCACTCGATGACAAGTATTCGATAACTCGCAACGAGCTCCTTGACCAGCTCACCTACGCCATGGGCGGTCGTGTTGCGGAGGAACTCGTGTTCCACGATCCAACGACCGGTGCGTCGAATGATATTGAGAAAGCGACGTCGATCGCCAGGCGCATGGTCACCGAGTACGGCATGAGCGCTGGCCTCGGTGCGGTCAAGTTGGGGCAGGCCAGCGGCGAGGTGTTCCTCGGTCGGGATATGGGTCATCAGAGGGATTACTCCGATGCCGTTGCTTTCAGCGTCGATGAGGAAGTTCGTCGGCTCATTGACCAGGCTCACACCGAGGCCTGGAAAGTGTTGAATTCCAACCGTGCCATCCTCGATCGGCTCGCTACGGAACTTCTCGACAAGGAGACGCTAGATCACAACCAGCTGGCGGAAATCTTTGCCGGGGTGAAAAAGTTGCCCGAGCGTCCGCAGTGGCTCTCCAGCACCAAGCGCCCCGTGTCCACCAAGGGACCCGTGACGGTTCCGGTCAAGAAGAGCCCGGTGACCCGGGCCCCTGGCAAGAAGCCGGCGAGTCGCAGTGACCAAGCCAAGCCCAGGGCAATGAGGCGTGACGCCACCGAAGGTGATCGTGGATAGCGAGGCACTGACGCGAGCAGTTCACGACATCTTGGTCGCCGTCGGTGAGGATCCCCGGCGCGAGGGACTGGTGAATACACCAGAGAGGGTTGCTGAGCTCTTCGCCGAGCTCTATTCCGGTGTTGGTGTTGACCCGGTTGGCGTTCTTGTGGATGCTCGCCCGGTCGCCACCGAAGACAACGAGCGCGGCGAGCTCGTTGCTATGCGCGATATCAGTTTTTACTCGATGTGTGAGCACCACCTGCTCCCCTTCGACGGGGTTGTCAGCGTTGTCTATGCGCCAGGCGACCGGATTGTGGGTCTTGGCACGTTGGTGACCTTGGTCGAGGTGATTTCCCGCAGGCCCCAGCTTCAAGAGCGGGTTGGCGAAATGATTGTCCACTCGTTGGTGTCCTCGGGTGTGGCAGTGGGTGCTCTCGCGCTGATCTCAGCCGTTCACGGATGTGTCGCTTATCGGGGGCCACAACAGAAACTCACGACGGTTACCGTAGCGGCCGAGGGCACGCTCGCCGAGGGCACTGCCCGGCACGAAGCGCTGATGCTCGCAGGAGGAGAAGACTGGGCGTGAACACGTCCCGGCCAGTCTTGTGGGGGGTGCTCAACGTCACCCCTGATTCCTTCAGCGATGGAGGGCAGTTTCTCTCCCATGATCGAGCACTTGCTCAGGCCACAACGCTTCTCAAGAACGGCGCTGCCGTCATCGACGTCGGCGGTGAATCCACGAGGCCCGGTGCCCCTCGGGTGACCCCGGAGGCTGAACAAGAGCGCGTCATTCCGGTCATCGAAGTTCTCACCAAGCGCGGTGATGTCTCGAGCATTGACACCATGAACGCCTCAACGGCCAGTGCGGCACTCGATGCGGGTGCGACCATCGTGAACGATGTGTCGGGGGGACTGGCCGACCCGCACATGTTCCGTGTAGTGGCAGAGGCAGATGTCGATTACGTCATCATGCACTGGAGGGGCCACAGCGATGTGATGAATGATTTAGCGAACTACGACACTGTTGCCAAGGACGTGAGAAACGAGCTGCACGAGAGAGTCTCGATGGCACTCGAGGCAGGTATTAGGCCCGAGCGCATCATTCTGGACCCGGGCGTGGGGTTCGCGAAGACTCCTGCTCACAACTGGCAGTTGCTGGCGGGAATAGACGAGATCGTGGCACTGGGTTTCCGCGTCCTAGTGGGTGTCTCACGTAAGCGGTTCTTAGGCGAGCTCCTGCCCGAGGGTCACGAGATGGCCCAGCGCGACGAGCCCTCTGCCGTTGTGGGGGCTCTTCTTGCCGGGCGAGGGATCTGGGGGCTACGCGTGCACGAACCGTTGATTCACTCTCGTGCATTGGATGTCTGGCAGGCTGTAGCGCAAGGGGGCCGGCAGTGAACGACACTATCCATCTCAGCGGGATTGAGGTCTTTGCCCATCACGGGGTTTTCGACCACGAGCGTTCTGATGGTCAGCTTTTTGTCGTGGATGTCGACGTTGAGGTCGATGTGAGCCGGGCCGCCAACACCGATGCCCTCGAGGACACCCTGGATTATGGCGCCCTCGCTGTGGCGGTGAGAGACGCTGTTGCCGGGGAGCCGCTCAATCTTCTGGAGGCACTAGCCCTTCGGGTACTTCGAGCCATTTTTGTCTTCGACCAGGCTCTAGCGGCCCGAGTGACGATTCATAAGCCCTCGGCACCTATGCCGGTGAGCCTTGCGGGGGTTTCTGTCACGGTCTATCGAGAAAGATCCCAGGTGATGTCATGACGGATGGATGGACTCCCTGTGTCGTGGCACTGGGATCAAATCTCGGTGACCGGGAAGATTTAGCGCAGAGGGCGCTTGCCGATATTCGGGCCACCGAAGGTTTTGTGCTTCGGGCCGCCTCGAGCGTGCGGGAAACGCTCGCCCTGGGGGCCAATGGTGTGGACTTAGAAGCGCCTCGGTATCTGAACCAAGTGATTCTGCTCGATTCAGCGTGGTCTCCCGAGCGGACGCTGGGGCTCCTGCTTGGCATCGAGGACGCACACGGTCGAGTCCGCGGGGATCAGGGCGATACGAAGCGCTATGCCAATCGCACTCTCGATCTCGACCTCATCACCTATGGCGATCGTGTCCTGCAGAGCGCGAGCTTGAGCCTCCCGCACCCCCGTGCTCATGAACGACGTTTTGTTTTGGAGCCCTGGAACGAGGTGGACCCGGAGGCTGTGCTGCCGGGGCGCGGCCCAGTCGCCACGCTGCTTGGCGGCTTAGCCCCGGACGCCCCGTGACTCAGACAAGGCCCACCACGATGGTCATCGTGGCAATTATCGGTGGAGTGGTGGCGTGGGCTCTAGATGGCGTACTGAGCGCGCTTGGCCAGCCCGTCATTGTCCCACCGTGGTCGTGGGGAGTGGGGCTTGGGCTATTGGGGGCCCTGATTCTCGCTATCGCCTGGCCGATTAGACAGCGGTTGCACGCAGCCCCCAGGAGAGACCTCGTAGACCCCTTTTACGCAACCAGGGTGGTCCTGCTGGCCAAGTCCACCTCTGTCGCTGGCTCACTGTTCGTGGGAGCTGCGATAGGGGTCGGAATATTCTTTCTCACGAGACCGGTGGTCACCGAGGACACCCTGTGGGCAAGTGCCGGGGCACTGCTGGGGGCCATACTGTTGATGGTTGGCGGCATCACAGCCGAGCGGTGGTGCACACTGCCGCCTGGCTCCTCTGAAGGAGGGGCGTTGGGACAGCCTGAAGGGGACATCGTATGAGCACAGCCCTCTCCATCGACTGGAAGCCGGTGAGCCAACGCTTTGTTCTGGTTGCCTTTGTTGAAACCCTCGGTATTCTTGCGGGCCCCCTGTTCGTGACAACACTGCCGTTATGGGTCGATGACCCGGACATCGAGAGATTCTCCTGGTATCCGCTCGCACTTGCCAGTGTCGTGACGCTGATCGCCCTTGCGGTGGTGCCTCGCAGGGTGCGGGCCATTGGCTATTGCTTGCGCGATGACGACATTGTTGTTCAGCGCGGCATCCTTTTCCGACGGCAGGTGGCAGCACCGTATGGTCGGCTTCAACTTGTCGACATCTCCCGGGGACCGCTCATGAGGTTTCTTGGCCTTTCGGAGCTGCGGGTGGTGACAGCGGCCGCATCGAGTGGCGTCACGATTCCAGGCCTCTCGGTTGCGGAGGCTGACACCCTTCGTGACCACTTGATTGCGGTTGCCGAATCCAGGCGGGCAGGGCTCTAGGCGTGCCCACGCCCACATTGCGCCACGCGGCGTGGCTGCGCGATGGCCGGTGGTATCGACTACACCCGCTGACCCCTGTTCTCCAGGGTGGTTTAGCAATCGCTGGCATCGTGGGGTTCCTGATTGCAGCGAGCTGGGAGGCAGTACTCTTCCGTCTTCTGCTCGAGGTCGCCGAAGTTGACCCGGAGGAAACTGCCGAGGCCGATTCCCTCGTTCGGTTGCTGGAGTGGGCAGTGTCGTTTTGGGGCGTAGTTATCACCCTGGCGATTCTTGGAATCGGCGTGATCTGGTTGCAGTGGCGGCTTCATATGGTTCGTATGAGCGAGGACGCCATCGAAGTCAAGAAAGGCGTTCTGTTTCGCTCGTCCAGGAGAATCAGGCTCGATCGTGTCAATGCTGTCGGCGTTCGCCGACCCCTTATCCCTCGACTTCTCGGGCTCGCCAAACTCGACATTCAAGCAGCGGGAACGGATGCAAGCCTTGTCCTTGCCTATCTCCCGAAGGCCACAGCCGAAGAAGTCCGGCGGGAAATCATGGAACCCTCGTCAGCCGAACCGGCTGGTGCCAGCAGCGTGACCCGGGAGGTCGAGGTTCCGCTGTTTCGCTATCTGGCCTCTCTGGTCGTGAGCGTGGAGACCATTATTTTCGCCGGTGGGATACTGGCCGCCTCGATTGCATCTAGTCGCTCGGGTGAACTGGTCACGTGGTTGAGCGTGGTGGTTGTCCTGATTGTGTATGTCGCATACCTGGCGGATCGGTTCTTCAGGGTGGGCAGCTTTGTTGTGGACACCGTTGATCACGACATTCGGGTATCACTGGGTTTGCTCACCACCAGCGTGGAGAGCATTCCACCGGGTCGAATCCACGCTCTTCAGCTCAGTCAACCGTGGCCGTGGCGGGTATTGGGCTGGTGGAGATTGGAGGCCAACCTGGCCTCCACCCCGGGAGCTCAGGTGTCCAAGGCCCCCTCGCACACCGTCCTTCTGCCGGTGGCAACGTTGCCGGAGGTCATGCGCGTGGTCGCGAAATGCATCCCGACCCTCGCTGGTGACCAGGCGAGGGATGTCCTTGTATCAGGCCTCCAGAGCACGCACGCGCAGTGGGTTTCTGATAACCCGGACCTTAAGGTGTCAATCGGTTCCCCTAAACGCGCCCGTTACCGCATTCCCCTGAGCTACACAGTGAACGGGGGAGCGTTGCTCTCGCACGTGGTGCTTCTGCGACGGGGAGCCTGGATTCGGAGGCTCTCGATCATGCCTCTTGCTCGCATCCAGAGCTCGAGCATCTCTGTGGGTCCGTGGCACGAGGCTCTGGGGCTTGGACTCTTTGCACTGCAGGGCGTCGAGGGCCCCGTGTCCACCCGTCTACCAGCCCTCGATAGGGTTGCTCTCGAGGACTGGTGGCTCGACGTCCAGCGGGGCATTATCAAGGCCATCGCCAAGCCCCAGTCGCCACAACGTCGAGCGGTGAAGCGAGGAACGTCGTGATGGATCCCACCCGCTTGGGTGTCGGCATTATCGGTGCCGGCCGGGTGGGCCCCGTGCTCGCCGCCGCACTGGCCGGTGCCGGACATCATCTGGTGGGCATGAGTAAACCCTCTGATGGGGATAGCGAGCGAGTCACGAGTGTC
>Ga0247831_1005633_pt1 | contig 15467 bp, 13 predicted proteins | sample LaCruzMarch2015__9_FD_192406 | JGI IMG/M metagenome (GOLD analysis project Ga0247831, IMG submission 192406) | Freshwater microbial communities from meromictic Lake La Cruz, Castile-La Mancha, Spain - LaCruzMarch2015_1m | ecosystem: Environmental > Aquatic > Freshwater > Lake | place: Spain... | reverse complement strand
TAGGTGGAAGTTGCACATTTACAGGAATGACATTCGAAGTGGCACTACAGCCATTAGCAGCTGTAAATGTTACAGAATAATTTCCAGATTGATTTACTGTTATACTTTGTGTGGTTTCATTATTACTCCATAAATAATTTTGTTGGTTATCACTTGTTAAAGTTACAAAATCATTAGAGCAGATGGTTGTTGAACCGCTTGCTGTTATTACTGGCGCAGGAGGTACAGTTAATATATTTACAACTGCAGAACTTGACTGCACCGATCCGCAGGTGTTAGCAATAGTTACAAAATAAGTTCCACTTTGTTGAACAGTTAAAACTTGACTTGTAGCATTGTTATTCCATAAATACAAGGTACCAGGTCCTGCGTTTGCAGCATCCAATGTTACACTGCCACCACACTGTGAAAAAGGACCTCCTAGATCTGTTGCAATTGGAGGATTTTGAACAGTTACTGTTATGGAAGAGCTGCTGCTACAATTGTTACCATCATTAAAAGCAACCGAATAAACACCGCCTTGATTTACAGTAATTGTCTGCGTTGTTTCGCCTGTACTCCATGTAATATTATTGGCAATATTTGAACTTAAAATTAATGAACCGCCAGCACAAAAAGTAGTCTGACCTAAAGGTGTAATTACCGGTGCAGCAGGAATAGGATTAATTGTTACCTGGGCGTCTGTGCTTTGAACAGTTCCGCAAGTATTTGTTAGTACAACATTATAAACTCCTGATTGACTTACTGAAATAGTTTGTGTAGTTGCGCCTGTGCTCCATTGATAAGTAGTACTTCCAATACCACTACCAGCATCTAAAACAAGCGAACCGGCACATTGTACAAAAGGGCCTCCCAAGTTAGGAGCATTTAATGGAAAATCTTCAGTTACAACTAATGGAGCTGAAACAGCTGTACAACCATTAGCATCGGTAAATGTAACAGTATATGAACCACTGTTTGAAATAACTACAGAGGGTGTAGTTGCTCCTGTTGACCAAACATTACCAGTTAACTCTGATGAGCTAAGCACCACCGAGTTTCCTTGACAAAATACTACTGGGCCACCCGGAGAAATTATAGGTGCAAAAGGAAGAGCATTAATAACAATATTAACACTATTGCTAGTTACTGTGCCGCAGGCGTTTGTAACATCAACAGAATATATACCTGAAGTAGAAACCAAAATTGTTTGATTGGTAAGACCATTGCTCCATAAATATGTTGAACCCGGATTTCCTGCATTTAAAGTAACTGTGCCTCCACATTGCGTAACATCATTACCAATGTTAACTTGCGCAATTGGGTTGCTAACAGAAACTACAACTATATTAGAAACAGCCGAACAACCATTTGCATCTGTTACTGTTGTAAAATAACTTCCAGCAGTGCTAACTGTAATATCTTGGCTTGTTTCACCATTAGGAGACCAAACATTTCCCGTATTTGCATTTGAAGAAAGTAATTGACTACTTCCACTACATAATTCAATAGGACCAGCTGGACTAATAACTGCGGCAGTTGGTAAGTTATTAATTGTTACATTTACTGTATTGCTGGCAGTGCTTCCACAAGTATTAGTTACGGTAACACTAATTGAAGCTGATGCATTTAACACAACAGTTTGAGTTGTTGCCCCATTACTCCATAAATAAGTAGCGCCTTGGTTGCCCGCGTTTAGTGTAACAGTGCCTCCACATTGTGTTACATCATTCCCCAAATTAACAATTGGTAAAGCTTCAATAGAAACACTTACTGGATTAGATACACTGGTACACCCATTTGTTGAAGTTACGGCAACGCTATAGGTTCCAGACTGAGAAACTGTATTTGTTTGCGTGGTAGTAATATTGTCGTTCCATAAATAAGTAACACCTTGAATTAGCCCAGCATTTAAAACTACGCTTCCTCCACATTGAATTATTGGTCCAGCAGGATCAATGATTGGTGTTTGTGGTGCAGGTAAAACTACTACTGTAACAGTATTTGAAACTGTTGAACAACCATTTAAATCTGTAGATGTTACAAAGTAATCACCAGCCGTTGAAACTGATATTGAAGTTGTTGTTTCACTATTTGGCGACCAAACATTTCCAGAAGCAGCAGATGAAGTTAAAGTAACAGCACCATTATCACAAATTTGAACTGTTCCAGTTGGTGTAACCGTTATTGGATTACTTACAAAAGATGTTGCCAAAATTGGAGCTGAAACAGATGTACATCCATTTATACCTGTAATAGTTACACTGTAAATTCCAGGAGAAGCAACTGATATACTTTGCGTTGTTTCGCCTGTTGGCGACCATACAAAACTTAAACCATTTACCGCTGTTAAAGTTGTTGAACCACCTACACAAAATTGATTGTTTCCAGAAATGGACGCCAAACCAGGATTGTTGACAACAACATTAATTATGTTTGATTGAGAACTACAGTTGTTAACATCGGTAGTAACTACACTGTAAGCACCAGGGAGTGAGACATTTATATTGGAAGTTGTTTCGGTGGTATTCCAAACTATATTATTTGAGATGTCTGAAGTTAAAGTAACGGTGCCCCCAACACAAAATGTGGTTGGACCATTTGCACTAATAATAGGCGCTGTTGGGTTTGTAAGTACTGTTATTTCAACAGGGTCAGAAGTTGCTGAGCAACCTGCCACATTGGTAACAGTTACTGTATATAAACCAGCGTTTGAAACAACAATCGAGTTGGAAGTTTCGTTGGCTTGGCTCCATAAATTATTTGTATTACTGCTGCTAAAAAGGGTAACATTGCTACCTTGGCAAAATGTTGTTGGTCCAAATGCATTTATTGAAGGTTGTACTGGATTTTCTTCAACCACCACATTAATTGGAGCAGAAGAAACTGAACAACCATTAACATCTGTCAAAGTTGCAAAATAACTCCCGCTAGTTGTTACAGTTAATGAACCTCCCAAAACATTTCCTGGTGTCCAGCTGATATTTCCTATGGCAGGTTGTGCATCTAAAACTACTGAACCTCCCTCACAAAATGTTGTTGCGCCATTTGCATTAACAGTAGGTGTTTGAGGTTGTGGTAAAAGTGTAATCGTAACAGGCTGAGAAATAGCTGAACATCCATTTGCATCAGTAAAGGTTACAGCATAAGTTCCGGGAGCATTTACATCAATACTTTGAGTTGTTTCTCCATTAGGCGACCAAATGTTTCCACTTACATAACTAGAGGTAAGAGTTACTGTTGAACCAACACAAATATCAAGACTACCAGATGCAGTAATAATTGGAGCGGGAGGTGCATTGGGAACAATTGAAATCTCAACCGGTGCTGATGTTGCAGTACATCCATTGGCATCTGTAACTGTTAATGTAATGGTTGATGCAGTGCTAACAGATATACTTTGTGTTGTTTCGCCTGTGCTCCATACGTTGCCAGTGGTAAAGTTTGATGTTAAAACAAGACCTGAACCTTGGCAAATAATCGTTGAGCCATTGGGTGATATCACTGGTATTGGCAAAGGATTTGCAGAAACATTAATTAAATTAGATTGAGCCGTACAACCATTAATATCAGTAATTATTACACTGTAACTTGCTGAGTTTTCGGCTATAATTGAAGTAGTAGTTTCACCATTAGGCACCCAAGCATATGAAACATAATCGGGCGATGTAGTTGAATTTAACGAAACTGAACCTCCTTGACAAAAACTAGTATTTCCATTTGCAGAGATAACTGGAGGCACAGCAAGTGAAATTTGATTAACATTCACAGCAACTCGAATGGTACTTTCGCAATCAGGAGTATAATCAACAACCCAAAAAGTTGTATCGCTACTTACCGTAACAGTTAAAACATTTGATCCTTCTAATATAATATTTCCACCTGTTTCGGCATCATACCATCGGTAGTTGGTTGAGCCAGATGCAACTATATTAATTGTTTGTGTGCCGCACACATTTAAATCTTCCACAATAGGCCCACTGTATTCTATAGCGCCAATATCATAGGCAGTTCCAAAGTTTGCTCTAACAAACCCTCTTTGATCTGTAATTGTTGCTCCAACACTTGTTCCTGCATCTATAGCTGCACTGCATGCAAGAGGCAAAACCGTTGGGGTAACTCCACCATTATTTTTCAATTCATTACTTAGTACAAAGTTTGTCGCTAATCCTATTAAGTTACCAGTAGTATTGCCTGTAAAATTCATTCCTAAAGGATTATCCACTAAATTGTGGCCATTGGTTGAAGTAAGGTCGCCAAAAACAGCACTGGCTCCATTTACTGCAGTGTTTCCTATAATTATAGTATTATTGGCTTCAACACTTCCTAGGTTGATATAGATTCCACCTGCAACATCATCGGCTGTATCAAAAGCAAAAGTACAGTTCTTAATTACAACAGTTCCAATGGTTGCTTTATCTAAACCACCCCCAATAGCAGCTCTGTTGCCAAAAACTGTACAATTGTTCATTAAAAGTGAGCCAAAATTCATGTAAATACCGCCACCCAATCCAGCTAAGTTAAGGTTGTAATCAATTGTTGTATTGTTGATGGTTACATTAGCGTTATTGGTGCAAAGACCGCCGCCTAAACCATTATTTACAAAATTTTTGGTAATTTGGCAATTGTTAATTGTAAGGTTTGTGTTTTCAACATATAAACCACCACCTGTTAAGCTTGAACCTTTAGTAAGTATCAAGTTATTCAACTGAACCGTTATGGCAGCAAAGCCAACAGGCTTAATAGACAATACAGAGAATGAAGCACCGGCTAAATTTCTTTCAACAGACAAACTATTATTAACGGGACCATTTATGCTTACATGGTTTCTAATATCAGCTAAAGCCGAATCTAAAACAATAGTGCCTGACACTCCTGTCATATCAATAACATGAGGCGAACCTGCTGTTGCGGTTGCATCAAAATTGGCGGATACTAACGCGGCTCGGAAAGAACCGGGTCCATTATCGTTCGTGTTGGAAACAGTAAAGTTGGTAGCTTTTACAGGCGCTATAAGCCCTATCAATGTAATAACAGAAATAGAGAACAAATTTCGGAAAGAACCAAATTTGCTTTTGCCTGAATCTCTTTTGCAGTGTAAATCTTTTAACATCATTTTACTTGTATAAGAAGTATTAATTGGCGCAAATTTATTCTAAATTTTGACATCCGGTAATATTTTGTTTATAATTCGACAGAATTGTGTTTTATAAAGGTTGAAAACCTCCAATAATTTCGACCAATTAAACTTTTGTTATCTATTTTAATTTTATATTGATTTTTACTACATTCGCACTCTAAAAAATAACCCTTATTTATTGAGCTTATGAGCATAGAAAAAGTTATCATAGTTGTTCCAACTGATTTTACAAAGGTTGCAGATACAGCCATAGCGCACGCCATTGGATTGTGTAAATCTATTGCTAATTCCGAGGTTGTGTTGTTACATATTATTGGTAAAGAAAAAGAAAAAGCTTCCGCTGAAGTTAAGCTTAAAGAGCAATCTGAAATTCTAACCCAAAAAACAGGTATAAAAGTTAGTTATGAGGCCCGGTTAGGAAATATTTTTGATGATATTGGAGCGGCTGCTACCGATTTAAAAGCTAAGCTAATTATAATGGGCACCCACGGAGTAAAAGGAATGCAACATATTACAGGCAGTTATGCTGTAAAGGTAATTACACACAGTACAGTGCCATTTATAGTGGTGCAAGAAAGAGGTTTTAGAGACGGTTATAATAATTTAGTTTTACCATTTGATTTATCTAAAGATAGTAAACAAAAATTAAGCCTTGCCATTAATATTGCAAAGGTATTTAACAGCAAAGTGCATATCATCTACCCTCAAGAGTCAGATACCTTTTTAGTGAATGCAATCAATAATAATGTATCATTAGCAAAGAGCGAATTAAGAAATAATAAAATAGAGTTTGATGTTAAAATGGCCGATGAAAAAGGTAATTTTGTGAAACAATTTTTAACCTATGCGGCAGCCAAAGATGCCGATTTAATTGCAATCGTAAATAGTCAGGAAATGGGTTTCCCTGAGATATTAGCAGGTACAGATGAACGTCAAATTATTACAAATGATGCTCAAATTCCTACCATGATTTTAAACCCTATAAAATCTTCTATCGGAGGAAGTGTTTTGTTTAACTAAACGTGACAAAATTAAGTGTAAATATCAACAAAGTAGCTACCTTGCGCAATGCAAGAGGTGGCAATATGCCTGATTTACTAAAGTTTGCTATTGATTGTGAACGATTTGGCGCGCAAGGAATTACTGTTCATCCAAGGCCAGACGAACGACATATAAAATACAGTGACTTAAAGCCTCTTAAAGAAAAGGTTTCCACAGAGCTTAATATTGAAGGCTACCCTTCTGAAGACTTTGTTAACATGGTATTACAAATAAAACCCCATCAGGTAACGCTTGTTCCCGATGCGCCTGATGCAATAACTTCAAATGCTGGTTGGGATACACAAAAAAACGAGGAGTTTTTAAGAAATATTATAATTCCGTTTAAAAATTCGGGTATTAGAACATCTATTTTTATTGATACCGAACCTATGAATATGGTTTTTGCGCTTAAAACTGGAACAGACTGTGTTGAATTGTATACCGAAGCATACGCAGCAAATTACAATGCAAACAAAGAAAAAGCTATTGAGCCATATGTAAAAGCTGCAGAAATGGCACATTCGTTAGGGTTCAAAATAAATGCAGGGCACGATTTAAATCTCGAAAATTTAAAGTTTTTTAAATCTCAAATTACGCATTTAGACGAAGTATCAATAGGGCATGCCTTAATAAGTGATGCTTTGTATTATGGTATTGAGAACACCATTCAAATATATCTCAAACAATTAAATTAATCATACTAACATCATACCAATAATAAACGTAATCAATCACAACCCTTAAAAACAACCACTTATGAAAAAACTTTTACTTACCCTCTTCACTGGGACTTTATTTACAATGAGTGCTTTTGCGCAAGGACCGCCTGATTTCGGATTTGAAATTCCCTTTGGTGGATTAGGAACTAATCCTCAAGGTTGGACATCAGCCAATATTTTAGCGGGCACACCTCCTGTGGTAAAAGAAGATAATGTTATATGGCATTGGGGTTCAAAGTCTGCCAATATTACAACAAAATTAATTCCGGGCATAAGTTCAGCAACTGGTGGTTTGGTTCCAGATATTTCCGGATTAATGTTATCAGGTTATATCATACCTTCCCCAATAAGTATTAAACTCGGATTCCCATATAGCAATAGAAAAGACTCTTTAGCATTTTATGTGCGATATGCCCCTGTAAATTCTGATTCAGGTTTTGTTAGTGTGGCAATGACGAAATTTAACTATTTAGGCACAAATAAAAGAGATACTATCGGGCTGGGAATTGCATATGTGAGCGGAACAATTAACGAGTTTACATTAAAATATGCAGTAATAAATTATACAGTACCTACAAATGTTATTCCTGATACCTGTGTCATTGCAGTTTCTTCCAGTGATTTAGTTAATGCACAAGTTGGAAGCAGCTTATGGATAGATGATTTACAATGGGGAACTGTTAATACAGGTGTTTTAGAAGCTGTTAAAAGCGAGCAAATAAAAATTACTCCGATTCCAGCCAATGAGTTTGTTACCATTGATTTTGGAAGCATCTCAAAAGCAAAAGAAATTGAAATTTTAGATGTAAACGGAAAACTTGTTGAAAGTTTTGGAGTAACCTCAAAAATTGAAACTTTTGGTGTTGGTCATTTAGCCAATGGCTTATATTTTTATACTGTAAGAGATAAAAATGCCGCTGTGTTATCTTCTGGAAAAATTACTGTGAAGCATTAGTGATAAATTAAATGCTTTTAAAAAGCGGGGTGTTATCAATAGCACTCCGCTTTTTTGTACTCATGAACAATTTTTTAGTAGTAATACCAATCGGAAATAAGTTTGGGCCATTACTTATTTCACATCGGTATTAATTCAAAGTAACAATAGAGTAACAAAAATGTGAATTTGTTACTTTTAAACCATTCTCAACAACAAATTGCCATCAATATTAAACACTTCATGTAATGACTTTAAAAAGCTAAGGTTGGGCTTTCTTTTATGGTGCATTATTTCTGAAAGTTTAGTATCAGTAATATTTAGCTTTTGGGCCAGTTCTTTTTGCTTCAATTTGTTTTCATACATTTTAAGTGCTATTAAACCCTGCAATGTTTCGGGCAATGGAATAGTATAATGTACCGCCTCATAAGCATGAACTATTTGTGTGTATTTTTCAAGTGCTGCCTTTTCTTTTTTATCAAGTGCTTCAAAGCCCCCTTTTTTGGTGGCAAGGGCTAATAATTCATTCATTTTGCTTTCGGCTAACTCAAACTGTTTTTTAGTTGTTTCCATTGTTATTAGATTGTTTTACAGTCTATTTTATCATATTGTTTATGAGTGCCTACAAACTTTAAATACATTGTTCTAGTACTAAAATGAATAAGGGCAACAATTCTATATTTATTGCCTGCAACATTAAAAACAAATCTATCATTGCCAATAGCATCAACACTATTAAAAGTTTGTTTTATGGCATGAAAATCGTTCCAATCACTTATTAAACTAATGTTATACCATATCAATAAAGCTTCTTTTGCCTTGCTCTCATTGGTGTAAAACTCAATTAATTTGGCTTTTGAAATAATTACCATTACACAAAGGTAAAAAATAAACTTATTAAAATTGAAAATAAATTATCAAAAATGAAAATACCTCGAACTATTGAATCCATAGTTGATACTAATGTTTTAAGGTTATAGCTTAATATTTGCCATCAGTAGTTATTAATATCGGCAATTGATGAAATAAAAAATATTTATCAGCCATTTAAAAACAGAAACCAATTAATATGGAAGATTCTATTAAATATCATCGATGATATTGCAGTGTCATACTATTTTCAATTAGAAGACTGCCATCATCTTTGAGTTTGGATGAACTCATCCTAATTCTATAAAAATCGGAGCTCCAATTAGCTAGATAAAAAGAATTCTGATTAGATAATTTTCATACTCTTAAAAAGGTAAATCATCATCATCTTGACTTCCTAAGTTTCTTCTATTTATCGGTTTTGAAGCGTCCTGATTATCATCCTCCTCATCATCATCCTCCTCATCATCATCATATTCTTCCTCATCATATTCTTCCTCATCGTCATCCTTATAATTGTCATCTTCTTGGCTATCTTCGTATTGATCATTTGAATAGTTTTCATACCTATGGTCAAAATATAAAATACAATCAAAATCATCTAACATTCTATTGGTTTTCTCTCTTAAGGTTTGAATTTGTCTAGGACTTATCGAGTCTGCTTGAGATAAACAATCAAAATAATTTTCAAACCACCTTTTATATTCCTGCACGTCTACCTCTATTTTCTTTGCGGTATTTGGAAGTTGAATATTTATTTTTTCTAATTTTTTAAGCCTGTCGAATAGAACATATCCATTTCTTTGAATATGTTCAAATATAAGCATAGTTATTCTTACGTCCTCTTTACAATATCTGATTAGCCTGTGTATTTGTCGATTTGTCCATAAAGCAACCGCATCAATTCCATCACCTAGTTTCGGGGTTGATAAGGTTGTTGTGGCTATAGAATTTAGCGAAACCTTATATCCAACTTGCAATTCAATTAAAAAAAGTAAATCAATAGCTCTATCCTCAATCAAATTAAGTTTACTATACTCATCGTACTGTTTTAGCACCTCAAAATCAAATTCAATAATATTAAAGCCAATAACATGTTCAAAAGTACTTATATAATTAATTAAACGCTTTGAATCGCTTTCAAACCAGGTTCTATATCCAAGCTGATAGTCATAGGTTATTGATATGGAGATATCTAAATCTCGTGCTAATATTCCGTTCTTTTCGTTTATTGCGCTCTTTGTCTCAATATCAAGAAAAATATATCTTCCCATGTTTGATTAATAATTTTATTTAAGGTACAAATCTTAAGTTTTTATTTTTAAATTGACGTAAATATATTAAGGAAATAGCTTAATTAATTCTTAGGCATAAAATAAATAAATAATCTTTAATTTGTGTAATCAAATAACCCACCACCAATGAATTTGCAAACAAATAAAATTACTCCCCCTACTCAAATTCCAAAAATGAAAACCAAAAATAGTTTTATAAGCAAATAGAGAAGTTACTATTTAATCACGATAAATCGCAAAACCCCAAACCCTTCTTTATAAGTAAGCATGAAATAACATTAAAGTATACAGAATCTATTAGAAGCGATATTAAAGCGTTAATGAAAGAAAAGCCTGTTGGTTGGACAGAGTTAAGCAGATTGCTTAAGGATTGTGGTTATGATTATAACCCTAATGCTATTCAGAACTATGTGAATGGTAATACTAAAGATGCAAGGGATATAAGTTATTTTGTGCCGTTTGTGATTTTATTAAGCTCCTTGAATAATTAACATGTATATTATTCACTATGTTTGCAAGTACAAACCATATAAACAATGAAATATCTTATTCCATTTGTACTAATATTCATAAATCAATTTGTTTATGCTCAAAATAATACAAATAGAAAACCTGTAACTATTGATGGGAGTGAGTTTGAAAGTATTGAAGCATCTAAAATAAAGGCTGAAAGAGAAAAGTATATTTATGATTCTATTGCCAAAAGTGAATCTGAATTAATGGAAATTGAAGTGTTAAAAACACTCCGAATGCAAGATTCAATAGCTGGTTCAACTATATCAGAAGGGGCAGAAGAAACACAAATTGAAGGTGAAAATCAATTTACAACAGAGGATTGGAATTACATAATTACTTTTTTTGAAAACGGTCAAAATCTGAAGATTATACATGATGCTAAAGCCACAATGGGTTGGGAAGCAAATGAAGTTACTAAAGATAAATGTATTGCAGCACTGCCAATATTTAAAAAAGCCAATATTTCAAGCGGAATAAATTTTTATCAAATGGCATTTTGTGAATTTGTTTTAGAATTATATGAAGATGCCATATTTGATTTTACTAAGGCAATTAATAACTCTCCAAATAAACTTTTTGAGGAAGCTAATTTTATCAAAAACAATGGTAAGATTGAGGAGATGACTTATTTTCCAATAAATTTTAATACAGATGATGCATTTTATTATAGGGCGATTTGCAAAAAGGAATTGAAAGATTATAGAGGTGCTATTTCTGATTTTGATAAAATAGAATTAAAATTTAATAAAAGCGCAGAGTTTTATTTAAAGCGAGGGGGTGCAAAGTACTATCTTGAAAAATATGCAGATGCAAAATTGGACTTTACCAAATCATTGTCAATTGAAAAAAGCAGTTATACATATTTTGGCAGGGGCATTTGTAATATCTTCTTGGGTCTAAAAGAAAGTGGTTGCCTTGATTTAAGCAAGGCTGGTGAATTAGGTCATGAACAAGCTTATGAAGCAATTAAGGAATATTGTAATAAGTGATTGAAATGTGTAAACTCAAAATAACTTTAGTTTATCTTTAAATAAGAGCCTCACTCAAGAAAGAAAGCCTAAGAGCCTTTGTCATCAAGTAAAAAATTCAATATTATGTATAACAAAGCTTTAAAATTTGTCACTTTTATTTTGACACTGTTGTTTATTTCATGCTCACATGAAAGGCAAAACGCTGCATCCAATAGTACCAATGGGGTTGTAACACCAATAGAAAACCAGCCAAATTGGGCATATAGTGAAGAAAAGGACAAAATGGAGGGAACAACAATTTACTTTGCAAGTTGTATTTCTACAAATAAAATAGATTTTGCATTTCCTTACGATGGGGGTTCATATTTTACTTTATGGATTAGAAAATCAACCATAGGCAATGAAATCATACTCGAAGTGTCAAAGGGGCAGTTTATTGCAGGTTTCATGTCTACTAGCAGTTTAAAAGTTAAGTTCGATGGTGAAAAACCTGTAAATTTTCAATATAACTCACCAAATGATGGAAGTATGAATCAAATATTCATTGAAAATCCAAACAAATTTTTAAAAAAACTTAAGAAGTCTAAAACACTTATGATAGAGGCTTCTTTTTACAATGAGGGCAATAGGGTAATAGAGTTCAATGTAGAAGGTTTGGTTTGGAATAGATAATACCAACAAGTTATTTTATTAGCCTATAAATACTTTTTTCAAGTTTCCCAGTTGATGCTACCTTCCCATTAAAAATTGAAGGAGTTGGGGCTGCCATCCAATAGTATTCAGCCTTATTAATAAATACATTGATTCCTATTGAAACCTTATTATCTGCAAGCTTTTTAACCCTTACATTGAAATCACTTGAAACATAAACAGGCTCAATAACTCTGTTATTTGCTGGTACTATTAATTTAACTGCTACAAAGTATGCATTTGTATCAACCAAAGTGCTATTTTCAGTTTCAAGAGTAGCTTGAAAGTTTGTCTTATTAGCTACAATAATGCCACTGTTCTTATCAATTGTTTTTATTGGGATTCCATATTTAGCAAACACATCTACAATATTATCCCAAACCTCATCAAAGGATTTATTGCTTATATACTCACTCTTGTGATTGTTCAGGGTAATTTCCTTTTAAAGGAATTGTTTTCATTGAACACCCAATAAACAGGATTGAGACACTTATTCAGGAGAATTCATTAACTGCGGAGCAGTTTTTATCTCGTTGGAATTACTTGACTGAAGAAAATAGAAATATCACAGAGATAGTAGAAACTTATAAAATTGTTCGGAGTCTTGCTGTTGAAAAGGATGGGTTTGACATGGAACATTTCGACAATGATGAACAAATTGAAAAAAGCCTGAAGGATTATTATCAAAATGAAATATTGGTGGCTAAGATTAAACAAAAAGAAGCAGAATTGGAAAAAGTAGCTGATGAAAAAAATTTGGCAATATTAAAATTGAAAGAGAGTCAAAAGAATATTTCTAATTTGATTTCAAGGCTTAATAATAAAGTAATTCAAGAAATTGAAATTAATGACAATTCTTCAAAGAAAAAAAGATACAAAAAACCTAAAAATTTCATCCTCAGAGAAGAAAAAGTAGCAAAATTTGAAAAGTTGAGGATGGATGCAAAAAGTTTGCTTAAATCCTAAGTATGTTTAATTAGAATAGTTCTATTTTTATAAAACAAAAAAACAGCATAAAAATGACCGCTCTCGCTCTCATTCTCACACTGTTCATTGTACCCGGGACGAGAATCGAACTCGTACAATCGCAATGATTACAGGATTTTAAGTCCTGCGTGTCTACCAGTTCCACCACCCGGGCAAAGGGCTTAATTAGTGCTAACACCAATCAATGTGGGTTTTAATTTAAATCCCTCTTTGTAGATGAAGAGGGATTTACTTATGAGCGAAAGACGAGATTCGAACTCGCGACCCCGACCTTGGCAAGGTCGTGCTCTACCAACTGAGCTACTTTCGCTTGATTTAGGGAGTGCAAAAGTACATAAATTTTTATTTCTACAAAATTTTTATGCGTTTTTATGTTTTTTAATTCTTTTATTACCCTAATTTTTATCTTCCTTTGCATTCCGTTTTGTGCATTGGCGCCCAATTCTAGCCTTATTTTATGACAAAAAAAGAAAAATTAATTCTATTTGTTCTTGCTGCTGCGCAGTTTACCCACATCGTAGATTTTATGATTATGATGCCTCTTGGGCCTCAATTAATGCGTATTTTTAAAATTAGCCCACAGCAGTTTAGCTTAATTGTGGCAAGCTACACATTTAGTGCAGGTATATTTGGTTTTTTAGGCGCCTTTGTTATCGACCGCTTTGATAGAAAAACAGCTTTTGTTATTGCATATATTGGTTTTACGCTTGGCACCTTAGCTTGTGGGTTAGCGCCCACCTACCATTTTTTATTAGCAGCACGGATATTAGCTGGCGCCTTTGGTGGCATTTTAGGAGCATTAGTATTAGCTATCATCAGCGATATTATTCCTTTAGAAAGACGCGCATCTGCCATGGGTATTGTGATGACTGCTTTTTCGGCCGCTTCTGTTTTGGGCGTGCCAATTGGACTTTGGCTCGCCAATCTCTTTACATGGAATGCACCTTTTTTATTTTTAGCGGGTTTTACCACAATCATTACTGCTTCAATCTTTAAAATTATTCCATCGTTAACCGAACATTTGCAATCAAAAGCCAATCGCCCAAAACCTTTAGATGTAATTACCAATGTAACTGGTGACAAAAACGCATTAAGAGCGCTTTTAATGATGAGTTTGCTCATCTTTGGACAATTTAGCGTTATCCCTTTTTTAAGTCCTTATATGGTTTACAATGTAGGTTTTCAAGAAAGTGAATTGCCTTTTATATACCTATGTGGAGGAATTGGCACCATATTTACTTTACCGCTCATTGGCAAGCTAGCAGATAAACATGGTCGTTTAAAAATATTTGGATATGCAATTTTTCTTTCTGTTATCCCCATTTTGGTGATCACAAATCTTGGTCATATTTCGGTATACTCTGCGCTCATTATCACTACTTTTTTCATGATTTTGGTGGGCGGGCGTATTGTTCCAGCCACTACCATGGTTACTTCAACAGTACATCCAAAAAACCGAGGAAGTTTTATGAGTATCAACAGCAGTATACAACAATTATCTAGTGGCACCGCATCATTTTTGGCAGGCATGGTTATCTTAAAAAACGCAGATGGAAGCCTATCACATTATAATTGGATAGGCTTTTTTGCCATTGCAGCAAGCCTTTTAAGCCTTTATGTAGCGCAAAAACTAAGAAGTGCCGATGGGCAGAAACTATAAGTAAAAGCATTTTTAGGACAGATCTACTTTCTAGTTTTTTTATTTCACCATTTCAATCCAAATTGAGCATTGTAAAGCGCCTCAACTTCGGCCCGATGATGCTATAGAGCGTATTTCCTTGCGTTGCATGGACTGCTTTTGCAAAGAAAGAGAGGCTGCAATCCAAATTGTAGCGCTTAAAAACAATTCGTTTATCAAAAAATATACATTTGTATCAAAAATAAACAAACATGAGCACTCTAAAATCCATAGCCTTACTTTGGTTCGAAGCTTTTAACAAACATGATATTGAAATGTTACTCGATTTATATCACAACGAAGCAGAGCATTACAGCCCCAAATTAAAAATTCATCAACCCGAAACCAATGGCTTAATCAAAGGAAAAAATGCTTTACGCAACTGGTGGACCGATGCTTTTAAACGCTTGCCCAATTTACATTATGAAGTAATAAAATTGACCTCCGATGAAGAACAGATTTTTATGGAATACATCAGAAAAACACCAGGTGAAGCGGATTTAAGAGTTGGCGAAGTGCTAGAAATTACAAATGGAAAAATTGTAGCTTCGAGGGTTTATCATTTTTAAATAAACACGATTAACACTTCTTCAAAAAAAAGCAAAGTATTAAAAACCGACTTTCACAATTTTTTCCCAGTAGGTATT
>Ga0247831_1005632_pt1 | contig 15467 bp, 13 predicted proteins | sample LaCruzMarch2015__9_FD_192406 | JGI IMG/M metagenome (GOLD analysis project Ga0247831, IMG submission 192406) | Freshwater microbial communities from meromictic Lake La Cruz, Castile-La Mancha, Spain - LaCruzMarch2015_1m | ecosystem: Environmental > Aquatic > Freshwater > Lake | place: Spain... | reverse complement strand
TAGGCCGTCCGCCCGTCCGAGCCCGGCGCGCGGCCGAGGCCGAGGTCGATACGGCCGGGGGCCAGCGCGTCGAGCACGCGGAACTGCTCGGCGACCTTCAGCGGCGCGTAGTGGGGCAGCATGATGCCGGCCGAGCCGATCCGGATCGTGGACGTCCTGGCCGCGATCGCCGCCATCAGGATTTCGGGCGCAGTGCCGACGATGGTCGGGTGGTTGTGGTGCTCGGACACCCAGAAGCGGTTGTAGCCCAGTGCCTCGCAGGTGACCGCGAGGTCGAGCGTGTCGCGGATCGCCTCGCCCTGGGCGCGCCCGGCCGTGGCGATCGACTGGTCGAGAGCGGAAAGCTTCACGTTGGTCTCCTTCATGCTGCAGGGAGATTATCGCGGCCGTGCCATGGTTTGAAGCGTCGCCGGGAGTTGCCTCCCATGAAATATCAGCCAAGCGACATAGTACCGGATGGTCGCAGCGCTTGTTCTCGGGCACCGAAGCACGTAGCGTCCGCCTCAGCCGGGGGGCTGTCCGCATGTCGATATTGGCGGCGGGCCGGATCGAAGGAGGCTCTGCCATGCTGCTCGAAGGCAAGGTCGCGATCGTCACGGGCGCCGGACAAGGGATCGGGCGGGCCTGTGCCGAGCGCCTGGCGCGCGAGGGCGCCAAGGTCGTCGTCAGCGACGTCAACGAAACTCACGGACCGAAGGTTGCGGCGGCCATCACGGCGGCTGGCGGTTCAGCAAAATTCGCCTTCGCCGACGTGTCCGAGCGGCTGGACGTCCACAACCTGATCGCCGCCGCGCTCGAAACGTTTGGGCGTATCGACGTGATGGTCAACAATGCCGGCGTCGTCGACGACACGCCTTTCCTGGATCTCACCGAGGACGAGTTCGACCGGATTTTGAAAACCAACCTCAAGGGTACGTTCCTGTGCGCGCAGGCGGCGGCCCGCCAGATGGTGAAGCAGATCGAGGCCAAGGACGGCGCGCCGGGCGCGATCGTCAACATGAGCTCGGTCAATGCCTGGTTCGGCCTGCCCGACCATGTCGCCTATTCGACGTCGAAGGGTGGCGTGTCGCAGTTGACGAAGTCGATGGCGATCGCGCTCTCGGGCTATGGTATTCGCGTCAACGCTGTCGGTCCGGGCACCATCGAGACGCCGCTGATCAAGGATGTGGTGAAGGACGATGCCTTCCGCGACAAGGTGCTGTCGCGCACCCCGCTCGGCCGCTTTGGCCAGCCGGCGGAAATCGCAGCCGTCGTCGCCTGGCTCGCCAGCAGCGAGGCGAGTTATCTCACCGGTACCACCATCTTCGCAGATGGTGGCCGCATGCCGCTCAACTATGTGGTGCCGGTTCCAGAGGCGTGACGCACCGCGTCGGCGGGCCGGGCGACCAACCGTTTCGGGAACACGTCGAGCCGCCCCACCTTCATGAGGACGACTTTCAGGGATGCGCCTGGAGCGCACCCGCCGTGGAAACGTGATGTTCGGCGCGTCCGCCACCAGACCGTTGCGGACGTCCATCCAGACTTAACCATAAATCGACGTCTGGCGCTTAGTCTGATCGAGGAAGGAGAGCAGCGGAGCCAGAACCTCGTGATCGCACGGATCCTCATAACCCTCGTCGTGATCGCCGCTGGTGTCGCCGCGCTCGTCCTTTACGCGCGCATCGTCGAGCCGGGCGACTGGCCGCTCCTTTCTCTTGCTCGAAGCGGTTCGGCCCGTCTCGATCCCGTCTCGATGATCGTCGGCGCCGGCTTCGGGTACGTGCTCGCCGCTCTGTTGCGCTATCCTTGGGCCGAGCTGCCAGAGCGCGTGCTGCGCTTTCTCAACCGCTTCGTGCCCGGCGTGCAGTTCGCGACCTGCGCCGCCGTCTGCCTCGCCGTGCTGATCTACTGGTAGGCCAAGCCCCGGCAGGCCAGGCCACGGAATTCAGGCAGCCAGGCCCCGCTTGCGCAGGAGCCCGTCGATGCTCGGCAATCGCCCGCGGAAAGCGATATAGGCCTCGTCCTCGGGTCGCGAGCCCCCCGCCGCATAGACGAAGCGCTTTAGCCGCTCGGCAGTCGCCGGATCGAACACGTTGCCGGTCTCCTCGAACGCCTGGAACGCATCCGCGTCGAGCACTTCGGACCACAGATAACTGTAGTAGCCTGCCGAATAGCCGTCGCCCGAGAACACGTGCGTGAAGTGCGGTGTGCGGTGACGCATGACGATCTCGCGCGGCATGCCGAGGCGGGCGAGCGTCGCCGCCTCGAAGCCTAGCGGGTCGCCGCCCGCATTCTCGCTCCCCGCCGCGTAGTCTCCTGAATGGAAGGCGATGTCGACCAACGCGGACGCCAGATACTCGATGGTCTGGAAGCCCTGGTTGAAAGTGCGTGCGGCCTTCAGCTTGGCCATCAGTTCGGCTGGCATCGCGGCGCCGGTCTCGGCGTGGCGGGCGAAGCGGGCGAGAATTTCCGGCGTCTCCAGCCAGTGCTCGTAGAGCTGCGACGGCAACTCGACGAAATCGCGCGCGACAGCCGTGCCGGCGAGCGAGGGATACGTGACGTCCGAGAGCAGCCCGTGCAGGCCGTGGCCGAACTCGTGGAACAGTGTACGCGCGTCGTCGAACGAGAGGAGCGACGGCTTGCCCTCGGCGGCCTTCGCGAAGTTGGAAACGTTGACGATGATCGGATGTACGTCGCCATCGATGCGCCGCTGCACGCGGAAGGCGCTCATCCAGGCGCCTGAGCGCTTGGACGGCCGGGCGAAGTAGTCGCCGAGGAACAGGCCGACTGGGCGGCCGTCGGCGCGCTTCACCTCCCAGGCACGGACATCGGGATGATACAGCGCAAGGTCGCGACGCTCCTCGAACACCAGGCCGAACAGCTCGCTCGCAGTGTGGAACGCCGCCTTGATCACCTGCTCCAGCGGGAAGTAGGCCTTCAGCTCGCTCTCATCGAGCGCATAGGTGGCGCGCCGCACCTTCTCGGCGAGGTAGCGCCAATCCCACGGCTCGATCGTATGGTTGAGGCCGATCGCTCGCGCGTGCGCCGTCAGCGCCGCGCGCTCCTCGGCCACACGTCGGGTGGCCGGCGCCCAGACCGCCTCGAGCAGTTCGGCGACGCGAGCCGGCGTCTTGGCCATGGTGTCGTCGAGCTTGTAGTCGGCGAAACTCGCGTAGCCGAGCAACTGCGCTCGCTCGTGGCGAAGAGAGAGGATCTCGGCGACGACGGCGCGGTTGTCGGTCGCCCCACCGCCCTCGCCGCGACTGATCCAGGCCTTGAAGGCCTTCTCACGCAGGTCGCGGCGGTCAGAGAAGGTGAGGAATGGCTCGATCAGCGAGCGCGACAGCGTGATGATATGGCCGTCGAGGCCGCGCTCGCGGGCAGCCGAGCGCGCTGCATCGACGAGGAAGGGCGGCAGCCCGGCGAGATCGTCGGGCGCCGCGAGTGGCAGGACGTAGGCCTTCTCATCGGCCAACACGTTCTGCGAGAACGTGGTGCCGAGGCTCGCGAGCCGTTGCTTGATGGCGCTCATGCGCGCTTTTGCGGTGTCGTCTAGGGCCGCACCGGAGCGGACGAAACCGAGGTGGGTGCGATCCAGAACGCGAGCCTGCTCGGCGTCGAGGCCGAGCGCGGTCCGGGCGTCGTGCAATGTTGCGATACGCTGGAACAGGCGCGCGTTGGACGTGATCGCGTCATAGTGGGCGGCGAGCCGCGGCGACATCTCGCGCTCGATCGCCTGAAGCTGGTCGTTGGTATTCGAACCGGCGAGGTTCCAGAATGTCGATCCGACCCGGCTCATCAGACGGCCGGCGCGTTCGAGGGCCGCGATGGTGTTCTCGAACGTCGGCGGCGCGTCATTTTCGGCGATCGTCTTGATCTCGGCGTTGTGGGCTTCGATTGCCACCACGTAGGCCGGCAGGTAGTGCTCGGCCTCGATCGCCGGGAACGGCGGCAGCTCGAACGGGGTTGTCCATTCCGTGAGCAGCGGATTGGTGCCCGTGTTGCCGGCGTTGTCCTGTTGGGGCATGTCGCTTCCTTTCCGGGGATCGAGATGGCCTCGCGGCCCTCGGCGCGTCGTCGTCGGCTTATGTAGTCGCTCACCGCCCGGCGCTCCAGCACGACCTGTTACGAGCGAGAGCCCAAGCTTGTGCACCGGGACGTGAATTCTGCCACGGTGGACGATCAACTGGCTGTGCTTGGCGCGAGCGAACTGCATACTTGATGGGGAAGCGGTGTAGACCTGCCGCCGTCGACGAGGGCACTATAATCCGTACTCCCCACCCAAATCCGATTTCCACATCCGGTCATGGCATGAACCCCGAGCGCGCAATCCTGCTCAAGCTCGCCTCCGTGCTGGTGTTCACGGTGATGGCGAGCCTCATCAAGGCGGCCTCCACCGTCGTGCCAGCAGGCGAAGCGACATTCTTCCGGTCGTTCTTCGCGTTGCCGCCGATCCTCGTGTGGCTCGCCTGGCAGGGCGACGTCCGCTCGGCGCTGCGCACCGGTAATGTCACGGGCCACGTCTGGCGCGGCTTCTTGGGTGTGGTCGGCATGGGCTTCGGGTTCGCAGCCCTCGGACTGTTGCCGTTCCCCGAAGCGGTCGCCCTCGGCTACGCGATGCCGCTGCTCGCTACCGCATTCGCGGCGATCCTGCTCGGCGAAGTGGTACGCATGTACCGCTGGAGCGCGATCCTGATCGGCATGGTCGGCGTGCTCGTCATCCTGTGGCCGCGCCTCACCGTGCTGCAGGGCGGCGGCCTCACTGGGGGCGAGACGCTCGGTGCGCTCTGCGCGCTCGGCTCCGCCGCGTTCGGGGCGCTGTCGATCGTCGCCACGCGCCGGCTGGTGTTGACCGAGAAGACGTCGACCATCGTGCTCTATTTCTCGCTGATCTGCTCGGCCGGCGGGCTCATGACGCTGCCGTTCGGCTGGGTGATGCCGGATGCCACCACAGCGGCGATGCTGGTGGCCGCCGGCATCCTCGGTGGTATCGGACAGCTGTTGTTGACCGAGTGCTACCGCCACGCCGACACCTCGACCATCGCGCCGTTCGACTACACGTCGATGCTGTTCGCGCTCGCTATCGGCTACTTCGTGTTCGCCGAGGTGCCGACGCTGGTCATGCTGGCCGGCGCATTGATCGTCATCGCCGCCGGGATGTTCGTGATCTGGCGCGAGCACCAGCTCGGCCTGGAACGGGCCCGCGCGCGCAAGGTTGCGACACCGCAGGGCTGAGCCCGCCGCACGACGATCGCTCAACTCGTCGAGAGACGCCCGGCGGCCTGCGAAATGGGGCGCTCGCGGGGCGCCGACATGAACCACGCCTGCGCGCGCTATTCAGAGCGAGTTCAACGCGCGAGCACTATTGATGTTCTCATAGGACGAAACACGGATCACCCGCTGCCATCGCGTCCAAGTGGCAGCCCAACCGAAAGGCAGTCCGCCATGACCCGCATCGCGACCCTCGCGACCTCCGCCCTGGTGCTCGCGGCCGCAGCAGCCGCCGCCATCGTATTCGCCACCGGTGCTTCGGCCTCGGGCTACAAGTCGAAGCATCTCGACCACGCCGCAGGCCACGTCGAACGGCGCTACGAGTCTGGCCGCCAGTCCGGCTCGATCACCTATTTCGAGGGACTGCGCGTGCGCCGGGCCCTGCGCGAGTATCGGACGCTCGAGAGCTCGTACAAGGCCGACGGCCGCCTGAGCGGCTACGAGCGGCGCTCCCTCGCCCGCAAGTTGGCCGAGACCAGGAGCACGGTCAAGGCGGCCTCTCACAACGGCTATCGGCGTGCGGGCGTGCTGCCCCGTGTCGGCCGCTGACGCCGAACACACACGCCGTGCGAGAGCTGAATGCGCGGCGCTGAACTCGCGAGGTCTCGATCACGCCGACCGGTCCCATCCCCCCCCCCTCACGGTCAGCCGGCCGATCTTCGCGAATACGGACCGGAAAGGACCCCCTCCTTTCCGGTCCGGTTGCTGTCGGCTGCGATGCGCATGCCGACGTGCAGGCGCCGAGCATCGCCTGTGGCAAATGCGTGACAGTTGGCCCGCAACGACCCGTCCGTTAGCCGGTTGGTAAGGGGCAAGCCCCTACGCTCCTCGCAGTCGACGAGAAGCCCGCCGCCCCTCAGGCCGGGCTCAGCTGCCGGGGTCCCCATGAGCGTTTTGAAGTCGTTGTCATTCGATGAAATCTGCCGTCGTGGCGCGATCCGCGACGCCGACATCGCGACCCTGCGCACCCTCTATTACGAGGACGGCCGCATCTACGCTGCGGAAGCCGATGCGCTGTTTGAGATCAATGATGCCTGCCGCATCCAGTCGCCGGGTTGGACGGAGTTCTTCGTCGAGGCGATCACCGATTACATCGTGTTCGACGCCGAGCCAGAAGGCTACCTGACGGTGGCCAATGCCGAATGGCTGATCGCGCGCATCGAGAAGGATGGGCGGGTGTGCTCGCTGACCGAACTCGAACTGCTGATCAACGCGCTCGACAAGGCGCGCTGGGCGCCCGAGCGGCTCGCGGCCTACGCGCTGGACCAGGTTCGGCGGGCGGTTGTGACCGGCGAAGGGCTGCTGCGCAGCGGCCAGAAGCTGAAGCCCGGCACCGTCACCGACGCCGACGTCGAACTGATGCGCCGCACGCTCTATGCCTTCGCGTCGGTTGGTAATGTCGCGGTGACGCGCAGCGAGGCGGAGGTTCTGATTGCCATCGACACCGCCTCGCAAAGCACGCCGCCGAACGCTGCCTGGACGGATCTGTTCGTCAAAGCGATCGCCAGCGTCGTGATGCGCGACGGTGGCTATGCGGTGCCGGGCCGCGAAGAGGCCCTGCGCCGCGAGGCCTGGCTCGGTTCTCGTGGCGACTTGGCGCTCGGTAACATGTTGGATGGGATGGTTTCGGCGAGCCTTGGCGAGATCTTCGGCCTCTATCGGGAGCAGACCGCCGAGGAGCGCGCCATCGCCCGCCTCGAGCGCCAGCGCGTCGCCATCATCACCAGCGAGGTGGTCGATGACGAGGAAGCCGGCTGGCTCGAACGGGCGTTGCTGTGCGACGGCACGCTGACACCGAACGAGCGGGCGCTCGTCACCTTTCTGCGCGAGCATGCTCCGCGCCTGTCGCCGGCGATGGCCGTGCTCGTCGAGCAGGCCGGCATCGCGGCCTGAACCCCGCTGTCCGGCTACCGGGAAAATATGCTTCGGCAACGAGTTGGCCTGGTCGTCTACTCGGTGGATTTCTACGATCTGAGGGGTGCGATCGACCTCGTGCGCCAGCGCATCGAGACGCGTCAGGCGGCAGCCAATGCCCGCCCGGCATGACGGCACCGCTGCAGGCCCGAGCCTGAGACGTCCGCCACGCCTCATCCATGGTCGAGTTTACCGCAGCGCAGCAGGACGCTAAGAACCAAGCACACCGCTTCCAACCGTCGCGCCGCTGCGAGGCCACCCAACTCATGTTCAAGAAGATCCTGATCGCCAACCGTGGCGAGATCGCCTGCCGGGTCATCAAGACCGCCCGCCGTATGGGCATCAAGACGGTTGCCGTGTTTTCCGATGCCGACCGCGACGCGATGCACGTGGAAATGGCGGACGAGGCGGTCCACATCGGCCCGCCGCAGGCAGCCCTCTCCTATCTGGTAATCGAAAAGATCGTTGCTGCCTGCAAGGCGACCGGTGCCGAAGCCGTGCATCCGGGTTACGGTTTTCTTTCCGAGCGCGAGGCGTTCCCGGTGGCACTCGCCAAGGAGGGCATTGTGTTCATCGGTCCGAACCCGGGCGCGATCGCGGCCATGGGCGACAAGATCGAGAGTAAGAAGGCGGCCGCCAAGGCCAATGTCTCGACGGTGCCGGGTCACCTCGGCGAGATCGCCGACCCCAAGGAAGCCGTGAAGATCGCGCGCGAGATCGGCTACCCGGTGATGATCAAGGCGTCGGCCGGCGGCGGCGGCAAAGGCATGCGCATCGCCTACGACGACAAGGAGTGTGCAGAGGGCTACGGTCTCGCCCGTTCGGAGGCCAAGTCCTCCTTCGGCGACGATCGCGTGTTCGTCGAGAAGTTCATCGAGAACCCGCGCCACATCGAGATTCAGGTGCTGGGCGACAAGCACGGCAACGTCATCTATCTGGGCGAGCGCGAGTGCTCGATCCAGCGGCGCAACCAGAAGGTCATCGAGGAGGCGCCATCGCCACTCCTCGACGAGGCCACGCGCCGGGCCATGGGCGAGCAATCGGTGGCCCTCGCCAAAGCTGTCGGCTACGACAGCGCCGGCACGGTGGAGTTCGTGGCGGGCCAGGACAAGTCGTTCTACTTCCTCGAGATGAACACGCGCCTGCAGGTCGAGCATCCGGTCACCGAGATGATCACCGGCATCGACCTGGTCGAGCAGATGATCCGTGTCGCCGCCGGCGAGAAACTTCCGATGGCCCAGAAGGACGTGAAGCTCAACGGCTGGGCGGTCGAAAGCCGCATCTATGCCGAGGACCCGTTCCGCAACTTCCTGCCCTCGATCGGGCGTCTCGTGAAATATCGCCCGCCGGCCGAAGGCTCGAAGGGCGGGCTCACCGTGCGCAACGACACCGGCGTTGCCGAGGGCGGCGAGATCTCGATGTACTACGACCCGATGATCGCCAAGCTGGTCACGCATGCGCCGACCCGCCTCGAAGCGATCGACTTGCAGGCCGAAGCGCTCGACGCTTTCTACATCGACGGCATCCAGCACAACATTCCGTTCCTGACGTCGCTGATGCAGCACCCGCGGTGGCGCTCGGGCGCCATCTCGACGGGCTTCATCAAGGAAGAGTTCCCGGACGGGTTCGCAGCGCGCGAGGTGGCAGGCGAAGACTTGAAGGTGCTTGCCGCGGTCGCCGCCCAACTCGACAACCTGTCGAACATGCGCCGCCGCCATATCGACCAGCAGATGAGCGGCAAGGCCGTCACCTTCGCCCGCGAGCGTGTCGTCCGCGTCGGTAGCAGCGAGCAGGTGCTCGAAGTCGCCGGCGGTGACGGCCTGCCGACCACCGTCACGTATCTCGACGGCGAAGGCGGGCGCAGGGAAACGATCGAGATTGCCGCCAAGTGGTGGCCCGGCGATCCGGTATGGTCCGGCATGGTGCGCGACAAGGACGTCTCGGTGCAGGTGCGCCCGATCCTCAACGGCTACGAACTCGCCTATCGCGGCACCCGCGCCAAAGCCTACGTCTACACCCGCCGCGAGGCCGAACTCGCACGCCTCATGCCGGCGAAGGTTGCGGCCGACATGTCGAAGTATCTGCTTTGTCCGATGCCAGGCCTGGTCAAGGCGATCCACGTCGAAGCGGGCGCCAAGGTCGAGCCGGGCGACACGCTCGCGGTGGTTGAAGCCATGAAGATGGAGAACATCCTGCGCGCCGAGCGGGCAGGCACGGTCAAGTCGGTCAATGCAAAGGCGGGCGACAGCCTCGCCGTCGACGCGGTGATCATGGAGTTCGCGTAAGGGAGCGCGCGCCACCCGCCCATCCGCCGCCCCACGAAGCTCTCAACCTTTTCTCAACCTCCGCCCGCTAGCGTCCAGGCGCTCATGTCTCGTGTCGCGGGTCTCGTCATGCGTGCTGCCGACTTCATCCCTCGCCTCCCTCATATGCTGTTCGATCCGCGCGGGCGCATCGATCGCAAGGGCTTGCTGCTGCTCGCCGTCGCGCTGTTGGCGCTGCAGGCCGTGTTCGCGGTGGCGCTGGCCACCGGCATGATGGACATCCACGGCGCACCGGCCTTGATCATCAAGACCACGTTCCTGTGGATCGCCATCGTCGCGGCATCCAAGCGCCTGCACGATCTCGGCCGATCGGCGTGGTGGATCGCCATCGCCTTCGTCTCGATGATCGTTTGGGGCATCGTCGCCGTGCTGGCGGTCTATCCCGTTTTCGGCCGCGATATGCTGGTGCCCGGCAGCGCCGGGTATGTGGCGGCCCTGGCGCTCAACATGGTGCCGATCCTCGCCGCAACGCTCTGGATGCACTTCGCGAGAGGCGAGACGGTCGAAAACCGATTCGGCCCGGCACCCGACGTCACCGGCTTCTCGATGTTCGCGCGCCGCGCCTCCCAGAGTCGGGCGGCTGGCGATATGAGCCAGGCGATCACCGCCTGACCGAGGCGCATCTGCCACGTCGCTCATCGCCGAGACGCATTCTTGGCAATCCGACATCGACTGTATAAACGACGGGCGCCGGTTCCTCCGGCGCCCGATGCCGTTTGCGGGTCGAGGTTGGCCTCGGCCCTGTCGCCACCATACGTCCCGTTCCCGCCCGGTCCGCGCCTTCACGCTCGCCCGCGAAGAAAGAATACAAGGAAACGCCAATGCGTAGCTTTCATTTCCCCGGCCGCTCGCCGGTTTATGCGACCAAGGCGGTGGCTGCGACCTCGCATCCGCTGGCGAGCGCCGCCGCTCTCGACGTGATGAAGCGCGGCGGCAACGCGGTCGATGCCACGATCGCGGCCGCAGCCGTGCTCGCGGTGGTCGAGCACCCGATGACCGGCATCGGTGGCGATTGCTTCGCCCTGCTCGCCAAGCCGGGTGCCGCCCCGATCGCACTCAATGCTTCGGGCCGCGCGCCGGCCGCTGCGACCGCTGAGCGCTACGCCGGCTTCGGCCTCAAGTCGATCCCGATGCAGAGCCCGCATGCGGTGACCGTGCCCGGCGCCATCGACGGCTGGGCCACGCTGCTCGCCGATCACGGCACGATGAGCTTCGCCGACCTGCTGGCGCCGGCGATCGAGTATGCCCGTGGTGGTTTCCCTGTCGCTCCTCGCGTGTCGGTCGATTGGGCCGGCGCCGTCGGCAAGCTCAAGGCGCATGCCGGAGCGGCGAAGAACCTGCTGGTCGACGGCACCCGTGCGCCGCGCGTCGGTGAGCGCTTCGCCATGCCGGCGCTGGCCCGCACGCTGGAGGCCATCGCACGCGACGGCCGCGACGGGTTCTATCGGGGCGAGGTTGCGGCCGACATCGTCGCTACGCTCAACGCACTCGGCGGCGTCCATACGCTGGATGACTTCGCCCGCCAGAGTTCGTCCTACGTCACCCCGATCTCGGTCGCCTACAAGGGCGTCGAGCTCTACGAGCTGCCGCCGAACAATCACGGCATCGTCGCGCTCATCCTGCTCAAGATGCTCACCCGCCTCGGCAAGCTCTCCGACGATCCAGCGGCGCCCGAGCGCTATCACGTGATGATCGAGGCGGCCCGCCTCGCCTATGCGATGCGCGATGCGTTCGTCGCCGATCCCGCAATGGCCGAGGTCGATGTCGCCCACATGCTCGCGGATGCGACGATCGACAATCTCGTCGCCCGCATCGACCGCACCAAGCGGACGCCCGATCTTGGCCCGGTGCCGCGTCCGACCGGCTCCGATACCATCTATCTCTCGGTGATCGACCCGAACGGCATGGCGGTCTCGTTCATCAACTCGCTGTTCTCCGACTTCGGTTCCGGCATCTGCGCCGAAAAGAGTGGCGTCACGCTGCACAACCGTGGCCAGGGCTTCGTGCTGGACCCCAAGCACCCCAACTGCATCGCGCCCGGCAAGCGGCCTATGCACACGCTGGTGCCGGCGCTGACCCTGCGCGATGGCCAGCCGGACATGGCGTTCGGTGTGATGGGCGCCGCCTTCCAGCCGATGGGCCACGTCTACGTGGTGACCAACATGGAGGATTACGGCCTCGATCCGCAGGAGGCACTCGACTGCCCGCGGGTGTTCTTCGAGGGCGAGGAGGTGCAGGTCGAGGACTCACTGGCGATGGCGTCGCGCGAGCGGCTCGCCGCTTACGGTCACACGGTCGGCCTGCGTCCACTGCCATGGGGCGGCGGGCAGATCGTGCGTTTCGATCGCACCAACGGCTGCCTGGTAGCCGCGTCCGACGCTCGCAAGGATGGCTGCGCCATCGGGTTCTAGGTCCGCTGTCGCCCTCGATGACTGCCGCGACAGCGGCAGCCGTCGGGGGCTACTCCCACGAGGCGAACCGACTGCCGATCTCCGACTGCCGAAACCAGCCCTTAGACCTTACCGCCCGCCGACTTTGCCTGCCTGTCGGGTCAGCACGGCGCGCACTGCGGCGAATGTCGCGTCTTCCTGCAGGTCCTCCGGATAGACCATGAACACCGGATAGGTGAAGCGGCGCTCGCGCTTCACCTCGACCAGCCGGCCGCGCGTCAGATACGGCTTGGCGAGCCGCATCGGCACATATCCGCGCGCCGGGTTGTTCAACAGATAGTCGACCGCGATCGAGCCGAGATCGAGGTTGAGGCTCGGGCTGCGCAGCTTCGGAAACACGGCCGCATGGTCGAGTTCGAACTCGGGCGCCCAGTTGACGAACACGTAGTCGGCGGGCGAGCGGCGCGCCGGCGCCTTGGCGTTCGCGACCATGACGAACTCCTCCTCGAACAGAGGCTCGACCAGAAGGCCCGGCGACTGCACGGCCCGGTAGAGCACGGCCAGGTCGAGCGTCCCCTCCTGCATACGCTGGGTCAGGGTGCCGGGGGAGAGCGCGCTCGCCGTGATGGCGATATCCTTGAGATCGTCGCGCAGTACCGGGATGCAGCCGATAAGAAAGCCGTCCCACAGCATCTGCGGGGCGCCCATCGCCAGGTGATCGCGATGGGCATCGTAGAGCCCGACATCCTGTTGGGCATGCTGCCAGACGCGCACCAGCGTCATGGCGTGGCGGCGGAATTGCTCGCCAGCGACGGTCAACCGCGCGCCCTGCTTCGAGCGCTCGAACATCACATGACCGAGGGCATCCTCGAGGGTCTTCATGCGCGTGCTCACGGTCGACTGCGTGACGTGCAGCGCGCGAGCCGCTTCGACGAAGCTGCCCGCCTCGGCGACCGCGAGGAAGGTACGCGCCAGGTTGATGTCCATTGACGTGGCCTCGCCGAGGTTGGCTCGCGACGATCGAATCGCGCATCCTGCACGCTCGACGGGCGAAATCGATCCATTGAAAAAGTCGATGGATCATAATTGAAAAATGCGTTTGCCCAAGCAATGGAAAATACTCAGAGTGCCTAGCGGTCTCTGCATGTCGGTCGCAAGGTCCGCTTCAGTAGAGATGGTAAGCCCTCGAAAGCTAACCCGGGCGATACGGTCTGTCGACCAAGGTCGAGGATCCGAGAGAGAGAAGAGGAACGAGACGATGAAGGCTCCAGCCAAAAAGGCGCCGGCCAAGAAGGCCGCCAAGAAGGTCGCGAAGAAGGCGCCTGCGAAGACAGCTCCGGCGAAGACTGCCGCGCCGAAGACGGCTCCGGCCAAGAAGGCCCCGGCCAAGGCTGCCAAGACGGTCGCCAAGAAGGCCGTGAAGAAGGCCCCGGCGAAGAAGGCCGCGAAAAAGGCTGCGAAGACCTAAGCGCACTTTTGGGAAGGGGCTCCAGGATGACTGCATCGCGCATCGGTAGTCGTGTTGCACCCGGCCTCGTGCTCTGTCTGATGATCGGGTCAGCGCCGGATGCGGCGGCGCTGGCCCTCTTCAATCGAGATGCGGCGGCGGCCCGTGTCACCGTCATCAGAGGCGCCGATCGGACGACGCACACCGTCGCGCCCGGCGCCACCATCACCGACATCTGCGCCCGTGGCTGCATCCTCAAGCTCGAGGATGGCAGTGAATGGCTGCTCGACGGCAGTGAGCGCGTGTCGATCGAACGCTCGCTCGTCTATTACGATGGACCCGAGCGTCCGCCGGCGCCTGCCGCACCCGCAGCCCCGGAGCCCGGTGGCCAAGCGCCTCGCGCGCCGATCCAACGCTGATCCTCAGCCGATGTGAGCGCCCGCGCGCCTCAGAGCGGCGGCGCGTGATCGACAGTCGCGCCGATGCGCTGCTCGAAGGTCTCACGCAGCGCCTGATCGAGCCGTTGCGAGAGGTCGATCGTGTTCTCACAGGGTGCGCCGTCGGTTGACGCACCGACCGGCGCGAGCAGCCGGGCGAGGCTCGTCACGCCATGGCCGCGAATGCCGCACGGCACGATGCCGTCGAAGTGGCCGAGGTCGGGGTCGACGTTGATCGCCAGTCCGTGAAAGCTGATCCACCGCCTGAGCCTGATGCCGATCGCGGCCACTTTGTCTTCGGCGTCGTCCGCACGTCCGCTGCGCGCCACCCACACACCGACGCGCCCGCAACGTGTCATGCCAGTCACGCCCAATGCGGCGAGGGCTGCGATCGTCCAGCCTTCGAGCGCCGTGACGAACGCCTTGACGTCCCCGGCGCGCTTGCGCACGTCGAGCATCACGTAGACCACGCGCTGGCCGGGCCCGTGGTAGGTGTACTGGCCGCCACGGCCGGTGCGATAGACCGGGAAGCGATCGGGCGTGAGCAGGTCCTCGGCCCTGGCGCTGGTACCGGCGGTATAGAGCGGCGGGTGCTCGGTCAGCCAGACGAGTTCGCCCGCGCGGCCCTCGGCGATGGCTGCGACCTGCGCTTCCATCGCGGCGACGGCTTGCGGGTAGGCGACGGCGTGCGAGCTCACCGCCCAGCCGACGGGCACGTTGGTCAGCGAGAGATCGCCTCCGGCATCGGTATGGGGCGGGCTGCTGAAGGTCGGCGGTGGCACGGCCGGGGCTCTCTCATCGGAAGGTTTCGGCTCAGTTGAAAAAGCCAGCGCATCGCTGCTCCGGCACACTCTGACGCGGCTTGCAATTCCGCACGGAGCTTGTTAATGACGCGGCCTCGGTCGGACAAGCGTGCCGCCGAGCATCGCCTTTCACTCTACCAAGTGCGCATTGCTCGCGATCGAGTGGCGCAGGTGTCGGGCGATAATGGTCTGGTTCGCGGTCGTGGCGGAATTGGTAGACGCACTACCTTGAGGTGGTAGCGGGGCAACCCGTGGAAGTTCGAGTCTTCTCGACCGCACCAGACACTTCTCACGTATCAAACGATCATCTTGCGCACACCGATACCGAAGCAATCTGGCTCACTCAGGCCTATTTGGGTGCGCGTTTGGCGAGGATGCGCTGCAGCGTGCGGCGATGCATGTTCAGCCGGCGGGCCGTTTCCGAGACATTACGATTGCACAGCTCGTAAACGCGCTGAATATGCTCCCAGCGGACACGATCAGCTGACATGGGGTTTTCTGGCGGCGGCGCCTTGGCATCGGTCGGCGCCAGCAGCGCGTCGGTGATCTCGTCGGCATCGGCGGGCTTGGCCAGATAGTCGACAGCGCCGAGCTTCACGGCCGAGACGGCGGTCGCGATGTTGCCATAGCCCGTCAGCACGATGGTGCGGGCGTCGGGGCGAAGCCGCGAGAGTTCCGCGATCACGTCTAGGCCGTTGCCGTCCTCGAGTCGCATGTCCACCACTGCGAAGGCCGGCGGGCGTTCACGGATCAGCTGAAGTCCCATCGCCACGCTGGAGGCGCTGCGGACGTCGAAGCCGCGCGTTTCCATCGCGCGCACCAGCCGTTGCAGGAACGCTGCGTCGTCGTCGACCAGCACCAGGGACGCATCCGCAGGAAGCTCGTCCTTGTTGAAGGTCAGA
>Ga0247831_1005629_pt1 | contig 15473 bp, 19 predicted proteins | sample LaCruzMarch2015__9_FD_192406 | JGI IMG/M metagenome (GOLD analysis project Ga0247831, IMG submission 192406) | Freshwater microbial communities from meromictic Lake La Cruz, Castile-La Mancha, Spain - LaCruzMarch2015_1m | ecosystem: Environmental > Aquatic > Freshwater > Lake | place: Spain... | reverse complement strand
GCGACGTAGGTCGTTCCCTTCGTCAAGCAACTCCGTTGATTCATTCTCTGGAGAGTGCTGTAAATACGGCCCGGGTAGCAACTGCTATTCGGGCCTTTTTTTTATCGTATACACCAAAGGTCAGCCCAAGAAGATCCAAGAAGTCATGAGGTGCAAGCGCCAGTTCAGGCCGGAGCCCAATCAAAGAGCCAACCATAACCAGACAGCCATTCCAGGCTTCAGCCAAGGCACAAAAACAATTACGAGGCGAAGACTCGCCCAAAAATGTCAGTGATGTGAAGGTGTGAAAGCATAATGCTGGACGATCAGTTCAGGAATGGCGCCTAAGGCCCAGAGGATCGACTGATGCAGAGCCAGCCAGGGCATGGCTGAGCGTTGGGGTGTGGAGCCTGCAGCCCAGCTGGATGGAGCCCTGATCCAGAAGGCGCCCGAGCCGAAGTGCCGTTGCCTCTTCTACGCGGGAGAAGTTGCCCTGCTGATGGGTGAGCCAGGACAGCTCGGTGTGGGTGATGACACCGCTCGTGATGGATCCGAGGAAAAGCTCGCCAACCGTCATGGACTTTGTTACGGAACGTAAACAGTCTGCCTCTTCCGTGGCCCAGTTGCGGGCACTTGCCGCTGGGAGGCCCATGACCAAGCTCAGGGAGTCCCTGGAGGCAACCTCCTGAACCGATGGCACCGTTACAAAACGCAAAGGTGTGGTACCTTGATGGGGCAACCAGTCCTTGAGGCTGTTTTGCCGATTCTTTCGAGTCGGTTGTTGTACTACCTAATCGCTCCTACCGGAGCTCACATCAACGTCCTCATGACCTCAACCCTTCAGCAGCGCCAAGGCGCCTCTGCCTGGAGTCAGTTCTGCGAGTGGGTCACCTCCACCAACAACCGCCTCTATGTGGGCTGGTTCGGTGTGCTGATGATCCCCACCCTGCTGGCTGCCACCATCTGCTTCATCGTGGCCTTCGTGGCTGCGCCCCCTGTCGACATCGACGGCATCCGTGAGCCCGTCGCCGGTTCGCTGATGTATGGCAACAACATCATCTCCGGTGCTGTCGTTCCTTCCAGCAACGCCATCGGCCTGCACTTCTACCCGATCTGGGAAGCCGCCAGCCTCGATGAGTGGCTTTACAACGGTGGTCCTTACCAGCTGGTGATCTTCCACTTCCTGATCGGCATCTTCTGCTACATGGGCCGCGAGTGGGAACTCTCCTACCGACTCGGCATGCGCCCCTGGATCTGCGTCGCCTACAGCGCCCCCGTGGCCGCTGCTTCCGCCGTGTTCCTGATCTACCCCTTCGGTCAGGGCTCCTTCTCTGACGGCATGCCCCTCGGCATCTCCGGCACCTTCAACTTCATGCTGGTGTTCCAGGCCGAGCACAACATTCTGATGCACCCCTTCCACATGCTCGGTGTGGCCGGTGTGTTCGGTGGCAGTCTGTTCTCCGCCATGCACGGCTCCCTCGTCACCAGCTCCCTGGTGCGGGAAACCACCGAAAGTGAGTCCCAGAACTACGGCTACAAGTTCGGCCAAGAGGAAGAGACCTACAACATCGTGGCCGCCCACGGCTACTTCGGTCGCCTGATCTTCCAGTACGCCTCCTTCAACAACAGCCGCAGCCTCCACTTCCTGCTGGCTGCTTGGCCGGTGATCGGCATCTGGTTCACCTCTTTGGGTGTGAGCACGATGGCCTTCAACCTGAACGGTTTCAACTTCAACCAGTCGATCCTCGATGGCCAAGGCCGCGTGATCAACACCTGGGCTGATGTTCTGAACCGGGCCGGTCTGGGCATGGAAGTGATGCACGAGCGCAACGCTCACAACTTCCCCCTCGACCTCGCCTCTGCGGAAGCCACCCCGGTGGCGCTGATCACCCCGGCGATCGGCTGAACCTGATCTGGAGCCTTTGGGCTCTCCTTCCACCCCAAGCCCCCTCCTGCGAGGGGGCTTTTTTGTAGGCTCCTGCCATCGGTCACAGGGCATGGGAAGCAGCTTCGGTCACCTGTTCCGGGTCAGCACCTTCGGTGAATCCCACGGCAAAGGTGTGGGGGTGATCGTCGACGGCTGCCCACCCCGGCTCGCTCTCGAGAGCGCCACCATCCAGGCCGATCTCGATCGACGCAAGCCGGGCCAGAGCCGCATCACAACCCCCCGCAAGGAAGAGGACCGGGTCGAGATCCTCAGTGGCGTGCTGGACGGATTGACCCTGGGCACACCGATTGCAATGCTTGTGCGCAACAAGGATCAACGCCCCGGCGACTACAGCGAGATGGCGATGGCCTTCCGGCCCTCCCACGCCGATGCCACCTACCAGGCCAAATACGGCATCCAGGCCCGCAGCGGTGGAGGCCGTGCCTCAGCCAGGGAAACGATCGGACGGGTGGCAGCCGGAGCCATCGCCAAGCAACTGCTGGCCCATGCCCACGGCACGGAGGTGATCGCCTGGGTGAGCCGGATCCACACGATCGAATCCCGGATCGACCCGGCCAGCATCGACCTGGCGGCGGTGGAGGGCTCCATCGTGCGCTGCCCCGATCCGGAGGCCGCGAGCCTGATGATCGAACGGATCGAAGCGATCGGCCGGGAGGGTGATTCCTGCGGCGGCTTGATCGAGTGCGTGGTGCGCAGACCGCCGGTGGGACTCGGCATGCCGGTTTTCGACAAGCTGGAAGCGGATCTGGCCAAGGCGGTGATGTCGCTGCCAGCCACCAAGGGATTCGAAATCGGCTCAGGTTTCGCTGGAACGTTGCTCAAAGGGAGTGAGCACAACGACGCCTTCCTCGCCAATCCCGAAGGCCGGCTCCAAACCGCCACCAACAATTCCGGCGGGATCCAGGGGGGCATCAGCAACGGTGAGGAGATTCGGCTGCGGGTGGCCTTCAAACCGACCGCCACGATCCGCAAAGCCCAGCAGACGATCAACGCCAACGGCGAACCAGTGGTCATGGAAGCCAAGGGTCGCCATGATCCCTGCGTGCTGCCCCGGGCCGTGCCGATGGTTGAAGCGATGGTGGCCCTGGTGCTGGCCGACCATCTCCTGCGCCAGCAGGGACAGTGCAGCCTCTGGTGACCTAGATCTGCGGCGCCGCTGCTGCCGGCAGGGAACCATCACCGTTGCCTAGCGGCGGAACGGTGGCCGTGCTGAGACGACTGACCGCCTTGGCCATTCGCTTGGCCAGAGATGACTTGGCCGCAGCCTGGGTGGTGGCTTTCGTTGTGGGCTTCGGCGTGGCCTTGGCAACTTTCGCGGTGGACTTCGCGACTGCTGGTTTGGCAAGAGGGGACTTCGCGGGAGCTGCCTTTGCTGCTCTGGCCTTGGTGGGCGAAGCCTTGGACGGGAGAGTTTCCGAGGGAGTGGAAACGTCTGGACTGGATTTCGCCGCAGCGACCTTGGTCCTGACCATCGTGGTGGAGCGGGTCGTCGTCGTCGTGGAACGGGTTGCCTTGGCGGTCGACGGTTGACGCTTGGTGGACTTGGCGTCGGCGGCAGCGTCGGGGAGGGAGCCGGTGCGGCTGCGGTGGGACAGGATCAAAGCCCACTCCTGATCGCTGATCGCAGCTGGCTTGGTGCCGTGCCTGTGGGTGATCGCGGCGGCCTTCTCGATGTCGTCGACCAGATTGCGCCAGGAGGTGGCGAAGCGCTTGTCCGACTGGGATTTCGCACCACTTTCGAGCAGGGTTTCGACGACCCCCGCGGCGGAAACCTTCTTGCGTCGCCGGTTGAAAATCTGCTTCTGCAGTTGCGCGATCAAGGCTTCAGCCTTGCTGCTGATCTGAATCGTGAGCTGTGCCATCGAGGGACGTGTGTTGTCTCCTAGTGGTAACACCTCTGTGTTGGAGTTGACAACTCGAAGCGATCGACACAGGCCCAAAACCTGCTATCTATGTCGGGCCTCAAGCCACTGCACCAATCCCCTCAAGGCGGGGTTGGGGCGCGCCGGCCTCGCCGTCCGATCGAAAAGCGCTCCACCAAGAGCCACCGCATCGACGCCCGCTTCCAGCCAGTCGGGCACGGCCGAGGGGTGCAACCCACCCGCGGCGATGCAGAAGGGAAGCGCGCCCAGGGGGCCTTGCAACTGTCGCCAGTAGGTGATTCCCAGCGTCGCCGCCGGAAACAGCTTCACCAAACGGCAGCCGAGGCGCCGGGCTCGATCCACTTCGGTGGGAGTCAGCACACCGGGCACCAGGGTGATCCCGAGACGTTCAGCCTGGCGGACCAGCTCCGTTTCGAGGATCGGTGACATGGCGAAGCCGAGACCGGCCGCAGCGCAGTCCTCCAGGGCCCGACCCCCACACACCGAGGCTGCGCCAACGTGCAGGTTGGGGTAAAGCTCCCGAATCCGCAGGCAGTGGTCGATCCAGCCAGGTGCCTCACTCCAGGCCAACTCGAGATGATGTACACCCAGGCTCTGGAGCTGATCGATCGAGGCGAGCGCCTCACGGGATTCCGAGCAGCGCAGGACAGCCACCAAGGGCTGCCGCCGCAGCGAGGCGATCAGCTCAAGGGGACTAAACGTATTCGGCAACCCGCACGTCACTGCGGATCAACAGCTCCTGAAGCTCCTCGGCATCGACAGTTTCCTTCTCGAACAGGATCTCGGCGAGTTCATCAAGCACGGCGCGGTTCTGGAGCAGCACCGATTTGGCGCGGCGGTAGGCCTGCTCCACGAGCACGCCCACCTCCTCATCAATGGCCGCCGCCGTGTCCTCTGAGAAATCGCGATCGGCGGCGATGTCACGACCAAGGAACATCCCTCCCTGGGGCCGACCGAGGGCCACGGGACCTAGACGATCACTCATGCCGAAGCGGGTGACCATCTGCCTGGCCACCCGGGCCACCTGCTGGAGGTCATTGGACGCTCCGGTGGTGACTTCGTCTTCGCCGTACACGATCTCCTCGGCGACGCGGCCTCCCAGGGCCACCGCCATCTGGTTCTGGAGATAGGCGCGGGAATAGAGGCCCGACTCCATCCGCTCTTCACTGGGGGTGAAGAAGGTGAGGCCACCGGCCTGGCCGCGGGGAATGATGCTGATCTTCTGGACCGGGTCGTAATCGGGCATCAGGGCACCCACCAGGGCATGGCCGGATTCGTGATAGGCAACGAGCCGCTTGCGCTTCTCACTCATCACCCGGTCCTTCTTCTCCGGACCCGCCATCACCCGCTCGATCGCATCGTTGACCTCGTCCATCGAGACCTCGGTGAGCTGGCGGCGGGCCGCAAGGATGGCCGCCTCATTGAGCAGGTTGGCCAGGTCGGCGCCGGTGAAGCCGGGGGTGCGGCGGGCCACCCGGTCGAGGTCGACGTCCTTGGCCAGGGTCTTGCCACGGGCATGGACCTGGAGGATCTGCAGCCTGCCGTTGTAATCGGGCCGGTCGACCACCACCTGGCGGTCGAAGCGACCGGGACGCATCAGGGCCGAATCGAGCACATCGGCCCGGTTCGTGGCCGCCACGATGATGATGCCAGTGTTGCCCTCGAAGCCATCCATCTCGGTGAGCAGCTGGTTGAGGGTCTGCTCGCGCTCGTCGTTGCCGCCGCCGAGGCCGGCGCCCCGCTGACGCCCCACGGCGTCGATCTCGTCGATGAACACGATGCAGGGGGCATTCTTCTTGGCCTGCTCGAACAGATCACGGACGCGGCTGGCGCCGACGCCGACGAACATCTCGACGAATTCAGAGCCCGAGATCGAAAAGAAGGGAACCCCCGCCTCTCCAGCCACGGCCTTGGCCAGCAGAGTCTTGCCGGTGCCGGGCGGACCAACCAGCAACACCCCCTTGGGAATCTTGGCGCCGACGGCGGTGAAGCGATCCGGATTCTTGAGGAAGTCGACAACTTCGGTGAGTTCGAGCTTGGCCCCCTCGATGCCGGCGACATCGCCGAAGGTCACCTGGGACTGGGGCTCCATCTGGACGCGGGCCTTGCTCTTGCCGAAGCTCATCGCAGGATTGCCGCCACCACCCTGGGCGCGGCGCAGCAGAAAGAACAATCCGCCGAGCAAGAGCAAAGGAAACAACAGGCTGCCGAGGGCCGATTGCCAGGCCGTCGGCTCCCGGCTGGGCTGGACGGCGATGTCGACGTTGTGGTCAGTGAGCAGCTTGAGCAGATCCTTGTCGGGGGCAAGGTTGACCAGGGCCCGGCCGCCATCGTTCTCGACCACCTGGGCAGTGCCCCGATCCGGGGAGATCAGCACCCTGGCGATCTGGTTGTCCTGAACGGCTTCAACGAAATCGCTGTAGCGGAGGTTGCGGGGGGCATTGGCGGGATCGGGGCGATCCAAGAAAGCGGTGCCGATGGCAATCACCACAACGGCCAGGAGCACGTAGAGCCCCGCATTGCGCCAGCGCTTGTTCAACCTGGGAACCCTCGATCAGAAACGTAAAGGAATGTTAACCACCCTCCAGAGCCCGAACTGGGGTCCTGGAAGCGTCAACTCAATCCTAAGGAGCCGGGAGGGGCGTGGCGGCTCAGGCCTCTTCGAGGCGGCCGTAGAGCTGACCGGTGATCTTGACGTCAACGGCCAATTTGCCGCCCATGTCGGTGTCGGAGGGCTGGATGGCCGTGAACACGCCGGCGAATTCACCGGTGGTGCTGTCGACCTTGGTGATCGACAGGTTCATGGTGCCGGTGCCGTCCACATACTGCTTGACGTTCTCCGTGGTCAGCCCCTCGTCATCGCCGGCGGGCACCAGACCCACGGCGCTGCTGTAGCCACTGGTGAGGCCCCGTCCCTTGGGATCAAGGAAGTTGCTGGTGCGATAGCTGGGGGCGCGATAGCTGCCGTCGAAGTCGGTGCTGGTGCTGATCGCGGTGCCCGAAGCGGTGGCCACCAGCTCCTTGCTGGAGAAGGTGAAGGGCACTTCCTCGCCCCCTGGCATCAGCACGGTGATCGGTTGAAAGTCGATGCCCCCAAGCTCCATGAAGGTGAGGCCATCGCCGGCGATCTTCAGATCGCCATAGACCTGATCCAGGCTGGAGGTGAATCGGGTGAGGATCCGGCCGGCCACGAACTGGGCCTCCTGGCGCTTGTTGGCCGGTTCGCCCTTGACGAACACCTCGGAGGGATGGAGGCAGATGTCGCGGAGCTGGTAGCGGATCGAACCATCCAGGGGAATCGAGCCTCGGGCCGAATCCGGAAGGGTGGGGCAGTCATTCGCCTTGCCCGTGTTGACGATGTCGTCGTAGGTGACATTGGCCCGCTCAACAGCCTTGGCGCCACCGCTGCAAGCCGTGACAAGGGTGAGGCAAAGCGCCAGCACAAGAGCCAGCAGGGGTCGGAAACGCATGGGGAGAAGCCGCACGGGCAGGGTGAAAAACCGAGTGAAAGGTGCGCCACTGGCGATCCTACCGATCAAAATCCCTGCCCCCCAAAGGCTGTTGCGGCTCTCAACAACCTGGCGGGGAGGCCCCCAAGGCTTCAGCGTTCGGGGGCTCAAGCAGGGCGGCGAGCGCCGTCAACAGCCGATGGGCGAGCGCCAACTTGCTCAAGGGGGCGATCTCCTCCTGACATTCACCTGGCCCCAGCAACCAGCCCCGGTTCGTCGGCGCGCCGAAGCCGGCGCCGGGCCGATCAATCGGGTTGGCGAACAGCAGATCGCAGCCCTTGCGCGCGAACTTCGCGCTGGCCTGGGGAAGCACCTGGCCGGACTGGGCGGCAAAGCCCAGCAACCTCTGGCCGGCGGGCCGGTGGGCCGCCAGTTCGACCAGGAGATCGGGAACCTCCTGCCAGCCGCCCTCCAGGCCGGCCAGCAGGGTCTGCTTGTCGCCTTTGTGGATCTGGGGCGCTGCTGGGCGGTGATCGGCCACGGCAGCAGCCATGGCGATCGCATCCACCTCCGCCTGCAACCGCCGCAACGCCTGCTGCAACTGGTCTGCACTCTGCACCGCATGGCACTGCAGCCCTTCCAGCAGGGCGGGATCGAGGCGCAGTGGTCCATGGATCAGGTCCACCCGGGCACCACGCAACCGGGCCGCCTGGGCCAGCAGCACCCCCATCAGTCCGCTGCTGGGGTTGGTGAGGCAGCGGGCCGGGTCGAGGAATTCCTGGGTGGGCCCGGCCGTCACCAGCAGCCGGCGCCCCTGCCAGTCGCGCCGCCAGCCCCACAGGAGCAGGGATTCGAGGCCAAGCAGCAGCAAGGCGGGGTCGGCCATGCGCCCTTCCCCCAGGCGATCGCAGGCGAGCAGACCCGTCTCCGGCAGCAGCGGCAGAACCCCCTCCATCGCCAGGAGCCGCTCCCAGTTGCCCTGAACCGGGGCGGCACGCCACATCGCCGTGTTCATCGCCGCGGCCGCCAGCACCGGCGCCTCACAGGCCAGCAGGGTGCTGGCCAGCAAGGTGTCTGCCAGGCCATGGACCCAGCGGCCCAGGCTGGTGGCGCTCAGCGGGGCCACCAGCACCAGTTCGGCCCATTCCGCCAGCTCGATGTGGAGGGGGCGCGGCGCCTGGTGGCTCCATTGATCCGCATCTAGAAAACAGGGTTGGCGGCTGAGGCTGGCCAGGGCCACCGGACTCACCAACCGGGCGGCGCTGGGGGTGACCACGCAACGGACCTGGGCGCCACGCTTGGCCAGGGCACTCACCACCAGGGGCAGCTTGACGGCGGCAATGCTGCCGCTGATGCCCACCAGCACCCGCCGGCCGGTGAAGGAATCGGGCAGCGGCGCCGCCTCATTCCTCATCGAAGGGTTCCTGGTCCACCAGATGGACGTAGGGGCGGGCCAAATCGGGCCGGTGGATTGCCAGGGCCCGCATCAGGTGCCAGTCCTGGAGGCCGGCGAAGGGGGACGGATAGTCGTCGTCGTCGAGGCGCTGGGCCAGGGCTGCGGTGGAGGCCTCATCGAAGGCCGCAAGCCGCTCGAGGGTGATCGATTCCGCCATGGAAGCCGCCGCCGCCGAATCGACCGGGCTGGAGGAAGACGCAGAAGTGGGCTCGACCAAGGTGCTGAAGGGAAGTGCTCAACCCTCATTCCATCGCATCAGGGGGCGCAGCGGCTGCCCGAACAACGGTGATAAGTTGCAATTCACGGGGAATTAGCTCAGCTGGTAGAGCGCTGCGATCGCACCGCAGAGGTCAGGGGTTCGAGTCCCCTATTCTCCATGCCCAGCCAGAACTGACCAGCCAGCTCACTCCTGAGCCGCACGCATCCGGGCCGAGGCCCGGGCTTCCGGGTTCACCCCGGCGAATGTGGGGGGCAGGGCCGCCCGGACCACCATCAACAGGGCCATCGCGGCGAGGAAGGCGCAGACGGCAAGGATCTGGCGCCAGTCGGTTTCGAGAACCCCTTTGACGATCACCTCCCGCAACACCGAAACGATCGCAATCTCCACCGAAACGCTGATCGAAACGCGTTGCTCCTGCAGATAGATGATCAGCAGGCGGAACAGCTCCACCAGGATCAGGATGAAGAGGATATCGGCTGTGACCTCATGAAATTGAAAGGTGGTGAACAACAGCGAGAAGATCGACTTCATCTGCAAAGCCATGGCACAGAACAGGCTCACGCACAACGACACGGCGATCAGGTCCTGGACGGCCTCCAGAGCCTGCACCACCTGCACCCGCCGAAAAACCCTGTACCAGGGCACACCGGACCCTTCCTCCGCTGATCGGTGATGCTGCTCTGATTCGCTTGAATCAGCGCTCTTGATTGGCTTGATCGTCGGTATCGTGAACATGGTGACCCTTCAACGACGGCCTTTTACAACAGGCTAGGAGCCGCTCTCTGAGCGGGTCAATCACCCTGTGTTCGGCCGCCCACCACGGCAGGAAGGGCGGCCCTTGGCCACTGGAGAGAGAGCGATGGAGTGGACGGAAGCCGCCGAGGCGAAGTTGAAGGAGGTGCCGTTTCGCGCGAAAGTGATCGTTCGGCCGGCGGGCCGAATCGGCTGCGAAAGGAGCCCGGGCAGGCGATAAGGTAAAAGAGAGGGAGTATCAAACGCCTGCTCCATGTCGCAATCAAAGCGAGAACAGGTGGTGAGTCACCTTCGCTACATCCGCCAGGAGCTGCGGGAGATGCACCAAGGCGTGATGGAAGATGGATTGCTGCCGGAAGCTGGTGAGGTACGAGGGGTGATGGCCCAGATGGAAGCCCTGCTGGAATTGCTGGAGGGCAAGGGGTCACGCAAGGCCAAGGACAGCGAAGGCTGAGTCCACCCCTGTCCCGGGGCGGCCAACGGCACCAACCGCCTCGTTTGATTGAAATCCCCTATGGATGGGGTCAACACCACCCCAGCACTCCAGAAATGGTGTAAACAGGGTGCGGCAGGCTGCTGGGTCGGGTGATGGGGATCGCCAACCGGAGTGCCTGCCCACCCTTGCCGTGAGCCGCCTCCAGCAGACCCGCTTGCAACGCCAGGTTGGACAAGCCGGCCAGCGGCTTCAGCTCTGGGCAGGGAATCCCTGGCGGCGGATCTCCCTCCAGCTGATCGTGCTGCTCGGCGGTTTCTTTTTCGGGGGCGCGGTCGGCATGCTTGCCGGTGCCATGGACTTCCTCGATCCCTTGGCGGCCTTGCTCTGCCTGGTGCCAATCGAGCTGAGCGTGCGCACCCGCCGGCAGCTTCTCCTCCAGCGCGGGGACAAGCTCACGCTGCAACTGATCGACGCGGCAAGGTTCGGCTGGCTCTACGGCCTGTTGATCGAGGGCTTCAAGCTGCTCTGACCCTCAGGCTGGCGGCCCCTCGGCCGCCGCCAGCAGGTAGAGCAGGGCCATGCGGATCGGAATGCCGTTGCGCACCTGCTCCTCCACCAGGCAGACGGCGGAGTCGTCGAGGAGTTCTCCGCTCAGTTCAACCCCCCGGTTCACCGGGCCGGGATGGAGCACCGGCACCGCCTGGCCGCAGAGCTCCAGCCGCCGGTGGCTGAGGCCAAACTGGCGGTGGTAGCTCTCGAGGCTGGTCAGCAGGTGCTGGTCCATGCGCTCCTGCTGCAGGCGCAGGGTCATGACCGCATCGGCGCCCGGCAGGGCCTGCTCCAGGCTGCGCACCACGGTGATCCCCCCGCGTTGTTCGACCGGATCGTGCCGCTGACCGGGGGGTGGCGCCTCCACGAAGGCTTTGAAGCATTCGGGCAGAAGGGTGGCTGGACCACACAGCACCACATCCGCGCCACAGGCGCTCAGGGCCCAGAGGTTGGAGCGGGCGACCCGGGAGTGCAGCACATCGCCGACGATCGCGATCCGCTTCCCCCGCAGGGCCTCCGGTGTGGGGGAAGCTGGGCAAAAGTGGCGCGCCAGGGTGAACAGATCCAGCAGCCCCTGGCTGGGATGGCTGTGGAGCCCATCGCCGCCGTTGAGCACCGCCACCCGCCGGCCCCCACCATCGAGGCCCCGCGCCAGGATTTCCGGCACCCCGGCACAGCGGTGGCGCACCACCAGCACATCGGCTCCCATCGCCACATAGGTGCGGGCCGTGTCCAGCAGGCTCTCCCCCTTGCTCAGGGAGCTAGTGGCCGGCGAAAAACTCTGGACATCGGCGGACAGGCGCCGGGCAGCCAGCTCGAAACTGCTGCGGGTGCGGGTGCTCGGCTCGAAGAAGAGGCTGGTGACGAGCTTGCCCTGCAGGGCCGGCAGCCGGCGGGCCCCGGTGGTGGGCAGGGAGCGGAAGCGCTGGGCCAGCTCCAGCACTGTGGCGAAATCGCCCAGGGAGAAGGCCGCCAGATCGAGGACGTGGCGGTGGGCCCAGCGGCTGCTCACTGGGAACCCCATGATCCGGGCCGGAAGGCCTGGTCGGCCAGGGGGGTTCGATCCCCCCGGGCCCGGCGGCTGACACTGCGGCTGGCCCGCAGGTACCAGCGCCAGGGCAGCTCCTGGGCCTGGGACACCCCGATCCGGCTGCTGGCCAGCAGGGGGGGGACCCCCAGCCGCTCCTGGGCCGCCAGCCAGTCGCTGAAGCAGGCGGGCCGGGGGGCCAGCCAAGCCCCGCTGGCCGGTTCCAACGGCCGGCGATCGAAGTGGCGATCGATCCCGAAACGCCGGGCCAACAAGGCCGGACCGGCGGCGATCCGCTCGGGCTCGCCCGGGATGGCCACGGCCCGCAGCAGAACACCGCTGGCCCAGTTGTCGTGGTGGGTCACCACATTCACGCAGTGATGCAGGCCGTAGGTCAGGTAAACGTAGAAGCGCCCAGGCGGGCCGAACAGGGTTTCGTTGGCGGGAGAGCGGCGGCGGTGGCCGTGGCAGGCCGGTTCGCTCTGGCAGTAGGCCTCCGTTTCCACCACCATCCCCCAGAGAAGGCTTCCCCCCTCCTGCCGCCGAAGCAGCAGACAACCGACCAGCTCCGGCGCCACCTGCTCGGCGGGGCGGGCGAAGAAGCCGGCCGGAAGGAGGCCCGTCAGGGAATCGGCGCCGATCGGCAGCGGATCCAGGGCGGGGAGCGTCGGAGGCGTCAGAATCCCTTGGGGCATTGACGATTTGTCCCTGGCTCCGCGACCCCTCCGCACCTCCACCGTGTCCAGCGCTCTTTCCGGTTTCAACCTCGGCACCGTGCTGCTGGCCGGCAGCGGCCTTTTTTGCCTGGCCAGCCTCTACTTCGGCACCCGGGGCGGCTTCTACGACACCAAGGCCTACGAGGGCAACGGCACCGCGCACTGAAGGCCGGGTAGCAGGCCACACGCTCAGCCCTGGCTGCGCAACTGCTCGGCCTCCGGGCAGTCTTCGGCGGTTTCGAGATCCTCGGCCTGGGTGCTGCGGCTGAAGAAGGCCAGTCGGGTGCTGACCGCACCGATCGAGTCAAGCCGCACACTCTCCTCCCAGCTGTGCAGTTCGTCGTCCTCCTCGGAGTCATAACGGAGGGTGACCAGGTCGCCTTGGATCTCCACCACCAGGGCCTGCTCGATCCAGCGCTGCTGATCCCGCAGGTACACCCAGACCGGCCGTTGCTCGCTGAAGAACTGATCGAGCTTGCGATGCAGCATTCCCTCTCTTCCGGCGCCAGGCCGTGGCCGGATCAGGTCCGGATTGAGCCAATCCTAGGGATGATGCAGCGAACCCTTCCGTTGCCGCCCAATGACCAGCCCTGGAGCCGTCGACCACACCGAGGCCATCCGCCTGCAACTGCGCAGCTGGCCTGAAGTGGAGGCCTACCTCAGCACCTGCAAGGGGGTGATCGTGCCGCTGGGCTCCACCGAGCAGCACGGCCCCACCGGGGCGATCGGCACCGACGCCCTCACCGCCGACGCCGTGGCCCTCGAGGTGGGGCGGCGCACGGGCGTGTTGGTCACACCCCCCCAGCCCTTCGGCATGGCGGAGCACCACCTGGGCTTCGCCGGCACGATCAGCCTTCAACCCACCACCCTGCTGGCGGTGCTCCACGACGTGGTGCTGTCCCTGGCGAGGCACGGCTTCGAGCGGATCTTCGTGATCAACGGCCATGGCGGCAACATCGCCACCTGCCGGGCCGCCTTCACCGAGGCCTACGGCAGCGCCGCGGCTCGGGGGCTGGCCGCCGCACCCCAGCTGCGCTGCAAGCTGGCCAACTGGTTCATGGCCGGGCCGGTGATGCGCCAGGCCCGGGATCTCTACGGGGAGCGGGAGGGCCACCACGCGACCCCCAGCGAAATCGCCCTCACCCTCCACCTGGAGCCCAGCCTCGCCGCCAAGCAGCGGCCGTTGCCGGAGCCAGCTCCAGCCGGACCGATCCATGGACCGGAGGATTTTCGGCGGCGGCATCCGGATGGGCGGATGGGCTCCGACCCCTTCCTGGCAAGCGCGGCCGATGGCGCCCGCTTCCTGGATCTGGCCGCCACCGCCCTGGCCCTTGATCTGGATGCGTTCCTGGCCGATGCCGATTCAGCCGACTGAACGGGGAGCCGCCCACCGGCCGCTAGCTTCAGCGCTGGTTCCCACGGAGTAGCGATGGGCAGGATCACGGCCGACGACGTGCGCAAGGTGGCCCTGCTGGCACGGCTGGATCTGGCCGAGGGCACGATCGCCACCTACACCAGCCAGTTGGAGCGGATCCTCGATTACGTCGGCCACCTGGAAACGGTGGACACGACGGGAGTTCCCCCCACCACCCGGGCGGTGGAAGTGGTGAATGTGACCCGAGCGGACCTAGTGGACCCGACGCCGGTGCGGGAGGAGCTGCTGGAGCTTTCCCCCCAGCGGCAGGGTGATTTCTTCCGGGTTCCGAAGATCCTGGCCGACTGAGCTCAGGGCAGGCTGGGGCGCGGCTTCGGTGAGACGGCGGTGCGATGCAGCAGGGCAAGCACATGGCGCCGGGAGCGGGCCGTGGGCATCATCGCCGCGAGGGGGCGCAGGCGGCTGCGGCGACGTTTGTGGCTGCGGATACCGAAGAAGATGTCGTAGAGAAAGTTGAGGCCATCGCGCCGTGTTTCGAACAGGCCCAGCCGTTGCGGGCATCCCTTGGACGCAAGCAGCGGCTGGGTGGCCCGGTAAGCATCCTGATACTCGAACCAGGGAATCGAGGGCCAGAGGTGATGAACGAGGTGGTAGTTCTGGCCCATGATCAGCCAGTTCATCATCCTGCTGGGATACACCCGTGCGTTGTGCCAACGGCTGCGGGAGAGGAAAGGGCGGTGGGGAAGATAGTCGAAGAAGAGGCCGAGGGTGACGCCGACCATCAGGGCTGGCGCAAACCAGCAGTTGAAGATGAAAGGCAAGAAGTTGAACTTCACGGCCGCAATCACGATCGCAAAAAAGAGGCCCCGTGCAAGTCCCCATTCCAGCAGTTCCCAGCGCCGCCAGAGGCGATGGCGGAAGAAAAACACCTCGTGATAAAAGAAGCGCGGGGCGATGAGCCAGAGCGGCCCGAAGGTGGAGACGATGTGATCCGGGTCGTGTTTTGGATCGTTCACATGGGCGTGGTGCTGCAGGTGCACCCGGGTAAACACCGGAAAACTGAAGCCCAGCAGGATGGCGGCACCATGGCCCATCACCGCGTTCCAGAAGCGGCTGGGGTGCGCGGCGTTGTGGCAGGCGTCGTGGATGACGGTGCCCTCCAGATGCAGGGCTAAGAAGCCAAGGGCCAGGAGCACCGCCAGGGGCCACTGGCCCACGAACCAGCCCCAGATGGTGAGGGCGGCCAATCCGTAGCCGGACAGGAACAAGGCCACGGTGGGATTCCAGGCCGCCGGGGGATCGAGGTACTCTCGCGGCACGGAGCGCGGCAGCGGGGCCTGGCTGACCGTGGCGGCGCGCTGGGCAGGCGTCAGGGTCAGAGCTTGTGTCATCGCCTGGATGCGACCCCCCACCTAAACAATCGTGCCCCACCTTACGGGCAATGAATCGCCGGCTGAAGGTCTGGGGCTGGCGGCAGCATTGGCATCGGCCCATCGCATCGGGCGCAACGATGAGCTGCAGCACGGTCCCGCCCGACGACGCCCGGCTCGACGCCCTGCGCCAGGAATTCGAGCATGAGGCCAGCTTCAGCCAGGTGTTCGTGGTGCTCACGGTGGGGGCCACCCTGATTGCCACCCTGGGCCTGCTGGCCAACAGTCCTGGGGTGGTGATCGGCGCCATCG
>Ga0247831_1005626_pt1 | contig 15478 bp, 14 predicted proteins | sample LaCruzMarch2015__9_FD_192406 | JGI IMG/M metagenome (GOLD analysis project Ga0247831, IMG submission 192406) | Freshwater microbial communities from meromictic Lake La Cruz, Castile-La Mancha, Spain - LaCruzMarch2015_1m | ecosystem: Environmental > Aquatic > Freshwater > Lake | place: Spain... | reverse complement strand
CATACTCATCGTTGAGGTGGTCACGGTACCTTGTTCCCATGGTTTATTAATAGATAAATAAAAGTTCAAGAATTCTCGCCGTGGTAAAACGATAATGAATACGCAGAATGAATTGGACGACCGTGCGGCACTACTAGACACAATCAAGAGATACACTAGCCGATCCCGTCGAACGAATGACGGCGATACTGGGTGGAGAGCTTCGCCTCTATCCGCGAGAGCTGAGGTAGTCTGAGTTCTAGTACGAATGAATGATGGATGTGCTGAGTGCTGAGGAATGAGCTCTATCGTTTCATCATTGCAAAAAGTTATCAAACGTCATCAGAGTCCTGCGTTTCGTGTTTGCTGCTTTGTTTGGTGACGCCTCCCACCCTCACCCTGTGGTCAGACACTCTTGGGCAAAAAATAATTAATGGGGAATCATGAGACAGTCAACTACTTCATCAACTTCTACCAGCCTTGTCATCATCATGACATCCTCCACCATATTTCTTATATTACCAATCGTAATATACAACCGGTATCGTCATAACATTAAATCACTCTACCATCAACATCGTGGTATATCTGGTCTGTTACGATGTATATGGGTGGGTGATTATCTACCACCCAATATACGTCAATCGATGAATGCACTTGATGATGTCGAACGACGATTGATGGAATCCACGAAGGAAATGGAACTGATTAGTATGAATATAATTATTGATGATAATCAACAACAACAAACAATGCAGCATCAATTCGACGGTGAAGATGGAAACGAGAAGACGACGAAAAATCGGAGGAGGGCGGATTATTATCAATCACCACTATATTATTCGTCGTCATTCGAACGAGTCGATCCAAAGTTGTTACGTACGCGTATTGCTTTATATAGCAATACACTTGATACATTGGCATCAATGATTGATTCTATCATGTCCCATAATGATGACGATGTAAAAAGTAGAAAGAAATCTTTGTCGAATACTATTGTCAAGTTGATGGACGACTTGGACAAGTTAATATCTCAAACACAAACATGACAATAAGAAAACCTACTTTTTTTATCGTGCATATGAGAACAATTGGGAGCAGGACGTATTAATGAAGATTCTTCATAAGTCATTGGGAGCTGAAAGTATCTATGTATAATGATGATTCTACGATTCGTTATTAGTCTACTCAGCTTAACGAGCGTAACTCAAATCTCTAAACAAACCTATTGAGATGGAGAGACGACCAATTAACCCGAAAGATGGGCTCGAACCTCCTTAATCTATCAATCTTTTACTAGCCTCAACATAATCGTATTCCTCTTCTTGTAGTTGCAAACGCGTCCGTACATGAGCCACGGGCTTATCGCATATGTCTACACTTGTCTTAGCGCCCCTCTCTTCTTGTCTTGGTTCCTAACCAACCGCCGGACCAATAATCCAACGAGAACGCCACATACCAACACAATCACACACACCAAGACTATTGGGAAAAGCACAAACGCCATCTCACATCAAGTTTATAGCCAAGGAAAGATAAACCACGAAAAGTAGAGGGAATACGGCGACCCAAAGCATCGGTATTTTAGGGACGGGGACGAAGGTGTGTGTCTAGAAGAACAACTCAGGTCTGTTTGTGGAGAGGAAAATAAATGAAAAACACCATGTTTAGGCAAAAACCGGAAAAAAACGGTTCATGGGACCTAAATATTAAAGGCAAAACGTCCAAACGGTGCTCCACCGTTCCACAAATAGCCAAACATGCAGCTCCTCATCTCTTTCCTTCTCCTCACCTTTACCGGCACTTCGGCATCCCTCTTTAGGGGAGCGGTCAACAAAACAGCGTACAATACTTCCTATAATGATACCAACAATGATACCGACGACAGTGCAACATCCTTCTCATTTGAGAATGAAACGCTGGTGCAAATGCCGAGGGCAAATGATATACTGGTTCAAATAATGAATGACCGCGACCGTGGTTATTTGGCAGCTCATAACATAAGACGGAAGCTGTGGCATACTCGATATAATAAAACATTCGTCCCTCTTGAGTGGGATAATGATTTAAAGGGACAAGCCAAGGATTGGGCAGAACACTTGTTAGGAAATTGTGGCAAGGGTATGTATCATGACCCATCACTTGCGGGATTTGGGTATGGCGAGACCGCGACTGCCAACATGGGATCGGGTGTTTGGGGATCTCTCTACTCGCCCAATGATATTGTACGTCGATATGTGGAGCGTGAAGAGAAATGGATTCCACCGGCTAACAATCACTTGACACAAGTCTTGTGGCGATCAACCAAGTATGTTGGTTGTGCTGAGGCATCCAAAAGTATGGGTGGAAATAAGATGTGTCATACGAGTGTGGTGAGTCCCACTTTTTGTCTCCTCCTCCTCGCTTTATCATGTTGATTTTTTCGTCACAATGAAGCTCATTTAAATATGCATCGTCCATTTTTCCTCATTCAGTGCCGTTATGCCCGACCCGGTAACTGCAATATGCAGAAATACAAGAGTTCGAAGAAGGATTGGTGGATTGAGCCCATGCTTTTGGCTGAAGGTGATGTCTGCGGTCCAAAATGCCCTCCCAAAGGTTGTCATTAGCTGATGATGGATGTTTTCTGTGATTGGTTGGTTGGTGTCTATTTCGACTGCTGAGTAGACTAATAACAAATCGTAGAATCATCATTATATAGATACTTCCTGCTCCCAATTGTTCATAATATGCACGAAAAAAAGAGTAGTGGAATAGTGATTGGTCAAAGAAATTACAGTCCATCGTAGTTTGTATCTAAGCGGCTCTTCCTCCCTTCATGAATCATTTTTTTTGTTTGTTCCTGCTTCCCATATCGGACGTGTAATACACGATTGTGTATCTATCACCACCAGTGAATGGTAATGTTTCATGTGGTTGTGCTTTACCATCGAATAATACAAATTTACTGTGCAGGTCCAACATAACATCTTGTGCGTCTATTACTACTTTTCCATCATCACTACCATTACCACCGTCACGACTGCTGAGTAATTGTTGCCGTTGTTCAATTAATAATTGTCCACCAACATATGAACCAAAACCAGCAATATATGACAGCCCACTATTCCCCCCATCTGTATGTCTTGCACAACATAAATTTTTATTCACTGTTATATGTGTAAATGTAAAGCTCGGATCATACTTGTATATTAGTTGACATAATTGCTTGTATATATCTGGATATGTTATTGTCCAGTATGATAATGCACCCTTCGGGTCTTTCATATTTGGACCAAATATAAATGATTGACAATAGGGTTTATTGCCACGTAATGTTCGAGGCGTGTTGATATCATTGGCACGTATCACATTCCGACGAGATGTATTTTGGACCATGGACCAATTTAATGTTTGGAGGTGGGTGAGAGTGTCATCGTGATCCATTTTGGATATGTGTTTGGTCATGAACATTTTGTAGTCGATGTTGTTAATGACAATATTGCTGTTTGTGGCGACCAATTCGCAAGAGCTGCTAATGCTCACTGCTACTCCTAAATCAGGAATCTTCTCGCCACTCATTCCATCGCCCAAACTGCGATGAGAAGGCAATTGTTGGCGTTCGTCTTCGATACCTTGTCGCACATCGTCATTGTTGTCACCATTATTCATCGTTGGATTGGTGTTGTTGATTATCCGTCGTGACGTTGTTCGTGCAAGACCTTTCTTTGCACGCTGTGCTGCCTTCCTACGCGAACGTGGTGACGGTGCCGCCAACACTGGCGTCGTCGTTGTTGTAATTATTGTCGGCGATGTTGGAATGGAAGAGAATGCTGCAACAACAGCGAGTCCACCTCCTCCTATTAAATTGCTGCAGCAACACAACAAAATAATCAACATACTGGAGAGGACTATGAAAACGATGCCATTATCATTATGTCTAAGGCGTGTTTGGTGTTTGTTGGTGACGCTGTATTTACGTACAAAATATCGTAGTCTGGCAGGTTGTTGTGTGATGAGGACATTTAGGCGTTGTAGCCAGATAGATGATGCTGGTTGTAGCCGTCCGTCAATCGGTTAGAGATTTCGTGCTACGGACGCAACACTTTAGAAAGGTCAGGACAACAAGGAAGACCGCGTTCGCAAGCTACAAGAACAAAAGGTACAACCATACAAGAAGTAATTGAAATTCATTCAAAGAGTCAGACTGTTAGCACTATATGCGGAAACTTAAAGTCTTCTAGCGCATATTATCAACACTTGTATAAATCTCTGAATCTCCCTAGCGTAGTTTTAATCAATCAATAATATCTCGTGGATGCCCCCCTCTTGCTCATTATATACCAAACATTCAAGACCTGTCCAAATGTAACAACAACCACAGTACAAATTTCCAATATATTCCATTTCACAACCTTGGTAAATGTCTCCTCATGTAACTCCCGATGGACCATTTCTCTTGCCTTCATAAACGACATGTGATCGTACAGTGCATCAAAATTCTCATTCAATGCGGCACTTAATTCTAATAGATTCTGTGTAGCATCATTCACATCTCCATTTAAACCATCCTCCGCCTCCCTTTTTAACATTTCACCAATAATGCCCGTGGGCTTTTTCACACGTATTGCAAAGCCAATAGTCCGTGGAACACGTGCTACTGATGATGATGAATGATGCTCCCTCCCCCCGCCTCTATGTTGTTGTTGTTGTTCATATGTCATTCCATTCTCAAGGCAAAGCCAGTGTCGTCCGGTACCGCTTCGACTGAAGGATCCATCAGAATCACCATAATTTGAGCTCCATACCATTGACTCCTTATTGTTATATAGTGCGACACGAACAGGATCGGCGGGAATGTTTGTGTTTGAGTCAAGACAGTCGAACCGTCCTCTGTTTTGGATCATTGGCGAGGTTGTTATTGGGATATCGTATTGTGAATATTATTACAATTAATAAAGTGAAAATTCGAATGTGTGACACATATATTGATTCCAACCTGTTCCTTTTCCCAATATGATACATGGACTCACCGGATGATATGTGTTTGATCCTTTGGGATACGAATAAGCATGCATTCCTCTTCACCGTAAGGTATCGTGACCGAGAAGGATCCTTCTGCACTGACTGGTGTAATAATGGTGACCGCAAAATAATGACAGCACGCGAGAAGGAAAATGCAACTGACAATAGAAGGCTGACAGTGATTTCGACGCATCATCTTGGCACTGTATCTACACTTGCGTTTATCTGGTCAGTTTGAGGTCAGTCAAAAGTCAAAACAGAAGTCGTGCCGCACAGCATGGTCCGAATAATCGGAGGTGGCGTTGGCAGAGGTGGGCGTAGAAGTAGGGCAAAGATCAAAGTCACTCCAGAGGCGATTCTACTGGGAGTTTTCGTCTTATGGATCGTTGGCTGTGTTCTGTTTTATCGTATTGGAGAGCTTCAACTAAATCATCAGGATGTCGATAGTCGTGATGTTGAAAAGGTTGGTGATACAATCAATATTGGCAGCAGAAGTGAAGTTGTTAGAGTCAAAGCTTCCGATAGCAAATCGAAAATCAGCAGTAAAGCCAACAGTGACGACAATATTCCAGATCACTACATGACCTTCTCCACTGCATGCTCCTCGTCTCAGAATTGGCAATCATTCCTATTCTTCTACTACGCACACAAGGTATCACAGCCTGGCAAAGTCGTACGTATTGCATCGGGGTGTAGTCAAGAACAGCAGGATGAACTGATTCGATTCCATGAGACGGTGATCGCGAAGTTGTCACCCAACTTTAGTGTACACTTCACGCCAGACTTTGCAGGGATGAGTGGTGATGATTACAAGTATTACAATAAACCATTTGGGATACAGCATTGGTTGACGCATGGATTGAAGTATGAGGATAATAAGGACAAATTCGAGGATGCAATAATTATGATATTAGATCCTGATATGATACTGCTACGACCATTGACATTTGATTTTACAGAGTCAAATGTGATACTATATGATTTGACAAAAGTTTTACCAAAAGGACGAAAGGTAACACATGGTCAGCCATGGGCATCGCTATATGGGTTCGGCAACGGACCATTCACATCGGTAGACCTTAAGTATGTATTCGTGAACTACACAACCTCACCGGCGTTAAATGTACCGAGTGGTGAACAAGGAAATTATGCGGGTGGACCGCCATACATGGCCACTGGTAAGGACATGTTCGCAATTGTTAACATGTGGTGTGAGCTGGTACCACGAGTACATCACGTGCACAATGGATTAATGGGTGAAATGTATGGCTGGTCATTGGCCGTGGCGCATCTTAATTTGCCACATACATTGACCGTGTCCTTTATGGTATCGGCGACTGATGTAGGTGGTGAGGGATGGGCATTAATCGATCAATTGAACGATGGTGATGTTTGTAATTATTCGACTTTAAGAGAGAAGGAGGATAAACTGCCATATGTTATTCACTTCTGCCAGAGCTATTGGATTGGTAAATGGTTCATTGGGAAGTATCGGCTGGATTCAGACTTTTTGTCTTCTTGTAAGAAGCCACTACTACTCGAACCACCAACAGACATACAGGAATGGAAATATGATTACTATATTAGACCTGGAGGCGTTCCATATGGCACGAAAGATGCGATGGACCCGAAAACTGCACGGCGTGAGCAGTTTATGATTTGTCAATTGATTCAAAGGTTGAATGACGCAGCCACGTGGCATAGAAAGCAGACCTGTCAGCGGGGGGATGTGAATTACGACAAGTCTTTCATTTTTCATCACAGTTTAGACCCAGAGAATAATACAGGTGGAGAGAAAAAGCCAGTCGAATGGTGATTCATTACACACAATGATAAGAATAAAGCAGTTTTTAATTATTATGAAGGACCTTTAGTCTATGTTGTTGACTTTCAAGCTACATTTTGTAGACTTGGTGTCTCCTCACCTAGGTCCTCACTACGTCTATCGAGTAAGGAGGTAAGGGAAACAAGTGAGACTACGTAGTTTACTCTACCTACGTACGACACCCCCCCACAATTCGATATCTACTCAAGATCGAAGTGGACTAAGGACTAGTGAGGTGTATCTTCAAGCAAACTAGGTGGTGTCTTCAAAACAAACTTTTCAAAACAAACAAGTACCATCACATCGCATACCGATGCTGAATCATTTCTACTACTGTCCAAATATTCCGTGGTTGGAGTCAAAGGCAGCAAATGATCACCGTGAGTAGAATCCGCCGCTGTCGTCGCTGTATCCACCGTTGTCATAATCATAGTTGTCGCTGTCGTAGTTGTCATCGTAACCATTATAGCTGTAGTCATCGTATCCATTGTCACCATAACCATTGTTGCGGTAGTCATCGTATCCGTCGTTGTAGCTATTATCGTGTGTGCCATTGGATCTGTTGTTACCGTCGCTGTCGTGATCATTGTTGTTGTTGTATGATCCTCCATAATGTCCTCCGTCATCGTGGTGTGGTCGTCTATCGTAATCGTGGTATGGTCGTCTATCGTCATCGTGGTATGGTCGTCTATCCTCATACATTCTATTATCGTCGTAGTATGATCCGTCATAATGTCCTCCGTCGTTGTATGATCGTCCATAATGTCCTCTACGATGGTATGGTCCTCCATTATCATACTGTCCTCTACTATCGTCATACTGTCCTCTACGATGGTATGGTCCTCCATCATCATACTGTCCTCTACTATCGTCATACCGTCCATCGTTGTTACGAAGGGTATCATCATACTGTCCTCTACTATCGTCATACCGTCCATCGTTGTTACGAAGGGTATCAGCAATGGTAGACGTATGCAGAGACTGGCTCGATGCATGCTCCATCGTCTGCAGAGACTGGCTCGATGCATGCTGGTTTGACGGTGTAGGGGAAGAAATGGTAGGATTCGTTGGATGCGGAGGCTGGCTCAACGCATGCTGATGATTGTTGTCAATATCGGTAGATGTATGCAGAGGTTGGCTCGATGCATGGCCGTATTGACGTATGAGTGTGTTGAAGGAGGTAGGAGCATTTTCATATGAATCGTCTAGGCGAGGATGACGTTTGGTGTATGAGGCAGTGGGCCATTTGGTAGATGAACCCGCCGATCGCGTAGGGAATGTAGCTGGCCCTGACGTGGCTGTCTTCAATCCGTTGATATCACCATCCCTCTCAGAGGAAAAGGGAAGTGGTTGGTCTCTCATTCCCTCATGGTGGGGAGGATGGAAATGAGGGCGATCTCCGCGACCACGGCCTGACGTGGGCTGATTCATTGCAGATGGTGCACCATGAAGGTGGGAAGGAGGGTAGTCCATACGACCACGGCGTCCACGGGCATGAGGAGTTCCATCATCGTCGGATCCTGCCATGCGAAGTTGGGCGGATGCCGAGGACACAGCAGCACCGTGGGGTGGGTGGCTGTGACTCATGCGAAGTTGAGCGGATGCCGAGGACACAGCAGCACCGTGGGGTGAATGGCTGTGGTCCATGGCCTGATCACTCCTTCGTGTTGCCATGATGGTGCACGAAGAAGACCGACGATTAAATTCGTAGGTTTTGTTGGAAGATCGTAGCTGGTTGTCTACGAGTTTACCGGGGTTGAACGATGAAAAGTTCAACGAGAGACCGGCAGGCAAGGGATGATGTTGCCGCCGATCAAAAGCACCGCCGAGGCGTCCCAGATGCTGTTGCGACGCTAAGGCGAGGCAGAAGAAGTGGTATTGGTAGTATATTCGCTCATGACCTGTAGACTTGGTTTCTCCTCACCTAGGTCCTCACTACGTCTATCGAGTAAGGAGGTAAGGGAAACAAGTGAGACTACGTAGTTTACTCTACCTACATACGACAGCTTCCATGTAGTCGTTGGAGAATATGTTGACTGTGTCCGTTTGCGGCTGTTACTGCACTAGCTCGTTGGAATTTTTGTAACATAATACGGTAGGCTCCTCCTTTCCTATCGTGTTGACAAGTGGTGAGATTGTGAGTCCCTCATTGATGATGCCTGCTCCTCTTGCTAAACATTCAACATTGCGTAGGATGTACATAAGTACCTATCACAGATTGTTCTGTGGCTAGCATGAGATGTGATGGGTAGTACTACTAATGAAAATAGTAATCAATGTTGCTGTCGACGCCGACGAAGATGTGCGACGTCGATGACGACGGTGACCATGTCGCCAATATCAACTTTATTATTGCTCTTATTCAGTAATGGACGTGGCGACGATCATCAAGTCGCGCTACCACTGACGATGATGGTGAATGCATTTTTTTCTGTCACGCCACCGCCAGTCACGTCTGGGTCTCGACAAGTGTGGCGGCCGACACGGTGTGGTACCGTGACAACAACAACAACCAGTCGTGGTAGTATTGCATCAAGCAGCAATAACGAAAGATCGATGGTCTCGTATTGGTGGCGAGGGAAGAAGGGAGGAATACGTCGTCATCGTGATGGTGATGGGGGGAGGATAAAGGCAATGGAATTATACATGCATGATGACATTGGCTATTCCAGCAATGGCGAGTGGGATGATGAATGGAGTAATAGTGGGGGGACGAGCAATGCAGAATCAGCAGCAGCAGATGACAATAACTATGATGATGGTGGTATCGAGTTTCAGCGAGTAGTCGAAGCTGACAGTAGGAAGTACAATATGACATCATTCGGCAGTTTCGGCAGCACCACACATGCTGATTCGTTATCATTGACGTCGTCATCCACTACATCATTAATGTCATCACCGCCGCTTCCCAAGGGGTTCACCTATGATGATGAATTTGACATTGATGAGACTCTTGATCACGGTATTCTACATCACAACGACTTGTCTGGCCCGTCGCGACTTGGATATGGTGTTACTTACGGATACGGCAACAGTGGTGGTGGTAGCAACAACATTATCGAATCTGAATCATCATCATCATCATCAATGGAAATTGTATATGACGACGACGAATACAACGACTACTTTGATGCGGCGGATGAGGGGGGAATGTTTACAATAGAAGATCCAGAAATTGATGGATCAATAGTTGCCGATGGTACATCCTCCTCTTCAGGTGGGTTATCCTACGGACTGTATGCACCCGAAGTGAACAAATGGACTACACTCATGGTGGATGGGACGAATGCTGCCATACATCGACCTGGACGTGAAATGACATTAGAAGAGGGGATGGAAATATTATATAATGATTTAAAGGATTTATCACCATCAGATTATGATGCTATTGAAACATATTGGGATAAATTAATGCCCACGGTGAGTTATCTTGGGACTGTATATGCTGCCAAGGTCAAGCAGGCACTTTGTGTTGCCTACCGTGCACACCGGTCACAGATACGCAAGAGTGGAGAGCCATTTATTATCCATCCTGTCGAGGTGGCATTACTATTGTCAGGGATGAAGATGGATGCTAGTACTGTAATGTCTGGATTGCTACATGATACCGTTGAGGATACGGACCTCACGTTTGAGCAGGTCGAGGGTGAGACATATGTTCATTTTTACACAGTTGAAAATAAATACTATTTTGTCTTCTCATTATTTTGTTGATCGTCCCCTATTTATCTACAATTCTTTACATATCAGCCATGTTCGGACGGGAGGTACGTAACATAGTCGAGGGTGAAACAAAGGTAAGCAAGTTACCAAAGCTTGCATTTGCCGACTACGCAGATGAACAGGCCGAGAATCTTCGACAAATGTTCATTGCCATGACAGATGATTATCGTATCATTATTGTTAAATTGGCCGACCGACTACATAATATGAGGACATTATCACATATGAAACCCGAAAAGCAGAAAAAGATTAGTCGTGAAACATTAGATATCTTTGCCCCACTAGCACATAGGATGGGATTATGGCCATTCAAATCAGAGTTAGAAGACATTTCATTCATGTATTTATATCCAAAAGAATATGAAGAACTGAATCGTCGATTAAGTCAACGACAACGTCGATTTGGTGAAATGCTTGATATATCCATAGACGTACTTGAACGAACACTAAAAGCCGACCCTACATTACGAGGACAGGATGTGGGCATTGAAGTTGTGGGTAGGACGAAGGAGTTGTATTCACTTTGGCATAAAATGGAGATGAAACAAGATCGAGATTTGGATCATATTACCGACCTTGTTGCCCTACGTGTCATACTTACACCATCCTCGAACAACAACAACGTCGGAAGTGGCATCAGTGGTGTTGGCAGTAGTCCTGTGCGCGGTGACGATGATGAGGCCGATAATGGTGTTTGGTTATGTTATCATGTACTAGGCCTCGTACAACACCTCCCAGGCTTTCAACCAATGCCAACGAAAGTGAAGGACTATATATCATTTCCTAAACCGAATGGGTATCAGTCATTACATACAGCACTAATGCGCAATGGTCAAGGAGTCGAAGTTCAGATACGGACATCGTACATGCATCAGGTAGCTGTACGCCTGTTTTCTTCGCCCTCACGTTCTCGCCATCAATATTACTAACCACTCGATTCAATACTTGTCATAACGCTTCACAGGTAGCTGAATACGGTATGGCAAGTCACTTTGCATACAAGGATACGATGAAACGCAGTAGTGCGGGTGTATCAGCGGTGGCATCGGGATTGTACAATACTCCATGGTTGTCCAGCATTAAGGAATGGACCGAGGATACGGTGTGTTCACGGGACTTTGTTGACTGTGTTAGAAGAGAGTTATTGGGGAAGCGTGTATTTGTGTTTCTACGGAATGGTAAAATTCTTAATCTTTCACGAGGGGCGACTGTTGTGGATGCTGCATTCCAAATACATACCGATGTTGGGTTACAAATGCACGGCGTGGAGATTAATGGCAAGCCGGTACGTTTATATTTTACTTATTTTTTTCTGCTTAATTGCACTTCACTATATTTCTTGATACGCACTTTCTCCCTATTTGTCCAGGTTCCGATATCATATGTGCTGAACAATGGAGATGTCGTATCAATCTTAACCGGCGAAGGCAAAGGCAGACCCACCACAGAATGGATGAGATTTGCAAAGAGTCGATCGACGAGGTCAAAATTACGTGCTTATTTTCGCACACAGCAACAAGATAGTGTCACGAAGTTGGGCGAGTCATTGTTCTTTAATTATCTATCACGTCATAGTAGTGAAATAATCGACTCGTCATACCTTGGTTATGAATTTAGAATACCAACAAATAAATCAGAGTTGTCACGTTACTTACCCGGGAGATCACATTATACTGACGTGGACGAATTGCTTTTTGCCATAGGTAAGTTCGATACGACGATTTTTTTGTTGTCAGCAGCAAATCATCAAATTTGTGATTCCCCTCATCTCCAATAGGTAAATCTCAAAGTAATGTAAATTTCCTACGGACGAAAGTGAGTAAGATATTCCTCGTACCCTTGAAGGTACTTGAATCAAGCGATAAGATCCTGAACAACACAACAAACGGTGGTTCACAAATTGGATTACCTTATAATCCTCATTTGTCAACTAATGACGTACCCGAGGGTGAGGCAGTAGAATATGCTGATTCAGAACATGCCTGTCGACATTGTCTTCCAATACGAGGAGATGCGATCGTCGGGACACGAGGTAGAAAAGTTGACTCTCCCACAATTGTCCATCGAGCCGAATGTCCCTATGCACAACAGGCAATTATTGATGCCAAATCTGCCGTACTGGGGGATGGTGTAATAGGTGATCCCGTGAAAATAGTTTGGCCAGAAGATGAAGCATGGGAGGAGTGGAATAAAGAATCATTCCTTGTTGAGATTGTGGTCATGGCCAATGATCGTAAATTACTCTTGGCTGATTGCAGTGTAATAGCATCGAAGAATTCAGAGATATTAAAGACCGGGAGTAGTACCACCTTGGAACATTGTACATTAGAATTTCTTGTGAAGTTATCTGACTTGGATGAATTACAGAACTTGATGGACAAATTAATGCAAGTGAAATCTGTAATGAGCGTCGAACGACGCTTTGGGAGTGAGCTGCTGGAATAGAGAGAGAGGACTTATAAAACAGTATTCATAAATGCAACATTCTGTATGTATATATGGTGGATAGTAAAAGGTAATGCATTCAGTTTAAAAGTATACTCCTCAACAATACATCATGTTCATATGTTTGCATAACCAAATGTTTCCATCAAGTCTTTGTCTATATACTCCCGGAAGTAATCAACATCTGCACGTTCCGTCAATGTGGCCATATTCCGTAATGTACTATTACCATATGTAACCAGACTAGCTAAAAATCCAGCCGAACCGGCATGTGGCCCAGTCTCACCCTTGGCACTATCCTCTACATAACGGAATGTTTTTGCCATAGTCCCACCACCACATTTACATACCTTCGATACTACATCCTCGGCATGGAATAATAGGTCCTCAAATCGGACCATTAATCGTGGAAATTTGGCATCGTACCAATCACCATACCATGTATTCCACATATCGACCAATGATGTATAATGTATAAATGTTTTATTTTGAGGGTCTGGATATGGTGCATCATGACCGTGCTGTGTAGCAAATTTGACCCATAATTCTATAGTACCCTTGCCGGGTGTACGATACATGACCTTTTGTGTCGTGGGGTCAATATATCGACGATCAAATCTATTCGGGACTAAATTAGGACAATGTTTGGGGGTGTGAACCCAACGTGATTCATACTGATGTCGACACATACTTGCCATCCATGTGATAGGATCTTTTATCATAACTATTGGTAAGAAGTCGGTCTGTTTTATACTTGCCATATATTTAGCCTCATGATTTAATCGCCATGATACTGGATTATGTTTCCCCCTTTTGTTTGTGTTACGTATTAATTAGTTTTGTGTGTGAAGTGTGTAAATAGTGAATAATAAATAAGAGAATGTGGTAAATAATGTACGTTTTTACTCAACACCACCAAAATAACAATAATAATGAAGAAGATCACTCTTACCATGGTGCTTGTGTCATGATCCCATGTTTGCCTTGTCTAAACACCGCCCTTTCACGAAAGGATGCCTTCGCGGCAGCACGTACTCTATCGGGATTGATACAATTCAAACTCATTAATTTGAATAGTAAATTAGTCGCCGAATTGAATAATCCAGCCGGGCCCATGACGCGCATTTCTGGTATGACATTTGCCTTGTATGCATTACATGTATCCAATCCAACAATGTGGGAATGCGATCCGTACATACCTTGTATTTCATCGACGGTGGGTAAGTCGGCTCGACGTTTTAAACTTTCCATTTTACCCAATCGTTTCGCCAATCGTACCTCCCGACCGGTTATGGAGGGTATGAATCCGGCAGTATGATCGATATCGGCACGCGCTAATATGTCCAATGGATCCATGGAATAATTGGCGTACAACAACAACATGTTGTTGTTGTTACCATTACTTACACCATCCTCTTGTAATTCGGTAATTTCATAATCCAATGGATCGGCTTCTCGTCTTTGATGTCCATTATTATCATCATTCTGCCGTTGCGGCTCGTCTGCGGCAGCAGCAGCAGCAGCATTGAATTCGTCCTCGCTCCCTTCGTGCGATGACGATTGATGATGTTGTTGTAATTTGTAATGCATTAGATCATCGTGATATGTCACTAACAATACTTGTGTAGCGAGCGTTAGGAAAAGAAATAATGTCAATGTTAGGATACACGGCCGATTCCGTTGCTGCTGCTGTTGTCGTTGTTGTCGCGTTGATAATCTTCCACGCTCGCGCTGTGTGTTCCTGCCACGAGCACTGCTGCTATTAGTGCTGCTACTTTTCCGCGACGAGGGGACTCGCATGACGGGTATCCTCAACGAATGATTCACATCATTATTATGGCCACCGCCCTCCTCCTCCTCCATGGGTGGGGATGGCCCGTTTCCTGACCAGATGTTGCCAGACGTCAGGTTGGTTGGTGCACTACCCTGTGGGTATCGCATCCCGCCATTCCCCTTACCACTTCTCGACAAAAGCGTGCCCCCCCCCGCCCCCGATTTTGAAGGAACTAACAGTCCCCCCACGACTATGCTGCCTCTCGACAAATCAGCTGAAGTAACCGCGTTGGACGACACGATCACTAGAGATCACGAGCTACGCATACCATGCTACTGTGAAGAAAATTCATGGCGACTAGTCTATCGTCATTGCAATGCTGCCGCTGCTATTAATGCTAATAGTATTCATAGTAGCGAGTACAACTATCACACAGTATTTGTTTCAAATTTACCACGTCGTTGTTCATTTTACATGCAACGTGCGGCAGCAGGTAGTGGTACGAATGAGTTTGTGAATTGGGATTATCACGTCTTTGTCATTCGAGTAGAGGCTATTGCTGCTGCTGCTGCTGCTGCTGCTGAGGAGGCAGACGAAAAAGAAGAAGAATTAGTCACGACGAAACGAGGAAACGAGAGAAGGACGGCAGTGGAGGCGCTCGACGTTGACACCCTGCTCCTACCCTACCCTTGTCCGCTAGGTGTATACCTCGATGGATCATTTCCTCA
>Ga0247831_1005624_pt1 | contig 15481 bp, 14 predicted proteins | sample LaCruzMarch2015__9_FD_192406 | JGI IMG/M metagenome (GOLD analysis project Ga0247831, IMG submission 192406) | Freshwater microbial communities from meromictic Lake La Cruz, Castile-La Mancha, Spain - LaCruzMarch2015_1m | ecosystem: Environmental > Aquatic > Freshwater > Lake | place: Spain... | reverse complement strand
TGGAGCTAAGCTAAGCTATGCCCAGGTTTTATTTTGCGGTATGTGAGAAGAGGCATTACTTTCGGCGGGAACTCCGGACCACGAACCCTTCACTCACTCACCATTCGAGATAGCGCAGCAAAATGGTGAAGGTAACAAAACGATCAAAGAAGTTTAGCATAACGAAATCGAAGGCTGTGGCCGCTTCGAGTAAGGGTGGTAAAAAGCCGGCGTCTGGTGGTACTGTCTCGCCTGGCTCATCGTCGTTTAAGGGGGTCGGTAAGAAATCGTCCAATAAGACTGCCGAATCGAAGAAGAAGGAGAAGAATAAGAGTAACGATGACGACGACGAGACGAAGAATGGTGGCAGGAATAGCAGTAGAGTAAACGATTTCCTCGATGAGAGTAATTTGGGTCAAATGGACGTTGAGTCCTTCTTTGCCAGGGCCACGGCCAATCTCCTTGAAGATCATAATAGCGATGATACCGACGATGAAGACGCCGATGAAAAGGGGGAAAACGAAAATGAAAACGATGACGACGATGATTCCTACGGATCACTTGACGATGATGAAGGGTCGGACGATGAAGATATTGCAGCATCAGAGGCACGCCTTAAACAACAATTGAACGAGCTATCTTCAAAAGATCCAGAATTTCATAAATATTTAAAGGACAATGAAAGTTCATTACTTGAATTTGGTACCGATGATGATGACGACGGCCACGAAGATCAAGATGAAGATGACATGGATGAAATGGCAAACAAAATTACAGAAGACGAAATTATTAATGAAAAACGCCGCACAGACAAGGAATTATCCTCAGATAAATTCCTACTCACGCCACGTCGACTAGGACAACTCGAATCAAGTGCATTTGCATCCATCTCTTCATCATCAGTGGCATCTATTAAAGGATTAAAACGTATTGTGGCGGCATTTGGTACGGCTTGTCGATTAAGTGATGCCAACCGTCAAGATAATCGGGATGATGGTGACAACAATGATGATGATGCAGAGAAGGGAGGGGCAACGAAAGCGGGGGGGAAGAAGAAGAAGAAAGAGTCTCAAATTACAAGTCCTGTGGTATTTGATCGTTGTCAATGCTACCGTTAAAGTTCATTTGGGGTGTTATTAGTCTAGCATGTTCGTTGTACAGCCCCACAAAAGGAGTGAGGGGTGTAAAGTTCCATCGTCGGTGAGTGAAATCTTTTTGGCATCATCTTTAACGAAACCAATGAAATATGTTAATATTCTTACATATATTCGTGAACCGTGTATTTATTTTCTTATTCAGTCATCTATACCCATTGATGCAAAGTCTACTTATCATATTCGTATACAGTCAAGTCCTTTGTCCTATCTCGATTGGGAAACTATATCATTGGATTAGAGGCCAAGCGATGCTGAAGCTATATGTTTTAATTGCAATAGTCGAGGTATTTGACAGACTTCTTTGTTCTTTCGGACAGGATGCATGGGATAGTTTATATTGGAACACTACTCGTCGCCCGCGCCATCTACGAACAGTCATAAGCGTGAGTTTTCTGTTGTTAACTTCTGTCTTCATCTTTCTATTATCATCATTATTACACTTTTATTATTTGAGTTCCTGATTTTAACTCACATTCATTCCCCTTTGTAGGTCATTGTTGTTGGAGTGTATGTCACTATCCACAGCCTCTTCTTGTTTGTGCACGTCGCAACTTTGAGTGTGGCGGTAAACTCAGCCGACAATGCCCTTTTAACCATCTTGATTAGTGGTAATTTTGCTGAAATCAAATCTACCGTCTTTAAGAAGTACAACAAGTCACACCTCTTCAAAATAACAACGTCAGACATATGTGAACGGTTCAAGTTGGCATTGTTCTTACTATTGATACTCTTTCTTAATCGCTTTCAGGGAGAAATGACAGCTTCGATGGTAGATGATTACTACACTATGTGTGGTATTGTTCTAGTTGCAGAACTAATCAGTGATTGGGTAAGCTTGCTTCTGTGTATTAACGTTCTTCTTCGGCTTTCTTGTGATGTTCTTATTTATCAGCCTTCTGTTTGACCTTATCCAGATCAAACATTCATTCATTACCAAGTTCAATGTAATCAAAAGCTCAGCCTACTTTGACTACGCACTTGTTATATCCGGAGACGTAACGGGTATAGGCCATGAGGGGTTGAATCTTGACTCGACACATGCAGCTGTGAAACGATTAGGGCTGGCTCAGATCCCACTTGCGTGTGTCACAGCACGTTACCTCCATGAGGCAGTACGATTTGCCATACAAGAAGGAGATGGCAACTCAGATCGTATATCTTTGTCGGCTCTGGCAGTTTTGATCGCAGATGGAAACAGATTGTTGTTATACATGAGATTTCTGCAAGGAATGATGTATTTGATATTGCTGAAAATTTTGCTTGGCATGTTTATAAGGGTTGTCGCAAGGAGTTACCTTGGCGCTAGATAGATAGAGGGATTTGATAAGTCCAAAATAGCGGCAAAGCAATCGAATCCTAGATCAGATTTTGTTTGGTGACAATCGGATTATTTTTGTGTTGCCTGCACTGGGATTGAATCTACTCTTCATTCCATGTCCTTCCACAGGTCTGACAGTGCAACCTTTCGATAACTAATTCACTTCGATCCTTCACACCCCAAACTGCCCCTTTCGTCATATCATTATTTCTGCTATTGACACGTCCTTCTATATTTACATCTTTGCTACCGCATTTACATATTTTTGTTGATGCATATCCTTCAGATGTAATGTCACGAGTCATTTCCTTCTCGAGCACTTCCCATTTCTCTTTTGTCTTTTTCTTCTTCTTGCTCATGATAATATTCGTACTGTCGTCGTTTGAGTCTAAGACTTGATTCCAAAGATTGATGGGTGGCTTTTTCTTTATTTGGTTGGTTGGCAGTGTGGTTGAAGTTGTTGCATTGGACATTGGTAACAGGCGCTTATTCTGAGAAATCAGAGGAGCTGATGAATTGTTGTTGTTGCATTGGCTCGATGCATGCTCAGCATACTCATTCAACTTTTTTGGACTCTGCAGCTTACGATATCGTTCTGGTATGGGTGTTTCACGGAGAAAGCCCCCATCCATCAGATCATCAATGCAGGTGGTGGATTTCTGTTGATGAAAATAGTTTTTCTTTTGCTTTCGAAACGAAGGTTGTGATGTTGCTCTATCATCCAATAACAAAGCCAACGGATCATCGGCAGATGCTGTCAATTGAAATGACCGTGCCGACTCCTCACCGATATCTTTCTGCAATTCTATAAACGCTTCTGCGAATATTTCCTGCACTTGTGGCAATTGCTTTTCCATTCGGCTCGAATTTACGAGTAATGAATTCTTCCCACTGTTGCTATTGCTGCTGCGATGGGCGCCGGTAGTGTAGTAGTGAAGCATACACACATGCTGAGGAGAGCCAATCGATGGGATAACCAAGCAAGATTCTCCATTGCAGATACAGCAAGGGGTATTCATCATAATCATCTTGTCCTCTCATTCGTTCCTCGTTCCTCGTTCCCTCTTCCCTAGCTTGAGAGACGAGACTTCTCGCAAGACCAGAGTCTGGTCTCGCAGAATACCTACATAGTCACTGCGAGACCACATGAAATCAAGTCTTACCTAGATGTAAATAATTTGAGGCAATTTAAGCGTTGAAAATGAGCACAAACGTTAATCATAGGTTCGCAAGCGAGACGAGCAATGGTCTCGCGGTCTCGTCTCGCAAGGTCTCGCACGAAGCGCAACTCATTCCTCCCGCCGTTTGCACTCACCTCCATGCTCATCGTATTATTCGGCGCCGTCTTCTTCATCATTCTCGATTCCATAGTAGTTTCTGCGTCCAATAATGATGTCATTACTGAGGAGGATCATCGCCGCTTTCGTGGTACTATGAAGGTTCAGCTCGATGAGGATCTATTTCACAGTGCCCTCGCTCATGCAGCGGCTAATATGATGACTAATACCGAGGAGGAGGGCATTGTGGAGCGATTGCGACGACTTGATGTCGAGGCATTGTACGACGTGGCATCATCAATGAACTCACATGGGGACAAGCTATCATCGATATTAATTTGGCATGCACTTGCTGATGATGGATCTGAGGCTTATGATTATTACGAGTATGAGGAATCGGATGGAGGGTATGACTATACTGGACATGTTCCGAGCTCTATGGCGTTGGGGTTCTCATACTACGACGTTGACAAACCACGTTCCTTGCAATATTTCCTAATGGCCACAAGTAGCAAGGGTAGACCACACCAGGCGGCAATGTTTAACGCTGGCAGGCTGTATCTTGAGCTAGATGACCCTAGTTCGGCATTGGCGTACATAAGAAGCTGTGCGTCGCTTGATAAAACACATCCCAAGTATGCTCGACCACAATTAGGTTTGACTTGTAAAAAGGCTTACAAAGATATATCAAAGGAGTTGATTACAGTGTTAACATCAGGTTCGGCGGATCCAGGATTACAAGAAGCAGTGGAATGCTTTGTTTATGCCGACATGAACGACTTTCCTCAGCCTGACACGACAGAGTTTCGTTCATTTCACGAAGCGATGCGAGAACTAGAGGCATATGCAGCAATCGTCAGGGTACACGGCAGTAGCAGTAGCGAGAGCACTTTAGGTGGAGATCGTAAACGTCGCATCGAAAATGCTGACGCTGCCCGAACAAAGGGAGTGAAGCACCTAACGTCTGCGTTTGAGAAGCTAATTGATTTTCAATCCCAACATCGCAAGGCAATGTCTGATTTACAACTATCTTTGCTCGTGTACATACTTTCTACGATTAAGAACTTGATCCATCGATTAGAGACTGAGTTTGGAAGTGATGAATTGTGATTTTGATTGTAGAGCGAAAATGGACGCATCTCCTTTCCCAGTCACACCTAGCACTCAGGCGCCAATTAGCTAAAGTGAATCCCTTGATTTTTGTGCAATTTCGGAGTCAGAAAGCATTCCGGCCCTTGCACTTGTTTTCTTTCCTTTAATGATGTCACTAAATTGAAGAAAGGTATCTTTTGATAAATTATAATGTAAATTAACATCTATTATGTCTTATAAGTCTATTGGGATTTGAGCCAATTTGCCGGAGCTAATCGGCGCCGAGAACTCCACAATCTAAACTCAGAGACAACATTGGGGTAAAAGTAAAAAACTGGATATATCTAGTTACACACAATTCAATCACAACAATAGTAAATAGAAAGTTCATAATTTCTGAGCGTCACGTAGACTTTGCACAACCTGAATTCCAACTGTGAAGTCAACTGATTCTCCTCATTCTCAGACTCTCTTTTCCCTCTCAACTTCTTCTTAAGAGGCGAAGTTCCTACCGGCTGCTAATCCCCTTAAAAATATCACCCGATCTCTAGATAGATAACGATGTCGTGCGATGTTGGTCTCTACGGTCTTGCCGTTATGGGCCAGAACTTTGCCCTGAATATGGCATCTCATGGGTTCAAGGTATGTGTTGGTAATCGCTCGCCCTCAAAGGTTGAGCTTGCGGTGAACCGTGCAAAGGAGGAGGGGAATCTCCCTCTCCTTGGTTCCTCTGATATGAAAGACTTTGTGAATCAATTGTCAAAGCCACGTAAGATTATTATATTAGTCCAGGCTGGTAAGCCAGTTGATGAGACTATTGCTAATTTGAGCCAATACTTGGAGGCCGGAGATGTCGTCGTTGATGGGGGGAATGAATGGTATCAAAATACATTACGTCGTGCGACGGAGCTGGAGGCCAAGGGCATACACTTTGTTGGGATGGGAATATCGGGTGGAGAGGAGGGGGCAAGGAATGGTCCGTCACTCATGCCTGGTGGACCAAGGGTGGCGTACGATCTTGTCGAGCCTATCTTGTCGAAGTGTGCGGCCCAGGTCAATGATGGACCATGCTCAGGCTACGTGGGCCCAGTGGGGAGTGGAAACTACGTCAAGATGGTACATAATGGCATCGAATATGGAGATATGCAGCTTATTGCGGAGGTGTATGATATAATGCGCACTATTCTTGGTCTAGGGAATGAGGAGATGGCAAGCATCTTTGAGGAGTGGAATAAGACCGAGTTGGATTGTTATCTGATTGAGATCACGGCCAAGGTCTTGAGTAAGAAGGATGATGAGACAGGAGAGGGATATGTTACTGACTACATTCTTGACAAGACTGGTGAGCTCTTTAGAACTTATTGCAGTAACGCACACATGTGTGAAACAATCGAGTTGATTCCTGTTCCTATTTGTATTCGGTGCATCTCAAACAAATCCATTATTTGCATTTCACAGGCATGAAGGGCACGGGACGCTGGACCATCCAAGAGGCCGCCGAACGTAGCGTGGCGGCCCCGACGATGGCAGCCTCCCTCGATGCACGATACATCAGTGCAAGGAAGGACGAACGTGTTCGAGCGTCAGGCATTCTTAAAGGACCAGAAATGACTCAAACGGAAATTCCTGTTCACAAAGGGCAGATGCTTGACGATCTCAAGTCGGCACTGTATGCTGCCAAGGTCTGTTCGTATGCACAGGGTATTGGTATTATCAAAGCGTGTAGTGATGATATGAATTGGAATGTGAATGTTAGCGAATGTGCCCGTTTGTGGAAGGGAGGCTGCATCATTCGTGCTGCCCTATTACAGAAGATCCAGGATGCGTTAGTCAGGGATGCCAAGCTACCCAACCTCATCCTCGATCCAGTAATTGCAGGAGAGATTAATGAACGTGCCGCCGCTTGGAGGAGGGTTGTCGTTGTTGCGATTGGTTATGGCGTTGCCACTCCTGCGTTGTCGGGTTCACTGAACTACTTCGATGCGTACAGAAGGGCGTCGTTGCCCGCTAATCTGACACAGGCGCAGCGAGATTTCTTCGGCGGACATACGTACGAGAGGACGGATAGGGAGGGTGTGTTTCATTGTGTTTGGACCGATGCTCACAAAAGTATCGGGGACATTACCGAAAGGAAGGCTGGAGAGGTCTGATGATGATTGTAGGTTTGTTGTTAGTTAAATATAGGTTTAGACTCACACAAGCCAAAACCGTCGTTCATTTCTTCTCATCGTCAGGCATCATGATCAATGGTAGATGCTCCTCCCACCAATTCTTTGAACACATTTCTAAGAGACGACTTGCCGCTCGGTCGAAGGCAAATGATAATTCTTTCACACTCGCCAGCTGACCAACAGTAAACCCACGCGCTTGTGCAACGTCAATGCCTAGAATCTTATGATCGTTCGCTTCTGCGACATCGTCAGTAATATTGACGAGCTTGGCAATTGCACTATCAATAGATTTCCCCACAAACAATTTATCTGGAATATCAACCGCAGTACAAGTTAGACAACAACCAGCCTCGTATAGTTCGTCAATCAACGTAATGAATCTTCGTGCTCGATCAGGATGTGCCAAACTTAATTGTGGGATATTCTCTATTACCACAATATGAAAGTGATTTGCAATTGCTTGATAGTCGGAACTTCCTAACGCTGAAGCGGCACATAGCTCATCAAATGTAAAACGAGCAATGACACTTGAATGATATCGATTGACGGAAAACTTTCGTTGAAAATTGACCTCAAGTGTAAGTGGTTGCTGACTCGTAGTTGCATCATTGGCGGATGGTGAATCGTAGGTCTGAAAGGAGTCAAAGAGCTTATCTATTTTTTGCGCTGCACTTAATTGTTGGAATTCCGTTTGATCCAAATAGAAATAATCACCGCATTTGTTATCACGTCCTGGGATATCCACTCCCGACCTAATTCTGCGATAATCCTTGGCTTCTTCCTCCTTATCACTTGCTTCGCCCAAAAGATGCACAACACAATATTTCTGTAACAAATCAATAAATGGGAGAAAGTAGCCTCGATTCAAACCACCCTCGTACAATGTCTCAGGATGACGATTACTCGTTGCTACAACGACTACACCACGTTTCCACAACTCATTAAAGAATTGAGTTAGTATCATCGCATCAGCAATGTCTGTAACCTGAAATTCATCTATGCATAACAGTGTAACCTCCTCGGATAATTGTGAAGCAACTTGTATTATTGGGTTATTAACTTTGGATGTATCAACATGAAATTTACGACCGTGGGTCAGTAGTAGTTCCTTATTACGATCATGTATTCGTTTGTGTATTTCCTGAAGTAAGGAATGGAAATGAATACGTCTTTTCTTATTGTTTGTGATGGTAGGTGCAGTATCATAGAAGTTATTTAGTAACATTGATTTGCCCGTGCCTACATGTCCATGAATGTAAAATCCTCTCGGAACGGGTATGGTAATCGACGGAGGTGTTTGCACTTTAGTTTGATCGTTCGCGACATCCTCCTTGCCGTTGTTTATTTTTTGTTCCTGCTGCTTTTCACTATTGTATTGTTCTACTGATTTCAATTGATGCAAATACTCACTATGATCATACTGACACAATGCCGTTTGCAAACGCGTCATCTTATTCGCAGCTCGTTGCTGCATTCGATCGAACATAAGCTTTCCATCACTAACTTGTTCACTTAACAGCTTCTCCAGGGAAACAAAGCTGCTGCTTGGCTTACTCGACGAGGAGCGGTGCCAGTGCCGTGATGCCCGAGTCACATACTTCGTTGTGGAGAATCTCATGATATTGCCTTTGCTCCTCCTCGATGGATCTCAACGCAGGATATGCCCAGTCAACATAAGTAGATGTAACTCACCACACCACGAAAACTGAAAACTGAAAACTGGCCCTTTATTTATGTAGATAATAATAGATACATGGCAAAAAAGAATGGTCACTCAAGAGCAGCGGAATCAATTAGACTTGCTCTTCCTATTCGACGCAAGCGTGTCCGTGCTGTTTGGTGGTGCTGCATTGTTGACACCGCATGGACTTCTAAAATTCATTATCGGTGGTACGTAGGTTGATGATGTGTGCATCGAGTTCGACAATGAATGATATGACTTGATCTTTTCATATCTTTTTCCCCATGCACTTTGCTTTCATTATGCGTTTCATAGGTTACAACCATGACGCACACGAAGTATTGAGGTGAGTTTGGTATGAGTTTTGCAAGAGTTGTTACAACATAGTTGTTTGTTTTTGCAAGTCGCAAGAGCTTCAACCGCCATATCTGAATCTATCGACCAATATTTCACAGGCTATATGGTTGCCTACGGATTGCAATGGGATGGATAATTTTTCACATTAGATCCGTAGATGATGGGAGGTATAGACGATCGGTGTGTGAAGCATTGTGTGTTTGCTATATGTTGCAAGCCGTGACAGTATTAAGGGCTCAATTCACTGATAGAAAAAATACAATCAACTGGATTGCAATCGTTATATTACTTGCTATTGGTACTTGTTATGGAAGATTTCGTTTCGGAAAGGGTGGGAGCATGATCAAAGTATACGAGCTGCCGTTAAGCGACAAAACTATCAGATGACAAACAATTCCATATCTTATTGCAAGACACGTCCAACAGAACAGCATTGTTAACAATCTTAACAAAAATCAACCGTTTGTAAATGTATTAAGTTTATTGATAGCAGTTCCCACCATGAAGTAGATTAAATAGTGATCATTCAGTCCTTCTTCCTTCTTTTCTTTTCATCCTTCGTTTGATTTTTCTGCTCCTTCCTTTGATTCTGTTTCTTTTGTGCCTCAACCTTCATCTTACCCACGTCGACAATCAGATTCGCCGCTTCTTTAATCATACTTATGAGCATGATAAGGCACACAATCAGTAATGGAGCGCATATCATAAGCCCCATAAATATCCCACCGTTGTCGAAATAATTTTGGGTTGCAAATTCTTTCCACCGACTATTGCCCATCGTATTCAATGTATCTGCTAGTCGAACAACGATCCCCACGAATATCATAAACCCCAGTCTACTGTATACGCTCCCTTGACGATGTATAGCTATCGCGGCTACAATGACTACCAAATGAAAACCAAGTATGACTTTGATAAAAGTCTCATTCCACGTGATGGCTGATGTAAATGCATGGATATGTTCCTTCATTGTTTGTGGACCAGTCTGAGAATGAATGCAAGAGAAAGAAGTTAGGAACGTGTGTAGGTAGTTGAGGTAGGCAATTTTTGTTTGTCCAAGTATAATTACAAAGATCCCACCTGCATGGACATAATGTCCGACAAAACACTATCCGCCATGCCCATTAGTGGAGAACCACCGTCCAATTCGTCAATGCCATCAATCTTATCACCCAGCTCGTCAAACATGGCATCTCCGTCCGAGTCACCACCATCATTATATAACGTGGTCGTGAACAACGAGTCCGCGTCATTCTTTTTCTCGCCCAAGTACGCAGTTTCACCCATCATAAACTTGGCACCCTCCTCGACGGTTTGGATGACCTTTTCCATATCATCAGACAGTTGCTTGAAAAAAGACGCCATGATGTGGCGTTCTCCCTTTGCCCACCGATTTGGCGGCAATCATTTTTGGCCATGCGGGCTGTCTGTTTTGGCTAATCATTATTACCATGGAAATTTAGGCCATGGAGGTGTAGGTTTTAAGACAAGATCACGCAAAGGCAATGGAATCATGGAAACAGGCTGCAACATTTGGGTCCAGCCAGGCGCATTTTCACTTGGGTATCGAGTATGATGTAGAAGGGGGGAGGGAGCTTGGCCTCAGGTAAGAAGAAGGTCATTTGAAGCCGCGGCTATGGCAGGACACCAATGGGCAAGATGACATTGGAAAAATTGAGGCTGAATCAGGTAAATTGGAGAGACCATTTAAGCATTGGAAAACTGCTGAATCAGCTGGGAATTATCATGCCATGCATGATTTGATTAAATTATTCAAAAGCTAACAATAATTCTTGTGCCGAGAGGAGGAGTGAAGACAGAGACGATCATATTCGCTTGCGTTTTGATCGCATTGATGAAATATGAAGAGTATCAAATTGCATTCAAGAGCTCTTGAGGACTCCTTTTTTTCTCTTCTCTCGTGGATCATGAAAATGTAATTTTTTATTACGCGCAAGACTTTTTGGATTGCCATTCGTTACCACGGCTACCACAACCATCCCTGCTTCTGGACTAATTGCTGATGATGCTGCGGCTCACACTTATATTGACGATGGTAGCGGATGTACGGCATTTCCATTACTGCTAAGATCAACATCTTTTCTTGTTCACTTGGAGTCTCGGTGTTCGTCTCCGTCTTCGTCGTTATCGTTGTCAGGATCAAACTTATCGATGAGCAGCAGTATGCAGTCATCTAGCAATGGAAAGATTTTCGATGACGAAGAAACAAAGAAACCTCTTACTGAAGTGGAGGATGATCAAGTATCATCGCCGAGAACGAATCGTCTGCGTAATAGACAAGCGATTGCGAGTACATTGATTGACGCAAATGTTTCTATTGTATTCATGACACTGGTCACAATCTATGTCCTTTATGGCGACGACGCTCGAATACTTCTTGCCTTTGATCCAGGCTTCGATATAGTCTTTGTGGTCTTGAACTCAATTGCGTTTGTCTTATTCTTCATTGAAATCGTGGTACTGTGCTGGTGTAGAGAAAGCTACTTTAAAACACCAAATCTCGTGGCCATGAGGGAATTGTTCACGCTCGATTGCTGGGCAGAGAGAATATCCACCCAGTCATGGCTGGGTGAGGTTGGGACAGCAGTATCGATCGGGAGCTTTTATTTTTGGCTTGATCTGATATCGACATTGTCAATGATGATTGATATGCCTTGGGTAATTGCTCTGTATCGAGAGTATAACGATGCAGGTGATCAAATTTTGGCGAATGCATCGTTGGCAGGGGCGAAGGCTGCAAGATTAATGCGGATGGTCCGTTTGGTTCGTTTGGTGAAATTATACAAATACATTTCTCTTAGACAGAGTCCCATGGACAAGTTTGTTAGTGGAAGTATTCCTGTCGCTGACGAAAGAAGAAGCTTGGGAGTACCAGCAGAAAGTCATGTAGGCGCCGAGATGTCTGACCGTACAACGAAGAGGGTTATTGTCGGTATCCTTATAATGTTGTTGGGAATACCAATCTTTCTTCTTGACTCCGCTTATTATTCGAATGAATACGCGATGCAGTTGACGTTCGAACAGAGGATATCTCTTTCGACAAACATCACCGACGCAAGTGAAGCGAAACAATTCGAGGATTCAGAGTTGCTGATGATTGCTCGCACCACTTGCATTGATATCACGTACACTGGTTTCAATGACGGACTACCCGATGACGCTATCATTCCACGCAACCGAACGATTAAGAAAAAAGAATTGAGTGTCGATGAAATGAATGTGCAAACGATTGGCGATGCCAATTTCACGAGATCAATGACAGCAATCTTCGATGTCTCGGCAAGAAAACGAGACGAAGCGTTCTTGGGAGTGCTACTGACAACGTTCATTGTGCTTTTGCTGGGTTTTGGCATGGTCTCTTTTACCAGCGATGTGAACGATCTTGTAATTATCCCGATTGAGCACATGATGCAGCTGGTGAGAGAGATAAGTGAAAATCCGCTTGGGAAAGACATCTCGTCGTCCGTTTACGACAAGAGTAGGAATAAAGATGACGGTATGGAAACCACCCTTTTGATACGAACAATATCAAAAATCGCGGGGTTAATGCGGGTAGGCTTTGGGGAAGCGGGGGCAGACATTATCGGCAAAAGTTTGAACTTCAACCATGGTGGTGATGGTGATACGATAAATTTCTTGGGCAATGGGAGGAAAATTCACTCTATCTTTGGCTTTTGTGATGTGCGTCAATTTACGGATACCACCGAGTGTCTCCAGGAGGAGGTTATGCTATTTGTGAACCGAATCGCACACATTTTGCATTCGATCGTTGTGCAATGCGATGGAGCCGCAAATAAAAATATCGGTGACGCATTCTTGATAACGTGGAAAGTAAACACCAATGCTGTCACAATCGGTTGCGAGAATCACACTTATTTAGGAGACAAGGCATTGTACTCGTTTGTCAAAACGATGATTGAAATGGCCAAGCAAACGGACTTTTTATGCAACCTCTCAAATCGTGCAATTAGTGAGCTATACATGCGAATGCCAGGGTACAAGTGTCGCATTGGATGTGGCTTGCATTTTGGATGGGCGATTGAGGGAGCCATCGGCTCGTCAAAGAAGATTGATGCCTCATACGTTTCACCACACGTGAATATGGCAGAAACATTAGAGGCTTCGACCAAGGAGTATGGTGTGTCAATCCTAATGTCAGAAGAATTCTATAATCTACTCTCTCCCGGAGCCGCTACCGGGTGCCGCAAAGTTGATGTGATAAAGAGACGAGAGGGTGACCCAGTAACAAGCCTTTACACATACGACATTGATCTTACAGCTAATTTTGCTAACAATGCTAAAGTCAAGTCAAAAGCAAAGGCAAGGAGAACACTTACTTTCGTGGCGCGTCCGGGTCAGACAATTGTTGCTCCTTCGGGTAATACTGAAAGCGTCGGATCAGTATTGCAGAAGACCCGGAAGAGACTCTCCACTTATATGACATCCACCGTTGAGGAGACTGAAACTGTTTTAGGAGCAGCTACACCGACAATCAGGATATCGAAAGTTACCCCCAATTCATGGAACACTGACGACGATGTTGTATTAGCGAGGTCTCATTTTAGTGACAAACAGCGAGGAGCGTGGGCCTTGGGAATGGCTGCTTATGAGAAAGGGCAATGGGGACTTGCCAGGGAGCACTTCAATTTCGTTCTCGAGCAGTCAGACGGTAAAGACGGTCCGGCGCTGAACCTGTTACGACGGATGGGCGAGCACAACTATTCTGCTCCAGAGTCGTGGCAAGGATACTGCATGATTTAAGCAGGTGACACAATATCCTGTGATTTGTTTGTTTTTGTTGATGAACCTTGATTGAGAACTGTATTTAAATTTCATTTAACCTCTATTTCGTTGACAAACTCCTCAATCGTTTGTTGTAATGCAGTAGTATCAAAATCCCCAGTAAACACACAATTTCCCAATGTTCCCTTGAGCAATATAAGTCTCAACTGACCATTGGACACCTTCTTATCCAGACTCATATACTTTTCAAAAGTCTCGACTTTCATGGGTGAACCCTCCGGAAGTCGAACTGGCAAGTCAGCCGCCTCAAATATGTCATATATCCGTTGTGTTAATTCACCGTCAATCCAACCCATCTTTTCACTCATTTTCGCCGCCATGGCCGTACCAATCGACACGCCTTCCCCATGCAACCAAAACCCATATCCGGACCCACTCTCGATGGCATGTCCAAAGGTATGGCCAAGGTTCAACGTTGCACGTACACCCGCCTCTCGTTCATCTGCCTTCACAACCTCCGATTTGTTCTCGCACGAACGTTTTATGGCATACCGTGTCGCTACTGGATCCCTCTGTAATAGTTTATCCATATTCATTTCGAGCCATAAAAAGAACGCTGCATCACGTATAAGTCCATACTTTATCACCTCACTTAATCCACTCTTTAACTCTCGAGCTGGGAGGGTGGACAACGTGTCAATATCAATAAAGACACAATTAGGTTGATGAAAGGATCCAATCATATTCTTGCCTAGTGGATGATTAACACCCGTCTTACCCCCCACGGACGAATCAACCATGGCCATGACAGTGGTGGGTATCTGGATGAAGTCCACACCACGTTGGTAGATGGCACTAGCGAATCCGACCATATCTCCAATGACTCCTCCGCCGAGGGCGACGAAGGTACTCTTACGGTCAAGACCCAGTGACAATGCCCTATCGAGGATGGTATTAATGCACTCCATGGACTTGTACTCCTCACCATCGGGTAGAACGAGGGTGTCAACTTCTAATACTGTTTCACCGTCTTCATTGGCTGATAGTAAATTCACGTACTTGTCCAAATACATGGGTGAAATTTTATCATTCGTAATAAGGAGCACCTTTTTACCATTCACATGCGATCGGAGTATGGATGATGCCTCATCATCTGAGAAAGACGAACCTATGTAAATGGGATAGTCGCGTCCGTCGGCAAAGTCAACACGCACGATGTCGTAGTTATTGTTGGTGGAAGTGGAGGTCGATGAGGAGGAAGACATGATTTCTCTGCTGGCAACCGCGATTCGCGTCGCGCTCGTGCGTCGTCGTCGTTCAGTGGTGGTGGCGATGGTGTGCGGGGAAAAGGGAGACGTGAATGGAGCCGCGGCTTGAGGCAGGAGGAGTAGGGTCAGAGGAGCAAGGCAACGGGAGGGCGACAACGCGACCATGATTGCTCTTGGGGAGTGATGAGTGTGTGTGAGGAGGGCGGGAACGAATTCCGCTGAGAAGAAAGTTTAGAGAGACCACCACGGCGGGTTATTGATTGAGAGCCGCTGCCAATGATTAACGTCAATCCGCATGATGTAGACGACGACGTGCCAATCACAAAGAAGACGCAGCAGCAGCAGCAGCTGAATGGATTTTCTTCCACAATAAGTCGATGCGTGAGGAGAAACTACATGTCCAGGTGTAGTTGGTAT
>Ga0247831_1005620_pt1 | contig 15491 bp, 14 predicted proteins | sample LaCruzMarch2015__9_FD_192406 | JGI IMG/M metagenome (GOLD analysis project Ga0247831, IMG submission 192406) | Freshwater microbial communities from meromictic Lake La Cruz, Castile-La Mancha, Spain - LaCruzMarch2015_1m | ecosystem: Environmental > Aquatic > Freshwater > Lake | place: Spain... | reverse complement strand
CGATGGTGAGTGACTCGAACATGAGGTCCATCACGCCACGGGCAGCAATGCCCTTCAAGGTAAAGGGGTTGAGCTTATCGAAGGTTCCCATTGCAGATAACCGCAACTCGCCGCCTCGGGGGGCGTTGGGATTGACATAGCGAAAGTGGGTGAAATCAGACCCGTAGCGCGGCGTGGCGCCCAGCGCCATTGCGTGGACAAAGTCGGACGGGCCGGCTGGTCGGACTTTTGGGGCTGACTGGGCCTGTGCCTGGACCGCGAATGCGGTGATGAACACCGCGACCAGTAGAGTCATCATCCCGGCGAGGGCTCTGGCCCCCTCTTGCGTCAGAGGGCTGGGGGCGGGCCAGCCTGGCCGGCGGCAGTCGAGGGTTAGGGGATGCATAGGAGGCAGTGTAGCGAAGCCCAGGGTCCGAGACGATTAGAATTGGCCCTAACGCCCGGGAATTCCCCTGTGCGAGATCCCCGGTTTCTTTTTAGGAGTAGTTATGGCGTTTCTCAAGGGCAAACGAATTTTAGTAACCGGCCTGCTCTCGAATCGGTCAATCGCCTATGGAATTGCCCAGGCGTGTCACGCTCAAGGCGCCCAATTGGCGTTTACCTATCAGAATGATCGGTTTGAGCAGCGGGTCAAAGAGATGGCAGCCGAATTTAATAGCAGCCTCTGTTTTCCGCTCGATGTTGCAGAGGATAGTCAGATTGACGCGTGCTTTGCTGGACTGCAGGCCCACTGGCCCCAGTTAGATGGTCTTGTCCATGCCATTGCATTTGCGCCGCGCGAGGCGATTGCCGGAGACTTCCTTGAGGGAATTTCACGAGAGGGCTTTCGAGTTGCCCACGATATCTCCGCCTATAGTTTTGCGGCTCTTGCAAAGGCGGCCTATCCGATGATGCGAGAGGGCGGTGGTGCAATGCTGGCGTTGACCTACCTTGGCGCAGAGAAGGTTGTCGCCCACTACAACACCATGGGCCTGGCGAAGGCAAGCCTCGAAGCATCGATTCGTTACGTGGCCTCGAGTGTTGGTCCGGCCAACATTCGGGTCAATGGTATTTCCGCGGGCCCGATCAAGACGTTAGCCGCAGCAGGTATCAAGGGATTTGGGAAAATTCTTGATTTTGTGGAGTCGCACGCCCCTTTACGTCGAAATGTCACGATTCAAGACGTTGGTAATACAGCAGCATTTTTACTGTCAGATCTCGCCTCGGGTATTACCGGTGAGATTACCTATGTGGATGCGGGGTTTAATACCGTTGCCGTTGGCGCACCGGAATAAATGACCCGCCGTATTGATGTTCGAGTACTGACGCCGTTTGGCGCCGCCTCGGGAATGGGAAATTGGCGTACCGCATCGCGTTACGCCCAGATGCTGAGATCCAGCGGTATCAACGCGTCGGTCTATGAGCCTATTGATATTCTGGATGCCTGTTTAAGCTCAGGTCAGCGCACTGTTGCAATTGTTCTTAATGCGGCACGGTCCCATCAGGAGTTACAAGCGTTTGTTCGCGCAGAGATTCCGGTGATCTTGGTGATGACGGGCACCGATTTGTATGGTGCTCTCGATCCGGCAGCAGAGGGGTCAAAGCGATACGCTGAGGCGGAAGCATCTCTGAAGGCCGCAGCGTTAATCGTTACGCTTCAGACTGAGGCGCAGCAAGAGATTCAGCAGCGTTGGCCCGAGCTCTCAAGCCGAGTGCATTGTATTTTTCAAACATCTCCTCAACGCAAGCCCTATGCACCGACTGTCTCGGCAAATAGTAAAACCGTACGTTTTCTAATTGCGGCCCATATCCGCGAGGAGAAAGACCCACGAACGGCATTTCTGGCATTTCACCGAGCATTTCCAGAGGGCTGGGCAGATCGATCCGATGGGGGTCGGGTTCCTGTACGGTTAATTCATGTGGGCAGTCATCAGGACCGCACGCTTGCCCAAGAGCTTATCCATCTGGGGTCTCAGTACCCCGGGATTCTTCTCGAGGGGGCCCTCACCCACGCCCAGACACTGCGCCAGATCACTCATGTGCACGCCTTAATTCAGTCGTCGGTATCGGAAGGGGGCGCCTTAGTGGTGCCGGAAGCCCTTGCCTGTCGTTGCCCCGTCATCGCAAGCGACATTGCCGCTCATCGCGCCCAGCTCGGGGCGAACTACGCGGGGCTCTTTTCAGTGGGCAATGTGGAGGTGCTCGCCCAACACCTGGTTCGCTTTATCGCAGACGAGGATTTCTCCCGTAGCCTTCGCCAGAGCAGTCTGGCTCTCGCGCCGCGGCTGACCTCCCCGGCGCATGAGCGGGATGCCTTGGTACGGCTGGTACGTCAGCTGGCTGACGCACAGGCGTAACGGCGGAGTGCGATACTCAACAATGCAGACTAAAGCTTCATGGAGCGAGAACGATGGCAATAACCCGTTTAACTGAGCTAGCACACGGTGGTGGTTGTGGCTGCAAGATTGCACCTGCGATTTTGTCAGAGATCTTAGCGAAGATGCCGCTTGGCGTGGTTGCCAAAGAGCTCTTGGTGGGTACCGAGACCAGCGATGATGCTGCGGTCTGGCGTCTGAATGATTCACAGGCCTTGGTGGCTACGACCGATTTTTTTATGCCTGTGGTTGATGACCCCTTTGAATTTGGTCGGATCGCTGCGACAAATGCGATTTCAGATATCTATGCGATGGGTGCGACTCCGATCTTTGCGTTGGCCTTGGTGGGGATGCCGATTCAGGTGCTCTCGAAAGAAACGATCGGCAGGATTCTTGAAGGGGGCCAGTCAGTGTGTACCCAGGCGGGTATTCCAATTGCTGGCGGCCACACCATCGATTCTGTTGAGCCGATCTATGGGCTGGTGGCGCTGGGCATCGCCCACCCAGATCACATCCGTCGCAACCGTGATGCACAAGATGGTGATGTGCTCATCCTCGGTAAGGGTCTAGGTGTTGGTATCTACTCTGCTGCACTGAAAAAAGAGAAGTTATCTCCGCAGCACTACAAAGAAATGATCCAGTCCACTACGCAACTCAATACCGTTGGCGCCCAACTCGGCGCAGACTCATCGGTCCATGCGCTGACCGACATCACAGGATTTGGACTTGCTGGCCACCTCCTGGAAATTGCGCGCGGCTCAGATTTAGATGCAGTCGTCTCGGCCTTGGCGCTTCCAGTGCTTCCCGGTGTAAAAGAATTGATAGCCCAGGGTCATTTCACGGGGGCATCGACGCGCAACTGGGAGGGCTATGGTAATGCCGTCGCCATTGCACCCGAGTTACCCGACGAGATTAAAACCCTGGTTACAGATCCGCAGACAAGTGGCGGCTTATTAGCCTGCGTGGCCCCGGATGCAGCAGACCGAGTATTGAATCAGTTTAAAGCCGCCGGTTTTTCTTATGCCCGGGCGATCGGTCATATGGCCAAACGCAAAGGTGTAGACGCGACAGTACAGATACGGACATGAAGACCTACCTTGACATGATGCGCCATGTACTTACCCATGGCACTCACAAAACCGACCGCACAGGAACCGGAACGCGCTCCGTATTTGGGTGGCAGATGCGATTTAATCTATCTGATGGATTTCCAATGGTGACCACCAAGAAGTTGCACACCAAATCCATCATTATCGAATTGCTGTGGTTTCTAAGTGGCTCGTCAAATGTGCGCCCGTTGCAGGAAAAGGGTGTTTCGATATGGGATGAGTGGGCCAGAGCAGATGGTGATCTCGGCCCTGTCTATGGAAAGCAATGGAGATCCTGGCCCGCGCCCACTTCCGAAAATGCAGAGGCCACGATTGATCAGATGACACAACTGATTCGCGATATTCGTGCGACCCCCGATTCGCGGCGGCTGATTGTCTCGGCCTGGAACGTGGCGCAGATTCCGCAGATGGCACTAGCGCCTTGTCATGCCTTGTTTCAATTCTATGTGGCCGATGGTCGGTTGTCGTGTCAGCTTTATCAGCGCAGCGCCGATATCTTTCTTGGGGTACCTTTTAATATTGCAAGCTATGCCCTGTTAACGCATATGGTGGCGCAGCAGACTGACCTTGAAGTGGGTGACTTTATTTGGACAGGCGGGGATTGCCATCTCTACTCGAATCATATGGAGCAGGCCACCGAGCAGCTGTCACGGACGCCTTACCCCCTGCCAAAGTTAGTGATCAACCGCAAGCCTCCCTCGCTGTTTGATTACCGTTTTGAGGATTTTGAAATCCAGGGGTACCAGAGCCACCCCCACATCAAGGCCCCTGTCGCGATCTAGTCGATATCGCGCATAACGACATGATTCAGAACGAGATGATTCCCGGTGAGGTGATCCGGAGTAAAAATCAGCAGATTATTCTTCTCGCTGCAGTTGCTAAGAATCGTGTGATTGGGGCCGATAACGACTTGCCGTGGCATCTGCCAGAGGATTTAAAACGATTCAAGGCCCTCACCACAGGGCATACCTTGGTCATGGGCCGAAAAACCTTTGATTCAATTGTTAGGCGACTGGGTAAGCCGTTGCCGAATCGGCATTCACTCGTACTGTCCCGCGATGGCGCCTGGCGCCCTGAGCCTTCGGTATTGGCGGCGGGGTCATCAGTGGGGGCTCAGGTCTCCGTCGTGCATAGCGTTGACGATATTATTGCAATGGCAGAGCCTCTGCTTTATGTCATTGGGGGAGCGGAAATTTACCAGCTCATGATTGATCGTGCGACTGCGCTGGAGATTACCGAGATTGATCTTGAAATTCCAGGCGATGCGTTTTTTCCGACTATTGATCTCAAGGTCTGGCGATGCTCGGCCTCTGAGCTTGCGCTCAGTAGCGCGTCAAGTCTCCAGTATCGGTTTGTTCGTTATGACCGACACCGTGAAGCCTAAGGAAGTTCAATCAGTGGTGTCAATTAAGCGTATTGCTGGATTGGCATTGGCGACCACGCTACTGGTTGGCTGCGGAGAGCCTCCACAGAAGCCTGCGCCAATTAAATTAGTGAAGAGTTTTATTGTGGGGCACTCCATCGAATCCTTTACGGATTCCGATCCCGCTAGCGTATTCCAGTCCGCATCAAGGGGCGGGCTGGGCAAGGATCCCGCCCAGTTGTCTTTTGATGCCACGGGCAGACTCTTATCGGTCTTGGTGATGCGTGGCGATCGGGTGGCCGCAGGCCAGGCGGTTGCGCGCTTAGATCCGATTGATCTCGCTTTATCTGAGTCATCAGCGCGTACGCAATTCGTTGCCGCTCAGGCGGAGTTGGAGTCTGCAGAGGCCGACTTTAAGCGCTATCAGGGGCTCTACGACAAGGGCTTTATTTCCCTGGCTGAATTCGAGCGTCGCAGGGCACAAATCCAATTGGCCCGCGCCCGATTTGAGTCGACGAGCGATCAACTCGGGTTTATCACGCTTCGTGCTCTCGAGGCCGGGCGTGTGGAGGAGGTTCTTCGGAGAGTGGGTGATCGAATCGAGCCACACCAGGTTGTGGTGATTATGGGACTGACCGGGAGGTCCGGGACTGCGGCGTCCGCTGGCCCGCCGCAGGGTCACAGGCAAGGGGCTGCGGCCGGGCCCTGGATACCAATCGGTGCTGTCTTTAATGGTGAGTTCGTCTATCAGATCGAACCCATTTCCGGTGAGCAGTATCGGTTAAAGAAAGTGCCGATCAGATTGGGTCGGGCAACGGAGCAGGCGGTTGAAGTGATCTCCGGATTAAAGAGGGGTGATCGAATTGTTGCGGCGGGATTGCATGTGTTATCCGATGCGGAGCCTGTCCGATTCCTAGACTAATGAATCCTGCAGGACTATCAAGGGAAAGCATTCGGAATGTTTCGCGAAGGATTTAATCTTTCCCGTTGGGCGCTTGAGCATCCAGCACTTATTCGTTATCTGATGGTTGTGCTGTTGGTGATGGGTGTCGGGGCGTTTTTTCAACTCGGCCAGGATGAGGATCCGCCATTTAATTGGCGGGTGATGGTGGTTAAGACGCTCTGGCCTGGCGCGACGGCCCTGCAAGTTGCTGAGCAGGTCACTGATCGTGTTGAGCGGGTGCTGCAGGAGGTGCCCTACGCCGATAAGATCCGCAGCTACTCAAAGCCGGGCGAGTCGGTCGTTATTTTTCAGATTAAAGATTACGCGCCGGCCGCTGATGTGAGTGGCGTTTGGACCACCGTTCGTAAAAAAGTTGGTGATATGCGTGCGGCGCTGCCCGCGGGAGTCCAGGGCCCATATTTTAACGACGATTTTGGCGACACCTATGGGGTGATTGTTGCGCTGTCTGCACCGGGATTCAGTACTAAGGATCAGCGTGACTACGCCAACCAGGTTCGACAGTCGCTATTACAGGTTGAAGACGTGGCAAAGGTCGAGATCTATGGCCTGCAGGAAGAGCGAATCTATGTGGAGTTATCGAGACGCCGATTAGCCCAATATGGTCTAACAGTGTCAGAAGTTGCCCGTCAGCTTGGGTCACAGAACACGATCGAGTCCTCGGGGAGAATTGAGACTGACCAGGTTAACCTGGCGTTGCGGCTCGAAGGCAGTCTGCGTTCAATTGAGGCATTGCGGGCCTTACCCCTGAAGCTCGGTGGCCAGATACTGCGCCTGGGAGATATTGCTGAACTTCGTCGGGCGCCCATCAATCCCGCTGAGTTGAAGGTACGTTTTCAGGGCGAAGAGGTGGTTGCAATCGGAGTCTCAATGCGTCGGGGCGGCGATATCGTGGCACTTGGCAAACGCCTGACAGTCGCTTTGGCTCAGGTTCGAGACGAGCTGCCCGCTGGGGTTACGCTGACTCAGATTCAAGATCAGCCTCGAGTGGTCGCGAGCTCTGTTAACGAGTTTTTAACGGTACTTATTGAGGCAATTGCGATTGTTCTTGGGGTAAGTCTTTTAGCGCTTGGCTTACACCGCCATCCGTGGCGTATTGATCCGCGCCCCGGTCTTGTTGTTGCGATAAGCATCCCCTTGGTGTTGGCAGTGACCTTCTTAATCATGCAGCTCTGGGGGGTTGGATTACACAAGATCTCTCTGGGCTCTCTGATCATCGCGCTTGGGTTGCTGGTCGATGATGCCATCATCGTCGTCGAGATGATGGTTCGCAAACTCGATGAGGGTGCAGACCGTATTACAGCGGCGACAGCCGCATACTCACTAACCGCTATGCCGATGCTTACGGGTACATTAATTACGGCAGCGGGATTTCTGCCGATTGGAATTGCAAAATCTTCGGTGGGTGAATATACCTTCGCCATCTTTGCAGTAACCGCTGCTGCATTAATTATCTCCTGGTTCGTTTCTGTAATCTTTGTGCCGTATCTCGGGTTCTGCCTTCTGAGGGCGCCCGCGCTCGGATCTCCTGTGCACGAGCAGTTCGATACAGCGTTCTATTCGCGTTTTAGATCCCTGGTGGCGTGGTGTGTTGATTACAGAAAAACCACCATCGTGCTCACCCTCCTGGTCTTCGTGCTCGGTGTGTTTGGGATGGGGAAAGTTCAGCAACAATTTTTTCCAGACTCCTCCCGGCCTGAGATCATGATTGATGTCTGGCTGCCGGAGGGATCGAGTGTCTCGGCCACGGAGGCACTGGCAAGACGGGTTGAAGATCGAATTCTCGCAACCCCCGGGGTGCGCACTGTGAACTTCTGGATTGGCTCGGGTGCCCCTCGATTTTTCCTGCCCCTCGATCAGATTCTGCCGCAGACCAATGTGGCTCAAGCCATTGTGTTGTCCAAATCCGGGGAGGACCGCAAGGCCTTGATGGAGTCTCTGCCTCGTGTGCTGGAAGAAGCGTTTCCTGAGGCTCGCATCCGTGCGCGGCTTTTGCCTAACGGCCCACCGGTACCCTATCCCGTTCAGTTTCGCCTTGTTGGGCCGGATCCCACGGTGCTACGCGATATTGCAGAGCGCGCTAAAGCGTTGATGCGGGCAGATCCGCGAATGATGGGGATTAACGATAACTGGAATGAGAAAATTCCCGTCGTCAGGATGGATATCGATTCGGCGCGTGCGCAGCAGTTTGGTGTATCGGCCCAGTCGATTGCGCAGACCCTTGCGGCACATTATTCAGGTGTGGTGATCGGGCAGTATTGGGAGGCGGATCGTCTTATTCCGATTATTCTTAGGTTACCGAAGACGGAACGTGATCAGTTATCTGAATTATCGAAGACCTTAATTCCGTCACACACGGGGGGTAGCGTCGCTCTGACGCAGGTTGCCCAATTTAAATTAACCTGGGAGCCCGGAGTGGTCTGGCGTGAGGGTCGAGAGTTCGCGATTACGGTGCAAGGTGATGTTGTTGAGGGTGTTCAGGGGGCTACGATGACCAGTTCGCTCATGAAGGTGCTCAAGCCCTTGGCCGCAAGTTTTCCTCCGGGCTATCGTCTTGAGATCGGGGGCGCGGTTGAAGAAAGTAGCAAAGGTCAGGCATCTATTGCTGCTGGCCTGCCCGTGATGCTCTTTGTAATTTTTACATTATTGGTGATTCAGCTTCAGAGTTTTGCGCGCGCGGTATTGGTGTTTCTCACCGGCCCCTTAGGTATCGCAGGAGTTGCTGCTTCGCTTCTGGTGTTAGATCGCCCCTTTGGATTTGTCGCCTTACTAGGGGTGATCGCGCTTTCTGGAATGATTATGCGTAATTCGGTGATCTTGATTGATCAGATTGAACAAGATCGTAAGCGTGGGGTTCCCGATCGCAAGGCGGTGATCGAGGCGGCCGTTATGCGTTTTCGGCCTATTGTGCTGACTGCTGCTGCTGCGGTATTGGCAATGATTCCTTTGTCAACGAGTATCTTCTGGGGCCCGATGGCCGTGGCGATTATGGGTGGCTTAATCGTGGCAACCGCATTGACACTCTTATCGTTACCAGCGATGTATGCTGCCTGGTTCAGAGTAGCCAAGTAATCACCAGGGCGCCAGGAATTCCATGCAAGTTAGAAGCGTTGCGATTGCCTTATTAGTAGCCCATGTGCTGTCGCTATTGGGTTTTTCGACCTACGCCGTCGCTCTGACACAGCTGCAGGCCCAGTGGGGTCTATCCAATAGCGAGGCGGGCTGGATCGCCAGCGGATTCTTTATTGGCTACGTCGCGACCGTATCGACCTGGTCTAGCCTGACTGATGTGATCGACGCGAGAAGAATCTATGCGGCGGGGAGTTTGATCGCCGCCTCGGGCAGTATTGGGTTTGCGATTGGCGCCGAGGGCTTTATCTCGGCGTTAGGCTTTCAGATTCTGTTGGGTATCGGTATTGCTGCGACTTATATGCCCGGACTGAAGATTCTGTCTGATCGAACAACAGGAAAGGAGCAGTCTCGGTTTGTGGCCTTTTATACTGCGTTCTTCGGGATTGGTGCTGCATCTTCTTTATTTCTCGCGGGCCAGTCGCTGCCCGTATTGGGGACAAATTGGACCTTCTTTTTATGCGCTCTGGGTCCTTTGCTCGGTGCATTAATCGTATTGTCCCGCACCCGGCCTTTGGCGCATGAGCGGCATCCTGCGGCTATTCACTGGTCGTGGCAACGTCTGTTTCCAATCGCAACATGGAAGCGGGTTCTCTCGGATCGAAAGTGTCTTGGGTATACCGTGGGCTATGGTGTTCACTGCACCGAATTGTTCGGTTCTCGTACTTGGATTGTGGCCTTCTTGATTTTCAGTGCGGCTTCGCTACCAGCAGGAACGGTCACATGGGTGTCTGCTGCATCTGCGGCAGCAATTGTGAGTATCTTGTCGGTACCCGCTTCGATTATTGGTAATGAGATTGCATTGAAAATCGGCCGTCGGGGGTGGATCGTGATCTCAATGGCCATGACCTCTCTTGTTGGAGTTGCGATGGCGTTGGCTGGAGGAAGTCACTGGCTAATCGTTTTTCTTCTTGTGGCGGTCTACTCCATGTTGATCATGGCCGACTCAGCCACCCTGACTGCGGGGTTAGTCTCCTCTGCAGAGCCTGGGGTAAAAGGTGCTGCGATGGGTCTGTATTCCCTAATTGGATTCGGTGGGGGTGGCGTTCTGGGCCCGGCGATCTTTGGTTTTGCGCTGGATCTTTCAGGCAGGGGCCTTACCCCTGTGAGCTGGGCAATTGGGTTTGCAACCCTCGGCCTAGGGTGCTTACTTTTCCCGTTGTTTGATTGGTGGCTACATCGAACGAACCCCTTTCGTGATCGTTAATTGTTAACACGAACTCCGCGCGAGGCCAGCAGAATTTCAATCAGGTAGAGCACACAGGCTGCAATGAAGCAGCCGAAGCCGCTTAAAAAAGTAACGGGCACCCATCGGGACAGCTGCAGACGGCCTTGCATTCCGGTGGAATAAAACAACTCCACAACGGTTAATCCAATAAAGACAGCGCAGATCACCATAAGCGCTGTGGCCCCATTAATCACACGCTTTCTCACGTCGATGGATTTTAGTTCGAGAAGAAACCTGTAGTGTCTCGGATTGTTCTGCGGCGTCGAGGTGAGAAGCCACTCTTCGAGCGCCCGGCTACGGTCCACCACACGTGCGAGTCGGCTACCGAGCGCATTTAACATCCCAGCGACACCCGTGAGCAGAAACACGGGGGCTACTGAGAGTTGAATAGCTTCGGTAAGGGGATTCAAGGTCTCGGGTGTTGGGATCATGTCGGCTCCTTGGCCACTGTTGTGAGGTATGGTGAAAGTCTAACCAAAAAGCAGCATGGCATTCCTGTGGTGGGTCTCGATAGCGGTCCAAGGCGGGTCTGGCGATGAAGTGGTGTAGAGTTTTAGCACTATGTTGAAGTTTCCGTGGGTTAGCGACCCGTCTCTTGAGGATAAGAACCCCGAGCAATCGTTGGCGCAACAGGTCCGTGAGGAGATTCTGCGCCTAATTCTGCTGGGCGAGATTCGAGCCGGGCAACGGCTTAGTGAGCCCGATATTGCCAAACGACTCGGCGTCTCCCGTGTGCCAGTTCGGGAGGCCCTACGCAGTCTCCAGCCCACGGGGCTGGTGGTCTCGAAGTTGAACTCGGGCGTCTTCGTTCGGCAGTTAACACCCGCGGAAATCCATGATCTCTATGAGATGCGGGGCCTGCTTGATGGCCACGCGGTACGCCTTGCCTGCGGGCTTGGCGCCAAGGCAAAAGCTGCGCTGATTAAGAACCTGGGTCTGCAACTCGATGTCATGAAGGATGCCGAGGCACAGGGTAATACGCTCCTTTATTACCAAGCGAATCTCGCCTTTCACTGGGAGACCGTGACGGTTATGCGTAATAAGAAGTTTGTTGAGGTCTATCAATCCATCACTCAACAACTCCATCTCTGCCGGGCCTCTAATCTTGCCGAAGGTGCGAGCCGATCGGTATCTCTGCGTGAACATCAGGCGCTCTATAAAGCGATTCGGGATGGCAATATCAAGGCGGCAGAGCAGGCGGCATACGATCATGCGGCCCGCGCACTCAAGAGGCTGGAAAACCCTTAACGTCTCGGCAGCCGTCGAGACTAATTTCGTATACGATCTGACCTGCGGTGAGCACCTCAACAACGCGCGTTTCCTAGCGATTGAATTCATAAAGCGAGTACAGCATGGCGAAAAATACAACAGTGAAGGCGGACCATAACGCGCCCCCTATTACAGAGATTCTTGCGAAGTTTGTCGTGAATCATCCGAGCCAAGGCTGGTCAGAGGCGGTCGATGAGCAGGCCCATAGAACCTTCGCCAACTGGATGGGTTGCGCTATCGGCGCATCACGCCACCCAACGCTCGAAGCTGCCCTACGTGCAGTGATGGTACTTAAGCCTGCGCCGCAGGCCAGTATTCTGGGTCGCAGTGAGAGAGTTGATATTGCAAATGCAGCGCTCTTAAATGGTATTAGCTCGCACACCTTCGATTTTGACGACACGCACCTGAAGACCATCATTCATCCAGCGGGCCCGGTTGCCTCGGCAGCCTATGCAGCGCACGAGTTGTTCGGTACTACAGGTCGGGAGTTGATCGATGCGCTCGTGCTGGGCATCGAGGTGAGCTGCCGGGTGGGCAACTCGATGTATCCCGATCATTACGATCGTGGATGGCACATTACGGGCACAACGGGCATGCTCGGTGCCGCAGCCAGCTGCGCACGACTATTAAAGCTCACCCCCGAGCAGACGCAGATGGCGCTGGGCATTGCTGCGAGTCAGCCGGTAGGCCTGCGCGAGCAGTTCGGTACGATGACAAAGCCTTTTCATCCCGGAGGTGCCGCAAAGGCTGGATTAATGTCAGCCTTGATGGCAAGAGAGGGGTTCACGGCCTCGCCAAAAGCACTCGAAGCGCCGAGAGGGCTGATTCAGGTGATCTCCGATAAATGCGACTGGCGCGAAATAACAGAGGGGTTAGGCGTGCATTGGGAATCCGCACTCAATACCTATAAGCCATTTGCATGTGGGATCGTGATTCATCCCAGTATTGACGGGTGCGTGCAGCTACGCGATCAACATGGTGTAAAGCCCGCCGATATTGCGAAAATCGTTCTCAAGGTCCATCCTTTGGTGATTGAGCTGACGGGTAAGAAAACGCCACAAAGGGGCCTCGAAGGAAAGTTTAGTGTCTACCACTCCTGTGCGGTAGGTCTGCTCTACGGGAAGGCCGGTGAGCATGAATACTCTGACGAGGCAGTCCGTCACCCCGAGGTGATTGCGATACGGGATCTTGTTGAGGCGATCGTTGATGAGGAGATGGATGAGGCCGCCGCCGATGTCACAGTGATCACCAAGGATGGAAAGCGTCATCAGGTCTTGGTCGAGCATGCCATTGGTAGCCTTGAGCGCCCAATGTCAAATGCTCAGTTAAAGGCAAAGTTCATTGACCAGGCTTCAGCTGTGATCGGCGCTGCAGATGCGGAAAAAGCCTGGGAGCGGGCACTCCATTTCGGCCGTAAGTAACCGGTCAAAGCCCGCGTGCTCGATTACTCTGTTCTCGTTCTCGGTGCAGGCGTCTGTTTTATCGGAGGGCTCTTAGGTGGCCTCAGTGGGGCGGGAACGGGGTTAATTGTGGCTGCGTTCCTAACGCCAATTGTTGGCGCCAAGGCAGTGATGCCGGCGCTTGCCATCATTATGCTTATTAATAATGGCAGTCGGGTTTTCTATTATCGGCAATCGGTCGATCTCAAGATTTCAGTGATCATGATTGCGTTGGCGTTGCCAGGTACGTGGTTTGGAACGCAGCTCTATATGAGTCTCTCCGTTGGTACGCTTGAATTTATCCTCGGCGTAGCGATTCTGGCGGTATTGGCCCATCGGGTCGTGCATCGCCACAGGCAGTCTGCGTTGACTCGAGCTATCTCGAGCAGCGCGTCCCCAGAGAGCCCGGCCCCATCGACCTTAACCCAGCGTTGGATTGGCGGCCCAATCGCACTGGCCTATGGATTTATCAATAGCGTTGTTCCCGGTTCGGGGGTGATGGTCTTGGCATTCTTTAGTGCAATTGGAATGTCAGCCTCTGCGGTGATTGCCAATGATGCGGTGTTGTCGGCGGTACTCAACCTTGTGAAGATTGCTCTCTTTAGAAATCTTGATGGGCTGCCTGATTCTCTGATTCTGATTTCACTATTGTGCGGCCTTGCGACTATTCCCGGGGTCTGGTTTGCGAAATGGCTGTCAAGCCGTATGCAGCAAAAGACCCAACAGGGGCTTATTGAGCTCGTCATCGCAGCGAGCGCGTTACACTTGGTGATCCGGGCGCTAACATGACAACGGTTAAAGGGAGATTGGCAAAGTGAATTCGCAGCTTCAGACCGCCTTTGCGCCAACAGGTGTGTTGCGCGTCTCGATCAATGTCGGGAATCCCATTCTTGCCAAGCGAGTAGACGACCGAGCGGTTACTGGCGTCTCAGTCGATATGGCGCATGCGCTCGCACAAGAACTGGGCCTGCCAGTGGCGCTCGTGGTCTTTGAATCTGCAGGAGAGTCCGTTCAGGCGGTTATCGACGAGCGGGCAGATGTCGGTTTTTTTGCAATCGACCCGAAGCGAGGACAGGAGATCGCGTTTACAGATGCCTATGTATTGATCGAGGGTTATTACCTCGTTCGTGATAACTCTCCTATTGCCTCAAACGAATCAGTGGATCAGCCCGGTGTGCGTATCGCTGTGGGTAAGGGCAGTGCCTACGACCTCCACCTCCAGCGCACAATCCAGCATGCAAAGTTAGTTGCCGCGCCAACATCTCCTGCGGTTTTTTCTTTTTTCGTCGAACACCAGCTCGAGGTAGCGGCAGGCGTGAAGCAGCAACTCGAAAAAGATCTGCCAAAGTTCCCTGGCCACCGGTTGTTGCCTGAGCGTTTTATGGTGATTCGTCAGGCGATGGGGGTTGCCAAGTCTCGAGGTTCCGCAGCCTGTGCAGCGCTAACGCAATTTGTAGAGCAACAAAAGTCGATTGGCTTTGTAGCTCAAGCCCTTGACCGTCATCAGATTACTGGAGCAACTGTGGCACCCTTAAACTCGACTACAACACAAGCAGTTCAAGATAACGATCAACGTCCTCGACTCGGATTAATGTTGGGTGACCCCACCGGAATCGGCCCTGAGGTGGCCATTAAGTTGCTTAACCGACCCCAGACGCATGCCCAGGCGCGGGTTCTGGTGGTGGGGGATCATCGTATCTTTCAACAAGCCGCAAAGCATCAAGGCTTTGACTGGCCCGTCCGCCTCGTCACCCGCGGGCAGGAGGTGGTCTGGCCCTCGGCGGGTACGAGGGAGATCCTGATGGTGGATTTGAATAACATCGATCCGGGTGTTGTAACGCCGGGGTCTGCCGACCCAGCGATGGGATGGCGTGTTGGTGAGACGCTCCAGGTCATGACCCACATGGCACTTAACAATGAGATTGATGCAGTTTGTTTCGCGCCGCTTAATAAAGGGGCGATTAATCGTGGTGGTTGGAAGTATTTAGATGAGCATGCGATGTTTGCGGATTGGAACCAACACCAAGGATATTACGGTGAGGTCAACATCATCCCCATGTTCTGTACCTTCCGCGTGACCTCCCATGTCAGTCTTCGGGAGGCTGTTGATTTGGTGATTCCTGAGCGTATTGAGGGCGCAGTCACCTTAGCCCACACGGTACTGAAGGGGCTTGGTCATCAAACGCCACGTATTGGTGTCGCTGCGCTGAATCCGCACTCTGGTGAGGGGGGGTTATTTGGTGATGAGGAAATCACGATTATTCGACCAACACTGCAAAAGCTCACCGCAGCCGGCCTTTATACCGAGGGCCCTTATCCTTCGGATACGGTGTTCTTGAAGGCGAAGGCGGGGCTTTTAGATGCCGTGGTGATCATGTATCACGATCAAGGTCAGATCGCCACGAAGCTGCTCGGTTTTAGCGAGGGCGTTACGCTTACGGGCGGTCTTAAAACAATCTACACCACACCAGCCCACGGTACTGCCTACGATATTGTTGGGCAGAATAAAGCCGATCCCGGCGCGATGATTAAGGCTTTCGAGGTGGCGGTGCGTCTGGCGAATCGACGCCGAACCGCTGCTCCCACTGCTCAATCTCATTGATACCGAGAATATCTGCATAGTCCTGGGCGGATAGTGA
>Ga0247831_1005619_pt1 | contig 15492 bp, 14 predicted proteins | sample LaCruzMarch2015__9_FD_192406 | JGI IMG/M metagenome (GOLD analysis project Ga0247831, IMG submission 192406) | Freshwater microbial communities from meromictic Lake La Cruz, Castile-La Mancha, Spain - LaCruzMarch2015_1m | ecosystem: Environmental > Aquatic > Freshwater > Lake | place: Spain... | reverse complement strand
GCTGATAGCCGGGTTCCTCGGAACCGTTCTCTACATCCTGTTCACCGCCCTATTGATCGTGATCGTGTTCGCGATCCTGAAGAACATATTGACCGACGCGTTCGACGGCAATCTTGACAAAACGGCCAAGCCAACGAAGCCCAACGTTGCGAAGTGGCCGCGCCGCATCCCGACCATGGAAGGCGATGTGCTCGTCTACCGCTCCGGTAAGGTCCGCCTGATCGACGAACGCGGCAACGTCTGGAAAGCCCAGCTCCACGACGATCTGCTCGGGCCGGGGGAGGTCTGACATGCCCATGCTGCAAATCGGCTCCGTGGCGTTCAAGACCACCGGGCCGCACTACGACAAAATGAAAAGCTCGTTCACCGCGCAATGGGCGCGACAGAAGCGGTTCGGGCGCTCCGACGCCATGCAGTGGACCGGCGAAGGCGAAGACGACGTGTCGATCTCGGGCACCATCTACACTGACTACTACGGCGGCTTCGGTGCGCTGTCGAGCCTGCGCTCCATGAGCCGCAGCCCGCAGATGGTGGTGTCGGGCGCGGGCGATGTGTTTGGCCGTTGGTGCATCCTCAACGTCAGTAACGAGCAGACCCTGCAAGACGCCTCCGGAAAACCACGCAAAGTGACGTTCGACATCAAGCTCACACGCTATGGCGAAGACGGGTTCGACGGTCTGGGCAGTCTCGGCGGCATCGGTAGCGCACTCGGTGGGTTGGGCGGCATTGGCGGTGCGCTCGGCGGTCTCGGCGGGGCACTGGGTGGCCTTGGCGGGCTCGGTGGTCTGGGCGATCTGGCAGGCATCGCCGACAGCATCACCGGAGGCCTTGGCAGCCTTGGCAACATCGTCGGCTTGGTCGACCAATTCGCGGGCGATCTGAGCGCTGGCGTCAGTATCGGCGTCGACATCGGCGGCGTGTCGCTCAGCGCGGGTGTCAGCGCCGGTATCGGCGGCGTCCAAGCCGGTGCCGGTGTGCGGCTGATTTGAGGGGGACGGAATGGCCAGAACCTACACCACCAAAGGCGGCGACATGGTCGACCTGATCGCCTACCGCGCCTACCGCTATCGGCCCGGCTCTGTGGAGGCCGTTTTCGAAGCCAATCCGGGGCTGTGCGAACACCCGCCGATCCTGCCTGCTGGCATCGTGATCACGCTGCCCGATCTGCCCGCGCGCGCGTCCAATGTCGCGCCGATCCGGTTGTGGGATTGAGCGATGGCGCAGCTCTACAAGATCATGGCGGATGGCGTCGACGTGACGGCTGGTTTTTCCGACCGCATGACCGACATGACCATCACCGATCACGACGGCATGCAGGCCGACGAATTGAAGGTCAAATTCGACGACCGAGATTTCCGGTTAACCCCTCCGCGCAAGGGCGCAATTCTGAAGGTCTGGATGGACGACCAGCGCGGGGGCGGACTGGCGTTCATGGGCGCGTTCGAGGTCAAGGGCCGGTCTCGCGAATTCGACAAGCAGACGGGCCGTGTGATGGAGGTTCAGGCCAAGTCGGCCGACCTGCGCAAAAGCATTAAAAAACCCCGCACAGGCAGCTTCAAAAAGACGACCTACGAAGGCCTCGCCCAGCAGCTGGCGGCGCGCAACGGATTGACCGCCAAAGTCTCGGCCTCGATCGCAAATCTCAAGATCGAATTCGAGGGCCAAAGTGAGGAAAGCGATCTGCACATGGCCTCGCGCCTGGCGCGCGATGTCGATGCCATTTGCAAGGTCGCGAACGGCCAACTGATTATCCAGTCGCGCGATGATCTGGACATGCCGCCGATCGTGCTGCGCCAGAGCGATTTCATCAAGCTAAAGGTATCGGACGATGACCGCGCGCAGCACTCGAAGGCGACGGCCCATTATCACAACCAGGGCGAGGCCAATCGCAAGCCTGAAACATTCGAAAGCGACAACGACAGCGACAGCGACGCACCCGACGCCCCCGAGTTCATGCTGCGCCACACGTTCGAAACCAAGGAGCGCGCGCAGGCAGCCGCCAAGGGCAAAATGAACGCTTTGCAGCGTCAGGAAAAGAGCCTCAACGGCACCATGAGCGGCAACACCGCGATCATGGCCGGACTGCCCGCGATCATCGCGTGGGGCATCGAACTCTACGACGGCGAGTACGTGTTCAAGACCGTCACCCACCACATGACCAAGGCGGGCGGGATGACGACGATGGTGAGCAGCGACAAGGGGAAGAAAAAGAAGGGGGGGAAGTGATGGTGCTGGAGCCGGGCTGGCTGGCAGAGGTGCTGGCGACAATCGACGCAGAGGTTGCCGCTTGGCCAGTTGGAATAAGGGAAAGCTTCGAAAGCCGGATGACGCGCCGCGATCTAACACCCAACCTAGCCTACAGGGAGACCGCCTGCCCTCGTGAAGTGCCGCCGCCAGCCCCCGTCAACCCCCACCCCACAGCCAGCCTCAACGCCTCATTAACGCGACCGTAAACCCGGTTTTAAGACCCCGTTTAGCGTCCCGGTTTGAAGCCCTCACACCCCCGCAATTTGCCCCAGCCGCGTGCCACCCCCAAACAACCAGCCAAACGGCCTGCTCATCCACCCCTCCGCCCTGGCTGTCGAGCACCCCAAAACACCCCATTCCACGGCCAATATCACCGGGTCTCACATATCTGTCCGCCGGGTCTCATATTTCTTGGCGCGCTACAACTAGCCGGTGGTCCGGACGCGTGCCACGATCCGCTCTTGACATATAAAGATATGTTTATATCTTGCCTCTGTAATCGACAGCGGCTCTCGCGGCCGGAGCTATCTATACCGCAAACCAATCGGACATAACTTCAGGAACGCCGTGCAACACGAGTTCATGCCAGCAAACGAGTGGGTCACGGCGCTGAAAGCTGCGGGCGAGCCCACGCGTCTGCGCATCCTCCTCTTGCTCGCAGCCGGTGAACTGAACGTCAAAGACTTGACCGTGATCCTGGGGCAGAGCCAGCCACGCCTCAGTCGTCATCTGAAGCTGCTGGCAGAGGCAGGCCTCGTCGAGCGCTTCCGTGAAGGCAGCTGGGTCTATTTCCACCTCTCAGACCGCACGCAAGTCCAACGCTTGACACGCCAGTTGCTGGATGCCGTTGATCCGCTTGATCGAGAAATCCAGCGCGACCGTGAACGCGCGAACGCCTTAAAGCGCGAGCGAGAAGCCGCCGCACAAGATTTCTTTCGGCAGCACGCTGGCGACTGGGACCGCATGCGCGCCCTCCACGTCGCCGAAAGCGAAGTCGAATCCGCAATGCGCGCAGCGGTCGGAAACGGCCCCTTCAAGCTGTTTGTCGACCTCGGCACGGGGACAGGCCGCATCTTGGAGCTGTTTGCAGATACCTACGAACGTGGTCTTGGTTTTGATCTGAACCAAGCCATGTTGACATACGCCCGCAGCAAGCTGGCAGCCGCCGACACCGTCCGCGCCCAGGTCCGCCACGGCGACCTCTACAACCTCGCCCTGGCCGACGGCGCAGCATCCGTTGTCGCCATGCATCAGGTGTTGCATTTCTTGTCTGACCCCCGCCGCGCCGTGCTCGAAGCAGCCCGCGTCCTGGCACCGGGCGGTCGCCTGCTGATCGTGGATTTTGCCCCCCACACGCTGGAATTCCTCCGCGAAACTCAAGCTCACGACCGGCTGGGGTTCTCAGCCCTGACCGTCAATCAGTGGCTGGCCGACGCTGGCTTAGACGTTCGCTCTGTTGACGAACTGCAAGCAGCCCCCGATCAAGGCCCAAACAAGCTGACAGTCACCCTTTGGCTCGCCGAGCGCCCCGCTTTGGGCAGCCCGAATTTTTCACGCTCAAACACGCTACTTTTGCAGGAATCACAATAATGGCCATTTCGATCGACACCTCGGCAACCGAGCGCAAAAGTCGCTTGCTCGGCAATGGTGACATTGACGTCTCGTTCGAGTTTTTCCCGCCAAAGTCGGATAAGATGGAGGAGGCGTTATGGAACTCCGTAAATCGACTCGCCCCGTTGCGTCCCGAATTCGTGTCGGTCACCTATGGTGCCGGCGGCTCGACGCGTGAGCGCACGCACACGACCGTTGCCCGCCTAGCGCGTGAAACCTCGTTAAGGCCAGCGGCCCACCTGACCTGCGTTGACGCAACCCGCGCCGAGGTGGACGAAGTCGCCCGCGCCTATTGGGAAGCCGGTGTGCGCCACATCGTAGCGTTGCGCGGCGACCCGTCCGGCGGCGTGGGAACGCGTTATCAGCCCCATCCGGGCGGTTACGAAAACGCAGCCGACCTCGTCGCGGGCCTCAAGAGAATTGCCGACTTTGAAATTTCGGTCGGCGGTTATCCCGAGCGCCATCCAGAAAGCGCGTCCATGGAAGCCGACATGGACAACCTGAAAGCCAAAGTCGATGCGGGCGCGGACCGGGTTATCACCCAGTTCAGCTTCGACAACGCGCACTTCCTGCGCTACCTTGAGCGCGCCCGAGCCTGTGGCATCTGGGTCCCGATCATGCCGGGCATCGTCCCAATCCATAACTACAAGCAAGTTGCAGGCTTTGCGATCCGTGCCGGCGCAACCGTTCCCGCCTGGATGACCCGCCGCTTCGAAGGCTTGGAAAACGACCCAGGCACCAGCCATCTGGTGGCCGCAGCTGTTGCAACCGAGCAAGTCATGGACCTCGTCGATCACGGCGTCCGCAAGTTCCATTTCTACACTCTGAACCGCGCCGATCTGGTTTACGCGATCTGCCATCTCTTAGGCCTGCGCGCCACCGGCCGCTCCAAGTCCGAAGCCATCAAAACCGCCGCTGAATAAAATCTCAGAGTCATAAAAAAGGAGCGCGTTCGGGAGGGTCTCCCTTCCGAGCGGGCAAAGGCGAAGCCGGTCACTAATCGAGTGGCGGCAGCCCTTGCGCTGCAAGCGCTCCTGTCCAAAGGGTCCAGTCATGAAAACGATCGCCAGCCTCGCCGCCCTCAACGCCGCCGCCGAAAAGCGCATCCTGATTATCGACGGCGCGATGGGCACCATGATCCAGCGCTATAAGCTGAGCGAGGAAGACTATCGCGGCGAACGCTTCAAGTCGTGGCATCGCGATCTAAAAGGCAACAACGAGTTGCTGTCGCTGACGCGCCCCGACATCATTTCGGCGATCCACAACGAGTACCTGGAAGCCGGTGCCGACATCATCGAGACCAACACCTTCAACGCGCAACGCGTTTCGATGGCAGACTACGGCATGGAAGACCTGTCGCGCGAATTGAACGTCGCCTCTGCCCGCATTGCGCGGGAAGCCTGCGACGCATGGAACAAGAAAACCCCCGATAAGCCCCGCTTCGTCGCCGGTGCCGTCGGCCCGACTAACCGCACGGCATCGCTGTCGCCTGACGTCAACAATCCCGGCTATCGCGCCGTGGATTTCGACGAACTGCGCGCGATCTATAAAGAGCAGGTGATCGCCCTGATCGACGGCGGCAGCGACATCATCATCATCGAGACCATTTTCGACACACTGAATGCCAAGGCCGCTGGTTTTGCGACGCTTGAAGCCTTCGACGAAATCGGCGTCACGCTGCCAATCATGCTGTCGGGCACCATCACCGACGCGTCCGGTCGCACGCTGTCGGGGCAGACCGGCGAAGCCTTCTGGTACTCGATGCGCCACCTGAAACCCTGGTCGGTCGGCCTGAACTGCGCACTAGGCGCTGAACTCATGCGCCCCTACATCGCCGAGTTGTCCAAGATTGCCGACACCCGCGTCTCGGCCTATCCCAACGCCGGCCTTCCCAACGTCATGGGCGAGTACGACGAGACCGGCCACGAGATGGCCTGCAAGATCGAACCCTGGGCCGCCGATGGCCTGCTCAACGTCATCGGCGGCTGCTGCGGTTCAACCCCCGACCACATCGCCCACATCCGCGAGCACGTCGCCAAATACGAGCCCCGCATCCCCTCCACAATCCCCCCAAAAATGCGCCTCTCCGGCCTCGAACCTTTTGTGGCTGGATGATCACTTCACTTTCCTCTCCCGGTACGGGAGAGGATGTCACGCAGTGACAGGTGAGGGACTCGATGCAAAAACAGACCTTAATATTTGTCCAAGTCCCTCATCCGCCCTTCGGGCACCTTCTCCCGTACAGGAAGAAGGAAGTAAGCGAAATAGTTTGTGGGGTGGCTCGATGAAACTTTCAAATTTTGACGATGTGCGGGCTACAATTGATGCCAGAACTGACCTTCAAGACGATATAACCTTCCTGGCCGAAAATGCTTTCTGGATAGATTTGAAGATTGGCGCGTACGAAATAAAATCGCTCCGTTGTTTCGAGCCCGAAGACCGCAAGGCAGTGTTCAATGCGTTGCAGGCAATTTTCGTACGTCATCTTGATGCAACAACCAAAGAACTCATCCAGCTCGGTGTTGAAGTAGATGAATAAATGCCATCCGCTTATCTTCCCTCTCCCGGTACGGGAGAGGATGTCACGCAGTGACAGGTGAGGGACTCGATGCAGAAACAGGCCTTAAAATTTGTCCAAGTCCCTCATCCGCCCTTCGGGCACCTTCTCCCGGTCCGGGAGAAGGAAGTTGGTTGACCGGCTCACAAACTTCGCTCGCGGCCTACGCCAGCGCCAAACGGACGTCGAGCGAAAGCTATGGGCCAGACTGCGAGACAGGCGACTGGGAAACTTGAAATTCCGCCGACAAGTCCCTTGTGGACCCTATATCGCGGACTTTGTTTGCGAAGAAGCAATGCTGATCGTGGAGTTGGATGGATCGCAACATGATGAGCCAGAAAATGCCAAGGCCGATGCAAATCGCAAAAGCCATCTCCGAACGCTGGGTTACGAAATCATCCGCATCTGGAACACAGACATAAACACGAACATTGACGGCGTTTTGAGCGGTATCTATGCAACTGCAACAGCGCGCTTGGAACGAAGTCCCTCATCCGCCCTTCGGGCACCTTCTCCCGTACCGGGAGAAGGAAAGTGACATCTGGAACCGATTACATGACCACCACCTCCGCCTCGCGCTCCTTCATCAACGTCGGTGAACGCACCAACGTGACCGGCTCGGCCAAGTTCCGCAAGCTGATCGAAGCCAACGACTATAACGCGGCGCTGACCGTCGCGCGCCAGCAGGTCGAAAGCGGCGCGCAGATCATCGACATCAACATGGACGAAGGCCTACTCGATAGCGAGAAAGCCATGGTCACGTTCCTGAACCTGATGGCCGCCGAGCCCGATATCTCGCGCGTGCCCGTCATGATTGATTCATCCAAATGGAACGTCATCGAGGCCGGTCTCAAGTGCGTCCAGGGCAAAGCGGTCGTCAATTCGATTTCAATGAAAGAAGGCGAAGCACAATTCCTCGAACAGGCCAAAAAAGTCCTGCGCTATGGGGCAGCCGTCGTCGTCATGGCTTTCGACGAACAGGGCCAGGCCGACACCATTGAGCGCAAAGTCGAGATCTGCACCCGCGCCTATAACCTTCTCACTGAAAAAGTCGGCTTCCCGCCTGAAGACATCATTTTCGACCCCAACATCTTTGCCGTCGCGACGGGCATCGAAGAGCACAACGGCTACGGCATTGCCTTCATTGAGGCGACCCGCGAGATCAAGCGTCGCCACCCCCTCGTCCACATTTCCGGCGGCGTCTCAAACCTCTCCTTCAGCTTCCGCGGCAACGAACCCGTCCGCGAAGCCATGCACTCCGTTTTCCTGTACCACGCCATCCAGGCCGGTATGGACATGGGCATTGTCAACGCGGGCCAACTCGCAATCTACGATGATATCCCCGCCGAACTGCGCGAGTTGTGCGAGGACGTGATCCTCAACAAGCGCGCCGATGCCACCGACCGGCTTCTCGACGCTGCCGCCAAGTTCAAAGGCGACGGCGCAAAACGCGTCGAAAAAGACCTCAAATGGCGCGACACCCCCGTCGGCGACCGCCTCACCCACAGCCTCGTCCATGGCATCACCGAGTTCATCGAAATCGACACCGAGGAGGCGCGCCAGCAGGCTGATAAGCCGCTTCACGTCATTGAAGGCCCGCTGATGGCCGGCATGAACGTCGTCGGCGATCTGTTCGGCGCGGGCAAAATGTTCTTGCCCCAAGTCGTCAAATCCGCCCGCGTCATGAAGCAGGCCGTCGCTTACCTCCAGCCCTACCTCGAAGCCGAAAAGCTCGCGTCCGGCTTGGCCTCAAAGCCCGCCGCCGGAAAAATCCTGATGGCGACCGTAAAGGGCGACGTCCACGACATCGGCAAAAACATTGTCGGCGTCGTGCTCCAGTGCAACAACTACGAGGTCATCGACCTCGGCGTCATGGTGCCCGCTGCCAAAATCCTGGAAGCCGCCAAAAAGCACCAGGTCGACATTATCGGCCTGTCCGGCCTCATCACGCCCTCACTCGACGAGATGTGCTTCCTGGCAGCCGAAATGCAGCGTGAAGGCCTGAACATGCCGCTGCTGATCGGCGGCGCAACCACAAGCCGCGTCCACACCGCCGTAAAGATTGCGCCAAACTACAACCGCGATCAAGTGATCTACGTGAACGACGCCTCCCGCGCCGTGGGTGTGGTTTCCAAGCTCCTGTCTGAAGACGACAAGCCAGCCTACGTCGCCGACATCCGCGCCGACTACGTCAAGGTGCGCGACGCCCACCTGCGCAACGAAGCCAAGAAAAACCGCATCACCTTGGCCACCGCCCGCGCCAACAAATTCAAAACCGACTGGAAAGCCCACGCCCCCGTAAAACCAAGCTTCCTCGGTGTCCGCTCGTTCCAAAACTATGACTTGGCAGAACTCGTCCCCTACATCGACTGGACGCCGTTTTTCCAGACCTGGGAACTGGCCGGCCGCTATCCCGGCATCCTCGACGACAACGTGGTCGGCCCCGAAGCCCGTAAGCTGTTCATCGACGCCAAAGCGATGCTTGACCGGATGGTCCGCGAAAAGTGGCTCACCGCCCATGCCGTGATCGGCTTCTGGCGCGCCAACGCCGTCGGCGATGATATCGAAATCTATACCGACGAAACGCGCAAATCCCGCAGCGCCACATTCCACACCTTGCGCCAGCAGATCGCCCGCGACCCCTCGCGCGACCGCTCGCACACGGCCCTGGCAGACTTCATCGCGGCCAAGGACAGCGGCGTCCCCGACTACATCGGGGGCTTTGCCGTCACCACCGGCCACGGCGAAGACGAGGCCATCGAGCGCCACATCGCCGTAACCGACGACTACAGCCGCATCATCGTGAAGGCGCTCGCCGACCGACTTGCCGAAGCCTTCGCCGAGCGCATGCACGAGCGCGTCCGCCGCGAACTGTGGGGTTACGCACCCAACGAAAAACTTTCGCCCGACGATCTGATCCTTGAGCGTTATCAAGGCATCCGTCCAGCACCTGGATACCCGGCCCAACCCGACCACACCGAAAAGCAGACGATCTGGAACCTGATGGACGTTGAGGCGGCCACCGGAATGTCATTGACTGAAAGCTTCGCGATGTGGCCCGGTTCGTCCGTGTCGGGGCTGTACTTTGCCCACCCCGGCAGCCATTACTTCGGCGTCGGCAAAATCGAACGCGATCAGGTTGAGGATTATGCCGCCCGCAAGGGCTGGACGATCGACGACTGCGAACGCTGGTTGGCACCCGTGCTCAACTACGACGCCGTTGCCGTCAAAACTGAAGCCGCAGCCTAAACGGACCCGGGGGGCAACATGCTAGGCACGATTATTCTCGTCGCGATTCAATTTGCGGCAGCATTTCTGGGCGCGCCGTTCGTTCAGAAATTCATACCCGTCGGCGGCGATCTGCGGATCTTCGTGACTGCCGTGATCTACGCGGTCATCATCTGGGTCGTCGGACTTGTCGGCTCCTTCGCCTTGAAGGACGTCAACCTGCCCTCGACCAAAACGCTGGGTGCAGCCCTCGTGGGCGGGCTGATTGGCGCCGCACTGACGCTCATTCCGGGCCTCATGGCGGCCAGCCCGATTAAATTCCCGGTTGTTTACTTGCCGCTGCTCGGTGCCATCGTGGGCTATATGATCAAACGGCCTTGATGCGGAGGCGATGAGAGGGCGCAACAACCGGCGGGAAATGTCGCGCCTCTCGACGGGACTGCGATGATGGTCTGCGGGACGCAAGGTCCAGCCGAACCTCATTAGATAATCCCGAGAACGACCGCTGCGATGAACCCGAACGATAGTGCCGCTGCCAGCAGATTGAATCGGACTGCCAATGCCATCTAACGTCTCCTGAGAAGCTGATGCGCCGAACCCATGGAGTCGGCTGCCCTGAAGAAACTCAAATCTCGTTTCGAGCGTCGTAGAGTTAAGACGAAGTGAAGGGGTCGCCAAGGGCATTCCCGATAAAAAGTGCGTTGCGGCATTGAAATAATTGCGCCTTTTCGCAGGCGCGAAAGGATTTGCTCAAACGCAACACAAGCAAGTCTGCAATGCCACAGTATTCGCCGCCGTCAGCCCCTAAGAAAAACTGATTACACCATATTTTTGATCTTGCATGGACACAGTTGACCGCATTTTGGACTGTTGGAGTGCAGCATTATGCTCGATATAGTGTCGCTGTGGCTTTGTGGTTAACGACGAAAGCTGCGCTGCGTGCCGGTTGATGCAGCCAGAGGGTTGACTGTGGGCTGCACGCCACATATCGACAATGCGACCCGCGCCTAGCACGCGTCCCCATGCCTGAAAGGATCAGAGCCAATGTCAGGAAACGTCGCCGAACAATTCCATGGTTTCCTCGCAACCAAGAGCGATGCTGGCACTCAGATTGCCTGGACCGCCATGACGGATGCCGATCTCATGCCGGGCGACGTCGACGTCGCCGTCTCGCACACCACCATCAACTACAAGGACGGTCTGGCACTTGCTGGCAAAGCCCCTATCCTGCGCAAATCCCCGATGGTCCCCGGCATCGACTTCGCCGGCACCGTGATCGCCTCCTCCAATCCCGAATTTGCGCCCGGTGACGCTGTGATCTTGAACGGTTGGGGCGTCGGTGAAACCCACAGCGGCGGCTATGCGCAGCGCGCCCGCGTCAAGGGCGATTGGCTCGTGAAGAAGCCAGCGGCCTTCACCCCCGCCCAAACCATGGCCATCGGCACCGCCGGTTACACCGCGATGCTTGCCATCATGGCGCTCGAAGCCCACGGCGTCGTTCCCGGCAATGGCCCCATCCTGGTGACAGGTGCAGCCGGCGGCGTCGGCAGCATCGCCGTCGCAGTCCTAGCCAAACTTGGCTATGAAATCGCAGCCTCGACCGGCCGCCCCGAAGAAGCTGACTTCCTCAAAAGCCTAGGGGCCACCGAAATTCTGAACCGCGCCGATTTCTCGGGCGCCGCCAAGCCCTTGGGCCGCGAGCGCTTTGCCGGTGTCATCGACGTCGCCGGTTCCACCACGCTCGCCAACGCCATCAGCCAGACCAAATACGGCGGTTGCGTCGCCGCCTGCGGTTTGGCGCAAGGTATGGACCTGCCCGGCTCGGTTGCCCCGTTCATCCTGCGCGGCGTAACGCTTGCTGGCATCGACAGCGTCATGGCACCCAAGGCCAAGCGCATCCCCGCCTGGAACCGCCTCGCCACCGATCTCGACCTTGCCAAGCTCGACACCCTCACCGTGACCCGCCCGTTGAGCGACGTCATCGCCCTGGCCCCCGAGATCCTCGCGGGCCATGTCCGCGGCCGCGTGGTACTCGAAGTCGTGTAAAGACCCCTCGTCGGTAACACTCAGTCGTCAAAAAAGCAGGGGGTTTGGGGGAAGCATTCCCCCAAACGGGTTCGGGCGGTAGCCCGACAATACGCCGCGCTCAAACCGACAACCTCTTGCGCAGCAAAACCTCGTCGCGTCCATCCTGCAGCAACGCGGGAATGTCGGCCACCCGCACGAACCCGTGCCGCTCATAAAACCCCAGCGCGAGCGTATTGAAATCGGACGCTGCAACCCAAACGTTCCGCGCCTGCGCCGCCCGGGCCTGCGCGTCGATCCACGACAGAACTTGCGATCCAGCCCCTTGCCCCTGCGCGATCCGGGCAATCGCCAGCGTCTGGATGTATGGCCCTGCCAGCCAATTCGACTTGAGCACCAAAACGCCCTCGAACTGACCCTTGATGCGGATTGCAAAACGCGGCGCACCTGGCTCATTACGCGAGAAAAACGCCGTCAGCTCGCCTGCTGTCGTGCGATAGCGCGCCCAAGGGTCCATGCTCGCGCAAAGCACACCGGCCTGCCCGGCTTCGAACGGCGCAAGCAGCGTCAATTCGATCGTGGGCGACACCCTGTAGTGCGCCTGTGTAAACGGCGTCGGCGCCCCTGTTATTGCCATGGCAGTTGCTCCCGCTCGTTGCGCGGCGCAGCCCGCGACTTGACGGGTTGCGTTGGCCGCGTTGGCTTCATAACCGTCTGCCATGGCAGCAAGGCACCGCTCGCCGACTCTGCTGATGATGCCTTCGGCCGCCCGCCAGCCTTGGCCGTTAACCCGAGCGGATGATCGTATCGGTCGGTGTCCCCGACCTTGGCATTGTAGCACGTCGGCACGACGACCGGCGTGCCTGCGGCCAGCAACTCGCTCACGGTCACGAATTGATAGCCTGCCGCGATCAGCTTGGGGATCGCCAACGGCAATCCCGCAGCGGTATGATACCCGCGCCCGTTGGCATGCGAGATGACGATCGACCCTGGTCGCACGTTTTGAACCATTGCCGCTGCGATCTGCTGAGCAGTCGTGCCCGGCGAGGGATCACCCGTCGAGACATCCCATTGGATCGCAAGCAGCCCGGCATCATTGACCGCCGCCAATGCTGCATCGTTGCAGGCCCCATAAGGAAACCGGAACAGCGACATCCGGGCCGGTGTTCTCACCGCCGCTTGCGCCACGCATTGATTGGTACTCGGGCTGGTCGAAAGCGTTGAACGGATGGCCTCATAGGCCCGTTGCGGCCCGGCGATCTCGGCGGCCAGTGCGACCCCAGACAGCAGCCGCAAATTGCGATGGGCCGCCCCGTGATTGGCCATCTCAAAAAGCGGATCGGTCAGGATCTGCGCAAACCGCTCCGGATGCGACCGCATCCACTTACCGCCCGTGAACAGCGTGGCCTTAATCCCGTTCGCCCGCAGGTAATCGAAAATCGCCCCATCGTAGCCAGCGATCTCCCCAGTCTGCTCGCAAAGGTCGAACGTCAACGCCACGAGCTTTCGCCCTTTGGGCAACTCCACCCGCCGGATTGCCCCGCGCAGTTGAGCCGGTAGTGGCGAAAACGCAGCCAGTGTGCGCGCAGTCTCGGGCGCATCGAAGCGGTGATTGCCTTTGACCGGCCTTTCCTCGCCCGGTTTGGCCGAAAGCTCGGACGGCGCAGCGCAGCGCGGCACATCGGCCTGCGCATACGCCGCAGCGCTCATGAGCACACTGCACACCCCGATCAAAACGATTTTGAGAGCCTGAGAATGCGTCAATCTATTGGCCCTTGAAAACCGGCTTTCGCTTTTCCGTGAACGCGCGGCGGCCCTCCGCATAGTCGTCGCTTTCAAAACACGCCGCGATGAACTGATCGAGCCTGGCTTGATCGGCTGTCCCCGGTCGCGCCGCCAGTTCGTCGATGGCAGCCTTTGCCGCGCGCACCGAGAGCGGAGCGTTCCCCGCAATCTCGGATGCCAGCCCCCGCACGACGACATACAGATCGTCTGCCCGCGCCAGTGAGGTCACAAGCCCCATCGCTAGAGCCTCCGAAGCCGTGAATCGTCGGCCCGTGAACAAGATCAGCTTAGCGACCGCTGGCGAAACGGTCCGCAAAATCGGGCTGATCCATCGGGGATTATAGCCGATCCCGAGTTTGGCCGCTGGAATGGCGAACGTCGCGGCATCGTCTGCAACCCGCAAATCGCACGCGACAGCCAATCCAAGCCCGCCGCCCAGGCAAAATCCGTGGATCATGGCAATCGTCGGCTTGGTGCAGGCCGTCAGCGCATCAAACGCATTGTGATTGAGCAAGTCATAGGTATGGACCGCATCCCCCGACCGTTGCGTGTCGAACTCCGAGATATCCGCACCTGCGCAAAACGCCCGCGTTCCGCCCCCGCGCAGCACGACGACCCGCACAGCCGGGTCTGCTTCGGCCTGAGCGACAAGCCCCGGCAGCGCCCCCCACATGGCAGCCGTCATGGCATTCATACGGGCGGCATTTTCCATGCAGATGGTGGCAACGCCAGCGTCGTCGACGCCATAGGTGAGTTGCGGGCTCGGCAGTGTCGCGGGGTCGGGCATGAGGTCTCCTGTAGCGGCGGCCTCAGTTAATCTGATCGGCCCCGTAACGCAAAGCGGCCAGATTGCCCCGGCCGCTTTTTCGTATTCGATGATCAGGCAGCTTCGGCAAGCTCCGGTGAATGCCCGTCCAGCCGCCGCTTGATGAAGTCGATATGCTGGCGCAGATCGTAGAACTGGTCCGAAAACGCCAGCGGCACAGCCACCCGGCTGACCGCCCGATCAATCCGATCCAGTTCGATCTTCGCTTCGGCCAACTGGTCGCCCGTCGGGTGATGATCCAGACGGTTCTCCAGCACCTTCATCTGCTGATACCAGTGGAGCAGGCGGCGGCGCACCGTCCATGTGTAGATCATCGGCAGCAGCCGCATCAGCGGCAGCAGGATCGACAGAATGGGAATCAGCAACAGCACGGTGCTCGTGCCATGCTTGTGCAGATATGCCGTCACCCAGAACGGAATGCCCAAGCTGTGGTTCAGCGGCGCGAAGGTGCGCAGCATGAATGGCAGATCGCCGGTTTTGTAGAGGTTGAGCGCGTCGCGTGCGACTTCAAACTCGGGATCTTTGGCGTTGGGGAACTCGCCAGCCTTGTGAAACAGCACCGGTTCGCCGTCACGGTCAAACCCCTTGCGCGGATTGTCGATCACAGCGTCCGCAAGCAGCGATACGATTGCCGGGTGCACCGTCTTTTTCACCACCAGCGCCGCCGTGGTCGACAGTAGCGTGATATCGGCGGACGGAATGTCAGGCGAAAACTCAACCGAGCCTTGATGCATGACGAGCTTGGTCAGATGGGGAAACCGCGAAACATAAGCCTCGGCTTGCGACGCAAAATTCATCAACAGGATGCCAGGATTACGCATCAACTTGTAGATCGTCGGGGACTCAGGCGGCAGCACCAGAAACGCGACGTCATAGTCAGCGCTGGTCAGGCCCCGGCCATCGGCTTCCATCTCGGTTTCGATAAGTGTCGAATTCTTTTCGTCGATGCCGTTCGCCCGCAGCAGCGTCTTCGCGATCCGTCGCGCACCGCCCTCTTTGTTGCCAATCGCAATTCTGCGACCCTTGAACTCGCTCAGCGCAGACACCTGCACCGGCCCGCGATAGAACACATAGATCGGCTCGTAGAACATCCGGCCGACCGAAAACAGCGCGGCCGTCTGTCGGTCGTGCCATTCCCGCTCGCGATCGGTCGCCATCCGGCCCTGCAGGCTTCCCGCGACCCCGCCTTTGATGAACCCGGCCTCAAGGTCGC
>Ga0247831_1005617_pt1 | contig 15498 bp, 16 predicted proteins | sample LaCruzMarch2015__9_FD_192406 | JGI IMG/M metagenome (GOLD analysis project Ga0247831, IMG submission 192406) | Freshwater microbial communities from meromictic Lake La Cruz, Castile-La Mancha, Spain - LaCruzMarch2015_1m | ecosystem: Environmental > Aquatic > Freshwater > Lake | place: Spain... | reverse complement strand
CTCTGGCGTGAGTGCCATAGAGAGGGAGTACGAAGCCTCTGACCAGCAGCGCTATTTCGTGCCGTGTCCGCACTGCGCACACCGCCAATGGCTACGCTTCGAGCAGTTGCGCTGGGACAAAGGACATGCAGAGACCGCAGCCTATATCTGCGAGTCCTGTGACACTGCCATCCTTGAGCACCACAAGACCTGGATGCTTGAGCATGGTGAGTGGCGGGCCATGGTGCCGGAGCACGGCACAAAGACTGCAGGCTTTCACCTCTCCAGCCTGTACAGCCCGGTGGGCTGGCGCAGTTGGAAGGACATTGCTGTGGCTTGGGAAAGCGCGGTGAGCAAAGTGTCTGGATCGGCTGCGGCCATCAAGACCTTCAAGAACACCGAACTGGGTGAGACCTGGGTCGAGGAAGGCGAAGCGCCAGATTGGCAGCGGCTCATCGAGCGTCGGGAAGATTACCGAATTGGCACTGTGCCCCTTGGCGGCCTGCTGCTAGTGGGCGGTGCGGACGTGCAGAAGGACCGGATCGAAGCCTCGGTCTGGGCCTTCGGTAGAGGCAAGGAATGCTGGTTGGTCGAACACCGGTTTCTGATGGGTGACACCGCGCGAGACGCAGTTTGGAAGCAACTCCAGGCAATGCTTGCCGAGACCTGGACACACGAGTCGGGTGCGTCGCTGCCTCTGGTGCGGTTTGCACTGGACACCGGCTTTGCCACGCAGGAAGCGTATGCATTTGTGCGGGCCTGCCGTGACCCCCGCGTGATGGCGGTCAAAGGCGTAGCGCGCGGCGCAGCCTTGATCGGCACACCGACGGCTGTGGACATCACTCAGGGCGGCAAAAAGCTGCGCCGGGGTATCAAAGTGTTCTCCGTTACGGTGGGCATGGCCAAGCTGGAGCTTTACAACAACCTACGCAAGGCCGCAGACGTTCAGGAGGACGGAACCACGGTCAAGTACCCCGCAGGGTTTGTGCATCTGCCCAAGGTCGACGCTGAATACGTGCAGCAGCTTTGTGCTGAGCAGCTGGTCACCCGGCGCGACCGCAATGGTTTCGCCATCCGTGAGTGGCAAAAGATGCGTGAGCGCAACGAGGCGCTGGACTGTTATGTGTATGCCCGGGCCAGTGCCAGTGCGGCGGGCCTGGACCGATTCGAGGAGCGCCATTGGCGCGAGTTGGAAAAGCAGCTGGGACTGGCACCGCCACCCGACCCTGTCGCTCAACCCACCGAAATCCTGGCCACCCCTAGCGGTGGCCTTGTTGTTTCTGACGGGCGCAGGGTCGCCAGGCGTGTGGTGCGCAGCCGATGGCTGTCATGAATTTTTAGAGGAGTGTTTTTATGAGTCTTGCTACCCGTATTGAGAGCCTGGTCATCCGGGTTGCTCAGGAATTTAACGATGTCCGGGCCACCGCAGGCAGTCTGGCCAGCCTGTCGACGACCGACAAATCGAGCCTAGTTGCCGCCATTAACGAACTCAAGGCAGCAGTCTTGTCCGCGATCGCCATCGACGACAGCCAGATCGCCACGACCAGCACCTACTCGTCCAACAAGATCGTGACTCTGCTGGACGCGCTCAAGGCCGACATTTTGGGTGGTGCCGACGCCGCTTATGACACTCTGCTGGAGATCCAGCAGGCTCTGCAAAACGGCACAAGCGGCCTAGACGCGATTCTGAGTGCTGTCAATCTGCGCGTGCGCTTCGATGAGGCGCAGACCTTGACGGTGGCGGAGCAGCTCCAAGCTCGTACCAACGTTGGAGCAGTCGCGGCCAGCGATGTGGGCAACACCGATACCGACTTTGTCCTGATCTTCAATGGGGCACTGGTCTGATGAGTCTTGCGTCCAGCATTGCTGCCCTGGCTGCGCGTATCGGCATTGAGGTCAAAACCAAGATCGACGCGACGCACCCCGGTATCGCCCGGGTATGGGTGAGCTTTGGCTATGTGGGTGGTCAGGTGGTAATTCACGGTTCGCACAACGTCGCCAGAGTGGTGCGCACAGCGGCAGGCCGGTACCGCGTGCGTTTCGCTTTGGCGATGCCGGATACGAACTACTGCTGGACGGCGCTGGCTCGCAGCAGTACCAATACCGGTCAGCAGCGCTTGGCCTTGGTGCGTGCCACCTCCGACCTCAAAACCGTGCAATACGTCGACATCTCCTGCGCGACCGCTGCATCGTCGTTTGACGACTCCTCTGAAATCAACCTTGTGGTGTATCGCTGATGGCCTTTACAGAAACCCAGCTCCTGGCACTAGAGAGCGCTCTTGCCAAGGGTGAACGCAGGGTGACCTTTGGTGACAAGACGGTGGAGTACCGCTCGGTGGAAGAACTGCGCGTGGCCATGCGTGATGTCCGTCGTGGGCTTTCCGAGCAGGCTACAGCCACGGGTCTGTGGCCCGGTGCCCCACGCCAGATCCGCATCAACACGTCTAAGGGCACCTGATGGGCTGGTTTAAATCTATTCGCAAGAAGCTGCTGGCCTCCACGCCCACCTATGACGGAGTGGGTGGCGGCAGGCGTGCACTGTCCTGGTCGGTGGGCAATCCCGGCGCGGTTGCAGCCATGCTATTCAACCAGAATGAATTGCGTGCAAAGAGCCGCGATCTGGTGCGGCGCAACGCCTGGGCCAACTCTGCGCTGGAGTCCTATGTGGCCAATGCGATCGGAACGGGCATCAAACCCCAGTCGATGCTGGCCAATGCGCAGCAGCGCGAGGCGGTCCAAGCCCTCTGGCGCAATTGGACTGTGGAAGCCGATGCAGCTGGACTGACCGACTTTTATGGACTGCAGGCGATGGCCTGCCGCGCCATGCTCGAAGGTGGCGAGGCACTGATTCGCCTTCGGTACCGCAGGCCCGACGATGTCTTGAGTGTTGCACTGCAGATCCAGGTTCTGGAACCTGAGCATCTACCCGTTCAGATGAACATCACGGCAGAAAACGGCAACCTGATTCGCGCAGGCATTGAGTTTGATCGGCTGGGGCGGCGGGTGGCGTACCACCTGTATCGATCTCACCCGGAGGACGGATTGCTTGCGCCCATGTCGGGCGATGGTGGTTTGAGCACCGTGCGGGTGGATGCCGCAGAAATCATTCACCTGTTCCGGCCGCTTCGGCCGGGTCAGATCCGGGGAGAACCCTGGCTGGCGCGTGCGCTGGTCAAACTGAACGAACTGGACCAGTACGACGACGCTGAACTGGTGCGCAAGAAAACTGCCGCCATGTTCGCGGGCTTTGTGACCCGTCTGTCGCCCGAGGACAGCCTGATGGGCGAAGGCAATGCTGACTCCAATGGAGTCGCGCTGGCAGGTTTGGAGCCCGGCACTATGCAAATCCTGGAGCCAGGCGAAGACATCAAATTTTCTCAGCCTGCGGACGTGGGTGGTTCGTATTCCGAATTCCTGCGTATGCAGTTTCGCGCGGTGGCCGCTGCCATGGGTGTCACCTATGAGCAACTCACGGGCGACCTGACGCAGGTCAACTACTCATCCATTCGGGCCGGGCTCCTGGAGTTTCGACGCCGGGTGGAGTCCTTGCAGCATGGTGTCATCGTGCATCAACTGTGCCGACCGATCTGGGCGGCTTGGATGGACCAAGCGGTTATCGAAGGCGCTCTGACGCTGCCGGGATACGGTTCTGCACAACCAAAACGCCGCGAGTACCAGGCTTGCAAGTGGATTCCACAGGGCTGGCAATGGGTGGATCCGCTCAAAGAGGCCGATGCCATGAAGGCCGCCATTCGCTCCGGACTCATGAGCCGCTCGGAGGCCATATCCGCCAACGGCTACGACGCAGAAGACGTGGACCGGGAAATTGCTGCCGACAACGCACGCGCAGATGGCCTGGGGCTGGTCTTTGATTCCGACCCCCGGCACGAATTGACCAAGTCCCCTTCAGCTGCCCCCGAAGAGGTGCAGGTGCCGCATCCCGAATCTCTTTCACAAGGACGCTGACCATGTTGTTGCCACACCTGGCGTCTCGTTTGTACGGGACGCCGCTTCTGCTTGCGCGTACCAAACTCGACATCATTCTCTCCGTTCTGGGTTCTCGTATTGACTGGCGCATTCAGTCAGAACTGGCCTTGCCGCCGCCCCGTGCATCCCCTTCAGGTCAACACATGGCTGCCACAGGCATTGCGGTTGTTCCTGTGTACGGCTCGCTGGTGCGCCGGGCTATTGCGTTGGATGCTGCTTCTGGGTTGACGTCCTACGGCGACATTGCTGCGATGCTTGATGCGGCAGCGGCCGACCCGACGGTGTCTGGCATCTTGCTGGACATCGACTCTCCAGGTGGCGAGGCTGGTGGCGTGTTTGAGCTGGCACAGCGCATTCGCGCCATTGATGCCATCAAGCCAGTCTGGGCCCTGGCGTGTGACTCGGCGTTTTCTGCAGCCTACGCCATTGCGTGTGCAGCTTCCCGGGTGTTTGTCACGCAGACCGCTGGTGTTGGCTCCATTGGTGTCATTGCCATGCATGTGGACCAGTCGGTGCGCGATGCCCAAGAGGGGTACCGCTTCACGGCGGTGTCTGCTGGTGACTTCAAGAACGATCTGTCCCCGCATGAGCCCATCGACAAAGCAGCACTTGGCCGACTGCAGACCGAAGTGGATCGACTCTACGGCCTGTTTGTAGACCACGTGGCAGTCATGCGTGGGATGCAAGCCAAAACCATACGCGACACGCAAGCCGGTCTGTTTTTCGGACCAGATGCGGTTCGCTGTGGCCTTGCCGACTCGCTTGCCAGTGCGGATCAGGTGGTATCCGAGTTCACCTCCTACCTGGGCGCGAGAAACGTGAAAGGTGTGGCCTCCCGTGTGATCAGTGCCAAAGCCTTGGGCGTTCAGTCCAGCGCCTCCCTAGTCCTCCAAACCAACTCCAAGGAGATTCGTATGAATCCAGAAACCAAGAACGACCCGGCGATCGCCGACCCTGACGACGCAACCGCTGAAGCTGATCAGGTGCAGCGCAAAGAGGCTGCACCGGCTGACACGACCGTGAAGGCACCCTCGCCAACACCATCAGTAGCACCTTTGGCACCGATGGCTCCATTGGCACCCACAGCGAACGACGTCGCCATCTCCGCAGCTGTTCATTCAGCCAAGGCTGAGGCTGTTGCCCAGGCTATTTCCATTGCCGAGCTGTGCCAACTTGCCGGGCAAAGCAATCGCATCGCCACGTTTCTCACCCAAGGTCTTTCGGCAGCTCAGGTGCGCCAGACCCTGCTGGCCAGCCGTGCACAGAGCGAAGAGATCACCTCACTCATCGCCCCCGACGCAGCGCCTAAAAGTGCTGGCGCTGCAGGCGACACCGGTGCCTTGATGGCAGCGGTCAAAAAACTCACCCAAAAGATTTAACTCGGAAGGATCCAAGCCATGAACGTCATCAATGAAGCCCTCAACCTGGGCGACCTCGTTAAGTACGAGCAAGACAGCCTCAACTACTCGCGCGATGTTGTCACGGTGGAGGCAGGCCAGAACCTAGCGCTGGGTTGCATCGTCGGCCGTGTGACTGCCACCACCAAGGTCAAGCAACTCGACCCTGGCGCAGAGGATGGATCCCACCTTCCAGTGGGAATCCTGCTGGGTGCGGTGGATGCCACGCTCATCGACCGGGAAGACGCTTTGATCCTTGCCCGTCACGGCGTGGTCGCATCCAAAGCTGTCGTTTGGCCAGTGGAGATTTCCACCGAACAACAGGCTGCCATCACCGCGCAGTTGGCGTCACTCGGCATCTTGATTCGCCAATCCGCTTGATTGGCCGATTTTTAACCTTGATCGGACACCTCACCATGAACAATCCATTCAACACCCCCGCGTTTTCGATGGCCGCGCTCACCGCCGCCATCAACATCATCCCCAACCGTTACGGTCGCATGGAGGCCTTGAACCTTTTTCCAGTCAAGCCAGTACGCACCCGCCAGGTCATCGTGGAAGAGCAAAACGGTGTCCTGAACCTGCTGCCCACCATGCCTCCGGGCTCGCCCGGAACGGTGGGAACCGGTGGCAAGCGCAAGGTGCGCTCCTTTGTGATCCCTCATATTCCCCATGACGATGTGGTCTTGCCGGAAGAAGTCCAGGGCATCCGGGCCTTCGGCTCTGAGACCGAGATGGAGAGCGTGGCAGGCGTTATGGCCCGCCACCTGGAGACCATGCGCAACAAGCACGCCATCACCCTCGAACATCTGCGCATGGGCGCACTTAAAGGCGTAATTTTGGACGCTGACGGCTCGGTGATCTACGACCTGTACGACGAGTTTGGCATTTCGCCTGCGACCGTGTCTTTCGATCTGGGTAATGCCAATACCAACGTCAAGACCAAGTGCGCCGAGGTGCTACGCCATCTGGAGGACAACCTCAAAGGCGAATTCATGACTGGAATTCACGTGCTGTGCTCGCCCGAGTTCTTTGATGCGCTGACAGGTCACGCCAAGGTCGAGAAGGCTTACACCTATTGGCAGCAAGGCGCGGTGCTCATCAATGACATGCGCGCAGGCTTCACCTTTGGGGGTATCACCTTCGAGGAATACCGTGGTCAGGCAACCGACTTCAGCGGTGTATCGCGGCGTTTCATTGCCGCTGGTGAGGCGCACGCCTTCCCCTTGGGCACGATTGACACCTTCAGCACCTACTTTGCACCGGCGGACTTTAACGAGACCGCCAACACGCTGGGGCAGGTTCTGTATGCCAAGCAGCAGCCGCGCAAGTTCGAGCGTGGCACGGACCTGCATACGCAGGCCAATCCGCTGCCCATGTGCCACCGTCCGGGCGTGTTGGTCAAGCTGACCGTGGCGTAACGCTCTGTCTGATGCTCAGCGTTGAGTTTCTCTACTGCGCGGCGGCCAACGCGGGAATGCTTCAGAAGGCCTTCTTCGAAAGCACGGAGGTCATGGTTGACTTCCGTGCACCCGATGAGGATGTACTCAGCGGCCTGGGTGTCAGTCGGGACTATGCCATCCGGTATCCCCTGACCTGGCTCCCGTCTTTGGCGGCGGGCAACACACTGGAGATCTCTGGCCAGAGCTATCGCGTGCGTGAAATCACGGCAATAGGCGATGGCTCGGAGCGTCGTGCGTCACTGAGCAAGCTGTAGGTCAAGATTGACCGTCGAATTTCATGCGCCGATTTTGATCCAGCCGTTCCACAGCAGCCGGTCGATAGCGTTGTTGGCAGCCTGGCGATCAAAGCGCTCAGGATCAAAGTCCAGCCCGGCCCACTCCCGGGTCGCTTTGGTTTCCTCACCGTAGGGGTCGTTCTCCAAGGACTCCAGGAAGTCCTGGTATTGCCCTACACCACCGGCGTCTTCAGGTGGACAGGCTCTGGCTCCGGCTTCAACCCAGGCAGTGCGGTATTGGGCGCTCTTCTCGTTCAGGTCTTCGATGCTTTCCACCGTGATCCGGTGGCTCCAGCTGTCGCCGAAGTCGTACATGTAGGTGCAGGTGTCACCTTCGCCTAACAACTGGTTTAGTCGGAACTTCTTCTCGCTGAAGACTGGGTGGTCCTCATCCAGGAATTCTGGGTCCGGGGTGCCGTACTTGCGCTCCCGGATCTCGAACTCGTGCAAATGCGAGTCGGACCAGCCCATGGCGGCCTGCAAAACGTGGTGAAACGCATCCAGTCGTGCACGGCCATCAATGTGGATGCGCCGCCAGATGGAGGGACTGGTCTCTTCCAGTTCGACCAGGAGCGTGTAGTGGGTCGGTGACGACTGACTGCTGCGATGGGGCTTCTTGGGTGCTGTGGTGGCCATGGTTCTTTTCAGTCGTTCTTTTCAACTCTCCATTTTACGAATCGAGGCAATTTCTCATGAACGAATCTCTTCGCGAACGCATTATTCAGGCGGTGATGGCCTTGCTGGCACCTATTGCATTGGCCAATGGAGTCACCTTGATCCGGTCGCCGCCCAACGGGCTCACCCGTGAGCAGTCCCCCGCACTGCTGGTCTTTCCGGAATCGGACACGGTGTCCCCGCGTATCAACGACCGCGTGGAGCGCCAATTGGTGCTTCGCATCGTGGCGCTTTCGCGTGAAGCCGTGGGAAAAGCACCCGAGACGATCGCCGACGGTCTGCTGGTTGCAGCCCACGCGGCGCTCTTTGCCAATGCCAATTTGAGCGGGCTGTGCGTGGGCCTGCGAGAACTGGACTGTGAGTGGGATGTGGAGGACGCCGACGCGCTGATCGCCGCGCTTCCCGCGCGCTACCAGTTCAGCTACCGAACCATGGCCCATGACCTTTCACTGATTGGATGACCCATGCCACAACTTGTTCTCTTGAAACCGCACACCCACGCAGGCAAAACCTTCCAGGTAGGTGAACGACTTGAGGTCGATGCACCAACGTTTGAGTGGCTGCTGGCACAGGGCATCGCCCGACCAGAACCATCGATCCAGAAATTCGTCTCCAGCACTGAGACAGCCGCAGTCAATCCGTCCCACCCTTCCAAACCCATCAAGGAACCCAAGCCATGAGCACCTATGCATCCTTCCAAGGCCGTGTCTACCTCGGTAAACGCGACGCCAATGGCGAACCCATCGAAGTCCGCTCGCCGGGCAACGTGGCCGAACTCAAGCTCTCCCTCAAAACCGATGTGCTGGAGCACTACGAGAGCCAGACTGGCCAGCGTACGCTGGACCACCGTATGGTCAAGCAAAAGTCTGCCACGGTCAAACTGACCATTGAGGAATTCACCAAGGAAAACCTCGCCCTGGCGCTGTACGGCAACTTTGTGACAGGTGCTGCCGGTACCGTGACCGGCGAGCCGCTTGGCGGGGTGGCCCCCGTCATTGGGGACCGCTATTTTCTGGCCCATCCCAAGGTTTCGACCTTGGTCGTCACGGATTCGGCCGCCACACCGGCAACCCTGGTGCTGGGCACGAACTACACCGCCGAAACTGATTTCGGTGCCATCCAGTTTCTGGAGGTCACCGGCTTTACGGCCCCGTTCAAGGCCAGCTACGGCTTTGGTGTGACCACCGAGATTGGAATCTTTACGCAACCGCTGCCAGAGCGCTATTTGCGTCTGGAAGGACTCAACACCGCGCAGGGCAACGCCAAGGTGCTGGTCGAGTTGTACCGCGTGGCCTTCGATCCCTTGAAGGAAATCTCGTTTATCTCGGATGACTACAACAAGTTCGAAATGGAAGGCTCTTTGTTGGCCGATGCCACCAAGCCCTTCGACGCGGCGCTGGGCCAATTTGGCCGAATCATTCAGTTGTAGCCAGAAAAGGGGAAATCACCATGACCGATCTGGAAAAACTCATCCCACAGGCGCTTGAGTTGACTGTGAATGGCGAGACGCTGGCCATCAAACCGCTCAAGGTTGGCCAGATGCCGGCCTTTTTGCGAACGATTTCGCCTGTGATGCTGCACTTAAGCCGTACTGAGATCGATTGGCTTACCCTTTTTGGCGAGCGTGGCGACGATCTGCTGTCTGCAATCGCCATTGCGGTGGGCAAACCGCGCCAATGGGTCGATGATCTGGCTGCCGACGAGGCCATCTTGCTGGCAGCCAAGGTGATCGAGGTGAATGCCGATTTTTTTACCCGGACGGTGATGCCCAAACTGGACGGTCTGTTCACGCAGGCCAAAAACCTCGCTCCAGTCCCGGCCGCGCCGCTGGGCCCGGCGTCTGGTTCGATGCCATCCAACGCCTGATCACCCACGGCCACCGTCTGCCTGACATTTTTGACTACACCTTGGCGCAAACGCGCGGTTTTCTCGATGCTATCAACCGGCATGAGTCGGCCTCTGACGCGCGTTTGCTGTCCCTGATCGCGGTCGCAAGCCGGGGTGACGCCAAAAACCTCGACCAGACCCTGGACCGACTCATCGAACACGCAAACCAAGCGTAAGGCACATGAAAATCTCCGTCCGCATCGATAGCGCCCTGGCGCAGGCACAACTGCGCCGTTGGGGTGGCGAATACCGCGACAAGGTCAAAAAGGCGGTGGCACGCGCCATGCGTAGCGAAGCCACCGAGATCAAGGAGGCGGTTCGCGCCCAAGTGGCTTCCCAAATGTCGGTGGTCAAGAAATCCTTCCTCAAAGGCTTCAACGCCAAGGTGCTGGACCAGGACCCGAATCGCTTGCCTGCGCTCTATGTGGGCTCGAGGATTCCCTGGTCTGGCATGCACGAGCGTGGCGGATCCATCTCGGCCAAGATGCTGATTCCCTTGCATGGGCGGGTTGGGCGCAAGAAGTTCAGGGCGCAAATTGCTGAGCTCATGCGCGGTGGCAATGCGTATTTCATCAAAAATGCCAAAGGAAACATCGTGCTGATGGCAGAGAACATCAAAGAGCACGACCGCCCATTGGCCGGATTCAAGCGCCGCTACCGCAAAGCCGACGGTGTCAAACGACTCAAACGCGGTGCGGACATTCCCATAGCCGTCCTTGTGCCCCGGGTGGTCCTCAAGAAGCGGCTCGATATCGAACGACTGGTCGCAAGGCGTATTCCTCGCTTGGCGGCTCAAATTGGCAAGCAAATCCAAACGATGGATTGATGCTTTGCCTTCACTGTCTTCAATTCTTCTGACTCATGGCCACCAACCGCATTTCCGTCCTTGTTGCCCTAGAAGGCGCTGATGACGGGCTCAAACGCGCCTTGAATTCGGCCCAACAGAGCCTGGGTGACCTGGCCACGAATGCCAAGACCGCCGGACAGAAGGCTGCCGCTGGGCTGGCAGAGGTCAAGGCCGGGATGTCCGCGTTCGGCGACCAAGTCAACTCTGCCAAGACCCAACTGCTGGCCTTTTTGTCCATCAACTGGGCGGCAGGCAAGGTGCAAGAGATCGTCCAGATCGCCGATGCGTGGAACATGATGTCGGCCAGGTTGAAACTGGCAACGATTGGTCACAACGAATTCGCCACGGCACAAAAGGCGCTGTTCGACATAGCCCAGCGCATTGGCGTGCCCATCCAGGAAACGACCACTCTGTACGGCAAGTTGCAGCAAGCGGTGCGCATGTTGGGTGGTGAACAAAAGGATGCGTTGACCATTACCGAGAGCATCTCGCAGGCCTTGCGGCTCTCCGGTGCTTCGGCCACAGAAGCCCAGTCCTCGCTGCTGCAGTTTGGTCAGGCACTAGCCTCAGGCGTGCTGCGCGGCGAAGAATTCAACTCCGTTATCGAAAACAGCCCCCGCTTGGCGCAGGCCCTGGCCGACGGTTTGAATGTGCCCATTGGTCGCCTGCGCAAACTCGCCGAAGAGGGGCGACTGACCGCTGATGTGGTGGTCAATGCACTCCTGTCACAAAAAGACAAGCTCGCAGCCGAATACACCCAAATGCCTCAAACGGTAAGCCAAGCCTTTCAGCGTCTGCAAAACGCCTTCGGCCAGTGGGTTGCCCAAGTCGATGCGTCAACCGGCATCACCAAGAAGCTGGCAGACGCGATGACGTGGCTCGCCACCAACTTGCAAACAGTGATGCAGTGGCTTAAAACCATCGCTGAAGTGGGCTTGTCGGTCCTGATTTACCGATTGATTCCGGCGCTCATCACCGCGTGGCAAACCGCAGGCGCAGCAGCCGTGACGGCCGCCACCGCCACCTCGGCGGCCTGGGCCACAGCGAATCTGTCGGTCACAGCCGCCGTACAGAGTTTGGGCTTGCTCAAAACTGCCTTTGCCCTGCTTGGAGCCTTTGTGGTCGGCTGGGAGATTGGCACCTGGTTGTCCGAGAAATTCGAGATCGTCCGAAAGGCGGGCATCTTCATGGTTGAGATCCTGGTCAGGGCCATCGAGCAATTGCAGTACCGCTGGGAGGCTTTTGTTGCCATCTTCACCTCCGACACGATTGACGCTGCCACCAAGCGGCATGAAGCACGTCTGGCAGAGATGAATCAGATCTTTGCTGCGATGTATGCCGATGCCATCAAGGGCTCTGATGCTGCCAAAGGCGCGATGACCACGGTTGCCAACACGGCAGAGGAAATTGCTCGGCGACTTGAAGCTGTCCGCCAAGGCACTCAGGAAGCCGTTGGTCGTGGTGTTGAAGCGGTCCACGCAGCGGTTGAAAAACTCAAATCGCGGCTGGGCGAAGTGGAGCAGGCTGTATCCAAAGCCAACGGGGTCGTTACAGATGGGACCGCCAAAATGGCCGAGGCCTACAAGGGACTCACTGGCGTGGTGGAGGCCAACCTGCAAAAGCAGGTCGATGCCGTCAAGGCCAGATACCAGCAGGAACAAACTGCGCTGGACTTGTCCAAGGCTTCTGAGTCTGCGCTGATCGCCAAATCGACCCAGTTGTTGACCGATGCACTGACCCAACAGACCACACTGCGCCGCCAGGCCACCACCGACACCCTCAAACTTATTGATGACGAGTCTGCGGCCCGCATTGCGGCGGCGGCCCGTCAGGGTTTGACCGAGGCGGAGCGCAGCGCTAACGTCACCCGGGTAGAAAACGAGATTCTGGCCACCAAGCGCCAGACCATGACGCAGGCGGCCGCCGAGTACACGGCGCACATCAACGCTTTGAACGCCGAAGCCAACCGGCACTTGGCGGAAATCCAGCGCATCGAAGAGGCCAAACGCCAACTCACCATGACGACGGAAGAACGCATTCGCGATATCCGCCGTCAGGGGATGACTGAGTTTGAGGCCACCGAAGATCGTAAACGTCAGGTCGTCGAGTTGCAAACCAAGGCGCGCGAGGCCCTGGCCAACGGTGAGTTTGAGCAGGCGCGCCAATTTGCGCAAAAGGCCATGGACTTGGCTGCCCAGGTGGCAAGCACCCAGACCTCGGAGGCCAAGAAGGCGGAAGAAGCCAAGAAGCAGTCCGAAAGTGCCCACTCCCAAGTTGTGGCCTTGGAAGCGCAGGCGCGCGAGGCCTCCCGCAAGCAGGAGTACGCCACCGCTGAAAACCTCATGCGACAGGCCGAGCAGTTGCGCGCCGAACTGGCGCAAAAGACCAAAGAATCAGATGCCGCCATCACCCAGGGCAAAGAAGGTGTTAACCGGTCCATCCAGGACATCCGAGAGTCCGAGGAGATCCTCAACAAAACCCTGGATGCACAAGCCCAGGCCCACCAAAAAGCAGCCCAGGCAGCGGTGTCCGCTCGTGAGCAGGTCAAGCAGACTTTGAGCGATACCGAAGCACAGATTGACCAGATCACCAACAAGCTCAAAGAGGGTCTGAAGGTCACCCTGGACGCCGACACCAGCCGTTTCGATAAGGCGATTGCTGACTTGGACAAGGCCCTGGCGGAGAAGGAGCGACTCCTTCCCATCAAAGCCGATCTGGAACAAGCGCAAAAGCAGTTGCAGGACTTCGAGCAGTTACTCAAGGAAGGCAAAACCCTGCCGGTGGGTGCGGACGTGACCCAAGCCAAACAGGCCTTGGACAAGCTGACCGCCTATGCCAAAGAAAACTCGTTGCTGGAGTTGCGGGTCACGACGGAAAAGGCCCAGGCATCCATTACCAATGTGGAGGGAATGATCAAAGCGCTAGACCGCATCCGCACCGAGTCCCAACACAGCGTGAGCACCAATGCAGACGCTGCAAAAGGCCAGATTCAGAGTCTCAACGGCATGAATACGTCCAGCACCCACACGATCTATGTGACCAAGGTGGAAACCAACGCAACAGGCGGACTGGCGGGTGCTGGTATCGGCCGCTTCGCCGATGGTGGTTCCGTCTCTTCACCACTTGGCGCAGCGTTTACCCGCATGAGTGGTGGCTCGGTGCCGGGCTCGGGAGACCAAGACACGGTGCCACGCACACTCGACTCAGGCGCGTTTGTGTTGCGCAAGGCGGCAGTACGTAAATACGGCAGCAATGTCCTGTCAAAACTTGCCAACGGTGTTGCACGGTTTGCGACCGGTGGCTCTGTGACACCCACGGGCCCCGCCCCCATCAAGCACAACCGTGATGCGTTCGAGGCGCAGAAGATGATTGAGCTGGGCTTGCAAGGCATGCGCGAGTACACCTCGTGGCTCAGAGGCCACTATGGGGCGTCCCTGAGCATCGACATGGAGTGGCAAACCATGAAGTATTACGGCCAGCAGGCTGCGACCGACCGCCAGACGCTCGAATCGCTGCCAAAGCGGGCGCAGCTCACTGCAAATGAAAAGCAAAAGCTCGACGCCATCAAACAGACCTGGCGCAATGCGATGGCGCAGCCTCTGGTGTACGGCAAAGACCTGGAGCGCGACCTGATGGACTACATGGAACAGCACCAGGGTGAGTTTTTTCGGGGCGGTGGGATGGCCAAGTCCGACAGTGTTCCTGCGATGCTGACCCCCGGCGAGTACGTGGTCAATCGAACAGCGGTGTCTAAATTTGGCGCTGGGTTCTTTGAGTCACTGAACAACCTCTCTATGCCTGCACAGGCTCTGGCCAAGGGTGTTCAGGGATTCGCTACAGGTGGGTTGGTCAGCGGCGCGGTGGCCAGAGGCAGCATGGATCGGCCAGTACTCGACGCAGCAGCCGGTCCCACGCGCACGGTACGGGTGGAGCTTGCCGCCAATGGGCGCAAGGTGAATGCTCAGATCGACGAGCGCGACGAAGGTCGCTTGTTGCAGTTGCTGCAAAGCGCCCAAATGCGGGCGGCATGAAGCGCGTTGCTTGAACGCTTCATTCCACTCAACTCTTTCTTTCATCATGCTACTGACCAACCTCTCGGACGGGGTATCCCTGTCCCTGCCCGACGATCTCCTGTGGAGTGACGAGCACAGCTGGAGTCCCGCTGTGTCCTCCGTGTCCTATCTGCTGAATGGCGCACTGCTGGTGCAGTCCGCGTTGCGCCAGGCCGGGCGTCCGATCACTCTGGTGGGGGCGGTCGACATGGCGTGGATCACGCGCGCCGTGCTGGGCCAGTTGCATGCATGGGCAGGGGTTCCGCTGTCCGCGAATGCCGGTCGCTTTACGTTGACGCTGGCCGACGGGCGAGCTTTCTTGGTTGCCTTTCGCCATGGTGAGACGGCCATCGAGTCCGAGCCTGTGACGGGGTTTCCCGCACGGCTGGACTCTGACTTTTATCGCATCACCCTGCGGCTGATGCAACTCTGAAAATCTGGAGCAAAGAAAAATGGCAATTCTGACGGGCGACATCAAGTTGGTCGCCTCCCAAGTGATGCTTGATGTACCGGAGGGTGGCGGTGCGCCCACCTCCAAGGTCATCTTGGACGCGACCAGTAACGCGATCTTTCCGGACATCTCCGAGTTGGATCGTTCTGGTGGCCGGGTCAATCTGCGCAAAGTGCATGTGAGTGTGCAGACCCCTGACACTGACACTTACCTGGGCTGCAATGTCATCGTGGCCGATCCGCCCAGTGACCCGAACGTGAGTGTCACGCTGTTCAGCACCAAAGAAATCTTCGACCGGCGCGACTCGGCCAAGAAACGCGTAGAGGCCTATCTGGCCCCTGGCCCAGCCTGGGGCGGTTTCCTGTTCGAGAACCACATCATCGGCCAGCGCTCTATCCAGCTTTTTCAGATGCCCAACAGCACGGCTCCGGAAGTTGGCCACACGCTGCTGATTGTGCAAAACGAGGGATTGAGTACTGAAAAAC